>Ga0310691_10000255_pt1 | contig 109449 bp, 148 predicted proteins | sample 176DNAGHGlowgp2_FD_203887 | JGI IMG/M metagenome (GOLD analysis project Ga0310691, IMG submission 203887) | Sheep rumen microbial communities from Palmerston North, Manawatu-Wanganui, New Zealand - 1766 DNA GHGlow gp2 (v2) (version 2) | ecosystem: Host-associated > Mammals > Digestive system... | reverse complement strand
GTAAACCTGCATTTGCCACATTTGAAGAGGCAGATGCATATATGGATAAATTCACTTATCCACAGGATTTTGAAATAGTTAATTTGTTACAACATCCTGAATTATTAGAAGAAGATTTTACACAAGGAGTTCGGTGCTCCCTTGGGTGCAGACCAAGGTATTCCACATTCAATGCAATGTTGTGCAGTTCCAATGATGAGATTAGGTGAACCTGCGCCTTATGGAAAAATACAGAAATGCTGTACTTGTCATCCAATGCACAGACACAGACCTATTCCTTTTGGATTGTATCTTTTGGGTAGTAATGTAAATTTGCTAACTGGTAAAAAGAGAAAACGCAAAAAGAAAAAGAGAAAAAAGAAATAACGGAAAAGCGGGAGTTAAACTCCCGCTTTTTTGAGGTAACAACAAAAATCTTAATCTTTAAAGTTCATTTTTAAAATCCATAGTTGATAGTTATTTGTTCGCACCAAAAGACCATACCTAAGCACATCCAAGCGATTGCCATAAACAAGCAAATAATATATCTTTTGGATTTGTGATTACTCATTTCACCGGCACCAATATAACACCAAAGTATACCAGCAATAAATCCAAGTAAGCCGAGTAAAAACATTTGAACCTCTTTTGTTATTCTTACAGTATAAATATAGATAAAATTTTCACAGTTGTCAATGGTTTTATTGAAAAATAATGTAAATTATTATTAACATAGGTTTTTCATAAATAAAATATGGATGAAAATTTTGAGAAAACAACCAGAATAGTAAATGGTTATTGGTACACATTTGAGTATCACAATGCTAAAGAAACAGTTCCTGGCTATGATAGATTTCCGATGATTTATTGTATCGGACCTTCTACAAAGAATTTGAATGTTTTTGAAGCATTAAATTTACACCATTTACCACTCAGTGCACGCATTGAGTTTATGGTTAGATTTGATAAATTGACAAATTTTAGAGATGCTGACACAAGAAAGGTTTTTACAAGAGAAGAAATTTTATCATATTTCGGACCTGGTATAGGTATTCAAAATGCTATTCGTTTCTATAACAAGAAAAATATTTTGAACCCATACAGAATTTACAATAAATCCGTCCCGTTGTATCTTGAATATGATGGTGATATAATGATGAAAAATCCAGGCACTGTAATGAACAAATACTTATTAGATTTAGGAAAAAATAATAAGGAGTAACCTTTTGGACTACCAAAAAATCTATAACAAGTTAATCAAACTTGGACAAGATAACTATTGGAATAACGAAAAGTATTTTGAAAAGCACCACATTATCCCACGTAGCGAAGGAGGTTCAAACAAGAAAGAAAACTTGGTTGAATTGCCACCCCGTGCCCACCACTTAGCCCACTTGTGTTTAATTAAGTTGGGGTATTGCTTGAAGTATTGTTATTACAACTTTACTATTAAGGAATACTACGAAGCCAAAATGCTAGAAAAGAAAAAGAAGCATTTGTTGATACCTGATGAAGTAGATACTGTGGACGAAATAAACGAATACAGATATGAAGGTGAACAAGAATGAAAGTTTCTATTGAATATGTAGTAATTGGACGAGAAAAGAAGTATCCTGATGTTGCTGGCGAAGTCTTTGTACCAGATGAATGGACTAACGAAAAAATCAAAGAATGGTTTGAAGATAGACACCATAATCTAGGTGGCAAAGGAGTTAAAGTTATAAATATAGAAACAATAGAAAAAGGAGTTTAATATGGATTTAAACGAAGCAAGACAAATTTTATCAAATAATGGATTTATCACAGAACGTGCTAGTGATATGGGTGACTGGCGTAAATGGTTTGACGAATACGAAGATTCTCATCCAGGTTGTAAATTCTTTGACATTCAGGATATGATTAAAGAATTAGCAGATGAATGTGATGAAGATTGGAGAAGACATTGCTCTGAACCAGAACAAGCTATTGATATGAGTTATGAAGAACTTTGCGATAAATGGGGTAGACCCGAAGACAATTAAGTTTCATTTTCGTATAAATTATAACCAGGAAGCAAATTCCTGGTTTTTTCTTTTATACATAAATTTTGAGGTAGTTTTATGCTTGAAGTCAAATTTAATACAGTAGAAGAAATTAACGAACAATTAAAATCACAGTTAGGCAAATTGATGTTTAAAGGCTATTCCGAAAATACCGATAAAGAAATTGAGAAAGTCTTTAAAGATGTAGAAAAATTTGCTGCACCACAGTCACTCGTTTTGGAAGATATACAATTCTTTGAACACGATTTGAAGATTGAATACTTGTGTCAAAACAGACACTATACTATGATTTTGGGTTGTAAATAGTTTAAACATTTTGTGAGGTGAATTTTGAAAATTGCAGGTCAGGACCTTTCTATTTCATCGTCTGGAATTATTGTAGAAACATTAGACGATAAAACATTGGATATATTGGATGTCCAGTATTATGGTTTTACTAGTAAAAAGAAATTAGAACAGGACCATATCCTTTATTACAACAATAAAGATTTCAACAGTGATTATGCCAAATATAACTGGATGAAAGATAAAATTTTGGAATGGACTAAAAATTGTGAGTATCTGGCAACAGAAGATTATGCGTATGGTAAGAGCGGCGCCTTGGGTCAAATTTTCTCACTTGCTGAATTTGAAGGTAACATTAAACTTGCTGAAGTAGAACGCGGGCAGAAAATGCGTTTGTATTCTGTAAACTCCAATAAGAAGTTTTTCTCTGGTTATGGTTTGAGTGATAAAATCGGTATGCGAGATGGATTTGATAAGTGGACTGAAACAAAACCGGATTTGAGCACTTTGCCTGAGGTTGATAACGGAAAAGGTGTAAGCCCTACTTCGGATTTAATAGACGCTTACGCATTATGCGAATGTTTGCGTATGGAATTGAAACTGAGAGCTGGAGTAATTCAGCTACACGAACTACCAAAATCGCAGATAGAAGTATATAATGTAGTCAGTAAAGAGCATCCACAGGGCTTATTAGTAGCACCATTCATTACCAAGTAATGATTACTGCCCAGGAAACGACGTTCACTGCCCAGATTTTGTTCAATACATAAAACCCTACTATTGCCCCAGGAAAACGACGTACTGGGGCAGTACTGTTAGGTTTATAAAAATTTACATAAAGTTATAAATATACTATAAAAGAATTTGGAGTTTTTATGGAAAGAGAAGTAACCCAAGACGATTTGAACGAAATTGAAGAAATCTGTTATAATGATGGCTACGAAATTGACGATATACAGGATGCTATGACAGTTCTTGCCGATGATTTGGTTAAGGAAATGTCGCACGATTATGAACCTGATATATTGAAAGGTGTAAAATTCATTGAATACCAGATTAAATACAAACAAGATAACAACGAATACGATATAGATAAACCTGTTGAGTTTGTAGATAATGGTTTTCCTGATGATTGTACATTTTATGAAGCCAAACAGTATTTAAATTCTAAAGGTTACATTCTTGTAGAATCAAAAAACAGTACAAAAATGGATAAATTACAGGAATTGAAGCTAAAAGAAATGTTAATAGATTTCTGGCCTTTCTATTGTGGCGCAGTTGATGTAGGTAAAAGTGGTTTATCTAGTAATCCAAAAGCACAAAGAAGACATGATAAGATATATGATTATGTAGAAACCATATTTGGTGATGATACTTATAATGTTGTACAAGAAATTAACATTTATTTCATAGATGTACAAAGAAAAATTGAAGATAAACTTTGGGAAGATAATGTTAATAATGTTCAAAGATGGCCTTCCGACCATTGTAATGGTGCTATAATGCAACTTGCTAAAATGTCATTAAATGATACTATTGAAGCAATTAGAAAGGCAGACTTAAATAAAATAGCTGCAAAAGAAATTAAAAAATGGAGTCGTTAATGAGATTAGACGAAGCTAAACATATTTTAAATACAAATGGTTTTTTGTTAGAATCAAAGCAAGATGATGCTATTGAAATTTTTGCTAAAATTTATGGTGTATCTGTAAATACTGCCTGGGATTTAATGGGTGACTTGCAGCACGATATAGATTTAGATAAACTATTCAATAGTAGTATGAGTGCTAAAGATATTGCTTTTAAACTTTTAGACCAATACGAATATGGTGAAGAAGTTGAAAAAAGATTAGAAGAATATAAAAGAACTGGAACAATAACAGTACCACAAAAACCAAAACATAGATATAATTATTATCAACTTACAGTTGTAAATTCTAATGGTGAAAAACGAGATTATTCTATGCACCCGCATAAGTATTGTACTAAAAACGATTATCTAAAATATGGTATGCAAGTATTCATTGATAATGTTAAAAAACAAGAATATACAAAATATGGTATATCAAGCATAGATGATATTAAAGAGATAAAAAGTTTTAGTCTCGGTTATGGCGATACTGTCCAATATGGTAATTTTAAACCTGATATATTAAACTATATGATAAATGCTGGTTATGTTAAGGTATAATATGGAATTAAACGAAGCTAAACAGATACTTGCAGAAAATGGTTTTGTACTTGAAGATAATCAAGTTTTAAATGAGACTTGGGAAAGGGCATACATACAAAGTGTTATTCAAGATGTAGCTGACCAACTCTATGACGAAGAACTAGCTGATATTCCACCACAAGTTGACGAATACGGCAATATATCACCTGACTATTTGAAACGATTTGAATATACTTCACCTGAATTGAGAAGAGCAACTAAAAGAGCTGCAACTAAATTAGCAAATGACTTAAAAGACCAGGGCATCAATATAAATCCTTGGTATTGTGAAATGGAAATATACGACAAATTAAGATACTTTAGTAAATAAAATTATTATAAATACTATAAACAATTTTAATGGAGAACACAAAAATGGATTTATACGAAAATTATTTAAATAGAGCAAAGAAATATCTCGTTGAAGACGAAGAAGATTTGGAACTCACCGATGTTGATACTGAAGAAGATACCGACATTGACGATGTTGCCGATGATACTGATGCCGGCGAAGAAGATGGTGCTGAAGAACCTGTAGAATTGGATATGGCAAACCCTGTCTGTCCTGAATGCGGTGCTACTTTGATTCCTGTTGGTGAAATTGACACAACAGAAGAAGATGAAGATGGCAACCCACTTTATGACGATGATGAAGCAGATGCCATTGACTTGCTCCAGGGCCTTGGTTATGTTATCTACAAGCCAGTTGCTGACGAAGACGCTGTAGACGATGATTTCGCCGGTTCCGATGACGAAGACTTCGGTGACGAAGAAGATTTGGATGACGAAGAAAACGAAGACGAAGAATAATTTATTTTCAATACAACTAAAAAACTCCTTGACAGTGCCTGAAAAATGGCACTGTTTTTGTTTATAGTAATAAATATAGTATGAAGTACGATTTTAGCACATTTTTAAAACAATCATTGAATGAATCAGAAAAGCAGTCAGTTTATAGTAAAGGTAAGTTTAATACAACCGATACTGATGAAATAGAAAATTGGCTTGAAAAAAGAAAAGGAGCATTAGCAGTAGATAAAAGCAATCACCTGATTTATACAAATGATGATGGAAAAGAAATAGATTTATCTACTAATAATGATAAAATAGATTTGACTTCTATATACAAAGAAATTAAAAAATCTTCATTTGAAAAAGGTGTTGTAAAATCATATAGTAAAGATACCTTTGAAAAATTGGGTGAAACCTATGCTTATAGAGCAACTGTATGTTTTACTATAATGAGTCAGAGTGATTTTAAAGATATGACTAACGATGTCTTTGAAAATGACCCAGACAATGTTCTATTACAAATAAATGATTTGCAAGCATATTTTGATTTTGCTGCTGCTTGTACTACAGTTTCCCATAAATTGAATAAAGAAGAAAAAGATAGTGAATCTGCTAAACTTGCTACACAATGTAAAGAACTATTAAATAAACCTGAAACACGATTTCAAGGTATTGAAAAAGTTAAAAAAGAAATTCAAAAAGATTTCATAAAGTATCACGATACATTTTCTAATGCGTTTGATAATGGTATGAAAGAACAGCAAAAGAAAATGACAGAAAAAGATTATAAATGGGTAGATCCTGCTACGGGTTTACCTCCAAAAGGTTTCAGTCAAAAATTTACTAAAATTGCTGGTCAGGGCGCAGCTAAATTAGCTGAACTAGGTAGCAAGTTTGCAGACAAAGTTAAAAATTCTCCTCATAATTTAGAGAATGATATAGCAAGAGCGGCTGTAATTGGTGTTAAAATGATTGCAGTCGGTGTTCACGGTTTGGGTAACTTGTTGAGAAAATTCATTAGTCCAAAAGGCAAAATTTACAAATATGTAACTTCAAAAACTGTTGATAAAAAGATAAATGAATTTAAGCCCAAATACGAAGAAGCTAAAAAAGGTAATTATTTACCTTCTCAAATAAAGAAAGAATCTACTGAAGAAGATAAAAAGAAATGCGAACAATTTAAACATGTTTTCCAGTCTTTGATGTATGATGAACTAATACCAATGTACTACAAACAAACACAGGTATTCAGTGAATGTTATCTAAATCAAAATGATAAGTATATTTTGAAACAAACTAAAGATGGTTGGCAGACCAAACAAACAGAAAATGGAAAATATACTGAACTATGGAATGCTGTTTTGTTGTTAAAAAACCATATTGACAAGTGCGATAAATTCTTCAAATCATTAAATCTATATGATGAATTTAAAGACAGTAAAATGGAATTATTCTTGGGTTCTGTTGAAAAGAATACTCCAAATGAATACCAGCAACCTATACTTGATTGGTTTGATAAAATTAACACAGAAGAAACTGATGTTGAAAAAGTAGATGCTTTAAAACGAATTGCTAACATTTATACTAAAGATATAATGTTACCTTCTATGTCTTTGAATAGTGAAACATTTGCTCAGTATAAAGATAAATTGAGTAAATCTTTGCAAGCATTAAATGTAATCAAAGAAATTCCAGTTGTTACAGAATTTAAAATCAAATTCAAAACTGATGATTTATCTTCTAAAGTAACTGGTATTGTTCCACTAAAAGAAGAAAAGAATGAAGAAGAAAAAGATAGCGGTGTAGATAAAGAACAATTCAATAAAGAATATAAAGCAATAGAAAGCGTTTTAGACGAATTAACTACTAATAATAAATTAGAAGTAATTAACGATAAAATTACAGATATAAATGATAAATCCGATACTACATTAAAACAACTAAAAGATATGGTTTCTAATATGGATAACATTGAAGATGACCTTAAGAAGAAATTTATTGCTTTCATTGAAACTTATTTAAAGAAAAAATCAGTAGATAAAATTGTTGCAATTAAAGCAATTATGACTTACTTTAAACTAAATGAATGTACTACATTAAATACTATTATGAACATTTTGAACGAAGATGTAAATGCTGAAGAACTTAACACACTCAAAAAAACATTAGTAAATGTTGTTTCAAATACAATAGATTTGAATAAAGTAGAAACTATTGTTAAAGATTTCAATGAAAAAGTAGAAAAAATCTATAATGCTTTAGATGACGAAACTAAAAAGAAGTTAGAAAATTATAAAGATGACGGACTAAAATTGTTATATGCTATTAGTGCCATAACTAATAAGCCAAATCCTGAAGAAAAGACAGAAGAAAACCCACAACCAGCTGAAGAAGGTGCGAAATCTGAAGAATCTGAGAAATCTGCTGAAACTCAAAAATCATAAATACATTATAGAGAGATTTGAATATGCCAGATAATAGATTTCCACCAGGACCACATCCATATCCATATTATCCACGTCATCCACACGACCGTTGGTGGAATGACACAGAGCCAGCTTACTCTGTGGCTCCTTGGGAAGGTTGTTGCGACCAAGACGATGATTGTGTTTGTGTAACACCTGACGATGTAGAAGTATGGAACTCTATTTCTAGCCTTTCAGGTCTAACGGCAATAGATTGGGAAAATATATCTTCTTATTCAGCTATTGCTGCTAGTGCTGATTTATGGAATGATGATTATCTTACTACCAGCGCTAATTCCGCTAATTGGAACAAAGTAAGTGGATTGAATGACCTTACTAATCTTTTGAGTTCCAATAGTGCTAATTGGGATAGCACATATAAGACAGTTTCGTCAAATAGTGCTAATTGGAATAGTGCTGTAAATTACAGTGGTAATATAAATGCGAATACAAGTGCCATTTCTGCTTTGAGTGCTGCATTCGCAAAACAAGTCAAAATTTATTTTGACCCAAACACCATTAAGGGTGATGGAACCACTGGTGCCCCATATACTGTCAAAAATTACGAAGATTTTATTGCCTTATTGAATAAGACTTATAGTGGTTATAAAAAACTATATACAGAAGACGGAAAACAGAACTGGATGAGTTTGTCAGCAACAACAGATAGTGATGGCACAAACCCATACTTAAAGACCTTATTCAATGCTATTAACAAAAAAGACAATGACCAGGATATAACTTTGAATAACCACGGCGACTTAATTCAATGGATTTTGAAGAATTTAAACCCACCTCCACCTATTAGCGGAACAGATTTGACATGGGTAAAGATAAACACCCCAACTACATCAGGGCAATTAACTAATTATAAAGAGCCAAACCGAATGTATTATTCCGTTAATGAAAAATATATAGGATAGTATAATGGAAGAAATCATACAACAATTAGCAGCTAGTGGTCCTTTAGGCGTGATTGCAGCAGGTATTGTTTATCTGGTAATCTATTTTCAGCGTAAGCAGACTTCGGAAAAACGAAATGACGATACTGCTCAATTACAAAAGCAAATAGATGATTTGACAAACCAACTTCAAGAAGAAAAGACATCTAAACAGCTTTTAGAAAAGGATGTCAAGTATTTAATGTCAGAAACTACTGGCATTAAAGAAGATATTAAGGAAATGAAGAATACTCTAAATAGTATGGCACTTGCTTTGGAAAGAATAGCAGCCAAATACGATGATAAATAGGATAAATTATGTTAAGAAATTATTTGAAAGAATCCACAGAATTTTATAAGAAAGAAGATAACCCATTATTCTATCTTTTTATCATTCCTAAGTTAGTTAAGGCTGAGCCCGAAACTGTCAAACAAGACCAAGAATTGATGAATTTGATAAATTTCATTGAAGAAAATACCAAGTCTCTCAATATAAAAGTTCTTGAAAAGAAATATAGCCCAATTACATTTATGAATTTGTTTGCGACAGATACTGTTAAAAAGAACGCAATAGAATATATAAATGAATACTTACAGAATTTTGAAACGGATCTTGCTATGGAAGAAAAAGACTTTATGGCTAGTTATAATGTTCATAAGGTATTTGATTTGATTAAAAAGAGTGATGTTTTCAAGGTTTACACCAAAAATCTATAAAAGTAGGAAGTATTATAAATATAGTATAATAGAAAATTTTGGAGAAATTTATGAAAAATCTTGATTTAAAATTTGAACAGTGGAAGAAAAGAAAGCTTGACGAAGGCTTTCTTGATGGCGAAGAAGAAAAGCCAGTAGCTGCAGAGGACGAAGCTCCTGCTGCTGAATCCGAAGAAACATCCGAAGAAACAACAGAAGAAGCCCCTGCTGAAGAAAAAGCTCCTGAAGACACCGATGTTTCCGAAGAAGGTGGTGAAGAAGAAACCACAGAAGATGACGGTTTGGATGACGATTTTGAAGGCGAAACTAAGGAAGAAACCGGAGTTGAAGAAGGTGACGAAGGCCAAATGAACGAATTGAAGGATGCTATCGCAACATTGACAGCTCAGCTCCAAACATTGACAGACCAGTTGAAAAAGACAAATGGTGAAGATGTTGGTGGTGAAGAAACTCCAGCTGAAGGTGAAGGCGAAAGTGAAACCACTGAAGAAACTGCCGAACCAGAAGAAGGAACGGAAGAAACCACTGAAGAAGGTGGTGAAGAAACCTCCGAGGGTGGTGAAGAAACATCGGAAGAAGGTGGAGAGGAAACATCAGAAGAAACTTCCGAAGAAGCTCCCGCAGATGAAACAAAGAGTGAAGCTTATAACAAGTATTGTAAGAAGGGTGGAATACTCGCTGAAAATAGTGGTTATTTGATTTCCTATCTAAATGAAGGTCGCTATGACAAACTTGAAGATAAGATAATGGCTGTAGTCAATGCTAAAATTAGACAACGCATTGATGCTGCCAAAACTAAATTAAAGACCGAAGCATTCAATAAGAAATTCGGAAAGTAATTTACTCAAAATTTCTATTATGGCGAAAGTGCTCCAAAAGAGCACTTTTTGCTATTATACATAAATTATGACAAAATTAACAAAACAACAAAAAGCATATAGATATATGACAAATGAATGTAACGAACTCATTAAAAAATGTCAAGAATCTATAAATGAGCTTGAAGAAGCAATCGCACAATGCGATGACGAAGATATTAAATCTGTATTAGAAGAAAATAAAACTAACCTTGAAAATGAGATAAATAACTTTAATGAAATGATTGAGGATATGAAAGATGGACTATAAAAGCTTTGATACATTAAACGATACATTCAATATAGATAACGATATTGAAGATATGGAAGATAAAGAAGAAAAGGTTGTTCCTAAAAAATCAGCCAAAACTCAAAAGTATTCGCTTGAAGATTTAGAATATATGAAAACTGAACTTCAAGATAGAATTGAGTCAAACAGAATAGTTTGTGAAGAATTAAAGAACTGTTGTAAGGTCGGTGCTCCACCTAGAATGTTTGAAGTCTATGCGAAATTGTCTATGACTATATCAGAAGACATTATGCACTTGGCAGACTTGAATAGACAAATTACTGACTATCAGATTGTTGAATCCAAAGAAGATATGAGAAGACAAGAAATTGAACTTAAGCAGCAAAATGCTTTGAAACGAATTGAAGCTGGTGCTAGAGGTAATGTTCCACAAAATGTTACCCAGATTAACAACAATACATATAATATGACTTCCAAAGACCTGTTAGACAAGGTTATTGACGAAATGGGCGAAACTGGTGATGTAATAACAGATGTTAAGGATTTACCTAAGTTTAATTTTGATTAAGTGATATGAAGTTTTCGGTTTATTATAGAATACAACAAAGAGATGGTTATTTTAGAAGGTTCTTTAGCCAGATTTCTAAAAAGTTCTCTCCTGAACTAATGGAAGAGGCTCAAAGCAAATATGAAGATTTATTAGAACTAATCGTCAAGTATTTAATTGACGAAGATGCTCATAGTATGACAGTTCTATTAACTAAACCGAATGCTAAAGTAGCAAGAATGTTTTTTGACTACTTAACTATATCCAACATTAAAAACAAAAAGAAATGCGATATAGTTAATCGTATTAAAGAAGTATATACAAAGGAGAACACAATGATAGATTTCAAAGCATTTCTAGCCGAAAAACTAGAAAAGATTGATATGTCTTCGGATTTGGAACAAGATAAAATTAAATTGACTGAAGCCGACGATGACCCATTTGCTGACGATGCTGGCGGTGACGATGCCGGTGGTGGTGATGACGATTTCGGTGGAGATGACGCTGGTGGAGACCCATTCGGTGATGACGCAGGTGGTGGAGATTCCGATAGCGGTGATTCCGATGGTGGTGACACCGAAGGTGGCACTGGTGAAGGAGACGATTCCGATAATGGCGAATTGAACCTTGACGATTGGGAAGATGACCCTGACTTCACAAAGGGTGCTGCAAATCCTGATGACGTTACATTGAGTGATACCCCAAGTGGTGAATGTATCTACGACGTTGAAGGTGCTATGCAGTCTCTCGCTTCTGTTATCCAGAGTTTGAGTGATTCCGACCTTGCTGAAATTGAAATGGTTAAGAAAGCAGTAGAACTTATTTTCAATGGTAAGATTTTGAAACCTGAAGATGTTACATTCACTAACCCTGAAAATGCTAGTTTCTTGATTAAAAAGATTGCTGCTAATTTGGATGAAAAGACCAAGAATTATTTAATTCTCAAAATTAAACAACCTTTGATTAAACAGCGTGACCAGCAGAAACTTGATATTGCTGCATTGAAGAAAGACGTCAATGTTGCTAGAGATACATTACAGGACTTGGATAAATAAGTTCATATAAATAGAAAAAATTGAACTGATAACTAATAAATTACTATATTTTTATAATTAAATAATTTGAGGTGAATTTAATGTTAAATGCTAATATGAATGATGGTAAATCATTGGTGATACTTATTGTTGGTGACAGTTCGGGTTGTTCTCACATCCGTCTTCGCCACAATGCTCTTTGGTATTGCGGTCACGAACACTTTGGATTTACACCAGTGATTACTCCAATTCCTATTTTTGATCCGATGTATCTTGCTAGAACTAAGGCTATTGTCATTCAAAGACCTGTAACTCCTGTTCATTTGGAAATGGTTAGACGATACAAAGCTCTACAGCCAAAGTTTGGTTATAAACTTGTTTCGGAATTTGATGACCAAGTCTGGGAGATTGACGGACAAGGTATTCCTGACTATAATACGGCTTCTCTACATTTTGATATAAAGGGAACAACTGCCGTTGCTGAACAGACTTTTCCTTTGTTTGACGAAATGGTTGTTTCAACAGAATTTTTGAAGTTGAAAATCATTGAGAGATTCCAAATTCCAGAACAGAAGATACACGTTATTCGTAATGTTGTCCCTCGTTTCTTATGGAATTATCCACGAAAAGCAAATAAGACTGAAGACTTGGTAAAGCCAAAGGTTTTGTATAGTGGTTCTCCTTGTCATTACAGAAACCCTGTTCCAGCTAGAAAACCAAGTCCACAAGAGCCAAATGGATTTCCTGGCATTACTCCTTTGAAAGGTGATATGAATAATGCTTGGTGCGACTGGGTGATTAAGAACGTCAATGAGAACAAAATAGATTTTATCTGTATGGGTGCTTTGCCTTGGTTCTGGGAACCAATTAAAGATAAGATTCGTTTCGTTCAATGGGTAGATTCTCAAAGTTATCCACGATTGGTAATGAGCTTGGGTGCCGATTTCCAGATTGCTCCGCTTGTTTCTAATGTGTTTAACAAATGTAAATCAGCATTGCGACACACAGAAAGTTGTGCTGCTGGAACTATTCTTTTGGGAACAGTCTTCAGTGATGACAAATGGTCTCCTTACGAAGAAATTAACCCAAAATGTAAGGTTCTTGATACTGCCACAGTTGAAGATATAGATAACATATTCTTTAATTTGTGTAAGAAAGAAAACTACAATGAAGTATTAAACTGGCAGTACAATTTTATAAATGAAAATGGTTATTGGATGGAGAGTAACAAACACGCACAAGAATGGCTGTGTATGATAGATGGAGGAAATAACAATTTCATTTAATGGAAAAGCGGGAGTGAAAAACACTCCCGCTTTATTACGAGGTAACAACAAAAATTTTACTTTTCAATGTTCAAAACCATACCGTGGCACAAAATATAATCGTTCCAATCATCTGCCTGGTAATACTCAGTATTTTCGTTGGAACCGTAAATGACGTGGCAATCCGGGTGGATGTAATCTTCTCGGTTGATAGAGAAACGATTAAAAATAAAGTTTCTCATTTCTTCGGTAATCTTTTCCATTTCGTCAAAGAAGAAAGTGGTCGGCTCCATTTCTTTTGCGTGTTCAACAAGCAGGAGATGAACATCGTACATATCCGACTGAGCCATATTGATATAGACGAACTTCTGCTTCCAAATGTCTGACGCAATTTTCTTTGTTTCTTCAACCACACCAAGACCGTGCTGGCTAATCTTGAAAATGTAACCAAAGTGCTGGAGCGGGGTGAGTTTCATAATAGTGGCGAGTTGATTAACTTTCATTTGGAACCTCTTGTTTTCTTGTTTACATAGTAAATATAGATAATTTGTGGCAGTTTGTCAATGGATTTTCTGTAAAAACTTGTAAAATAAAATTTACATAAATATAGTATGAAATTATCCGAAGCTACACAATTTTTGCGTTCTAAAGGCTATTTAGTGGAAAAACAGAAACACGTTTTGAACCAAGCCGCAAAAAGCAAAGATGACGAATTTTACACTTATATGAAGGATATTGTAAAAGAACTTAAACATTACAATTTCGGTGGAAAAATCGTTTATTGTTGCTGCGACAACCCTGAATGGTCTAATTTCTACAAGTATTTTGAAGAAAATTTTGATTCTCTCGGTTTGAAAGGTTTGATTTCTTCTCATTATGAAACCAGCGGAGATACCTATTGGACTGAATACTATGGAGATAAACGCATTGACCATCCTTTAAAGGGTAACGGTGACTGTACAAGTCCTGAATGTCAAGCATTAGCAAAGAAAGCCGATGTAATCGTAACAAATCCACCTTTTAGTTTGTTCAATAAAATTGTTGAAACATATAAGAGTAAACCTTTTATTATGTTGTGTACACCGATTAAAATGTCTAAACCAACTTGCTTGAATTTGTATATGAACCACAGATTGAGATATGGTTATACAACAGTTGGTAATTTTTATAGACCTGAAGGTGCTAAGGATAAACACGTCTATTGTGCTTGGTACACAAATCTTCCAGTCAATAAATCATATAAACCTTTGAATTTGGTTGAATATGATGAGGAAAAATTCCCTAAATTTGACAACGCAGATATTATTTCTGTAAAGTCACAGAGAGCAATACCTGACACAGACGAAGTACTTGGTGTGCCAGTAAGTATTTTACAAAATGTGGACCCGGATAACTTGCCGTTTGAAATTCTAGGCGTAGATGGAAAACTTAAACTAAATGGCGAAACCGTGTTTGACAGATTGATTATTAAATTAAAATGAGGTAATTAAAATGGATTTAAGAGAAGCTAAAAAATTTTTGAATGGCAAAGGATATATGTTGGTTGAAAACATTATTAGTGGTTCCTTTGAACACGAATATGAAATTGAACCAACAATAGACGGCTCAGATTATTATATCTTATATTCTGCTGAAATTAACTATGAAGTATATGGTGCTGAACGAGATGTAGGCGTTGGTGAAAATTACAAATTTTCATTAAATGGTGAGCCAACAATTATATTGGTTCAAAAAGATTTCAATAAAAATCATTATGATACTACAGTATTTGATGATGGAAATACTGATAAATTTATGGCAACTGATATTGGTAAAACTTGTATGAAATATGTTTTAGCTGATATTAATAAGAAAATTAAAGAAGGTGATTTTGCAGACGAAATGGATGCAGAACAAGAAAGATTATACGGAGAAGAATAAATTGATGACTATTACGAAGATAGACTACTAGGTAACATTTAATTTAGAGGTAGAAAAGTTCTACCTCTTTTTATTTCTATAAATATAGTATGAATTTTGATGATTATTTAAACGAAGCACTCAAGGTCAAATATGTTGTTCGTAAGAACAAGAAAGTAAAGAAATGGAAGACCAACCGTAAAGGTTATCGTGTTGAATACGATGCCAACGGCAAACCTAGAGAAGTTCGTATAACTGCCAAAGAAAAAAGAAATCGTAGACTTGGTCAGAGAAAAGGTAAAATTAAGCGTAATGCTAAAATGAACTTAATTAAACTCAAACAAAAAAAGTCATTTGTTGCACGTAAAAATATGGGTATGGCATACAACAAAAAGAACCCAGATATAAACTACAACAGAAAACCTTATGAACCAGTCAAAAAAGATTTCAATAAAGTAAAAGATAAATTTTTAGCACCACAGTTCAATGAAAACTTCCAAGAATACATAAATGAACAATTATTGTGTGAATGGCCTGAAGGAGTAATTTGGTCTGATTCCACAAAAGGTATTGAAGTTGCTTGGGACTGGTGTAGTGAAGCAACACCAGAAGATGGTGAATGGCTCTCTCAATTAGTTATGTTGTTTAGATATGGAGCATTGAGAACTTTAAGACAAGACAGAAATAACTTGGGAAATGATGATGGTTTCATTACTCAGCCATATCTTTATTTTGATAAACCACAACTTGAAGATATAGCAGATAACTTAATGGTTGATAGTTGGTTCTTGTCAATGGCTAATCACGATTTGAAGTTAATCAAAGACGAAAAATTGAAAAAAGATTTGGAAACTTATGTGCCTGAAAGACTATGGAACAAAATAGTTAATTATAAATAGTGATATAATTTGAGGTTATTATGAATTTAAGTTTTTTAAATCCATTCAGTGATAAATTCTTACAACCAGAGCCAGAACACCAGATGGTTCGTTCTGCTGAAGCAGCATTAAATTCTTATGGTAGAAGTGAAGATGCTGTTGACTGGAAAAGATTAACTCATGGCTATTTGAATGGTTATGTAGAAGGCTCAGATGTATATGATGCATCTGGCATTATGTTTGAACAAGTCTTCGCAAACAAAAGACAAAGAATTAGTACCTATCGTAATTTGGCATTATATCCTTTCGTTCGTAAGTGTTTGACTATGATGGCTGACGAAGCCGTTTGTGAAAATGCTTTGGGTGAAGTTGCCACATTTGATATAGACAGAGCTTTCAAATCAAAATTTACAGAAACTGAGTTAATGACTTTGCGTGATGAATTCAATTATATCATTAACGAAGTTTTCGGAAAAGACCAGTTGTGGTATTACTACTATAAGTGGTTGGTTGATGCTGAATTGTTCTTTGAAATTTGTTTGAACACAAAAGGTGATAAAGTTGCTGGCCTTAAATGTTTGCCACCATACTGCACAATGTGTGTTTATGATGATGGTATTCTTCAAGGTTTCATTGAAGATATAAAATTGTTGAACCCTGATTTAGACACAGAACCAAAATCATTTACTACAAACCAAGTTGCTTATATTAACTATGGATTCTGGGGTAACAATAAGAACGATATACGCGGTCACTTGGAACCCGCTATTCGCCCAATTAACCAACTTCGTGCCATTGAAGATGCTTTGACAGTTTACAGAATTACACGTGCTCCTGAAAAGAGAATTTTCAAGATTTACACAGGTAAACTTCCTACATCTAAGGTTCCTGAGTATATGCAGGAAATTCGTTCAAAGTATCGTAAGCAGTTGACTATTGACCCTGTTACTGGTATGATTCAGTCCAATAACAATGTTCAGGCTTTCGTAGAAGATTTCTGGCTCTCTATTGACTCTGATGGTCAGGGTTCTACTGTAGAAAATTTCAAGGGTTCAACAGAATTTAACGGACAGTTGGATGACGTTAAAATGTTCCGTGAACAAGTTGCTGATGCTCTTCAGGTTCCTTCTAGTAGATGGCAATCTGGTGAAGGTGGTGGCACTCCTTATACCCAGGGCGTTGAAAGCCTTACATTGGAAGAAGCATCTTTCCAAAAATTGAATAAGAGACTTCGTAGAAAGTTCTGCGACATCATTTATCAGGTATTCCTCGTTCATTTGCAGGTTCGTGGATATGATAGTAAGTATCTTGACAAAACCATTTATCACATTGACTTGATTCCAGCTACTGACTTTGAACTTATGCGTTCTTTGTCTATGTGTGAAAAGAGAAGTGGTGTTGTTGGTTCTCTATCTCAATTCCTTCCTACATTGGATAATGTCAAACCTGGTTCCGAAAACCTTGGTCCTTTGTTCTCTCGTCAATTCTTTATGGAAGATATACTTGGTTTAACTTCCGAACAGAGAATTAGAAACGATAGACTTATTGCAGAAGAAACACAAGAAATTCTTGCTAAAGCTGATGCAGCTAAGGAAGAAGGCGGTGATGAAAATGACGAAGAAGGAGACGATTTAGGTTTCTAACAAGTTTTACTCACAGCCGAAAAACTCGGACACGTTTCACCCTGGTGGCTCTGTATAGAGCCACCATTTTTTATAAATACATTATAATGGGAGAAAATAAAATGGAAATAGAAGTTGTTAAAGAAGCTCCACAAGATTTTTTGACCTTTTTGGCTAGTTCACAAACAAATGAAGTAGAAAAACTCTACACCTTTGCTATGGACAGTTTGGTCTTTGCAGACAAAATTCACACTTATCACTGGTCTTGTCAATCCGGTTTCCAGCATACACAATTTGAAAATTTGTATGACTGCATTCGTGATTTTGCTGACAAGCTAGTTGAAACAGTCCTTTCTATGGGTGTGCCATTCAAATTAAATTCTAAAACTTACAATATGAATGACGAAATCTTTGATTTGGGAAATGCGCTTGTAAAAATTGAAGCATATCGTGATGAACTAGAAAATCTTAAAAGAGCATATAGTACAAAAATTAGTCTTGAAAACATCTTCAGTGATACCATTGAAGAAATAGACAAGATTATTGGTCTTATCAAGAACTTTAAGTAAGGAGTTTATATGAAATTAGATGATTACATTGTTCAAGAATTCCGTAAGGTAAAACCTGTTATCAACGAAAATATGGCTGAAGCAGGTGATACAGACGGATTTGAAGGTTCTCAATGGATGGGACCTCACCACCACAAGTATGTAATTTGGGATAATCAAACTGGTTACGGATATACTGGTGATGTGTTGTTGGATAACCCAGACCATAAAGAAGGTTTGGCTCCTTGTTGCGACCATATCCACTTGATTATGAATTGGGAAGTTATCCCACTTGGTGATATGCACACACACAAACTATTGAAACCAGAACAGGTCGCCGTTGATACTGATATTGGTAGTGTACCTAGAGAAGCTTTCTTGAAAACATTACCACCACAGCACGGTGGACAATAATTGGAAAGTCATAAATACATTAGAGAAGTTTAGGAGAAATTAAATATGTCAATGTCTAACAATATGTCTGTATTTACTACTTCCATTAAGAATTTGCCAGACCTTGCAAAGAATTATCTTTACCAGATTATCTTTGAATATGAAAGTGGTTCTGTATTGTCAAATGTTATTGGAACAGACGATTTTATGCTTCGTGCTAAAACCGCATCTATGCCACAGAAAGATTTTGGTGAACTCATCACCGAATATATGGGAACAAAATTAGTCTATCCTGGTAAGTCTACTATGGATGGTACATTTGACGTCGCATTTGACGAATTCCAGGATATGTATATTTCTAAGGCACTACATCGCTGGCAGAACTTACTATTCAATGGTGGATTCCAAAATGATATAGATGTCGGTGGTATTACAGGTGGTGCTAGTTCTAACTATCTTAAAGACTACTGTGCTACAGCTAGAGTAGTTCTTTATGATTCTGCTTTGAAACAAAAACTTCCTGTTGAGTTCAAGTTCTACTATGTATGGCCGAAGACAGTTCAACAGACTGGTTTGGGTATGGAAAGTGCAGAAAAGGTTCAAAGAACTTGCACATTCCGTTATAGTACATTTGAAATGGTTGCTACAGGCGAATAATTACATACAAATTCAAATATAAATAAAGGGACTACTTGTTAGTCCCTTTTTAAAGCAACAAAAAATTGCGTAAAATTTTTCATAAATACATTGTGTATAACACAAAAATGTTCACAGTAAATTGGAGGAAAATCTAATGGATAAAATTCTTGAAAAACTTGCTGGTGTTTTAACTGCTGAAGATTTGCAGGAAATTAAAGAATCCTTTGAATCTGCAGTAGAAGAAAGACTTCAGGCAAAATTAGAAGAAGAAAAACAAGCCATTGCCAAGAAAGCTGATGAATTTTGTAATCAAAAAATCAAAGAAGAGGTTGAAAAGAAAACCGTTGAATTGGAAAATCTCGCCAACCAGTATTGTGAAGAACGCTGTGCCAAAATCACTGAAAAGGCACAAGAAAAGCTTGATACCCAATGTAAGAAGTTGGAAGAAGCTGCTGAACAGTACATCTATGAATATTTTGACGAAAAGTTCACAGAAAAGTATGGTAAGGAACTTGAAGCACTTGAAGAAAAAGTTATTACTGGTTTAGACAAGTACCTTGAATATAACATCTCCGAAAAGATTAGTGAAAAGCTTATTAACAAGACTGCTATGACAGAAACATACGCACCTATCATTGAAGGTATTCAACACCTATTTGAAGAACAGTATGTTCCAATGGATTTGACTGGTTCCAAGAAATTGCGTGAAGCTAAAGCTGAAAATGCTGAATTGGAAAAGTCATTGAAAAAGCAGCTTGCTGAAAATATGCGTTTGATTGATCTTGTAGAAGATTCAACCAAGAAGGCTACTATCGCTGAAAAGACCTATGGATTGGATGCTACCCAAAAGGCCCGCGTTCAAAAGTTCTTTGAAAGCAAATCACTTTCCGAAACAAAGAAAGACATTGATGACTATGTTGAAATGATTACTGAACAATCTATCAATATGCGTAACAATCGTGCTAATTTGTTTGAAAAGAAGTCTCGCCCAGTATCCCGTGCTGCTAAAACAGAACAGGCTATTGAACGTGATGATTTAATAACTGAAAAATACAGAAAGCAGACTCCATCATCTAATCGTTTCCTTGACGAAGCCGCTAGATATATGGAAGAAGATTAACATACAAATTTTCAAATAAAAAAATTATAAATACAATATATAAAACAAAAACTCATTTATATAGGAGAATCAAAAATGAATACAATTAAAAACACATTGGTAGAAAACTTGGCTACTCAGGGTCAAGAAAAGCTATCAATCAATGGTATTAAAGATAAGTATATTCGTGAAAACATGAAGAAGCTTATGGAAAACCAAATCCGTCAGGATGTTGGCTCCGCTTTGAACGAAGACTTCACAATGGGTGTAGGTGCTCCACTTGGTGCTGACCAGGGTATCCCTCACGGTGGTGACAGTAAGGCTGTCTTTGCTCCAATTTCTTTGGCTCTTGTCCGCCGTGTATTCCCACAGTTGTTTGCTAACGTTCTAGTTGGTGTCCAGCCACTCTCTGGCCCAGTTGGTTTGGCATTCGCTCTTCGTTATGTTTATAAAGATGCAGCAAATCCTGAAAAATTGGTTGAAGCTGCTTGGAAGGCTGTTCCAGAATATTCTGGTTTCTCTGGCTCTACCGCTAACACAAGTGGTGAACCTGACGCAGGTACTGGTGTTGATACACAATCTGCTGAAGCTTGGAAGATTACTGGTAAGTATGACGAAATCCAGACCCACAACGATTTCTCAACAGGTCTCCGTGGTAAGATTCCTGAACTTGGTTTGATGTTCTCTCGTCAGTCCATCGTTGCCAAGACTCGTAAACTTGCTGCTTCCTTCTCTCTTGAATCTGCTGAAGATATTAAGAGAATGCAGGGTGTTGAAATGATGCAGGAAATGGTTAATGTTCTTCAGTACGAAATGACTGCTGAAATTGACCGTGAAACCATCGCTCGTTGTAAGTCAATCTGTAAGCCAATCGTTTGTACCGCTGGCAAGGCCGATGCTGTTCAAGATGGTTGGGTTGGCCGTTGGTCTCAGGAAAGATATTCTCGTATCGTAGGTATCATTGTTAAGACTGCTAACGATATTGCTACTGCTACTCGTAGAGCTGCTGCTAATATCGCTGTAGTATCTCCAGATATGGCTTCTGTTCTTCAGCAAGCTGCTCCATTCTTCAATAAGGTTACCGGTGAAGTTAATGGCTCTACCGCTACACCTGAAATTGGTACATTGAATGGTTCTATCAAGGTCTACCGTGATAACTATGCTGTAAACGCTTTCACTGGTGTTGATAATGGTGAAGTATTGCTCGCCTATAAGGGTACCGGCGTATCCGACTGTGGTGTAGTATTCTGCCCATACGTCACTGGTGTAGTAAATCAGGCTATTGACCCTAACGACTTCTCTCCACGTGTTGGTGTTATGAGCCGTTATGCTTTCGCTAACAATATGTTGGGTGCTGACAACTATTACCGCTTGCTCAAGTTCGACACTGGTGCTATTTGGGCTAAAGCTGGTGAAGGTTTCACATTCTAATTTAAACTGGAATAGTCAAACAATTTAAATTTAAGGAGAAATAATAATGAAGAATCCTACATCTAACGGTAATGATTTGTACCAAATTGGTAACGATTACCCACAGGCCCCAATTTCTGCTTACTTTGTAGCTTCATCTTATAAGGATGGTATCTACACTGAATTGGCATCTGCCGCAGCAGAATTTGTTGATAAAGAAAGTGTTGATGGCTTTGATAATTCCTTCTTCAATCTCAAGACACCATCTGGATTGAATAAGAGAGTTCTCAATGTTCTTCCACAATCTGGTTGGGCCCCTGTCACTGAAGACGCTGTTGAAGGTGCTGTATCTGCAGTATCCGGAGAATTGTTCTTCTCTGACGATTATGCAACTGCTGAATTGAAAGCATTCCCAGAAGCATAATTGGTGGTATAAATCTTTGATTTAGATAGACGGTCCCGTTTGGGACCGTTTATTTTTTGCGTTTATAAATACTATAAATTAAAATTATATTGTGAGGTGAAAAAATGCAATCAAGAAAAATTGACGAAACTCAAATCCCACAAGGTGGTGATATGGCTCAAATCGCTATGGCGGTTGCAGCTCAACAACAAAAGAATATGATAACTTTGAATAAGGACTTGTTGCCATCTAAGGGTAAGTATTATGCTACTGATTTGTATGTTAAGAAGTTATCTACCATTGACATCAAGAACTTGTCTACATTGACTGCTGATACTATTGATGGTGTAATGAATAGTATTATTGCCCATTGTGTACAAGGTATAAATGTAAACGATATTCTTGTAGGTGATAAATTTTGGTTGATTTTCTATTTAAGAAATTTAACTTATAATGATTATCCTTTCTATGTCAAGTATAATTGTAAAGAATGTGGCAAGACTGCTATGTACAAGACACAAATGAAGGATATTATCGTCAATTACATTCAGGACGATTTCAACCCAACATACACAATGAATAATGGTGATACAATAGAAATCGGGTTCCCAACAATCGGTAACGAAATTTCTAAAAACCAAATTTTGCGTGAACCTGAGAAGTATACTGTAGATGGTGAAATTGATGAACAGATACTCAATATAGCTTGCTACATTAAGTCCATTAACGGAAGTAAGATTTCCATTATGAAGGCTTATAATTACATTTGTGAGCTTGATGCGTTATCTTTTACAAATTTCGGCAATTATATGGCTGATATAGATTTTGGTGTAAAACCTTATTTTGAAATTCCTTGTGACTGTACTAATAAGGTAATAGTTCCATTGTCATTATCTCCAGAATACTTTATGCCAAAGATTACAAATAAATAATATATGAACAAGAATTATACCCGTATTACATACCAGCAGATGCTGGAAGATTTTACCGCTCGCTTGAAGAATGACCCACGCTTCAAGAATATGTCATCAGCTAGCATTTATAACTTGTTTATGGAAATGCTAGTAGCAACTGCTGATATGACTAACTATTATATGGAACGAACTGCTGAAGAAGCATTTATTGACACTGCTAAATTGGATAGTAGTGTGATTAAACACGGCAAAAACCTTGGGTATAATCCTATTCGTAATACTCCTGCTGAAGCAGAAATTGCTGTGGTTTTGCGTGGGCCTTTGCCACAGTCTCTTATGGCTACTAATATGGCTACCATTTACTTCCCTCAAGAAGAAATGGAATTAACTTATAATGGTAAGAAATATATTTTGAATACTGACTATTCTTATACTCTCACAAGAAAAGATATTGAGGATGGTCAGAGTTCAACTTGGTCTAAAACATTGTATTTCTCTAAACCAGCCGATTCTGTAAACTATATTGAATTGTCTGGTGAAAAGTTATACAATGATGCGACCTTAATTCCAATTAAAGTTTTCCAGGGCGAAGTTAAAGTAGAAACAATTTATGGCGTTTCTAATACAAGTAAGTTGGGTAAATCTTACCAGTTCTACGATATTGATAATTTAAAATTTAGTAACTGGTATGGTCAGCGTGACCCTAATGGATGGTATAAAGACCAATTCTTTAAGAAGAATTCCTGGTGTAAAGTTGGTATCGGTAAAACACAAGACGAAGCATTTGCCGATGTTAACTTGTATGATATTGAAGATGTTTCTATCTATTTGAATAAAGAAGTTCAAAAAGAAAAAGTAAACAAGACTAGAGATGATACACTTAATGTTTGTTCATTGACTACAAACAGTGACAAGACTATTCGTTTGAGATTTGGTGATGGTGTGGTTGCTTCTAATGGTTTGAACAAAGAAGACCAAAACATTTATATTCAGTATATTGAATGTGATGGCGCCGACGCAAATAAGGTTGGTACAACCAATTCCGAGCTAAAGGTCAATAATAAAATTTGGGCAACATTCGCTGGCTCTACACCTATTGACATGAGTTCTAACATTAAACTCATTTTCAATAGTGATATTGCTAATGGTGTTGATTTTGAAGACCAACAGTCTATTAAGAATAATGCTCCTTTGTATTTTGCTAGTAACAATAAACTCGTTACAAAGCAAGATTTTATTTCTTATTTTAAAGGACTAAGTTCACCTATTCGTGTTAAGAACGCAATAGCCTGGGGTCAGGACGAAATTGAAGACTTTGAACACGGTGGCGATACTACATACAAGTACATACAGAACTGTATTTGTTATTGTATTGCAGCTAGTTTGTACAATACAAAATCTACAGTATATTCACCAATAAATGTGCTTACAGATAGTTCTACAAACCAATCTGGCGTGTTCTCTGTTTATGGAACTTCAAATAGTTATTTAAGTCATTTGACAGATTTCATTAAGTATCTTTTGAGTTACGATTCATTCCATTCAGTTCAGTATATGAATAACCCATCTGAACAATGGATAAAGAACATTAAGACTATTCGTGATAATGCTTTGCCAAGAATGATTATGAATAGTAAAATGTATTCGTTCCCACCTATCGTTCAGTACTACGATGTTGTAGGTACTGTTACAGTCAATTCTTTGTCTAAATTACAAGAATACAAGCGTGATGTGGAAAACGAAATTTACAAATGGTTAGACAATAACTGTAATTTCGGCACAAAGATTTACAAATCAGATATTGTAAAATTCTTCAACAGTCGCCCAGAAACTTCTTTTGTGGATTTGGATATTCGTGTATCTGATATTATCAAGGCACAAGATGTTACATACAACTACAATATAAAAACAACAAATATATCTGATATATTCTACTATAACATTAACAATGACGTAACAAAGAACAATAAAGAAAAAGGTACTTTGTCTAATTCAAAGAATTATGAATACAATGTAATTAAAATTCCTTTGGTAGATAGTACTGGTGCTGAAGTGAAAGTTGATGCTCTCGCAAATAAGAGTATTCGTATTGTATTGAACTCTATTGATGAAAGTAACACTAATGTTTATAAAGATGTCTATGAAGCAGATATTTATGCTTCAAATGTTTACAATACAGAAAGCAACATTTTCATTAATTTCAGTGGTAAAGAAGATATACCAAAGTCTATTAAATTGGGTACAAATTCTAAATTGAAGATTATTGTATCTTATGGTAATGACTTCTATTCTACTTCTAACTATTCTACATATAACTATTATCAGTATGGTTTGTCACTTAATAAAGCAAAAGAAGCACAGAGATTCATTCAGGATTGGGTAAATAATGCTACACAAGTTAATGAAGCTAATCGTGCTATTCCACTCCCATATTTCGTACAAGCATTAGGTACTAATACACGCTCCGAAACTATTATGCGTAAGGGTATTCTACAAAATACTTACGAAACACAATTAACAGAAAAAGCATTCTGGATGTATCTTGTTCCAAAGATTATTGAAAATTACTATGACAATGTGGACCTTTCCGAAGAAGATGTTAATGGTGATAGATGGTCTCAGATTGACACACTTGTTCGTGATTTGTACACTCAATTCAAAGCAACATTTTGTGATAGCATATTAGACGATAATAACAACATTGTCAATTTCAGTATGGATAATGAAATACCTGTTGTTAGATTAAAGATAACATATAAGTATGGTGTATAATGGCAACCTATAGTATTACAGAAGATCCAAAATCTAAATGGGTGAAGGTTATTACTATTCACAGTGATAACCCTATCAACATTAATTCAGAATCCTTTAACATTACAGTTAAAGAACAATTTGAATACTTTATCAATGATTATCTTACTGGTGGTGATACTTTTGCTATTGAAGAATTATACAAAAAAGATACTGAACCAACTATTGAAATTTGTAAAAATGCTAGAGAATACACAATTAAAAAATGTTTGAGCTGTGATGGCGCAGGTAAAATAACTTGTACAAAGTGTGGTGGTACAGGTATTCTTTATCCACCAAGACTTCCTGCCGCAGGATGCGATAGATGTGGTGGTCATGGTCGAAGTGATAACCCAAGTACTTTTGTTCCTGGTGATGGTGTAATTGAATGTCCTACTTGTGAAGGCACAGGAAAAGCACATACAATATGTGGTGATGAACTATTGTATGATCAGGTATTCACTAATTCAATTCCAACTTATTATAACTCCAATGATTATTCACTTATTAGAAATGGTATTCAATTTTGGCTAGATGATAACAAAACTTTGATTATTCGTGTTGTTACTAAAGGTAAAAGTTCAATTCCTGATGCTGGTTATAACATCTATAACCCAATTACACACAAATTAGACCCAACAGGTTTTGTTGGTTTCTGTATCGCAAATTTTAATATAACATTAAATGATAGTGAAAATCTATTGTTTGATTGTGCTTTAATGCCTAGAGTAGATACAGATGACCCTGTAACAGAAACCACAGTTTTCAAACCACACGTAGTTCCTGACGGATATGATAGAGTTGATTTTGACTGGAATGGTGATGGTAATGGTCTTAATAATTTGTATGTAAACAATACAAGTTCGTTTGATTCTTCTGCTTATGGATATAAACAAGTATACAATAACAATACACACAAATGGTATACAGATGGACCTGAAGAATTAAAAAGTTCAGCAACACCATTGTATACTGTTAAATCTTCTGCTTTCACAAATGATTATTTGTTGAGTGGTATAACATACGATTTGATAAATGGTGGTCAGTCAGCAAGAGGATTTGATTTCATTAAAGATAATGTTAAATCTACTTTATATGATGAATACACAGATAAGTATATTGAATTACCATTTGAATTTGATAAAAACAAAGATATACAATCTAAAGATATAAATTATTTTAGTGCTGGAAATGCATTTGTATCAGGTACAATATATTGGCACGAAATTATACAAACAATCACAAACTCTGCTGACCATCCAGGTAAAATACGAAAGAACCAAGTCAAGTTAGAATTAGAGATTTAATATGGAAGAAATAGAAAACGTAGATACAATAGGATTTGTAAACGAAACTGGTCAAGATTTCGTTGAAGATATTAACAACAGCAATAACAACAAGTTTATTGTGCGTTTCAGTAATTTTCCAAATTTCACAGGAAAGAAGTTGAATATGAACAACTTGAACCAGTATCTTGAAAGCGTTACTGTTCCAGATGTTTCTGTTCCAATTCTTCATTCTGTTTACTTACACGAAGACCAAAAGCACCCAAGCCCAATAGGTGCTAGAGAATTACAAACTATCACTATGACCTTCCAAGTAGACGAAGCAAGAAAGAACTGGTACGCATTTTATGCTTGGGCGATGTATATGCGTTATGGTTATCCTTGTGGTAAAAAGAGTTTAATTGGTGAAGAACTTTTGAGATTTGACTGTATTGACACGATTGAAGTTATAAATTTGTCTAACAACAATGAAGTCATTTCAAAATTGAAATTCGGACATTGTATTTTGAGTAACATCAGTAGTGCCGAATTTACCTGTCAAACATCCGAATTGAGTAAGTTCACAGTAACATTTGAAGTAGAAACATTAGATTTAGATTTGTTGACCGACGAGGAATAAATGAAACTCGTTTATAAGTGCCGTGAATGTGGACATCCATTTGTGACTGAGAAGGCATTATCCGAACACCTTCGTTCTAGTCATCAGTTACAAATAAAAGAATACTATGATAAGTATGTAGCTGGACCTACAGATGGAAAGTGTGAAGTATGTGGCGGGCCTACTACATTCATTTCTATGTCTAAAGGATATAAAAAGAAATGTGAAAATTGTAGAATGGCGAACACAAACAAAGCCAATGACCCGAACAATGAAACTTGTACAAAAGAATGTAAAATTTGTGGTTTCAGCATAGCTGGTTCTACAAAGCAGATTATGATGCGTAGATTTTTCTACCATCTTAATACACACAACATAAGTGTTAAGGACTATTACGACCGATACGATAAGAAACCTGGAGATGGTATTTGTCCTATGTGTGGCAAACCAACCAATTTTATTAGTATATCGGAAGGTTACAGAAAGTATTGTAGTCCTGCTTGTGTTTCTATTGCTGCTAACCAAGAGAAAGCACGATTAGATAAAGTAGAAAAAGAGTTCCAGGAAGAACAAAGAGAAATCGTAAAGACCCGTGAAGAAGCTATGAAAGATTACATACAAGCTCTCAAAGCTGAAGCACACAAATACGATTGGGAAGGTGAACGAAACTCCTGGATGGGTGGCCCTAAAAACCAAAGTTATGGTAGTGGAAATAATTTGTTGACTGACAATTCTGTATCATTCATTGACGGTCAAAGTTTTGATAGTGTTGATAACGGAATTGACGAAAGTGATAATCAGTCCTTCAATGATGTATTTTGGCTATAAATACTATGAGGTATAATAGATGGATAATGCAGCCGCAATAAACACAAATACAAAATTGCTTTCTAAAATAGCAGATAATACTCGTTTAACAATGAACGATGTTGCCGCTATGAAGGAAACTATTCCTGCAAAATTGGATAGAACTGCTAGTGCTTTATCCCATTTAGGCTCATCATTATCTAAATCGTTCTCATTGAGTTCACTTGGAAATAAGATTGGAGATACTTTCAATAAAGGATTTAAGAATTTTACTGCGCCATTCAAAGCATTAGGCAGTAACATTTCTGCTGCTTTTAGTGGATTGAAGACAAAGATTGCTAATCTAAATCCAATAGCTGCCGTTAAAGAGAAATTAAGAAATATAACAAAGAAACCGGTTGCTGCCGTTAAAACACTGTTCGGAAAAAATGACGAACAACTAAAGCGTAAGTTCTTTAGCTTATGGTCTAACCCAAAGAAGGTAGCAAAGATTTGGAATAAAGAAGCCAATGTCAATAAGAATATGTCAACTGCAGGTGTAAAAGCCAAAGCAGATATATCAGGTATTGGCGGAGCATTACTTGGTGTTGTTTCTAAATTTTTCACTATGGCAGATAAATTCATTACGAAATTGTTAGTGAAAGGTGTAGCTGCATTACACTCTGCTATTGGTCCTTATGTGTTCTTAATTATTGGTGCTATCGTTTTATTTACTTTGTTATTTAAAGACGAAATCAAAAAGATAATACCAATCTTTAGTAGAGTATTGGGTATTGCTGCCGATATACTTGATATGATTAAAGGTCCTTTAGGTACAATGTTTACCAACTTGATTAACATCTTCTCTAATTTGTATGCTGTCATCAATACTGTTATCAGTGGAATTTTAGGTGGTATTGCTAATACTTTAGCTGGTATATTTACTTTCACACAGAATGTTATTGAAACAGTAAATAAAACCTTCAATATGATAAGTGGTGTTCTAATTACTTTACTTACTCCAATTAGAGATGTTGTATTAGCATTACAACCTGTATTTGAAGGTATGGTTAATCTTTTACGAGATTTTATAAAAAATCCTATTGGAACTGCCGTTGAAGTTGGTAAGAGTGTAGTCAGTGGATTTAAGAGTCTTGTTGGTGGTTTCTTTGGTTCTGATACCAGAGACGAAGCAGAAGGTGAAAGTATTTTAGAGAATTTGTTTACATCAGTTAAAGATACTTTAATTGAAGTTAAAGACTATCTGCTCGGAGATACATTTAGAGAAAATCTAAAATCTACATTTAACTATTTGTTAGATAAACTTTATTCTTCAAAAGTTTTTAAATTTATGGAAGAAGCTTTTGTAAGAGTATTCCAATTCTATGATGAAATGCTTGGTATTATTCGTGCTGTTAAAGATTTCGTTGGTGATGTAGTTAATAAGATTGGTTCAATTTTTGATGGTGCTGGTAATATAGCAAAGACTATCTTTGGTGGTGTTGCTGATGTTGCTACTGGTATTAAGAATAAATTAGCTGGACTATTCTCTTCTGATACAAAGGAAGAAGCTAAACAGAGTAACCCATTCAATGAATTCATTAAAGGATTTGAACAAATGCGTTTAGATACTATTGCTTTGTTAACTGACATCAAATTGGCTGTAGTAAGCATTGAGAAAAACAAGATTGAAATTGGTAATTCATTAGCACAAAACAATGCTCAAGCATCTGATGGAAAGAAGACCAATAATCTACAAAACATTACAATGAACTATCAGGTTGATATAAACCAAGTTACAGAAAAGATAGATAGAACTAACGAAATTCTACAGGGTATTTTGACTAACACTGCTATTACTGATAAAGGTGAACAGAAAGCCAGTGCTGTTTGGAGTATCTAATGAGTTTATTTGAAGTATATAAACAATCACATATTCAAACAGCTAAAACATCTTCCTATCTAGGTGTAGGAAATGGTTTCAGTATAAGTCTATTTCATAATGATTTTTATACTTATAACAGTAATTATTGGAGATTAACTTTAGATGGATTTACTGGTATTATGCTAGAGAATTTGTCTTTGAATTTTCAAACTAACTGGGGCGATGCTGGTGGTGCTGTCATTGGTAAAAAGATAGAAAGTTTCGTAAACAGTAAATTTGTTAAATTTCTTGCTGGACAATCCGAAGCAGGTTTCCAACCATTTATTTGTTCTGACGCTTGGACACAACAAAAAATGAGTGGTGATGCTCAACCAATTCAAGTCCAATTAAAATTCAGAGCATATAACAATAATAGAATGGAATGTACAAATTATAACGATGTAATTTTGTTTTTAACTCATATATGTTCTCCTGTAAAATCTTCATCTGCAGCAAACAATCCTGACGGACGTGGACTTGGTGATGATATAGCAGATACATTAAATAACACAATGGCAGGAACTTCAAATATAATTGGTACTGTTATAGATGCTGGTAAAACATTCGTAGCTGGATTTTCCGACAGAGATAACCCAAATGATAAACCAGGTGAAAAAGAAGCAAGAAAAAATAAATTTGCTTCAGCGGCAAAGAGTTTAGTAGAAACTGCAGATTCTACTTATAATCAAATTGTATCTACTACTGGTAATGGTAAGAACAATGGTAATTTTACGGTAAATTTTCTTTTGGGAGATAAAATCAACAAAAGAGATTTATATGTAAATTCTAAAGACACAAGTGGAAATACAGTTACAAGTCAATTAAATATAGACTGGATTGTAAAGAGTTTTTCATTCACACCAAGTAGACAATTCCAGATGGTAAAAGAACAGGGCATTAGTGTACCTAAGCCCTTATGGATAAATTTTGATGTATCTTTGGAAACTAGATTGTCATTGTCTAACAGATATATTTACAATATATTAGTTCCACAAGCAATTAAGATTAACGAGACTGTTCTAAGTCCGTAATCGTTTCTTCATAATCTAATTTATATGCGTTTGGTTTTGTAGTATTTCTTAAATACTTCATCCAAATAGGTGCACTTGCTATCTGGTCCATTTGACAATTTATCTTAAATTCAACCCAAATAGGTTTTCCTGTATTTGGGTTTATTTCTTTAGAATATGTTATACCCCAATTAGAAATATAAACTACCAAAGGCTTTCTAAAGATACCTGGTAAGATTTTCAAATACCACAATTTAGCACCATAATAATTTTTCAAGTTATTGTTTGACGAAACTCTCCATTCACCATTTCTGCTTTCAATAGCACCAGCTGCTGTATTAACAACATTTGTCGCTACATCTGCCATCGTGTCAAGAAAGTCTTTATCTGTATCGTTCATTGAAGTATTAAATGTTTTCTTTGCCGCATCTACGATTTGGTCAGCTAAATCTACACAACCATAAATACCATTCAAAGCATTGTTTGCCATAGCATTTATTGACACCTTAGCATCCACACTTGGCATAGCATACAATGATAATGCTTTCAACCAAGTTTGATATGTTGTCAATGATTTAGAACCAATGTTTTCATTTGTATATAATTTGAATGTCAAATCAAAAGAAGGTCTACTTGTTGTTTTATATGTTCGGTCAGTACCTTCATCCAGATTCATCCAAGCACGGTCATGTCCACCTAATGTTGTAACCATTTCCACACCAGGTGAACACATAAAATTCTTAACAGTGTCAGAAATTGACGCAGCAGGACCTTTATCCCATTCTGTTGTTAAACCAAATGAAGGAATGTCTTTCAATACGCCGGCTAATGTTAATGTTCCTGAAGAGTTATTTTTGCTTTTAAATATGTTATCATAAGTAATTAGTTCAAAATAGTTGTTTCCATATTCTTCATATAAACTATTTTCTGTACTATCATTTGATACATTTATTATATTTGGTGCTGTAGTATCTGGTTCAAGTTTTTCAGGTAGATTTTCCTGTACACCACCCATATATGCTGGGTCAACTTCATTATAAGTATCACCCATTACTGCAATAACTTTAGCATCACCTCTACGCAATGCTTCTACGGAATTTCGCTCATTTTTAGCTTTGATTTCAGTATCAGTTTTAATTATTTGGTTTTGACGATACATAGCATACTGCTTAATGGCAGATTCGTCAGCCGTACCATCCAAAATCTTATAGTCCAAATCTTCTTTTCCAAGCACAGATCCGTCAGCAATCATACGCATTCTCTGCTTGTCATTAGAAGCGTTCATATATGCTGAACTTTTCTTTTCGTACTTTTTATTGACGTACTCTCTGGCTAATTTTCTTTCTTCATCCGTTACCATAATGTATTTATTAGTATAAATATATTACAATGCGTGGACTTTCTATAAATAAGTTTTGGAATATGCGACCTAAATTGCCATTTAGATTTGTGGCAAAGTTCTTTACTGGACTTCCTGGTGTTGATGATGATAAATTAACATATTGCGTTACAAATGTAAGTGTTCCAAAAATGGAAGGGCAAGCAAGTGAAGGCTCAATGTATTTGGGTAATACAATCTTCACTATACCAGTATGGAATATAGCTTCACGAAAACTTGATATATCATTTGAAGAAACAGATACTATGGAAATTACACAATTTGTAGATAAACTAAATTCTAATTCTTACGGAAAAGTACCGTGGAGAATTACTGTTGTCATTACAGAATTTGAAGAACATAATCGTTATGACAAGTCTAAATCCACAGCATACATTTGTCATTTGGTTTCTTATGATGAACCACAATTTAAGCGTGATGGTGCAGCTGGCCAAGTCACAATGAGCACTTCATTTATTGTGGATAGTATTGTAGAAAATTGGTCTGAATCAATGGGAACGATTACTGGGCAAAGAAATGTAGCACAAACATCAAATTTCAATCCAAATCTTGATACTATGGAACAAAATGTACAGAATACAGAATTTACTTATGGTAATGTAAATTTCGGTGTAGATTACAGTATCATTCCTAACTCTAATAACAAACTAACACAATTCACAAGTAACAATAAAAACAGAGAAGCCAATTATGATGCGTTACTTGACAGAATGCGTACTGCTGGCATTAACACAAATGACACTACACAGGTTGTTCAATACTTACAGAAAGAAGGTTATATCACAGATTCATATCAAAAGGGTATAAATGGTTTGTGTGCTACTTCTACATATCTTGTAGCTGCTATTACTACTGGACAGAAAGATTTGGGTGCTGTTGCTGGTAATGGTGAAAATCAAGATTTGAGTAGATATGGATATAAGAGAGTTCAAGGTCTATCTGGTAATGGTGCTGCCGATTTGAATAAGATGGTTAAGAATGGTGATTTAAAAGTTGGTGATGTAATTAACATTACTTATGCTGATGGTTCAAAATACGGACACGCAGTTACTGTTATTGAAAAACCAGATGGTACACTTGGTTTCGCATCTGATTTCAAACAAAAGAACGCAAGTGGACAAGCTAATGAAGCTAGAGTTGGTTCATTCTATGTTCAAAGAAGGGGATAACTTATGGCATTAGGACAATTTGTAAACATAACAGATTTTTGGCATAAGAAGTCAATTAAACTATCTGATGCTTTTGAAGTTCTTATCACATTGAACAATAAAGAAGAGCCTCTGGTTAATTGTACAGGGCTTACTATTCCTAAATTTGAATACGAAGAAGAAACTATTGAATATGGTAATGTCGCACAAGTTTTCGTTACTCCAAAATACGATTCTTGTAAAGAATTGACTTTGGATTTCTACGAATATATGGATGATAAAAACAATAACTATTCTTGTACACTAAAGAAAGTATTTGATTATATGGGTTATAAATTAAACCAAAAATTCAGTAATGGTTTAATGACTAACTATGGTGTTTATAACATAGACAAAGTAATACCTATCATCCAAATTAAAGTTTTGAATAACAATTTATGGAGATACAAGTTCTTATATCATTTTGAGAATTTGAAAATTGTAAATTATACAGTATATAATTATGACTATCAAAATGAAAGCCCTTGTAAAGTCACAGTAACATTATCATTTGAAACTTATTATAGACAAACTATTGACGAACCAGTTGATTATGGTGAAACAACTGAAACAAAGAAAATTACTCCGCAAGACCCAATTTATGACCCAAACGGAAAGGCTAATGCTGATACTATCTTTGTGGAAGGTGACCCTAAAGCACACAAAGAAGATATAGAAAACGACTGGAGACAAAGCACTAATCAGTCTGATTTGGATATGATTAAGGAAGAACAACTCTATGACCCTGCTTATAACGAACTAATGGGATTGGATTTGGATAGTGATGAAGTTGAGCCAGAACTACAAACAGAAATGTGGAAACAGTCCGCAAATGAAAGTGATTTGGATATGATACGAAATCCTGAACTTGCTGAATTGGAAGATTTGGATTTGGACGATTCATCACCAGTAAGTAACCCACCTGTTCAAGAAACACAAGTTGCTAGTAACGAACATATCGGACAACAAACCGGTGGTGATAAAGGACCACAAGGACCAACTTCAAATCCTAACCCAACTAAAATTGACAATGTGAAAACAAAAGAAAATACAGAACCTAAACCAGAACTAGCTTCTAAACCACAACAAAAGAAAGAAGAAAAATCAGAGTTTAGTAAGTCCGAAATTAAAGAAATGGCACAAAGAGCAGCAGACTTTGATAAAAAAGCAGGGGTAAAGAAAGGCAAGACAGGAACATATTATACGGCAGGTCTAAATGCTATGGGCTTAAATGCTAGTGATAGAAATGAATTTGAAAATGCATACAAGGCAAGTATGTAATAAATAGTTAGAGGTATAAAATGTCTATTCATTCAATTTGGGATAATGATTTTTACGATAAAGCCCCAGTTCCATTGTGGTCTTTTGAAATGGACTTTACCCAGCTATTTGTAAACCAAAAAACAGACGATTATGCTCGTACCTTAGCAAAAGCAGTAGTTTCGTGTACTTGGCCTGATAGAAACATTAACACTATTCCTGTTTATTTTGCTGGTGTTGAAGGTAAACTACCAGGACGTGCTCAAAACTCTGGTGAATTGGAAATTAAGTTCAATGAAAATACTTCATTTAGAGTAACAAAAATTTTGGAAGAACTTTTCCATGCTGAGTCAGCATGTGATGCTTATTTTGAAGGTAAGGGTGGTTATTCATTCAACCAAAATTTTACAAAGGTAGATGATAAAGGTCATAGAACAATTAGAATGATTATCATTAACCCAGATACAATATATTATTTAAATCCTAGAGAAGATAGATTACAAAAGAAACATCCTGTAATTATTGAATTTCATAACTGTTTTGTTACTAAAATTGGTTCTACTGAAATGTCTTATGACAATGATAACGAAGTAATTACGAAGTCCGCAACATTTTCTTATGACTATTTTAAAGTATTGGGTAATGGTGAATCACAAATAAATGATACTTGCGCAGGAGATAATTAAATGGCATTATTAGAATTACATAAAGAAATGTTAAAGAAACCACCTTCTGCTCCATTAAATAACTATATCTTCAGAGTTAATTTTCACTTGGACTCAATTTATAAGGACAAAAGTTTAGGTTATTCATTAAATAATGATACTGATAGAAGTATGATTGCTATTAAAGCCGATTTGCCATCATTTGATACTTCTATTATTCAAAAACATTTTCTAGGTAGTGAAAAATCTTTTCCAGTACTTAGAAAACACAGTGGAGATACAACATTAGAATTTTATACTCATACAGACCCACACGAAAACAATTTTGTTGTTTACAACTTTTTCAAACAATTTAAAAATGCTACACCTTCAAATTCAAATTATATCCATAAAGAATTTACTACAATTTTTAACAGAATAGAAATTGTTGTTGGTGATAGAGCAGGCGGAAACGAAACATATAGGTATCATTTGAGAAACTGTATTGTTACCAAAATAGATACCGGTAGTTTGACCTATGAAGGACAAGAAGCATTAAAATACTCTATGACAGTACACTATGACGATTGGACTATTGCTGAACAAGATGTTATGGAAAACGAACAAACAGGTAAAGGAACTAGATAATGGGAATAGGTGATATACTATGTGAATACATTTATGGTAGTTTTCTATTAGTGAAAGCTGCGTTGGAAGTCGCACAGAAAACAGCTAAGGCATTATTGAAGGCATTAGATACTTTATTCAATACTCTAATGTCTATTGTCAGATTCGTAATTGATGTAGGAATTGACACAATACTGAATGCTATCCGAGTGTTCCAAAAGTGGCTGGTGGACAAGCTACTGAATTTTGACTTTGATGCGATATGTCAAGGCTTGTTCAGATGTACAGAGTTCCTTGAACAAGTATTAGACCCAAATTCTTTGTTGTGTAGAACAATTAGAAAATACACTAACTACAACCCTAGACCACAGGAAGAAATGTATAAGGTTGTCGGTGATTTCAAAGAATTTAAAAATCAAATTTGTTCATTTGGTTTAACATTTAATTTTGGTTTGAGTGCTGTTAAAGAAATGCTCAACCAGTATTATGCTATGTGTACTGAATTTCTTGATATGTTGGAACGAAACAAAGAACGTGTAAGAAGATTCCTTCAAAATCTATTAGATACTTTGATTAACATTGGTGCTTTTGATATGCTTGATAGATTAAAGAAGTTCTTTGATTGCGTACTTATTGACACCGAAATTTGTTCTAACATTAGAACTGCTAATTCATATTACAATACTTGTTTAAGAAAGATGTGTATTGAAGAAAGTGGTGATGGTTATAGACTTGATTCCACAATGTCTGCCGAATATATGAATACATTTGATAGTCGCATTAACAACTTGAATAATGCTAAAAATGATTTGAAAAAATTAATTGATAGTATGCTCACACCTTCACAGGTCAATGCAGCTAATAATGCTTTCAATATAGCAGCTAACATATTCCCAGGTGGTGCTTCTTGGAATGACATCAAGAATGGCGACTTTTGGAAAAAGAACAAATGTTATCAATACTTCAAAATGGAACGCAGAGCATTTATTAACGCATTTAAGGAACAAAATCCAAAATATAATTCTGCTGGCTCGGATTCTATCTTGGGAAATATGACTATTAACGATTCTCAAGGTTATGTTGAAATTACTATGAATAATGGTGATGGATTTGAAACATATAGATATGATAGCACTAATATGTTAGATGGAATGTCCTTGATACCAGCTAACGAAGAATACTCTATCAAACAAACTAATGACAAATTACAGACCACACTAGCATTGGTAGATGAAAACGATAATATAATTTCTTCTATGCGAGGTGCTGTAGAAATTGCGGTTAACGGAAATGATAAACTAAAAGACAAGGTTATGAAAGTCAGTGGTATTAAGGGTTATACAAGTGAACGTGAATTGATGACAGGTGGTGTTTAATGAACATATACGAACAACAAAGAGATATTTTATTTGAAGCATGTAAAAAGGTGGCAACTGCCCCAAATTGCCCAAAATGGATAGCAGATATTCTCCGTACTGAGGTAATGAGAGCCAAACAGATTAAGGAAGATTTCCCATCGCTCAGTACTGACCAGGAAACGCACCAGGAAGACGTTCCTTTAGAGATAGGTAATGTGGTAGTCATAAACAATAACGGGCAATCCTGCGTGGCAAAGCTGGTCAAGGAAGCCATACCTGTAGATGGTATTAGACTTTTTGACGTCCAGGTTATCCAAAATAGCAAAAATCACACTATCGGGCAAACTTTTTTTAACATTCCTGAAACATATATGACGAGGAAATAACAAATGCTGCCATTAAGTGCCAACCCGGATTTTAAGAATTTAGGTGAATTACGAACACCAAACCCTTATTATGATTTGAACGGGGATAAATTATCAGAACACGTAGAGATTTATGGCTCGGACGCACTTGACCAAGCCATTGAAGCCGTATTGTGTACTGAACCTTATGAGAGAATTTTCAATTTGAGTTTTAGTTCTCCCCTATATAAAGTTCTGTTTGAAAACCATACACAGATTGATGGTCTAATAAATATGGTTTTTGACCAGATAGAATACTGGGTTCCTGTTTCAATTTATCGTAGTGAAGCTGAAGTTAAAACCATTCCAAGTGAACATTCAGTTAGTTTCAAAATTCCTTATGTTTCATTAGATGGAAAGATAGTCCATATATTCAATAGAATCATTAGTAAATAGCGAAAATTCATAAATACAATATGAATCTATCGTTTAGAGAATATGTGAAGTTGAATATGGATAAAGCCTATAACCACCAAAAGGTTGAGGTTCCGCAAGTTAAAGTCAAGAAAATTGTCGCACCAGTAGCACCAGCACCGGTGAAAGAAAAAGATGTTTTTGATTATCTAAAAGAAATTAACCCAAAGACTTGGACTGCTAGAATTGTCCAGAACAAAAAGTATCTTTTCTATAATGAACATTATCTTGATATATCTGCATTAGCCACTGAATTAAAAACATTGTACACCAATAAAGGGTATAATAATTACGGTTTCTCTAAATTAGATGAAAGTGATTTAATTCGTTATACAACAGTTCGTGATATAATCGCCAAAGAGTTTAATAACGATACCAATGAGACCGAATTAAATCCAGCCCAAGTTGCCCAAACAATTTTCAATAATGAATTGAAAGACTTTGAATGGCAACCACAACCTCTAATTCTTAAATAGGTGATACAATGAATACAATGACAAATAAATTGTTAGAGGTAAAATTGCTGGTAGAACCATCTATCATTGAAGAAACTCTAACAAGAATGGGAATACCCGATAACAAAAATAAGATTTTATACCAGTCCTGCCACTTGCTAAAACATTTCGGTACATATTATATCGGTCATTTTAAACAATTATTCGTTTTAGGCCGCGGAAAAGATGGTTTTCCAGGTTTCGGTAATGTTAGTATGGAAGATATAGAACGCAGAAATTCTATTGCGTTTTGCCTTCAAAAATGGAATATGATTGAAATTATTGACCCAACACAAATAGAAGAACATAATGTAAGAATTTTTGTTTTGCCACATAAAGAAAAACATAACTGGCAATTAATCAAGAAGTTCAATGTTAAAAATTTGGAGGAAGCATAATGAATTTACAAGAAGCAATAGAATTTTTGGATAACCAAGGTTATTATCTTATCAAAGAAACCCATGCTGAAGATGATACACTTGATTGGCTTGGTCAAGTAGTATATGAATATACACAGGAAAATGGTATTAAATGGCACTCTGATTGGCGTAGAGGCGATGGTTACAAACTTATATATCGTAACATTTATGAATTTTATACTGTATTTGACGATGTTGGTGAAGTAAAAATTACTATTAAAAATGGTGAAATTACTGAGATTGAACCTAAAAAAGGTGGCATTTACTCACCAGAAGAATTTGCCGAAAAATTTGGTATCTAATATATCATACTACATTTAGTAATAAAAAGGACCCAGTTTAGGGTCCTTTTTCGTGTATATAAATATAGTAATAAAGGATAGTATATGCTCAGTTATAGTGAAATTTTTAACATACAGAAAACAACTTTGCCATTATCTAAAAAAGAATTAGAAAATGTGCTATCTAAAAGTATATTTACAGGATATGTTCAATGTCCTTACAATGTGTTAGTTCAAACATTGAAGGAAATTTCCACAGCCAATTCTTATGCTGTTACAATAAATCCTGAAACAATGTACAACAATAGCAACAACCCATTCACAAAAGCAGAATGTATCATTCAAGTTGAAGGAACTCGTTATTACGAAGAATTTATCAACCGAGTCATCGCAAACGAAGATTCTAAAGAATGGACTGATTTCGTTACTTATTCCGAAACATTCAAGGACGAACTTCGTGTTTTGAAATGTCAAATCATTTCTAAGTATCTTTGGAATAGAATGAACTTGAATAACTGGTTTGAAGAAAAATCGGTCTCCTTGTTAGGTGATGCGAAAGAAGCTATTGCGACTGATTGGGAAACATTTAAGAAGAAAGTCTTAATGACAAGTGACTTGTATGGTTTCATTGATTCTTGTGGTGAAGCCGACTTACAAAATGCTACGAAAGCATTGAGTAAGAACCTTTGTACTAAATTGGTAAAATACAAACCAGAACTTATGCATCATATCATTAACAATAGTAAGCGAGAAGAAGTCATTACAGTAAAGAATCCTATAATCAAGCGTATATTCATAATTTCAAATTATGCTAGACAGTGCGAAAAAGAATGGCCTGTAATTAAGTTCACCACATTGGATAAGAGAACTTTTGATTCTCTCAGTATGTGGGAGGGATAATGTTAAAACATAGCGAAACCATAATAAATTCATCTGTACGAAGACAAGATGCCACCTGGGACTATCGCTGGGATTTTCATAATCAAGATGACCCAAACACTATCTTTCTACGTCCTGAAATGCCGGGTGGTGGTGATGGGAACAATACTACTTGGTATTTTAATGGCGACGCTAATGAGTTAAGAAGATATGACGAATACACCTGGGACCCTAATCATCCTGTATTTGAGTATCAAGCAGTTGAACCTGAACCAGATATCGCTACTGATAAAACTGAAGATGAAAAGGATCCTGAAGGTAAAACAGGGCAAGGACCAAATGGTGTTACTGATACTTGGGATGAAGGTCACCCATACAACAAAACAAGATATTTAAGACCAGGTGATAATAATTTTATTCGTATCACTAATACAGTACAGAATGTAACTATTGACCCTATTCCACCTGCATTTGTTAGTGATTATGGTACTGAATACTTGGCATTGGAATGTAATTTTGAAGATAGTGTAAAGAAGGGCGACTTATACTATACTAATTCATTAAGAGATATTGTTGTAGAATTTAAAGACGAAATTGGTTTGGATTGCAGACAAATTGCACTTGTTAAAGGGGATGATATTCCTGATTGGGGTAATTTTAGTGCTTATAATGAAGATTTTATTCCAACTGACCCTGATATAATCTATTATTTTGATAGAAAATTAGCCAAACCAGCTAAACAAGAATATGTAGATAACATTAAGTTTAATGCTACAAAGTCAGGACAGTATCAAGTCAAATTTACTCTCCACGAAAAATGGGCAACTAAAGATAATACAGGTTATCACGAAAAAGGTAATATCCTTGATATATTGAACAATGGTGATAACTCTGATATATCTTTGATTGTTTGGGATATTGCAGGTAACTATTCAGTATACAAATTCAAAAGAGCATTTAAGACACTTGCGATTGACGATTTGAACAAATTAGTTCCTGTCATTATTAAGTTCGTAGATATTGAACCAAACAATTATTTCCTTGAAGATGGTGTTGAAGGTAAAATTATTACTACTGTTCAAGACCCAAATGAAGTTCTTTGGGAATACGAAAATGTGTTTGGTTTGACTGAAGAGTCTATCGGCGCCATAGATAAAAATGCTATTGAAAGTAATTTGGAACACAACCCACTTGATGGTTTGTCTAAATTCATAATATCAAGTTTAACAGAAAGTGGTAATGTTGAAGTTGAAGCATGGGTAGAAACAGGATTCCCTGAAATTGACGAACTCATTAAAGAACGAACATATAACACAGCTATATGTGGTCCTTGGGTGTATGGTGACGAAGGTAGAAAATACCATATCACTCCTTATGTTCCTAAGTATCTACACGGAACAGAATTTGCGGACTTTATGGAATTCTTCCAACTATACATTAACACAATGTATAAGGGATTGGATAGCAATAGAAATATATCTGGTCTTGAAAAGATTGCTAGAATTGCTAATTTCAATGATATATCAAGAATTGAAGATACATTAGTTTATCATTATGCTAAAGAATTCGGTAATGAATTTGATTTTGACGTTCAGTCATTACAAGAAGTTAACTTAATACAGAATGGTGAAGGTTTCACCACAAGAGATACTAAAGAAACATTTGAAATAATCAAGTATGTTCTTGAACAATTACCAGCATATAACAGATATAAAGGAACTAACACTGGTATTGAAATGGCAATTAAGATGTTTGGTTTCTCTTGTAGAGTAATTAACATTTGGGTAAGACGTGTAAATGAAATTGAAACAAACCCTGACTTTATTGAAGAAACTGGTATGTACACTACAAATGATTATTTTATGACTTCTCGTTTCAACTTAAATTTGGAAGGTACAAATAATACATTCAAAACATTCTGTGATAACATTGAAATGTTTATTGATTTGATTAAGAGTATCAAACCAATTACAAAGATTTTAAATTCTATCAAGTATACAATTACACTTCCAAAAGATATTAATTTGGTTTACAAACTTGATGAAGTAAGTGACGATAAAGTTGTTACATATAATTTAACTTGGACACTAGACAAAGACCACTTGGAAGATACTTATGTAATGAAACATCTTTGTGATGTCAATCCAAAAACAGGTTATGTTAATATATTTGGTTTGAATTACACACCTGAATGTACTGTAACCAGTGGAAATGAAGCTCTTCCTGCTCCAACAGAAATCTTTAACGAAATCGGTGAGTTCTTAAAATACACAAACAATGGTGTAACATTTAAAGTAACCAAAGATGAAATAGAACAAGAATTTACATTTACTCAATTTGAGTCAATGTTAAGTGCTGGTGGCTTCTATTTGAGTTTGAAGAAGAGTGACCGAACAGTTGCTAAAACATTAATTGATTTTCTTAATTTGGATGAAATTATTGCCGATGCTTCTAAAACAGAACCTGAAGGTAAATCGGCTACAATTACAACAAGTTTTACTTTGATACCTGGTACCGAGTATGCTAAATGCGAGATATAAATAGAATATGACAAATGGTGTATATTATAACGACGTAGAATGTTTCTTTACTAATGAAGGTAGAACAACCTTTGTTAAACAAGCTAATGGTATTCAATTTGCAAAAGTAGGTGCTGTTTTATTTTCCGACAAAAATAAATCTTTGTTAAATGCTTTGAGATTGGAAAATGAAACAATTTTAAATAATTTGACTTTCAAACAATTAGAAAGTTATACACAATTAATCTTTACTGGTATTGGTTATACTTACGAAGCTGGCATTTATACACCTAAGAATTATAATCAATATAATAATGCTTTAGTTACTCATAACTATTTGCTTGATGTTGGTATTTCGTATGAAGGTGAAGAAGGTGAAAACTCCTTCTCTTATAACATTTCATTAAAAACAAATTCATTGAACATTGATAACAACAGTTCTGATGATTTGAATTTTGATGGTATCGCCCTTATTGGTGTTCCATATAAACCAGAGTTAGTTGAATCTAGTATAGGCGGAATTATTGAAGAACAAACCAATGTTGTATTAGCAATAGTTTATTTTAAGAGTGATACAGAAAAATTACAGATTGTTCATAACCAACCTTCTACAGTTGAATTTAATACAGCAATAAACATTACTTTAAAAGACCAAATTGATTTGTCAACTTTTGACACAACCTATGTAGATTCATTGAACAGACCTATTGAAGACAAAAATGTTCAAATGAGAAATACTTTTGGGCTAACAAAGGTTAATGATGGACAAACTAATGTAGATAATAATAGAAGCGCAGCTGGAACAATAAACGATTTGGTTATTTCTAATTTAGAAATGCCTGCATCTTATGACTCATTCGCTAAATTAAATATAATGTCAGAAACGAATGATGAAGTAAGTGCTACTGTTCCACAAATAACACTTGCTCAAACTACTACAGGCACTAACAAAACTTGGAATGGTGACCGCTTAAATATAAAATACACATCTGGTGTATCTGCAGGTTATTTCACTATCTCCGAAGTTACAGGAGCAAGTAGACAGAAAATAAACTTTGAATTATTTGGCGACCATAACATTTATCACACAGCCGTTACTGGAACATTTGGTAATAGTTTCATTTATTCCCGTGGTAACAAAATTGCTGATGATTGTTACAACAACAGTTTCATCCATTCCGACTATAATGAAATTAATGACGATAAAATAAACCAATTAAACTTTATTAACTCTAATTTCAACTCAATTAACACACAATTCATTAATAAGGTTGAATCGTCTGCTTCTCAAATTTCTTTCTATAACTCTAACAATAACACAGTTCTTGCTCAGTGCTCACCATATTCTTATGTTAATGCCAATAATAAGACAGTGACAGCATATAAAAAGGGTGTTCTTAAAAATTGTACTTTTGTTAATTCAAATGGAAACTATTTGAAAGGTAAATGTTATTGTCCAGATGACGTAGACAACTACCATAAACCAAATTCAACCTTTATTAACTCATTCAGTGGTTTATACAACTTAACAGAAAGTGGTGACAGTCTTACAATGATTGGTAATACATTCGGTTGGGTTAATGCTCCTACTGGTAACATTATCGGTATTGGTGAAGGTTTAATTCAAAATGGTGGTGAAAGCGATAAAATTCTTTTAGGTTATTACAACCAAAATACAACCGACCCAAATGAAATCCTTGTAGTCGGTGATGGTAGAATGAATAAGAAATGGCTTAAAGGTCAAGTTTCTGCTATACCAGATTGGAACACTAATTTAACCGCATTTGAAAAGTTAATGAAAACAATTAGTGGTACTGGTTCTACAGCTAAAGACTCTAACTTTTATAGACACAACATTTTCACGGTCAATAAAGATGGTTATATTACTATTTCCGATTATGACACTCATAATTCCGCTAGATATGGATTTAGTGGTATTACTGCTTACAGTGCTAATGGTAATAATTCTACTGTTACTTATGAATTGCCATTTAACACAATGTATGATGTACTAAATTCAGACCAAGCATATAATATGGGTAAAGAAGAATTGAACTCAAAGATTACAGAAATTCAAGGACTTATAGATAACATAACGCCTACACAATTCTTGAATGTTTCTAATAAGAAAAACTCTACTGATAATGTTCAATTCTCTGCTTATTTGAATGTACCTAACGATGTCATCTCAACATACTCTGAAACAGAAAATAAAACGATTTTGAATACAACTACAAATTCCTATACTAATAATACTGTATTCACTTTGACTTATGTCCCCGTTAAAAATGATTCATTACCATTAAATGTAATCTATTGGCTTCGTAGAAAGAACCATACTGCTAGTACAGACACAAGTGCTAAAATCACAATTAAACCTTACGAATCTAAACAATTTATTAAGTATTCACAGGTATTGACAGATAATACTTTGGATGGTATAACAATAGTGGAATAATAAAATGGAATTGAAATTTACAGATAAATGTATTGAACATATTATCCACGCTAACAATGGCATTAAATTAAACCTTAAAGGTTATGCCATTTATACAGGTAATGTTTCAGATTTGAAAACTCTATCAGATATAGATTTGGATAAAGTTAAATGTAGGGCTACAGTTGAAACTGTTAGTGAATTAACAGATAATCTTTATGAATTAAATTACATTCCAGCATTGGAAGGTACTTATGTAACCAATGAAAAAATCCCACAAATGGCTTTTAGATTTGGTAAATATGAACTTGAAGTAAACAAAAGTCAAACAACTGAAACAAATTTTAATATCCTTATAATTGGTGAGCTTTATCAAGAATCTACAATATATCATACTGATATGCGTAAGTCATATTTGGCCGCTATCATTGAAGATGTTAATTTGGACGAAAATCAGTCTAAAAAGATTGTATTTAAAGTCACATTCACTGATAAAGATACTGATAAAATCAACACAGAACTTTGTGTTGTAGATGTTGAATTTAATGAATTTGTTGAAAAAGAAACTATGAAGGACTTAACAACAGTCCAAATGGTAGATAACTATACACTAACTCCAGATTCAAGAAATAACGATTTCAGCGAAGAAATTAACATTATCCAGTTTGACACAGAAACTGGCAATACAAATGTTGTTCAAAAACCATACGATTTAGTTTTACAAGATAAAACAAATAAAGTAAATGTTCCTTGGAATGTAAAGCCAAGAGTATTTGTTGGTGTAGATAATGCGAACAAAAACATTACTAAGCCACACATTCAATGGTCTTATGGTAAATTAGAAAACAACAAGTTCATTACCAATGCTGTCAATTTACAATACAATGCTCAAAAAAGATTCTTCGCATTAAACCAAAATACTGGTAACAGAAATGTTCAGGTTGATATTCTTCCTGAAGATATTGACGAAGAAAATAAGAGATGTATCAAAAAGAAAGTCAAACGATTTAATTTGTTTGATTATAGCTTGGTGTCAGCTAATAATAGTTTCTTCAAGTTTGATTCACACAACAGTAAATATACTGATGGTACTTATTCTACATTTGAATTTATTAACAAAAACAACACATTAGGAACAAGACACTATCCTGTAGAAAATGTTGGATTGTATCGTTCTAGTAATAACTCATTCAGTGGTAATAACAGTAATAACTTGTTAATTGAGTCTAACAATAACTCATTAGGTTTCTGTTTTGGTGACAGTACTTTAATCAACGCAAACAATAATTTGTTTGATTATGGTGCTAAAGAATATGACCCAGGTCAAACAGAACCAACTTATAGAAATACTGTATTCAATAACAATGTAATGATTGGTGTAGACAAACTTTATAGTACTGATATTAAATATCAAAAGGTAACAGCTAGTAATGTTACATTCATTGGTAATAATACAAACAGTACTTATTATGTTGCATCAGCTAAAAATCTTCCTGAGTTTGACAAGACTAACTCTTTATTTGCTACTGTAACACAAATTTATAATATAGAGAAAGATTCGGAAGAAGAAATAACTTCATTTGATTCTTCTAAAACTCAAATGACTTTGAATTATGGTGCTGAGACAGAAACATTTGATAAAAATTTCAATTTAGGTCACGAAGCATTAATTGGTTTTAATGGTTTGTCTGTAACCCGTTATCCAAGTAACGAATACTTCTATCATACAAAAGAACAAATTGGTTACGATAAAACAAATAAGAAGTATTACTTCTATTATTCACACCCTGATAAGCCACAAATAAATAACAACTATTCTGTTGTATTTGGGAATTACAACTCTTACGATTGCTTAACAGGTTTAGGTGTTAAGATTTTTAAAGATGAACCAGGTGATGAAGAACAGAATGCTTTGACAAAATATGTCAATAATGGAAGCGTATATTCTGGTGTATATTCTTCTTATTACGATACTTCATTCTCTGCATCTGCTAATTCTGCTGGTCTATACAAATACTACTTCAACCACACACAAGATAACAATGTATCATATAACACATTAACATCTGATGAAGGTGACTTCTCACTCAATAAGATTGTTGTTGTAGGTAATGGTAGAATTAAAACAAACAATGCTGTTAAAGGTCATTCACCTGCTGAATATGCTTCAATTAAAACAGATTATTCAAATGATTGTGTAAGACTTAATTTGTTCTCCGTTGAAAAGGATTCATATCAGTTAGTCCATAACGATTGTAACGATAAAGACCCAGACTTTTTGAAAACTTCTATTTGGCATTTCCCTGGAATGTTTGCTGTAAGAGGTAATACACCTGTTACACAGAAATACGCATACACAAAAACTGGTGGTGCTAGTAGATTGATTGCTTCATTGAACAAGTATAACTTACATAATGCAATTTATACAACTAAAGGTCTATTCGTTCCATTAAAGAGAAGTTCTAATGATGTATATAAATTGACCTTCAAATCATTGGATAATTTGATAAACGAAAACTATAAAAAGGTTAATTATAATTTTAGTAACTTCAATGATATAGATAGAAAATTATCAAATCTACCTAGAACATTCGTTTATTCTACATCTGGTATTACATATCGTGGAGCAATTAGATACGATATTACAATAGATGATATAATTTCATATTTCAAGAAATTCAATTATACAATACCTAAACACGAATTAGGTAATAGTACAAGTTTATATACATTCTATGTTGTAAATGAAAATCCAGACCACGATTTGTTATTTAATGCATACAGAGTACTTGGACAAGATAAGAGTAGATTAACTACAACTAAAATAATTGAACCAGGGCATTGTATTAAAGTTGAATATATGGATGACGGCTCACATGGCTGTGGTGGTGTATTGAATTTTGATTATAATAAATAATGTATGCCTGAGATTTATACAAAAGACCAAAATGGAAATTTAAAGAGTTTAGGTAATGTTAATGTTGGAAACCTTATAGATACTTCCGCATTAGAGAAATACCTAAAGTCTTTTTGGTCAGACAACAAATCTGGTAAACACTCCGAAATGGCAAAGAAGCATAAAGATTTGCTTGAACGTCATTTAATTGCTAAACCTGAAGACTTGTTTGAACAACTTAACGCAAACAAATTCACATTCCAAAATTTCGGTCCAATTAAATTAGTTTCCTTCCTAAAGAAAGCTAAGTTGGATTCGTATTTGAAACCTGAATATGTTGAAGATGCTTTGAAAGTAACTACCCCACAACCTGCTATCGGAAAGGGTGAATTTCTCCTTGTATCTTGTTTTAAGAACATTAACTTCTCACAAGAAAGTGGTGACTTGATTAATGATGAAGGGCGCCGAATAGAAGTTAAAGGTACTCATTCAGCTATCGGTGGTTTGAAAGGTTTTGACCAGATGAATAAAAGTTTGATGTTCTCCATTTATAACTTATTTGGAACGAACCCAGACTACAATGATTTCACTATGGATTGTGCTGAAGACCTTCAAGAGAAAATGGAAGATAACAAAGACCAAAGAAAGAAGGTTATGTTGTTGTTACAGAATAACCACAACAAGAGTAATCATTTAGCAGAAGAAATGCTTGAATTGTTTAATACAAAAATCGTGGATGCTCCTGAAGACGAAAAAGAAAATCTTTTGTTGAACTTGGTAGCAGCTGCCCATTTGTATGCTTACTTAAAAATACAGAAAGCAAACTTCTTATTTGCTATAAATGACAAAGTATTTGCCGGATTTGAGGCGCCTAAGTCACTCAAACAATCATACGAAATCATCAGAAACAATTTCAAAGTAAATGGCTGGACAACAGGTAATCGCGGTATCACATTCACATTAAAAGCGGGGTAATAGATGTCTATTTCAAATGAAACCACCCTGCTCGGTAATACCAAAACCTATGATAACAGCTATGAAAGCTATATCATTAGAATAAATGACCCTAAAGAAGGCCGTTTGATTTCTTCACAAGGCATTAAAGAAATTGTAATTGAAGAAAACATTTTTAGTTTGTTACCAACTATCCGTATAGAAATTGAAGACCAAGGTTCATATTTCTCTGGTTACAACCTAAAGAATGGTGATAGAATTTATTTTATCGTAACACCTATTGTTGCGAATGAAGGCGAAGACCCAACACCTTATGTTGATTCAGTATATACGATACAGAACGTATCGTGTATCCCTACTATTGAAGGTTCCAACTATCAGTATGTAATTATTGGCATTTACGATGCTCAAAGTTATTTGAATGAAGTTGCTTCATACCCAAAGACAACTCCTGATTCTTTATTATTCCAAAACACAAAAAGAAGTGACGAGGCTATTCAAGAAGTTTTAGACGATACAACATTGAAACTAACAAAGAAAATAGATGGTAGTGATAAAGGATTGTGGTTGAATTGTCGCAAAACAAGAGCACAGTTCATTGAGAAGATTGTTGAACACGCTTGGATTGACGAAGATGATGCTCCGATAATTTATACGAACTTGAATGGTGAAACGATTTATACTTCTATCAAGACAATAGCACAACAAAAGAAACTCTGCACATTTACCAATGTCAAAAACTATATTGAAAGTCTACAAGGTTCTAGTACACAGAAAGAAGATTTGGAATACCCATTTACTTCAGTACAATTCTTACACGCAGCTGGCCCTATTCTAAACCAGGGTGGTTATAAGGTTCGTGCTAATTACTACACACCTTATAACGCATTGTCTTTGTTTGATTTGGATATTACACCAAAAGATATAGACGTTGTTGAATTGTTGAAGGATTTGGCATCACAAGGAAACCTAGACCCTACTAGCATTGTGGACGCACAAATTGCTGACAAGAAAACAATAGGAAAATTTAGAGAAGCCGTTTATCAGCAAGATGACCCGTATATCGCAAGTAGAAGTAACAAAGCTGCTTCTCAATTAGATAGATTAACAAAGAACATTGACGCTGGCGTATACTTCAAAGAGTATCATGACCACTACGATATAGCACCAGTTCATAATGAAATGATTAGACGTTCGTTCTTTCAAAACTTTATAAATATGACTGTTGATGTTCATAGACTTCCAAAGGAATACCAAACAGCTAAATGTCGCCCTGTACTCGGTGACAAAATAAATATGGATTTCTCTACTGCAGATGCGGTTGATAAAATCCATACTGGTAATTATATTATTGCTGGTATATCGCACCATTTCAAAGCATTCCAGTCTTACACAATGGAAGTCAAATGTGTTACAGATGGTACTTATGGAATGGGTATTTTGGAAGAACAAGAAGAAAAGGCTAAAAAGAAATAGGTGAGATTATGAATGATATAGAACAATTTAGACAACTGATGGGTGGTAATACACAGAGTATTGCTACTGACCAAATTGTACCAAAGAAAGACACACCTGATAACAACCACTGGACTGGTATTGTCATTAACAACAATGACCCAGACCAATTAGGTAGATGTCAGATTAAAATCTATGGTTATTATGACGATTTAGCCACAACTAACATTCCTTGGGCTATCCCAGATATCCCTTCTATGGCTTCAACTAAAGGTAATTTCGTTATTCCTGAATTGAACACGATTGTTCGTGGTTACTTTGATAACGGTGACGATAGTAAACCAGTATATACTTCTGTCGCATTTAATGCTTCATATTCAGATTTGAAATATAACCCAAAGGATTGGTTTTTAAGAACTGAAGACTATCCACAGACAATGGTATTGTTCCAAACCGACCAGAGAGATTATCTTGTTATGAATCGTAAGACAGGTGAGATTGCTTTCACTCACCACACAGGTGCTGTAACAAGAATTAACCCAGATGGAAGTATAGATATACAAACTAGCATTTATAGTGCTGGTCCAGCACCATTGAATGTAAATGTAAGTGGCGATGTTACGATTAACTCAATGGGAAATACTACTGTTAGTGCTTTCGGTAATGTTGATATACAAGCAACTACAGGTCAAATTACATTGGGAAACAATTTAGCAAAACAACTTGTAAACAACTTGCCATCGTGCTTGATTTGTGGAGCACCGCATTGTTTGGGTAACATACAAGTTAAGGTATAAGGAGTTTGTATGAGTGATAAAATTTTAAATACAAACGGACAAAATGAAATAGACAATGACTTAGTATTTGTAGGTGCTAAACAGAATGGTCAGTATATGACTGGCTTTACAGATAAAATTTTTGTAATTGACTTGGAAAATTTACCAGACCCATTAAATCCTTTGCATTTACCAGCTAATACAGTTAGAGTTAGAACAAATGATGGAAATGCACCATTGAAAGATATGAGCAAAGCTACACATGCTTCTTATGATACCGCGGTTTTAGTTCCAGGTACTACTGATGTGTATGATGTTTATAAGAGTGGTTCAAGTTTTGAAAATTTATTTTATTGGTCTATGAACCTTGTAGAGGTTTTAGGTGCTAATTCAAAAGGAATAACCAATACGCAATATATGTTTAAAAACTGTGAATACTTTACAACTATTTCTACTGTATTTGATACTTCTAGTGTTACTAATATGCTTGGTATGTTTCATAATTGTGCCGCTTTACTATCCATCCCTTTGTTTGATACTTCTAATGTTATTTCTATGCGTGCGATGTTTGAATTTGATGGTGAACTAACAACAATTCCTTTATTTAATACATCTAAAGTAACAGATATGGAACGTATGTTTAGTTTTTGTAGAGAAGTACAATCAGGTGCTTTAGCATTGTATCAGCAAGCAAGTTCACAAGCTAATCCACCAACAAACCACAATTCTACATTTAATAAGTGTGGTGAAAACACTGACACTGGTGCAGCAGAGTTGGCACAAATTCCTTATGAATGGAAATAAAAAAGAGGGTTTATTCACCCTCTTTCTTTGTATATCGTGTAACAACATCTACAACAAATGGCGGAACAGCTCCAGGTATATCACTCTCAAGGTTCGGCACCATTATCTTTATCTTAACCTTTTGATTTAAGAATTTGTTGTTAATTTCATTCTTGTTATGTAATTTGTCTAACAAGTCTTTGTATTCAGTTTCTAGTTCGTTTTTACCCTTCTCAAATTCTACAATCATTTCTGTAATGACCGGGTCATTATTTTCGTAAATAATGTTTCCTTGGTCATCTCGGTCCGCATACTTCTTAATTAGTTTTTGGTATTTCTCACTGAACTCAAAGAATTTTGGGTCATTTTCTTCATTGTAAACACCCTGACTAATTTGTTTATATGGGGTTTCCAAGTATTTCACATTCTTTACTGTGACCTTACTCCATTCAAGACTCAAACCAGGTTGTCTGTATGCAGCAAAGAAATACTCATACAAATTCTTGATTTCTAACAAAGTAACTTCTACTTCAATTTCTTTCATTGTAATTCCCTATGTTCGTATAATTCGTTTAAATCTAATTCTTCTACAGGTACTTTTCTCGTCACAGCAACAATAGTAACTAACTTTTTGTTTCTATCAGTAGTGTAGTATACGGGCATTTTACCTTTGCCCATAAATCGCAGCACATAATACTCGTTACCATTTTCATCACCAACTTTTAAATAACAGGGATAAATCCTTGTACATTTATTTGCTTCTACTATTGGTTTAAGAAAATCGTGTAACTCAGGATAATGTTCCCACAAATACCTAGCAGTAGAATAACCTTCACATTGTAAATCCCAACCGCCCATAATTACTCCACAAACTTATTCAAGCCATCCATACTATGAGGGTCATCAATAGTATTCAAGTTATCGTAGAAATCAAGTCCAGTAACCATTTTCTGTTCACGTTCCTTAATTTCATTCAATGAGAACAAAATGCTATTTGTTGCGAGCTGTGTTACATAAGCGAAAGCAGAAGTTGCTCTCTCATCATTGTAACGGTTGATATATGTCATTACTGCGATAAATGCGTCTTGGACTATATCGTTAATGTCCTCGTGGTTCTTTAAAGCACCTGATGAACGAAGTCTAAATGAGTTAATACGACCGTTAATAATCTTTAGGAAGTATTCGCACATTTCATTCTTTAGTTTATCCAAATTAAGTCTAAATTTACGCTTTTCTTCAGGACTCATATTATTGTATGATTCGTGAAGGTTGTTAATTTGTCTAGACTTGTTAATGATAAACTGTTTGGCAGAATTGTACTTTTCTTCTGTGATTTTCTGCTTTAAAAACTTGTTTTCCAAACGCTGGAGATACGAAGCACACCAATCACCGATTATCGTCAATGTTCATACGATTATACTCAATGATTACTTCTCTCAATCGTGCGTTATCTACATAATACTTCTTTTCATCGTCTTGTTTTGCCATAATAAATTTTCCTTTCTATTTAGCCTCCTTGTTACAGTCCTTACGCATAGTTATCAGAGTCTATTTAATTTGTTTTAACTATGATTAAATATAGTTAAATAACTTTAAACTGTCGGAAAAATTTTATTTTTGAGAACTTATATATTATTTCGGTTCATAGTAATCTTACCATTGTCTTTTTCCATCTGCTTTCTTTCTTCTTCGTCAATCTTATTAGCAGCTTCCTGTAAGATTTCTACTTCCATCCAAGGCATATCGTCCATAATCTGATAATTCATTGACTTGGCTATTCTCAAGGTCATTTCAAGAATTTCAAATATGTTTACACTACCTAACAATCCCATATCAGTATATTCAATCGTGTAAGTGTGTGGCTGACCACATAAAGGACAATAAATGGTTACCTGATTACTAAATCCGATTTCCATTTTATCTATTGTGTTTTTCATTATGGAATAATCAAGGGCACTTAGTCCTCTAATGAATTGTTCCAATATAACAACATTCTTGTCGGCGACGTCAATATGACGAATAAATTTTTCTACTTCTTTATCTTCGCATTTGACTTCTAAATCCCTAATTGTTGGGTATTTTAATTTCAATGTAATACCAGCATCAGGTAAATCTATTTCCTGTGGGTCTTCAGTGATATATTTTTCTTCAAAATCTGTTAGTTTTATGTTGGTTGTATAAGGATTCTTACACTTATCACATTCCTTAATGTTTATATCATAACCAGAATTCTTTGTGAAACTGTTGATACGAACCCAAAATGCCAAATAAGTTCTGTCGCCTAAAAATATATCTTCAAATTCAATGTTTTTCAATAATACACATTTTTCAAGTATCTCGTTAATGATATCAGTAGCATTTTCTTCACAAATTGTTGCCAAGTATTTTATTTCTTGAACATTTAAAGGTCTAATCTTGATTACTGTACCTTCAGGATATAACTTACCCATTGTTGGTAATTCTTTCAAATCAAGTTTCCAATAATTATTATATGTCTGTGCTATCATACTAATGCTACCTGTTGAAATGCTATTACAATCGTACCAGTAAACGGACCAGATGGAACTAAACCCATACCTACAAAGGGCATTGTTACTGGAATGATAGATTTAAATGCTAAATCCAAGTATTTACTCAATGAATTATGGAAGATTTCAGGTGTCATTCCACCTGCTGCACCAATGCCAGTAATTTCTGTCATAAATGCAGTTCCCATTGTTGTGAAAGGTGTTATAGCATCAAATGTAAATGCGGTTATTCCACTAACTATCGCAGAAGAATAAGCATTTGTGAAATTAAGCATTAGTTTGGAAGCAAATAGTTTAAACAAATTAGGAAAAGTCAATGCTCCATTTCCACAAAACATAGCTGCTTTTACTTCAGGATATGTTAATTGTATATGCTTGTTTGAAACCTGACCGACAGGAGCCGTTACAGGTGTTGGAATAGGTGGAGAACCAGGAACTGTAGTAATACCGGCTACAGTGAATTGTGGTCTTGCCATAGCAATTTCAATATCAGTCATATATTCGTTTAAAGACTGATACATCGCCTTGACATACCATTCACTATCATCAGCCGGTTGTCCTAATCTAGGTATTATTTTATTAGCAAAGCTCATTTAATTAAAACTCTTCCAAAAATCACTATTGTCTGATGACTCATCAAATAAACAAGGTGGAGGAGCGTAATCGTCTTGAACATTTTTAGCAACTGCTGCGTTCTGTACAGCATCTAAATCAAATTGAGGTTGTTTCAAACAATAAATTGCCCAATACAAACTAGATACAAGGTCATCGTGACAACCTTTAGCACCTCTAAAGTGGTTTGGAGAGATTTGTTCAAATCTACTCAACTGATAAATCGTTTCTGAATCGTGAATAATAAGTTTCTTTGCGTTTGCTACGTCACGAAGCATTATACAGGCCTCAAGTTTAGATGCAGGTGTTGCTCTTGTACCAATACCTTTGCCGTCTGTATTCAATATGTTACCACATCCAATGTTATACCAAAGTTCTTCAGTAACGAAACGTCCACAGTCATTGTTTTCAACAACCATTAGACAGTTATTGTATCGTTCACTTGCTTCGGCAACCACTGCGGCATATTCGTATGGTTTAATTTTGTTGTTTTTATACACTGCAACCTGTTCATATAATTCTTTATTCACAATTTTAAGTACTTGGAACGCACAATCGTCTTGTCCTACACCAGTTGAACTATCCACACCCATTACATAAGTAACACCTGGCATTGGATCTTCAAATACTTTCATGTGATAACCATAATCTGTGCGTTTTGGTTCAATACCAATCCAAGTCTTTATTATATCACCTTCAATAAGTGTAGGTGAAGAACCTTCAAATGAACAGTTATAGTTTATTAAACCATTTGATAAGTATTTGTGTCCACCTTCTACCATAAGTGGTGAATAAACATCTTTAACACCCAAAGGAACTATCTTTTTGATTACCTTTCCGCACAAAGTATCACCTACTTTTAGTTTGTTTGCGGGAATTTCTACACCGTCATTGTCAAATCGGTGGTCTAAACTACAATTTATGCTTGTATCGTCAAAAACAAGCTTAATACATTCAGCTTTCTTCTTAATAATCTTTTGATAATTTTGATAACCTGTGGGAGTTAAAATTTTCATATTTAATTACACCATTCGTTTATAGTTTCGCCATTATCAAATGGATTTGCTTTTTCTGTTTTTCTTAAAACATTACTTGCTTCATTAGTAACAGGCCCATCAAACAAGTGGGCTGTTTCTTTCCATAATTCAGGCGAAGGGATTTGCTCTGTTTCAGGTACTTTTACAATACCTTCTTGAACTGTTTCTGTTTCTATCGGGGTTGTTTGTATTTCTACTTCTGTGGTTCCTGTGATGGAACTGGTTTTGGTTTTCTTACTGGTTTTCTTCTCATCTTCTTCTCCAACTGGGTCAGGAACTTCTCTCGTTTCTTCATTATCTTTATATTCGCCATATTTCTTATGGTGGATATTCCAATAATGCATTGCTATCTTTCTTGAATGAAAGAAGTTACCGCAGATTTTACATTTTTTCTCTATCATAATTTCACCTCACATTTATTTTGTCTATTATTTATAATTACCATCCGTCAAAGGGGTCAATTCGTGGCAAATCTTTTTTAGACTCGTCAGTATTTGGGTCATAAACGGCCTGTGCTTGCTCCTTTTCCTGGAGATTATCGTTTATAGCCAGTATGTCTCCCTTGGCCTTAACAACGCTAGTCTGGTCAGGAACGTAGTCCTTATGTATCTCCTGCATACCGGCATTAGGATTTAACTTATTTGCCGCAGTATGTTCTTCCATATCGTGTTCAACATTGAAAGTTTCGCCAAGTTCAACATAACTTCTCAAATGTTCCATATTATCATCGTTTACATTCAACTCATCCACATTTTCGTGAGAATTTCTCCAAACTCTCAAACTAAATTTGTATGTAATTGGTGTACTTAAGAATGTTGTGCCTTCTGCAAATTGTTTTACATTCAATACTTCATAATACAAATCAGAGTATTTGAAATACATTAAGTCGCCTATCTTTGGAACAATAGAATCGTATGCGGTTGGGTTTTCTGTTTTCCAATCGTAACGAGAAGCTTCAGCGAAATGTTGAATTGTACATTGAACTTCCACAATTTCGGTATAAATCATTCCTTGTAATTGGTACTGTTTCTGTAATTGTGGAACATTCTCAGCATAAACTTGTAAAGCAAATCTTCTTTTAATGTTTTCTAATTGGTCTTCTCCAAGTAATGGGTCAAACTTTGTATCGTGTTCTTTGACAAAGTAATAAACAGATAAACCATATTTGTTATAAGCTTCGCTCGTTAAACTTGCCATTAAAGCTGCCTCACTGCCATAACAGTCATTGTTTAAGGAATCAAAGTATCTAGGTTGGTTCCAGTCTGTCTGTGGTGGGCAACTATTACTGAAAATCTTTTTAAATTCACTAGCGAAATCAGTCATTATTCTATTTCTTTTGAATTAATAATCTTAACTTTTGATTCGTCTTTTACACGAACTTCCCATTCTGGTCTTTCAAATCGTCCTGCAAGCCATATAGAATATGGTAAACGGCAATTATCTAATGTTGTTGTAGCAGTTAAAATAACCTTCTTACAGTCTTCAAGTTCAGCTCTATTTACAATATGATTAAATACCATATTATCCCAAATACCATCTACCCATTTTACAGCAACATTTTTATTAAAAGACCAACATTCACCAGCTTTATCTAAATCTACTTCTTTATCACGATTTAGAACCAATCCACGATATAGTTTAATTTGTTTAGTGTTATTTTTGTAATCTTCAAACTGATTATATGTTGTTTCAAATTGTTTTATTCGGGATTTTCTCAAATAATTATCCCAATAAATTTGTATATCTTCATCATCTAATTTACCATAAATTGCTTCCATAAAGTATCTTTTAGCATCATCATAAGTATAATCATTAGGTAAATCAAAATAGGGTTCACCGCCTTTTTCACCTTTTGCGAAATCACCTTTAATGGATGATTCCATTAAAAATCCATTTTTATGTAATATATCTGCGGCTTCGTATAAATTCATACTATATTTATAAATAGATTAAGAGGTTTCCAATGGAATTTGAGCATTTTTTATTTGAAAAATTAGCAGATGATTTGTCTCCTGAACAGATGGACTACTACTGGAAAGCAATACACGCATATAACTCCTGGAAGAAGTCCAAAAAGAACTCTGAAAGAGTTTATTCTCAGTTGTCTTTAATCTACAAGGAATTTCCTTTAGACGATAGAGCCAGAAATAAAATTAGTTCTTTGATGGATACTGTAACTGCCTTTATGGATAGAGGTGAAGATACTACTGTAATCAAACATAGAGAACCAAAAAACGAAACTCCTGTGCAAAATGAAAAGCCTGCCGAAGTTGAAGTAGATTCAAGCGATTACCAAAAGATAGAATTAACAAATGAATTCGTTAATCAGGCTTTTGACAAATTCAATGCTAAGTATTTTGATAACAAACTAGATAAACTACCTGTCAGAATAGAACCATTAAAAGATTGTATGGGTAAATTTAGTTACTCAGTTAATTTCAGTGCTCAAAAGTTTGAACCTTCAGCAATTTTAATTAACCCTAACTGTAATGTTTCATTAGCCGAATTTAGAAATACACTTGTTCACGAAATGCTTCACTATTATGTTCACTGTTACGATAATGGATTAGCTGAAGAAGCTTGGTATGAAGCATATCAGTATTTTTGCCGTGGTAAAAGAAGAAAATGGCTTTCTATATTAGACTGTTCAGATGCTACTTGTCACAATGGTATCTGGTTAAAGAAAGCCAAAGAATTGAATAAGAAGTTCAAAGAATTAGGCATTACTAGAAATGAGTATATAAGCAAAGATGCTGAGCAAGATAAAATGGCTCTCATTAACAAATTAAAAGATGCTTTCATTGTTGAATCATATTATGAATATGTCAGAATCTTTGGTAATATAAAGAAGAATTATACTTATTGTATAATGAACAGAACAGACTTTGAAAAACTAATGAGTATTTGTAAAGAAGGTGTATTTGAATACGCCGGTAACGATTATAAATTACAATATGAAGCTAGACAGCACGGTATTAACTGCTTGAATGGAGCAACAAATAAAATTAGTGCAGCTAAAATTGATGCACCACAAGCATTAGCATTATTCCCTATTAACGATATAGATAAGGAACCATACCTTATGGGTAAACAACAATTTAAACAAATGACTCATACACATGCTTTTAAACCACTAAAGAAAGTGGGCGAAATCAAAACAATAAGAAAAGAAGAAACACAAACAAAAACAGAAAGTACGGAACAAGACTTCAAGACTTGGCTAAATGAAAAAACCAGTAAGAAATGGGATGTCAATAAACTTAAAGCCTTAGGACTATCTGATGAAGAAATTGCAGACCTTTTGAATGGTGAAGCAGATGACGAAGTCTGTTCCATTTCATAAGGAGTAAAATATGATAATGAATATAGATGAAGCTATTGCTAAATTACAATTACACGGGTATCTTGTAGAGTCAAGAAGGAAATATGAAATTGGTGAAATCATCAATGCAGTATTTCAAGATGAAGAATTTAAACCTGGGGATAAAGAAAACGAATTTATTGGTACTGCTATGCGAGAATATGACATAGATACTTACTATAAATGGGACCCTAACACTGATACATTACTTGTTACATTTAATTTTGGTAATGCTCAATTAGTGTTTAAAGACTTTGAGAAAAATGTAAAAATCAAAAAAGTCAAAGATTGGTGGGAAGATAAACTAGAAGCAGAAATGACTCCCGAATTGGAAAAATTTACGGAAGATGTAAATAAAGAATGGCAGGATTGTTTTGGGTATTAAAATGGAATTAAAAGAAGCAAAAGAAATTTTGAAAAAAGCAGGGTTTCTTGTTGAAGATACAGATGAATGGGATGATGCTGATTTACCTGCTGGCATGACTCAAACTCAGCGCCGTAAGTGGACACATCGTCACAACTCAACATTTGATAAAGACTTTGAGAAGCTTTGGAAGAAAGGCAATCACGGTAAAGACTATTATGATGCAAAAGACGATTATAAAAGATACTATGGTGAAGAACCAGTAAAATATGACCATACACTTTGGGGTGAAGAAGGACGCAATCTTCAGCAAAAGATTACAAGAGCAAAGAGCTTCGCCGGTTCACCAGAAAATAATAAAACTATTGCTGCTATCTTTGAAGGACTAAAGAAAACAGGTTGGAAATATATTGGTGCAAAGATGGGCGACAATAAAGGAATTGGTGATTTCGCTACTGAAAAGTTCTTTATGTTTAAGAAGCCGGGAAAAGGCAAAAAGGACTATGTAATTGGATGGTCGCTGTATTATCCAGATGAAGATGAAAAGCCATCTAAAAAACTTCAAGTATCATATCAAACCCCTAAAGGTGATGGCGGTGGAACATTCAAAAATGTTGCTGCATTTATTGAAGACATAAATTGGGATTATGATAATTACATGGGAAGCAAGAGAACTTACCTTCATCATAGTGATAAACCTGATTATGAAGAAATGGCAGCATTAGATTATGAGAGCAAATAAAATGAGATTAGATGAAGCACAAGAAATTTTAAAACAACATAACTTTACTCTCAATGAATGGCGTTACACTGACGATGGAAATAGAGTTTATGAACAATTCCTTATCGGTCATTTAAAAGAAGATAAAAGTGTTTATCTTGTATTGTCTGTATGGGGTTCACTCAAAAAAGATAAATTTGTAAAAGATTCAGTATCTTTGGATGCTTGTACTAAATCAAATTATTCAAGCTTTTATGATACAAATACAGATTTAACTAAAAAATACATTCCATATCATTTACAATATAAAGGAAGTCCTTCAGCAATTAAAACTTGGTTGAATAAACCTTCTTGTCCGTTTGAAGGTAAAACTAACTTTGATGACGAAATTAAGAGATTTTTTGAAACTGTAACCAATGATAGACTAAAGAAAATTGAGAAAGATAGACAAACTAAATATGAAACTGAATTTAAAAATGAACTTTCCGATTTATTGAAAAAATACAACGCAACATTATATGCTTGTTCGGACGTGTATGATTATGGCGACCAGGTTTACACTACACTCGGAGTTAAGTTCTCTAATAATCACGATTGCGAATTAGACAGCACTAATGGAGATGAAGACGCAGTGTTCGCATAGATTGTAAACAAAAATTAACACAATTTCGCAGTTTGTTTATTGACAAACTGCGTTAATTTTTATTGTAAACATAATTTTACATAATTTGGTGATTTTCTTATTGACAAACCGCTAAATTTTTTCTATTTTATACTTAGAAACTAAAACAAGAGGTACAACTATGGCTATGAAGGCAATTAAATCTATCACTCGCACTGCTACCATCAATGGTGAAGAACTTACATTCACCGCAACCCAGTACAAGGGAAAACGTCATTTTCGTGATGGCTGGCGTGAATGTGTATCAACCTGTGGTCGCTGCTCCAAGTTCAACGAATGCGAATGGTTCCCGGAAAACACTGACGGATTGAAGACTGCATCGTTCTCTTGCGAAGGTTGGGAACCTGAAACCAAGGGTTTCATTGAAATTGACAACATTGTAACTTCTATGGTTCGTGTTCTCAAGGGTTGGGCAGACGAATCCGAAATTGACGAAGAAATTAAGAACGCAGAAAAAGAAGGTAAGTAATATGTGCAAATTCTGTGAAAAACTCAATACTATTTCTACAAAGCACCCAATTCAATTTACTTGTCATTGGGCTGATAATAACCACACCTGCTCTATCACCAGTGATTTGACTAAATGCACTGTGGAAATTTTGGATGACTCAGGCCGACCGGAAATGAGCTTTCCGATTACCCGTTGCCCTGTTTGTGGTGATCCGATTGTTCCGCTTGAACAGTGCAAAACATTTGAAGATGTTGTGAAGAGGGAGGGCTAAAATGACTTTGGATTTGGCTATTCTAATTGCTTGCGCAGCTATCTCAATTTGTATGCGAATTTTCAAGCCTAATTTGATTATTGAAACTTTAGCATCAACTGTAATGATTGTAATGCTTGTGTTCTATCCTATTGCCCGTGGATTTGACAAAATGGACGGGGTTAATTGGTTTTTCTTCGCATTACTTATGACACTCTCACTAATTCTACACGTCATAAATGTGTTTCTGTTAGCTGAGAAGAAAAATTAACAATAAACTAAAAGGAAAAAATAACTATGGCAAATGGACCTACTCCAAATTCAATTATGCAAATGGCACAACAGTTCTATCAACAGATGGCTGGTAATATGGGTAATGGACCGATTACTCTCAATTTACACAACAAGCAAAAGCAGGGTTTTACATACAACATGTCTGCTCAGGATGTTGAGCAGCTAGTCACAGATCGTTTGTCTAAACTCAATTTGTCGCTTGAAAATCTAAAGACAGAACCGGACTGGAATGGCAATTTCATCACCTATCAGGGCTTGCGAATGGAAACACTTCCGAATATGCGAAAGCAGTACTGTTATGCCCGTGATGGTTGGTTCACTGGTGAACTTATTCTCGGTCTATCACTTGACCCAAAGCGTCCGTGTATGATTGCTTGCGATTTGGATAATGTGGAAACTGAATTTATGTACGAAGGCAACATTAAGGCCTCGTCTACCTACATTAAGGTTCCGCTGTCCTATCGTTTGTTCCGAGACAACGAATTGAACTATTTTGAAGACCGTTACGCCAGCAATGATGTCAGGATTCTCACCACTCCTGAAGCAATTAACGCCTGGTTTGATAAGTTTGAAGCATATCTGCCGCGTGTGGTTGCTCAGGGTAAGATGTGTGCTGATGTGTTGGCTTACATTAAGACTAATGGTAAACCGTTCAAGGCCACAATGAAACAGTACAACAAGCGAGATAAGGAATGGAAAGAAGCTCGTAAGAATTACGAAGATATGATTATCCAGCAGATTGCTCGCATTACCAAGCTTGACAAGGTCAATGACGATTTCTAATAAAGGAAAGAAAATGAGTTGGATCAGTCGCAGAACATTTTTATCCAAGAGAGCCGCTCAGCGATATGCTCAGGCGACTGGTCTTACTGATACGATTGCGAAAACAAATCTTCGTAGTGCAGTATTGGCTAAACAACAAACTGAATATGACCGAAAGATAGATAAAATTGACCGCCGTTTACAGAAAATGGAGGAAGATTTTTAATGACTGATAAACAAGTATTTGAACTGCTTAAAAGTGTTCTTTTAAAAAGATTTCCTGAAAAGGTTCTTTACATCAATGACGGTGCCAAATCTGCATTTTTGGACGGTAGTAAAATTTTCACTTATGAACTGTGTCCCTATGTTCTAATTGTCAAAGAGAACAAAAACATACTTTATGCGGAAAATCTCTATTATGACAAAACTAACAACCGAATTTCTCCATCTAATAATGGTAAACGTGTACTGGATTTGCGTGATTACTCTGTGGCTAAATTCAATACAGAAAAGGAATATAATCGCATCTGTGATATAGTTTCCAGTGAAATTTTACGAATGAAAGAATACTTGAAACTGAATAAAATGAAGGAAGATTTTGAATGAAATCTACATCTTATGAAAGTGCTATAAATCATTGGAGAAACGGATATTTGGCTTGGAATCCTAAAAAGTATTCATATTACAAAAAGAATTTCTATGTAGGACTAACTTTTTCCGAATACAACCCAAAATTAGCTGAAACAGAAAAAGCCTGTGCATTCTATCATGACACTGACCACGAATTAGAAGATAGAAGTATAATCTATAAGGATATAGGTCCATTCAATACGCCAGAATATAATTATGTTATAAAAGTTTCTTCCAAAGAAACCATTGACAACATTACAGAATCTGACTATAATGAGATGATTATAGATTTTGAACATAAGATTAAGTCATATAAGATTAAGAATAAACTAAATGATATATCAAAGGATTTTGAATGAAAAAAGACGAATACACTGAACTCCGAACCTTTTTGGACAAAATAAAAGATACTCTAACAAAGTATGATTACAATTACAGTAGTTCTCTTAAAAGAAGATGTAATGACGATTTCTATTGTTTTTCTTGTTTAAATTTTGGTGAGGAGAAGATTAGTTCAGTCTATGTCTCAGGTAATGTTAGAACTGGCTATCTCTCTATTGAGTATGATACTATGGTGTATTCTTTCCTTCCGACAGGGAAACACTCCTTCTCTTGTAATACTGCTAGTTATAAAGTAGAAGATACAGATAAATTCAATTTCCAAATTCTCTCTCAATGGGCAGAAGCACAATTTAATCTCCTTCAATTCTATAAGAAATGTGAAAAAGAAAAACTTGTAAATAAGAAACTTGCTAATATGAAAAAGGACTTCTAATGATAGCACAGCTCTCTCAATCTCTCATAGACGAATTAAATTTAGTCAAAATAAACTATGATACAGATACAGACCGACTTGAATATGGATTTAGAGACTTCACTCCAGACTCTGGGCATTTACTGTGGTTCTATGAGAATGGCAGTTTTGGAATGGCAAAGCAAATCTATATGAATAACGATGACACTCATTTTTGGTGGGGTTATGCTGGCTCTATAAATTTCCAAACAGAGAACGAAGTAAGAAACCATCTCTATCATTTGAGAACCTCTATAAAGAAAAGAATCAAAGAAGGCAAAGAAAGAATAACACACCGAAAACTTATGAAAATGCAAAAGGATTTTGTATGAAACACACTTATGAAGATTATTTTAATGCAGCTAAAGAAATTTTCCATTCTGATGCACTAAAAGAATATCAAGGGTATTTTGAATTAAATGGCCAGATTCTTTTTGGCCCGCGGTGTAGTTATACTATCTTACAGTATGATAATGAATTTCTCTTTATTCCATACAAACTAGAATTAGATAGTAATGGAAGAATACGACCTATGGAAAAAGATAGTGATGAAACTGCCGTTCTCATAGAGTCTTTTCGTAAGATTAAAGCACCTTCTCTCGCTCTATTCAAAAAAGAATGTTATAAGTATCTTAAACAAATTAAAGAAATTCAAAACAAATTAAGAGAACTCAAAATCAAACAGGACTTTCAATGAAAACTTTAGAAGATTACATTAGAGAATACGATTTAGAACAGCTCGCTCTTAAAAACTATTATAATTTCAAAAACCCTTGTCACTATCCTATTGTTGGTAATTTGTTCGCATTTAGTAAGATTGCACCTTATAATGTCTTTGCCGCGACTCATATCTTTGCGACAGAAACTTGTATAGAGTATGCAGGTTGGGAAAGAATCTATCCTGAAGAGTATGAACAGTACTTTGCTGAGATGCAAAAAGAATACAATGCTGCCATCTCTCTCTATAAAACATATAAAATAGAACAGAAACTTTCTAATATAGAAAAGGACTTCTAAAAATGCTACCTTTCAATGAACTTCCACCTTCTCTCTTAAAAGAACTCGGCCTATATGTGAAAGTCAATACTCCTAAAATTTTAGAGTATGATTTCATAGATATAGCCCAAAAGAATGTGTCCTATAATACTCATCTAATCTGGCACGATTCTACGGCTTGGTATGTTGCTCACGATATATACGTTTTCACTAAACAGGATAAATTTGAATGGTGCTACTTCTCTGCCGATGTTGTCTTTTCTATTGAAGAAATAAGAACTAAACTAAAACAACTCAAATTCAACTATACAGAGGCAGTTAAACGATACAAAGAATCTATACAAAATAAACGCTTATCTAAACTTTCCGAGGACTTCAATGACTAAATCTAATACCAAAAGAACTCAAATTAAAAACTATTATAGAGTAAAAGAAGCCCTATACCTTCACTTCCCTAAAGAAGCTATCATTGACCATCCTTCTAATTATTCAATTTATCTGTATGCTCAGTATTACTTTAAAGACGAAGGCCAATGTGTTCTTATATTCTATGATAAAGATAGATTACTTTATCCACATCATTTAGAGTATGTTCAAAATTTACCTTATTATGGATATACAGGTATAGCTTGTATTGATAAAAATAATAATATAATTAGTAAGTACAATGAGTATCTAATAAATTTATCCCCTACATCTAAAGATATAGAAGATTTATGTGGGTTTATTTCTAATGAGATTAAACGAATGAAGGAATATATTAAATTAAAAAAGATAAAGGATGATTTCTAAACTGTCCAATACTTCCTATGGTATTTATTTGTGAAATCTGCGACCGGAAAGTACTTCATAATGTGGCATACCTACCGAGACTTTTGTTTGACCCACTTTATGTGAAGTTTATACTTAAAATAAAAAATTTTTTGAAAACGCGGTATATATTGGAAAAACCTGGAAAAGTTATTATATTATGGATATGAAGATACTAAAGCGATATAAAAAAGATGAAGTAATCAGTGAATTGCTAGAAAAGTGCCCTATATTGAAGCACCATGTAGAAGACGATTTTTTCTATGAAATGGTATATTATGGGGATTTGCCGTTATTATTTGGTGACTGTGAAATGAGTGACACGTTTATAAGGTTATATTATCATAATGATACGAAGAGTTTTTATTATATAGCAAGGATTGGTGGGAAGGAAAAGCGAAAGGAATACAGATGTGATTTATGGAAGATGGAGCAGGTTATTGAGCATTTTAATAAGGATATAGAAAAGAGTAAAAAGTGGCAAGAACAAAAGAAAATTGACAAGATTAAGGAAGATTTTTAAAATGAAGTTAATAGGGATAGAAAGGACTGATTTAGACAGAGCCAAGAAAGTATTGGCGATGTTACATAAGTTACAAACAATAAGTAATGAATTTGAAGAAAGTACGATTAAAGTATATAATGAAAGGGGAAATGAAGTAAAAGATTGTTCTTATCATAAAGGATATAGTGAAGGATGGTGTGAACAAGTTTACTTTGTTACAATGAAGAACAAGGATTTATATTATAATTGGATTTGTTTTGTAGATAAGGACGATGGTTATCGTAGTTATGCCGGGTTATATCAAATTAAAAATAAAGAACTGTGCTTGACGAAGAATCTAGAAGCATTTGACTTAAATTGCAGTTATACAGAAAATCAAAGGATTGAAAAAGAAGTAAAAGATTCGTGGGTTGATAAGAAGATATATAAGATTCATTTGAAGGTTAAGTGTAAGCATAAGACTATATTTGAGTGTTATACTGATCATTCGGACAGTTATTATCCTATTGGTATTATACACGATGAAGTAACGAAATTGGAGTTAAAGTATGATAATGTCGCAGGATGAAGTAATGGACTTATTGAAAGAAAAGTTCAATATGGTAGAAACTAGGGATAGAGGTGGTATGCGATATCTGCGATTTGGGGAAGGTACGCAGTGGGTAGTAAGTTATGGGATGAATAAGTGTTTATTGAATGTCCGTGAAAAGTACGAATGGCATTGGTTAGAACATAGGGATAAGAATACTTTGGAATTAGAAAGTTATGAACTTATATGGGAAAATACTACATTTAGGATGGAATTATGCGATGATAATACCTTAATTTACAAAGTCGGACAATTGCACTTAAAGTGGCTAGAATTGGAAAAAGAAATCAAGCAGAAGAAGTATGAAATGAAACTAAATCGTATTCAAAGCGATTTTTAGTGTATTGGAAGGTTTAAGGAAATTTACTAAATTAAACAAATTAAATGAGGATTTTTAAAAATGATATGGAAAGAAATAAAAGAATGGTGTGCGAAGCACGAAATAACAATGGGGTTTAACAGTATACGATTTGCCCAAATCCCAGAAACAAAACAGTACTTTGAGCGCAGACCAAAGTGGGATGTCTTTGAATTTTCTGGTGATTCATACAAACACGATGGAAGTTCTTTAATGAATTTTGAAAGATATGTTTGGACTATGAATGGGCGAAAAACAGTTAAAGCCCCGGTATTCTATTATAAGCCAGCAGATTTAAGTAATATAAGTAATTACGATGTAGATTTGTTTTTGGAAAAAGGAAAGATTCCACCTCAATTTTTCAGAAGATGGAGTAGTGAACCAGTTCCTATATATACAGTAGATGATTTAGAAAAGGCTTATACAGAACTATTAACTTATTTGAAAATATGTAAATCATTACAAAATTCTCAGGATTTAAGAAATTGGACGGATCAGTACAAACAACGAATAGCGGATATAGAAAGAATAAATGGTGAAATCAAAGATATAAAAAAGAAATACAAACAAAGTTTCTGTAAACAAGCAAACATCGCAAACGATTTTTAATAAAGGAGATTATAAATGGAAGATATAAAGGAAAAACTCTTAACTGCCGCACAAGATGGTGCCTTAGACGCAGCTGAAGTTGTAGAGCAGTTACTAATGTATATTGACGCAGATACTGTCCAGGACATTATTGAAAAGGAAGGATGGGATGAAGCGTGTGGTATAGGTTTGAGTGACTCAGACGAAGATTACTAATTGTAAACATCTTTTTACACAATTTAAGCGGTTTGTCCATTGACAAGCCGTTTTTCTTTTACTATATTATAATACGAAACGAACAACAAGAGGTTTCAATGGTAACAGAAGGTATTGAAAGGTTTAACAAAATTGTAATGCTCCTGGGTCTTTATGTAGACCAGAACTCCCAGGCGATTTTGAATGACCCTGAACGGATGAAGCACGAACCGGTCATGGCTTATGTCAATGAAGAAAGTTTCCTGAACAATTCAGGCTACATTCTGTCTATGATTGATGAATGCGTTTATGCGTGTTTGGAAACTGTAGAAGATATGCAGGATAGCCTGGGAAATAAGGATTTCGTCTTCAATGGATGTGTTCCGGCGTGGACTTACACAGATGAAATGTTGTGTGAACATTTGGGTGAACTGTGTAAGGAATACAAGGCACATTTCCAAAAGAAACGTCTCGCTGCGTTGATGGAAGATTTCTAAAATGTAAAAATCATTTTACAAAACCTACCATTGACAAGGCAAAAAACAGAAACTATATTTTAACTTGTAATTTTTAACTAACTGAAACAATCACCATAAAACAAAAAGGAAAAAAGATAAATTATGGATATTCAGACTCTCAAGATGGTTCTCGCAGCAACTCCTAACTCTCACACCGTGATGTTGAAGGGCCCGCACGGCATCGGTAAGACCGAAGTCATTCGCTGGCTCGCAAAGAATGTTTGGCATCAGGACTGTATTGAATTCCAGGCCTCCCAGATTTCCGATGTCGGTGACCTTATTGGTCTTCCTCGCATCAATTCCGAAACTGGTGAAACCGAATTCGTTCCGCCATATTGGTATAAGAAGGACGAACACGGCAATCCGCTCCCGGTAACTCTGTTCCTGGATGAAATCAACCGTGGTACTACCCTCGTCACCAATGCTATGATGCAGCTGGGCCTTGACCACAAGATTTTGAACTTCAAGCTTGCTCCGGGTTCACACGTCATTTGTGCCATCAATCCGGGTGACGATGGTAACTATGATGTTGAAGAATTTGACCCGGCAAAGATGGACCGTTTCGTTGTGTACAATTTCACTCCGACTGTTCAGGAATGGCTTGACTGGGCAACTGAAGCTGGTGTGAACCGCGTTGTCACGGGTTACATCTCCCAGTACTCCGGTGACCTTGACCCGTATTCCAATGCCCAGGCTAGCAAGACGGCCGGTAAGAGCTTTGATGGTATTCTCCCATCCCGCCGTACCTGGGTTCATTTCGCAAACTTCCTTGATATGGCAACAGAAAAGGGTTTGTTTGAAGGCAACAAGGGTCTCGGTATTCTCCAGGAATCCTGTGCCGGTTATGTGGGTCAGGCAATCGCTGCCAAGTTCAAGACCTACTATGCTCAGCATGGTACTGGTATGGATGCTAAGGCTCTTATGGAATCCAAGGACTTTGAAAAGGAGTTCGGCAAGAAGGTAGAAAGCCTCTGCAAGAAGTCCAAGATTGAGGCAGTACAGCTCGGACAGTCTGTGTGCCAGTATCTCCACGAACAGGAATCCAAGATGGGAACTCCTGATTCTCCGACCGAACTCGGCAAGAAGTACGCAACTAACTACTACTACTTCCTCACCCATCTCGCCAAGGAAATCCAGGTGGAAGTGTACACGAACGCAGTAGAAACTGCTCGTGAAAAGAAGCAGAAGTGGACGAAGTTGGTCGGTAAGAGCTGCCCAATCCGCGTCAAGGACGAAAATGGTATGGAAGTGAACGCACTGAACGCTCTCTATACTAGCATTGTCCGTATCCAGAACGAATTTAAGTAATCTTAATTCGTTTTGGGTTCGCCCAAATTTCCTTATTGGTGGTTGAGGGTGGTTTTCTCAACTAATGGGAAAACCACCTTTTTTCTTTGTAAATTTTATTTTACCCAATTTGGATTGACATACGTCTCACAATTTACTATATTAGACTATACACGAAAAACGAAACTAATTTAAGAGGTACAAATTTATGGCTCTAATTCAAATTTCAAATCTTCCCAAGGACGAACTTGCCCAGCTTTATAAGGAAGATAACAAGAAATATATGGAACTGTGGGATGAATGTAATTCCAAGTCCGAACAGCTCATTACTTCAGCAGTGAAGTTGATGCAGTTTGAACCTGCCGTTCTCACATATTTTGGTTTGTGCGATTTAAAGCCGGTCAAGGACCCGCAGGTCACTCTCCGCTTGAATTGCCGTGGCACTGGTAGTGCTATCAACATGGAATATAACCCGATTTGGTTGAACAAGATTCAGGAATGTTCCATTTTGGCTTACATTATGTTTAGTGAATGTTTGCGAATTGCTTTGCACCATATCACTACTCGTAAATGCTACCCGCTCCAGATTTTCAAGAAGGCATCTGACTATATCTCGTTTGACGAAAATCAGCGTTCTGTGTTGAATACTCACAAGCAAGAAGTTATGCAGATGCTCCAGGAATTTCCGAACAAGGCAAAATTCCGTCAAGAAACCGCTAAAATCAAGTTCAATGAAGAAGACCACTGGTTCCTTGAAAAGGTGTTCTCTATGTTGATGGATTGCGCTGAAAAGCAGGGTGGTGGCGGACAGGGCCAGGGACAGGGTCAAGGACAGGGACAAGGCCAAGGCCAAGGAAAGGGTCAGGGACAAAGCCAGGGTCAGGGACAAGGTAATGGACAGGGCCAGGGCAAGGGCAACCAACAGGGTAAGGGCGGAAGCGGAAACCCGACGAAGGATGCATTGGATGAGTATTTTGACGGCTCCCAGGACGCAGCTGAAAAGGCTACGGAAGGTTGGGAAGAAAATACTCTGGTAGACCAGGAAATCCAGGAAATCACTCACCACATTGCAGAAAATGCTTCTCAGTGGGGTAACATTAGTGGTGGTTTGCTCCAGGCTATTCTTGCTGCCAATACTCCGAAATTTGACCCGAAGACAGTCCTGAAGAGATTCAAGGCGAACACAGTGGATAAGTACACTGAAGATACCCGTATGCGACCAGATCGTAGAAAGGGATTTGATGTTCCTGGTAAGAAGCATAAGTTCCGTTCTCGTATTCTTGTTGCGATTGACTGCTCCGGTTCTATGGACGATAAGGATGTGGAACGTGGTTGTGCGATTGTGAACAAGTTCGTAAAACATGCTGATGTGTCCTATTGTTTCTGGGATGGTGTTTGCGGTCCATTCACCGAACAGAAGCAGAAGAAGTCCGACTTCAAGCTGATTGGTCGCGGATGCACGAATCCTGAATGCGTTCTTGAAGCAATTAAGGAAAGAAAGGCGAAATTTGATGGTATTATCTATTTCACTGATATGGGATTTGATTTCCCGAAGCCGGAACATTTCTTCAAGAAAATCTTTATGATTTCCACGCCAGGTACTGAGAGTTACATCCCGGATTGGTGTTTGTATCATCTCACTACTGAACAGCTCTTCTCCATTGAAGAATAGTTAGTTTGTTGTACCTCCCGAGAGGGTTGGGTGTAACAACCTAACCCTCTTTTTCATAGGAGTTTAAATGAGTTACGCAGAAGAAAGAATTAAAAGTTTATGCGACAATGCTATAACTAATGCCCAAAACATTAAAGTAGCAGTTGATAAGCTAGCAACATTAAAATTCGGTGGGCAGTTTGATTGCTTTGACATTATAGGCAATCTACAAAGCAAACCGAGAATTGAATGTAAAATCACGTTCAATTCATCTGGTTACAGTGGATATGGATATGACGCTATTATAAAAATTGGTACAGTTAAGAATAATACTAGATACAGTTTTTATTACACGCCTGCCTACTCCGGTACTGGATATGCTAATGTTCCCGACTGGTGGAATATACAGAAAGATTTTGAATCTGTTTGTAAGAATTTGACTTTTGAACAGTTACAGAAGTTGGTTACTAAATTTGGCAAATGGATGGAAGTAAGCGAAGCCTCAAAAGCTATGCAAGAATATATCAAAGAAGCTAAATTAGCAAAAGACTTTAAATAACGAAGATCAAAAAAATCAAAATTATTACATTTACCCATTGACAAATAAAAAACAATAAACTATATTTGTCTATGTAAACAAAATGATTGTGTAGCGGTTGAAAAACCAATAACAATTATTTTGGATGTGTTTAACAAAAGAATCAAAAAACAGGAATTAAAAGTTATATATACAATATAAGGAAAAAGAAATTATGATGATGCTTAAGTCCCACATTTGCCTCGCCCAGGATTGGTTCGCCATTGACGAACGATTTGAAGGTGCATTCGCAGGCGAAGATAGAGGTTCTCCACAGGCATTTGATTAGTTATAATTTTCCGGCGTAACAAATTAAATCCTGTGGAACACAAACCACGGGATTTTTCTTTTATGGTGCTATCGTCTAGTTTGGTTAGGACATAAGAATTTCACTCTTAAAACTCCGGTTCAAATCCGGATAGCACTACGAAACGGTACATTAGAATAGCGGTTAGTTCGCTGCCCTTTCAAGGCGGAAACTCGGGTCCGAATCCCGAATGTACTACGAAAACGGGCCATTAGTTCAGTTTGGTAGAACGCCTGCCTTGCACGCAGGATGTCAAGGGTTCAAATCCCTTATGTGTCCATAACTTTGGGTCAGTAGTTCAGTTGGAAGAACGCTTCATTAGCACTGAAGAGGTCACGGGTCCGAACCCCGTCTGTATCCACTACTTGCCGCTGTAGCTCAGTTGGTAGAGCGGAAGCCTGAAGAGCTTCGCGTCGGTGGTCCGATTCCACCCGGCGGCACTAACAAATTATCCATAGGCATAACGATTGGTTCCGTTTGCCACTCTGATAAGGTGGAGACTGATGGTTCAAATCCATCCCTATGGACTATATGGCATCGTGGTGAAGTGGTCTAACACAGTGGTCTGTCTAACCATCATTCGCGGGTCCGAATCCCGCCGGTGTCGCTAAATAGGAGTATGATGTAACGGTAGCATGGCAGTTTCCAAGTCTGTTCGTCTGGGTCCGAGTCCTGGTACTTCTGTTAAAACAAATTATGGCCTGGTGACGGAATTGGCTAGACGTACTTGCCTTAGAAGCAAGCGCCCTATGGGCATGTGGGTTCAACTCCCACCTGGGCTACTATGGAGAATTACCCCTAATTGGTAAGGGCGCGGTCCTGAAAACCGCTGTGTTTCGGCACTTGGGAGTTCAAGTCTCTCATTCTCCGCTAAATGCTCCCGTAGGCTAACTGGATAAACCACTAGGCTACGAACCTGGTATTCCTGGTTCAAATCCAGGCGGGAGTACGAACAAATTTTGCACCTATGTTGTAGTGGTAGCAAGCGACTTTACCAAAGTTGAAGCTCCGGTTCAAATCCGGATAGGTGCTCTAAAAAGATTACTGTGGTGGAGGATACGTCGCCATTTAAATAAATTTCCACAGTAATCTCATGCGCTTGTAGCAAAGCCTGGTAATGCAGCGGACTGCAACTCCGCGATTCGGGAGTTCAAATCTCTCCAAGCGCTCTAAATGCTCCATTAACTCAGTTGGTCAGAGTAATCGCCTCTTAAGCGATGAGTCCAAGGTCCGAGTCCTTGATGGAGCACTACTTCATCCCTGGTGTGGTGTAACTGGTAGCACGCAAGTTTGTGGCACTTGAAGTTCGGAATCGTTCTCCGGCATTGGGATAAATTACTGTTCGTTAGTATAACGGTAGTACAGGTGACTCTGACTCACTTAATGTTGGTCCGATTCCAGCACGAACAACTATTGCAGGAGTATCGGCATACACATAAAGCTCATATCTTTGTGGCAGTGGGGTCGGCACCCATACCTGCAACGAACATTAGTCCTATTAGTGTAACTGGCTAACATAGATGACTTCCACTCATCTGTTTCGGGTTCAAATCCCGAATAGGGCTCTAAAACCAAAGATCTAAAAAATAAAAAACTTTTACACATAAAGTAATAATTACTATATTTGGCTATTGACATTTGAAAGTCTATTTCCTCGGAGCGAAGTACAACTCAATGCCACTATCGGTAGAGGGATAGCCATTTTGTGTAATAGTTCGTACACATCTGAATGAAAGAACATCGTAGTTAAACCTCGCAAGTTTAACAAATAGCCGCCTTGGTTGAATAAGATGTAGCTGGAGTACAGGAAGACCGACCCATAAGCTTATTCGTAAATCCCACAGAAGTGATTCTTCATACGTTATACCAAAAAGAATCAAAAACTTCAGTTCTAGTGTTCCTAAATAGGCTGAAGTTTCAAACTTCCCAGTTACCCAAAAAGAGATTGTTACTAATAATTCTCCTTTATGAAAATAAAAAACATTTGAAGGTTTATCCTTCAAATGTTTTTGTTTGCGATAGCAAACTAGAAATTACACTAAAAATTCATCTAATTCATCTTTAATTGTTTCTTTAAAGTTACTTAAATACAAATCATTCTCATAAACACTCTTAAATTCTGTTAAAGAACATTTCAATGGATCTTCTAGATTAGTTAAAATTCCATTAAAGGTAGTCTTATAGATTACCTTATTTTCATATAATGAATCTTCTGTAAACTTTTGTAAATAAGGGTCATTATCATAGATTGACTCAAAGTTAATTAAAACTGCATTATTATTTGTTAAGAAACCATCAAAAATTGTCATAGATTATGTATGTAAAGAAAAAGTTACAATAAAAGGAAATAAAACTATTGACAGCGCAGTTTAAATTTAGTATATTTTATATAGAAAATTAAAAGAGGTAACAACTATGAACGAATACATCCCGAATGGTTACACGAACTGGACAGAATACAACCGCGCTATGGCTCGTAAGCAAAAGAGAAATTACATTCTCCAGGGTGTTATCGGTATGGTAGTGTTCTTTGGTTTGATTTTCTTGGATGGCTTTATCAACCTTCAAATGGGACTTTAAGGAGAAACCGAAAATGAACATCAATAAGAATCTCGTTATGCAGTTGCTTTCTGTTATGGGCTGTGAAATCAAGGGTTTCAAGAATGACAAGACAAATGTTATGGGACTTGCGATTTACAAGAATAATGGAAAGATTGGCGAATTCAAGGACGATGGAGTAGATTTGAAGGTTAATGGCAAGATGCTTCATTTGAAGTATGATAAGTGCCAGTATACTACATTCGTTACACTTTTGAACCAGAACAAGTTGGGGTAAGAATATGGCAAAGCGTCACCGCAGAACTAAGGCAGAAATGGCAATAGCCCGCGCAGCAAAAGCAGAAAAGATTGCCAAAAAGTTCCAAGCAAAGATGGACAAGAAACTTGACGAACATCCGCAGGTTTTGGGTATGCGTCCGGTTGACTTCCAGGTCTCGGATCCCAATGACCCGAGCAAGTATGAGTTTAGTGAGTTTGTGGGATCTGAGCAAGAATGTTTGAAGTTTATGGAAAAGCATCCTGAACACGATTATATCGGTAAGGTTCCATATCTGTATGAAGGTTCTAAGTATCGTATTACATATTGGAAGAAGGTGTAAGAATGGTTTATCATATTGAAAGTGGTGATAAGATAATGGTGGACTTTATTACAAGAGCCACTATGGGTAAACCGGGTATGCTTGGATGTCGCCCTATTGAACGCACTTACGAATTTAAGTGGGGATATGATTTCAATGACCGAGTTTGTTTTGCCGAGTATGAACTGCCGCAGGTCAAAGCAGAACTTGACAAACAGAACATTCAATATGAAGTAGTAACAGAAGTATGTTAATAACTGCCATAAAAAGGAAATTTCACATGGGTATTTTCAAAAACATCGGTAAGATTGAGGAACTAATTGAAGCTAATGTTCCTGGTTCGTGGGTCATTTACCATAATGCTTTGACAGTAAAGGATTTGCCAGAGAATTATAAGAATGCTATGCTTCAGTTCGGATATACAGAAAATGCACCTATTTTTGGAGTAGATTGGACGAATCCTGATGAAAACAACAAACAGTATGCGCTTGTTTGTGTTGGTTATGGTAAAGAAGTAGATAAATTGGGATATAAAAATCTTCTTTATCGTGATGTAGACCGAAATTGGAGATTTTCCTGGACTGTAGATGATTGTAAAAGTGATCTGAACATTTTCAAAGAGAAGTTAGATTTCTGTTATCGTAGGCTCCAGGAGTATTTTATGTTTATGAAAATTTACCTTCGTGAGAGGGAACAAATGGTAAAGCTCATTAACATCGCTTATGATGAGGTTATTGAGAAAACTGACACTTTGTAAAAGGAGAAAGATATGAAACCTTGGAACAGCGCATACAGAATAAATGTGAAACGTATTGAAGATTTCTTAAAAGAAAATCAGTACAATTTCGTTTTAGAAGGTTATTCAAAAGAATACATTGGATGTTCATTTGTTATTAAGTTGGATAACAAAAAAATGGAAATTACTTGCGGTACAACATATTTAACAGATAATAAGTCAAAACCTTATTATATTATTCGGTATAACAATATATCTTATAATGTTGTTTATCTTAAACAGATTTTCAATTTATTCAACATATTTAAAGAAAGCGACGTCCAATTTGCTTTAAATTATCTAGCCAAAGAAACTAAACAGATTGAAAAACAAGCTAAAATTACAGAAGATTTTTAATGTAAATTTCTTTTTACACAAAAATACACAAAAATCATTGACAAGACAGTCTAAAATAACTATATTTAAACTGTAAACAAAACAAAACCACAAAACAAGAGGTACTAACTATGAAGAAGACCACCAACACCACCAAGAAGATTTCCACCCTCAACTCCAACAAGAAGGTTTCTATGAAGAAGACTGTCGCAGAAAAGAAGACCCATTACGAACCGGCTCCCCTCACCGACGCCGAACACGCTGACATTCAGGAACGCCTGATGAAGCATCGCCTCTGTATCAAGAGCGGTAAGAAGCATGCCCGTGTGTATCGCTTCAAGGGTTACAAGGACCATAAGATGATTACTTCCCCGGACTTTGTGTATGTTATCCAGGCGGATGACTACCGTGCCAACCCGGACCAGGTCATCGCAGATGTTGTCAAGAAGTCCGAACAGGTCATGACCAAGCGTGATAAGAAGATTAAGAATGACGAATACGAACGTAATATGGTTCGTGTTGAAGAAGAACTTCTTATGAACAAGTCCATCGTTATGCAGTGGAAGGTTTCCAAGCACGTCTACTTCCGTAAGATTAACCACATCTGCACTGACCGCAACATCCTTGCTGAACTTGACGAATACGCAAAGAATAACGGTCCGTTCGTCACCAACCGCCTTCGTGCGACCAAGGATGGTAAGCACCTTGAAATCTTCCGCAAGCTGGTTCGTATCTTTGAAGAAACTGAAAAGGATGTGCCGGACTACGACTGGAAGAGCTTCCGTTACATCACCAAGAATGGTCAGGTTGTGTGTGCCTACTCATACAAGGACTACGAAAAGCTCAAGACTGTGGCCTTCGCCCGTGGCATCAATGATAAGTTTGACGTCAACCTCAATGTTGAAAACTACATTGACGAATTTGGCATTGACGCCTAACCGAAACTAAAAACGGAACGGGTCCCGGAAACGGGACTGTTCTTTTCTTTTTAAAGGAAAACAGAAATGAGAGATGCAGATCGTTTGGACCCGTTGTATGAATACCTCAAGCAAGTTCATAAGCAGAACTTCCCTGATTGGAGATTTTGGCAGTTCATTGTGAATTTTGAACGTTGGTATGGAATTGACCCGTTTTACATTGAAGACGATAAGGTTTATGAAAAAATTGAGAACTTTATCTCAGCAATGAAAGTTCACGATAAATTTATTTCAAAGAAAAATGAAAAAACTATTGACAAGTAGATTTTAAAAATCTATATTTAATTAAGAAAACTTAGAAAAAGAGGTAAATAAATGCTCGTAAAATCAGACGAAAAGCCGTTTAACATTTCTTGTGATTTCCAGGATTGGACTTTGGATGACCCGAATCCTGGTCGCCGTGAATTTTTCGCAACTGTTATGGATGCGATGGAAAACAATGAATCTGGGTTCGCAACTTTCTCAGTTGGTGTGCCGATGGAAGAAGGTGTTGGTGGTTATTTCACTAATACTTTGAATTTGGACCAGATCAACCTTCCACGAATTGCAGTTCCAGACATTGCGAATAAGACCATTAAGTTCGTGGATGAAACTGTGTCGGCAGATTTTATGAAGGAACATCCTGACTATGAACCAATGACTGCTGAAAAGGCTTTTGCTATTTTCGTTCACGAAGCATGTCACTTCCTTCATTTCTCCCGTGACCAGGGCGAATTTACTAGCCCGCTTATGAAGGGCAAATCCTACACGATGGAACAGCTCATTCATTCACCGAAGGTCCGCCGTGAAGCAGAATTTGAAGCTGGTTATCGTTCTGTTTATTATAATGCTATTCACCGCTTGTATCCTGAGGGTGACCGTACTATCCTTGAAACCAACATCACGAATATGATGAACTACGATAAGCAGAATCAGACCCGTGAATGGTGGGATAAGTATCGTGAAATCATTAAGCCGTGGATGAAGGACCTTCGTGACGAACAGGGACATCTGGTGTTTGACAATCATGGCAAGGTTGTTAAGAGTGACGAAATTGAGGATTTGGATTCTTACCGAGCATTTACCGAAGGTTTGATAGCCAAGGTTGAAAAGTTTACCGAATGGGCAGATCCTAAACACGAAATTAAGGGTGTGTTGGACTACGAGCTTGCTCCGGTTGCTGAAACTCCTGTGGATGACGAATTGGAAAAGGCTATCGCACTTATCCATGCTCATGGTTTGAATGTAACGAAGGACGATGGTACCAGTGTGAATGGAACACAGGACAATAATGTTCAGTCCAAAACTGATGTAGACCCGCAGCTGATGCAACAGATGCAACAGACTGCAAAGAATTTGGGTCAGGCCATTAACGATGCTCAGTCCAATGGAATTGAATTACAGAACTCTCCCGATTTCATTAAGAACTTCATTGACCTGAATGACCAGCTTGAACAGAGTGGACTTTGCGATTAACTACTAATAAGGAGTAAAGAAATGGTTACAATTTATCACGAAGAATTTTTGAAGACTGCCGACAAGAAGATTAAGGAAATTAACTCTCTTAATCATGCCGGTAAGAAAGTTGAAGCCGCCAAGGCTAGTTTGGAATTTGCGAAGTTCAAGGTCGCATATTACGAACAGTTCGTCACTGGCTCAGATCCAATCACGAATTACGAAAAGATTTATGATGACGATTATTACTGGGCACTGATTGGTTTGGCAAATGCCCGTGATAAGTGTATGGATTTGGGTATCTACGAATAGTTTTTGCTTGTCATAGATTAACAGGACTGGCTCATTACTGGGCCAGTTTTGTTGTTTTAGTATAGTTAATTGACCAGATTAAACTGCCACGTACCGCTCAAGTACTGCGAAAGTGAATTGTAAATTATATTTTACACTATTTTTATTGACAATAATCGCAGTTTTAACTATATTTACTTATGTAAAAAGAAAATAAGAGGTTAACAATGAATAAAGAACAAGAAATGAAGGTTTGGGAATACATCAACAAATTCAACGAACAGAACGCACCTAAGCCTGGTACTCGTTCCTGTGTACAAATTACTGCTTGGTCTAAGTATCTTTGTAAGCAACCGAATGGTGCTATGCTTTCTATCACATTCAAGGAAAACTTCCACGGTCAAGAAAAATTTTCTCATCTGGACTATGTGTCTGCTGAACAGATGCTCACCTACTTGGAAATTCACACTCGCTAATAAGGATTTAAAATGGCTAAAAAGATTGTAATTGAATTATGGGTTGAACCCTTAACTAAGTCCGGGAACTACTTCAATTTCTTGGATAATGTAGATGAATTTATAGCAGGAATCGCAAAGAATGGTTTGTCAGGCATCGGCGAAGAAAGCTATGACTTGGATATAGTAGATACTGACGCAAGGAGAGGCTAATGTTTAAAGACGATGACGAAATGGACTTTGAAGAGTTCAAGCGAAATCTGAGCAAGGACCCAATGGGCGAATACGAACAGGACGAACTCCTTGAATCGGTTCGTAAGAATTTCCCTGAGAAGATCCGTAACAAAGAAGCTCAAAAACTTTATAACGAAGCTATCAACGAACCAGGTCCGAAAAAGATTTTCAAGATGATTACTGATTTCAAGTATGCGTTTGTTGATGAAAAGTCCGACGCAGAAGAAGATGTAATGATGAGGCTTGCTTCTCGTCTCGGTATGAACTTGAATGAAATGCTTTTTGAAAAAATGGTGAATGACCAGCTTAACTGTACCGATGGTGTGAATGGAGCTTTGCTAATGGCACTCGCAGTTGCTAATAAGGGTAAATGTAAGGAACCTGAACTCCAGCGCTATCTGATTGACAAGTTCCCGAAGATTAAGCGTCATTTTGGTTCTTGTGGTGAATTGGCATTTATGGCTTTCTGTTCGCAGTTAATGATGTATGAGTACTTCGTGGATGAAATGATTTTCAAGGAAAAAGTTTACACCGAAATTGCTCAGATTGAACGTGAACCAATACAGGAGAAGAAGTAATGAAGTATAATGATATAGAACTTCCAGCAGACCTTCAAGATAAAGTTAAGGGTTTTAAAATCATTAGTAATAATGATAAGATAATCTTAAATCTTGATGAAGAATATGGCAAAATTAGGGTTAGAGGTTGGCCTGGTGGCCCTAATATATTGGCTTTCATTCCAGAAGAATTCAGAGCAAATTGGGATAAGGAATTTGACTGGTTTATCAGAGCAAATGAATTGTTTGATGAAGTGTTCAAAAGTTCACATGATGAAGGTCATTATAAGTATAACCTCATTCGTGGTGATTGGAAGCATAATTTTGCTGAACATTATAAGGCTCAGATGTGTACAATTCGTAGACTTAAGCAGATTATGGAAATTGTACGTAATCGTCCTAGCCGGGTAATTAGAGATAAAGCACAAATTTATCTTGATAGACTTTTAGATTTGGAGGATGATTTCAGATAAAACTAAGTAAAGAATTATACAGAAAAGTACGAATGGGTCAAAATTTCTAAAAATTTTATTATATATACAATATGAATCAAATAATTAATACACAAATCAGATTGCCTAAACACTATTTGGAGGATAGCGGTATTTCTGTTGTGTAAGTAATTATTTCTTTCTAGAAGGAGAACAGGATACCGCGACATAAAAATGTTGCGGTTTTTTATTTATAATAATTTACAATAAATTTAACCAAATGGGATTGACAAGGAGGTAGTTAGTTACTATATTTTAACCTGTAATTGAGAATGAATTGAGCCGAGTGCTTGATTAGTAGATTGAAAGATTTGCGTTGTGGTTTATGTTTGCTGAAGTGGCGATGAGTTATTGAACAGAAACAATAAACCCAATGTAAATTACAATTTACAAAAAATTCACTAAAAACGGTTGACAAACCAAATAGATTTTTCTATATTAGTGAATACAATGAGATTGGTTCGTGAAACCAATGAGAAGATTGAAAATTTGGAACCAGATAACCCGACGATAATGTATGCCTAACGGCTGCTTAAATCCAAATAAATGTTTTGGAGACGTGAAAATAGGGTTGAGAAAGAAAACTCGTTAAAACTCTCGTTATGAGGATGTAGCTCAGTTGGTAGAGCAATAGACTTTTAATCTATGGGTCGCGGGTCCGACCCCCGCCATCCTCACGAAATCACCGGAGTGTAGCTCAGTCTGGTAGAGCACTTGCCTTGGGAGCAAGGGGTCGCAGGTCCGAATCCTGTCACTCCGATAAATTTGAGTTGTTCATTGGAACACTAACTATTAAACACCTGTGAAGTTTTTCAGGAAAAACACCGGTAACCACCGGAGATTGAGGACATTCAACCACCTCCACAGATACCATTAACACTGCTCGGAAGGGGACCTTCCCGGTACCTGGTCTGAGAAAGATAGTAAAAAGAATAGTGAAGCCCAAAGACAATATAACTCAAATGGAACTAGAACAACAGAAACGAAACCTAGGATAGTTTCTGCTAGTTCCACCGGTTTTATACGAATGTTGGAATCATGCAAGGAATAAAACAGAGCCGAAGCATGGACCGAGTTCCCCGTTGGTACGAATTAAATTTGTATGACAATGGGGCCCGCATTTGAAAACGCAATAGCAGGTAGCCCTGCAACGCAAAGGTGGTAGCCCACTGAGAAGTTGGAAATCTCACAAACCAACGAAAGTTTTGATATGCTAGTTTCGGATAGTGGTCAATTCCTGGAGACTGTAAATCTCCCGCCCCCTGGGCTTTCGGTGGTCCGAATCCACCAGCTAGCACTAATTTGTTAGTATAAATGAGTATGTGTTAATAGCACATATCCTTAGTACTCCGGCGGCAACTGTATGGTGCAAACAACTCGGCAGAGAAGATAGCACTCCGCGGGCGATGTTAGTAACCAATCTAACACAAATGAGCTTTTAAGACTAAGTTGAAAAGGCTGCGATGTACCGCACAGGTGAAGTTAGTGAGCAACACTGGTCTTATGCACCCGTAGCTCAGTTGGATAGAGCATCTGTCTTCTAAACAGAGGGTCGCAGGTTCAAATCCTGCCGGGTGTACTAATGCTGATTAGTTTACAAGCGATTAGTGGCAGTATGACTAAAAGTATTGCTGCAAGGTTCACAACCGGTTCGCTAGAGGTAAAAAACAGGTTGGGGTATGGGCGCTGGCTCCCCGTAAAAACAGGTTGCGAGATAAAAAATCCTACTCAATATCCCTCGTATTGAACAGCATGACTTAGGTGATAAAGTTCGTACCACGGACTTGATGAATGCCGTAATCACCAATTCATCACCCATTGGGGTATAGCCAAGCTGGTAAGGCGGGAGCCTTTGAAGCTCTGATTCTTTCCCTGGTTCAAATCCAGGTACCCCAACGAAAATGTAACGGCGGGTGCGAATCCCCCAAGCAGAGAGCCACTGCGATATTAAGACAAACTAAATCCACCCAGGTGTATCCGCTCGCTCTTATAAGGCGTAGAAACGGTAATTGGTTACATAGGGGTTCAAGTCCCTTGACCTGGACTTGATGAGGGACAACTGGCTCTAACCAGCTGACAAGATTTCTCAACTTGTCTAACCTCATAAATAAAATGTTGTTAGAGCAACATTAAAGGTAAAATGGAGAGAATGATGAATTACGAAAAAATCTATTATCAGATTATAAACAGAGCAATTTTTGAAGAAAATTTTGGACTTAGATATAAAGGTAATGGAACTTATTATGAATCACATCATATAATACCAGCATCTTTAGGTCGGAATTGACGATAGTAAAAATCGTGTTTTATTAACTGCTAGAGAACATTATTTGTGTCATTGGTTACTTGTTAAACGATATGATATAGATACTGTTGAACGAAAGAAAATGATAAAAGCTTGGTTCGTTATGGCAGCGGTTGGTTATACAGAAAGACCTTGTAGAACTATGAATGTTTATGCTTCATATAGAAATGAACTTGGTAAAACTATGAAAGAAATTCAAACAGGTTCACAAAATTCGCAGTTTGGAAAACATTGGTTTACAAACAGAAATACAGGTGAATGTAAAACTTTTTATAAATGTCCTAATGAAACTTGGATTGAAGGAAGATTTTTATTTCGCGGTGAATGTAGTAAAATACATTTTACAGGAAAATTAAATTTTGAAGAAAAAATAAAAATCAGAAAATTATGGGATAAATTTCACAGTAATAATTATACTTCATTAAATGATTTTTCTAAAAATGTTAATATATCACAACCTTTACTAACTGCAAAATTTAAAACATTTATACCGATATATAATAAATTGAGTGTAAAAAGATTTAAATTTATACCAAACAAAAAATATATAGGTGTTTATGAATAATACGGCCCGGTAACCCAACTGGCAGAGGTAGTAGACTTAAAATCTATTCAGTTTTGGTTCAAATCCAAGGCGGGCTACTAAAAAAGAAGTTTAACTTGAAACAAAGAAAATACAATCACTATTGACAATGAGAATTGAATTTACTATATTACTAAATGTTGAGACGGAATAGTCCTCTATTTGGGCCTCATTGATGTAGTGTAAGCATTGAGTGTTTCCGACCCTCCTGCGTGAGTTAGATTCTCACATGAGGCTCCAAAAAGAAAAAAGATTTAAACTCCCGGTGACGGAACTGGCATACGTATTTGGCTCAAACCCAAAGTTTTGCGGGTTCAACTCCCGCCTGGGAGATAAAAATTGTGGGACAGATGGTTCCTGCCATTTGGATAGAATTCTCAGCTATCCTTACCACATAAATAAAATGGTCACAGGAATGACTTAAAAGTTAAAAGGAGAAAAAATGAAAACAGGCCCAAAAGCAAGAATTTGGATTTGTAAGTATTGTAAATGTGAATTTATTGGTAGGCAATCTTTATTTGAACATTGGAAAATATGTGAAGAAAAACATAAATTACCACATGATAAACTTGGTAGAATAATTGATGTGGAATCAAAAAAGAAATCTGCAAAAACATTTCAAAGAAAAGTTCAAATGGGAATTGCTAAATATAATAATAGTCACCCACATACAAAAGAATCTAAAAAGAAAATTTCGGAAGGCAGAAAAAGATGTTTGCGTGAAGGACGAGGTAATCATTGGATTTGTCCTGCTATAAAAAGAAGTTATGCTGAACAATACTTTTATGATTGCTTTGTAAATGAAAAAATAGAATTTGAAAGTAATAAATGGATTAACCATTATTGTGTAGATTTTCTATTTAAGAATAAATACTATTTTGAAGTAGATGGTGAACAACATTTTACTAATGAAAGTATTGAACACGATAATGAACGAGAAGAGTTTTTGAAAGAAAAAGGTTTCTTTTGTATTGGAAGATGCAGATGGAAAACATTTAAATCTTTTAATGCCGAAGAGAAACGAAATTACATTGTGGAATTAGTCGCCAAAATACGAGAACTATAGTTTAAAAGTACTAGGTAGTTAATTAGCACTGACCTTAACAAAAACTATAAATAAAAAACGAAGGTTGAGAAATCAACCAGACATACATTCCCCTAACACAAGTTCCAACCGAGCTTGAAGGGACTATGGAAATACTGAAAAGGTATGGAAGTAGGTATAATGTATTCGTAAAAACATAATGTGCGTGAGTATTCATTATGTGATGGTTATTATCCAATAGGTATTTGGTGAAATCCCAGGGACCTATTGGTACGAAACTACTGTGGCGGTAGAGTTCACTAATAGTCGCACAGGCCAATAATGAAGAAATCGGTAGATAGTGAAGCTATTGTTTAGGCATCGGTTCCTATCTTTTGGGTGAAAATCCCAACACTGACAATACATTGAAACGGTCGCTCCAGAGTAAATGGTTAGTGATGACAGAATAATGTTTGAATATGTTATTACAAGTGTGCCAAGTCTTGTATGTGTGTCTGGTTGATTTTTCATGCGGGAGCCACGGTGGTTTGGCTTGCTTTGTGGGTGGTTGCCCTCTTGTTTTGCCCACAAACAACTTCGGAAGTGTGAGGCTCCGAAGATACCACGGATTTATTCTAGGGTACCCGAGCTGGTAGCAGGGGGGAGACTGTTAATCTCTTGACGCAAGTCCGCCGCAGGTTCGAGTCCTGCCTCTAGAGCGAAAACCTAATGTAGCATAAAATTGAGTAACTGATTTATGGAGGATGCATACGAAGTAAATAAGTTGCGACAAGAAAGTGCGACCGGCGCGGATCCGGGAGATTTGGTGGAAGTCCAACATTAGAACTATTACAGAGTCATAGGCTTAACCTATGTGGAGCGATACCCCTGATAAGGGTTCCCGCAAGCTGGGTAGTGCTTTGAACTACCCAAACCTTTGCTGGAGTAGCTCAGTTGGAAGAGCAGTTGCCTTGTAAGCATCAGGTCGGGGGTTCGGGTCCCTCCTCCAGCGCTAAAATAGCAAGAACGCCAGTTTACATTGGTAGAGTTCTTACTCTAAGCGTAAGAAATCAGGACTGATAATTAAAGTTCTTGATAGGTCACCTGAATGTCCGAGAGTGGCTGCCATTTAAAAAACTATCGGGACAACTGGCTCTAACCAGCTGAAAGAAATTCTCAATCTTTCTAACCGATATAAATAAAATGTTGTTAGAGCAACATTAAAGGTAAAAAGGAGAAAAATGTTTTATTTGATTTATAAGATTACAAATCTTTTAAATGGGATGATTTATATTGGTAAACATCAAACAACTGATATAAATGATTCTTATATGGGTTCTTCGGCATGGCTTACTGCTTCAATAAAGAAGCATGGAATTGAGAATTTTAAAAAAGAAATTTTATTTATATTTGACAATGAAACAGATATGAATAATAAAGAGCGAGAACTTGTAAATAAAGAATTTGTAGAACGAAAAGATACATACAATTTGAATGAAGGTGGAACTGGTAGTTGGTATGCCTGTAATAAGAATGGGCAAAACAATAAAGTAAACCAATATAAAATATGTTGGGAAAAATGTTTAAAAGACCCGGAATATAGAAAAAATCATTATGATAAAGTTTCAAAAGGGCTTATAAAACATAAACAATTACATCCTGAATTTAATGTAGGTAAAAACAATGGAATGTTTGGTAAAAAACATACAAATGAATCCAAACAAATTATGACTGAAAAACATTTAGGAAACAGAAATTCAATGTATGGAAAAATGTGGATTACCAATCCTGTTTTAAAAGAAAATAAAATCCACGAAAAAGATAAACCTATACCTGATGGATGGGTGAAAGGTAGAAAATTTTATACTTGACGCGGGCGAGTGGAACGGAATTACCATTCTAGGCCCATAACCTAGAGATACCAGGTCCGACTCCTGGGCACCGCTACTAAATTGGTTCTTTAAGGTTTTCTCCACCAATCAAAAGAAAACATCTTTAAAATTGTTGTTACCTCCTTGGGTTGTTGTTCAACTCAGAGCACTCTAGCGAATGTTAGGGTGCTTTTTCTGTATTTGTAAACGAAATTTTACATAAAAATGTGCAGTTCTTATTGACAACTGTCATAGTTTTAACTATATTTACTTATGTAAACGATAAAACAAGAGGTAACAACTATGACAACAATCAACATTAACATCAACATCAATTCTTCCACTTCCGAAATGGCTCTCAATATGTTCCGAGCCAACTTTGAACACAATGTCCGCACTATGCGTGACCTTATGATGGATATGATTGAAAAGGTTGAAGGTAATGTAGAATTTATGCGAGCTTCTTGCCGACCCGAAAACAAGGACCTTGACCTTCTTTGGAAAATGTTTGATTCAAAGGCGGATGAACTGATTAAGGAAAACCGTGCGAAGACAAATGAAGTTCGTGAACTGTTTAAGAGCGAATGTGGTGTTCAGCAGAGTTTCTTTGATTTCGTCTGGTACCAGTCTCATTTTGAAATGCTGAAGTATGTTCCGAATGGCATCAATGCTTTTGTGAAGTGTGCTATGATTCTTAATGAACATTATGAACAGTTCGCAAAGAAGGTTGAAGATTATACTGTGAATGGTATGTCCTTGGTGAATATGGCAAATTACACCGCACAGCTCCGCGATATGGGTACTGCCGCCCGCCGTTTGGGACTTTAATTTAAAAAGAGAGGTAAAAATATGAACGTATTTGTGGTAACTTACAACACTAACGATAAACCCGACCGCCGTATGATTTGGTCTGTCCGAAAGAATAAGGCGGATGCTGAAGCAGACCGACAGAAGATCATCAAGCAGTTTGGTTCTTTCTTGGCCGATACAGAGATTGACGAACGTCCTGTGACCTAATGAATTTTGTTGTTACCTCCAATCCCTCCCCTCAGTGGGAGGGATTTTTGTAAGTTCAACTTTAAACAAAAATGTTCAAATGGGTATTGTCAAATTATAAATAATAAACTATATTATAGACATAGAATGAAATGGTTTACGATTAGTCCCTTGAAGTGGTAGCTGTATAGGATTGGCTAATTGGTTTGCCTTAAAACACAGGGTGCTTCGTATAAGTAGTACGGGACATAGAGATATAATAATAGATTAAAACATATATTACACTTATATAGTAATATATAACATCCAGGTGGTGGTTCAAATCCCCGGCACCCGCTATTTTTTATAAACAGAATTGGGTATAATTCTCTGCACACAGTTCTAGAATGCGTGTTCAAGAAGCCCGTAGTAAGACCTCTGTGAAAGGTTTGGTGAGTTATCCTTGTCGCAAGGCACGAAGATTTGAAAGAGAATGTATGGTTTAGGTAGCAACTCAACTATCGCTGGGCGCAGACCAATACCCGAACTTTTTGAAGGAAAAACAAGATGAAAAAGAGAAAAGAAGTAAAAGAAAAGGAAACTGAAGAACAGAAACAGGCCCGTTGGGAAAAGATGAGAAAGATGGCAAAGTCTTTCGCAAAACAAGCTGGAATTAAGAAGGAAAAGACTGAAAAGAAACAATCCGAAAAGTATGATTACTAACGGGTTTATGGAGGTGTGCTAGAGCTGGTTTAATAGGCCTGTCTACTAAACAGGAGATCCGCAAGGGTCCGGGGGTCCGAATCCCTCCACCTCTTTACATAAAGGATAACTATGAAAATTGTAACTAATAATAACATTTCAAAAGATAAAACTTCTCATTATTTTGCAGAGAAGTTTTCTTATTATACAAGGCAAGAAATTGAAGATTTTGCTAAACTGTATAATTACCGAACATATAATTATAACTGGAAAAATAGTTCTATAACTGTTTATTCAAACATTGTATGGAATGAACGCGGTGCCGAGTTATACTTTAAGTTTGAAGAAAAACAACCTGGTTCGGATAATTTTTATTTGGCAGATATACAGTCCGATTATACTTATGTTTCCAGACCTTTCTTTAAGAATATGGCCTTAACACTTGAAGAACTGTTTGAAGCATATAAACAGAAATATGCGGAACCAGCGGCTAAGTATGAATTAAAACGAAAAGAAACGGAAACTGCACGAAAAATTAACGATATAAACACCGATGAAATAGAACTTGATTTTATGACATTGGCAGAGAAGTATGGTTATGAGTTTTCTTCAGAACATCCTTGTAGCCCAGCTGCGATGTATAATACCTATAAGTTTGTCAAAAATGGCAACAGTTTATATAACATAACCTTTGAATCATTCACTATTAAATCAAAGAATGTACAGTGTTGGAGAATAAATGCTTATTGGCCTTTCACTAAAGAAGAATACTGTACTTATATTGGAACTTATGACGAAATCAAGCAAGTTGCCGAAGGTTATATGAAAATGTTTGAAAAACCTGTAATGACGAACTGCTATGACAACTATATTATTAAAAAGTAAATAAAATTTTACATAAAAATGGGTAAAAAACCATTGACAACCATAAGTTTATTTACTATATTATAATATGACAATGACAAAAACATTTTAACAAAAGGAAAACTAATGCAAAATACCAACTATCAGTTCTTGAATCTCGGTGACCTTCTCAATGTTCTTCAGGGAAATGAATTGGAAGAGTATGACCAGCGTGTCATCAAGCCGGCACAGATTCGCCGTCCGGCACCTCCATCACCTCAGCCTGAGCGAAATTGGGAACAGGAAATTGCCGAACACAAGGCCCGCATCAAGGCAGAACAGGACGCACTCGCAGCTGCTGAACAGGCTCTCGCCAAGGAACAGAAGCGAATTAAGTATGTTGCCGACGATGACAAGATTGATATGCTCATCCCGCGTGAAAAGGTCATCAAGATGATTGCCTCCCTTTCCGAAGTAATCAAGAAAGAACCTAATGCTGACAAGTATCGTTTGACTATCAAACTCTAAGTTCTAATCGGAACAAAAGTTGTCAATGTAACTATTGACAACTTGTTTCGTATTTTTTACATTTGATTATGTTGAATGTTTAACAATTTAACTAAAAGGAATAAAACTATGAAGACTAATTCAACTATGGCTCAGCCAACAAAGATGAACTCCCGCGAACTTCTAGCAAGTAAGCTCCGTGATATGGTTTCAACCAACAAGCAGTCTATCGTCAAGATTGATGACAACTCCTGGCGTTTTCCGAGTGTTGAAGTTGATTCCAAGGTAAATGACTACATTGTGAAGCTCGTTGCCAAGACTGGTAAGAGTGGTAAGCAGTTTAAGAAGCGTGAACTCTACCGCGTTGTGGACGGTGCGGAACAGAAGGTTGAACTGGGCGAATACAAGAAGGAGTATTTGTATAAGATTGTACACGGATTGACAACTACGAAGGCTCCTCGTGAACGTGTTAAGGATTGTGATTTCAACGAAATTAAGGCTATGTGTGCCTACATTAAGGAACACAAGTCCGAATTTACAATGACTGACACTACTCTCACAGGTAAGGTTCCTCAGGGCGATTTCAAGCTTATCATCGGTCATGTGAAGCCAATGAAGAATGACCACAAGCGTGTGTTCGGTCGCCAGTTGTTCATCAATGGCCAGTTGTTTGCCGAAGGTGGTGGTTTGATTTTCTTGCAGAAGGCTTTTAATGCCAAGAAGCGTGGAAAGAAGCCACAGGCTCCTAAGGCCGAAGTCAAGAAGGCTTAATCTAACCATAATTAACTCTCCGGTTAATTGAAATGGGGCGGGCACAAAGCCCACCCATTTTTCGTATATACATACTGATATGACAGAATTAGAACAAATAAAATTTTATAGTGAACATTATCAAGATTATTTACCTAAATGCCCTATAGTGATTCCTTCATATCAAAACAGAGAAGGCACTATCCTAAAGGATTTAAAATCATTAAGTGATAATAAAATAATGCTCTTTATCTACGATACAGATTATCCAAAATACAAGCAATATGAAGATAATCAAGTAGAAATCGTCCAAATTCCTGAAAAATGGCGCAGTATTCAACGAAAAAGACATTGGATTCAAGTATATTTGGCTAATAATCGTCCTGAAATTGAAAATTATATAATGATTGATGACGATATAAGAAAGGCTAAAGTAAGATGCTTTAAAGAAAATGGGAGTGTAACAAGTAAATATATCCCAATTAAAAATGCTTTTGGTATACTTGAAGAAGTTCATAAGAAGTATTCTAATACAATTTCCGGTGGTGCTGGAGCAAATACAAATATTCTGTCAGATAAGTTATACAAAAATACCTATTTCTACCAGACATTCTGTTTTAATAATAAGTGGGTTAAAGACCATCCGCAGTGTATGTTTAGAGATTTACAGAATGTGTCTGAAGATAATGTTATCTGGTATGATTGCTGGTGTAACGAACAGAAGTATTACTCATTTGAATTTCTGTATTTTGAATTTAATACTCAAAGAAGTAAATCTTATTCTTCTATTGCCTCAACCTCAACCAATGTAATGAAGAACAATATAAATGCTCTGAGAATAATTAAACAGAACTGCAAGGTTCATTGGTCTAATGAATGGAACTGTTGGGGAATTAGATTTGTGCCTAATTATTATGAGAAGTTATGGCCGCAATTAAAGATTCTACTTGATGAAAATATGCCTGGATGGGAAGATTTAACTGTGACCTTTGATGATAAAACGTATCAAAAGGTGTTCACTCGCATCAATAATGATTTTGAAAACATCCTTAATAAGAAAGCAAGTGTATCAACAATATCAGATTTCTTTGAGTAAATTATATTTTACACTTCTATTGACAACCAGACAGATATAATATAATTTTACATAAAAAAGGAAAAGACAATGATTTTTACAACTAAATGTACAGACGGAAAAGACCGTAAATTCCAAGTATTCTTCACTCATAAAAATAAGACTTGTACCTGTGAAATATGGGAAATGACAGGCCTTGCTACGAATGAACTTGAATACCAATACCCAAATTCTAAGGTTCGTGGGTGTCCTTCACCTAAACACCCGGAAACTATATCTAAACTATTACTAGCCAAAGCCGTTGCAGTATGTGCGAAAAAGGACAATTATGTGTATGCTTATGGCAGAGCATTAGCCTTAAAACGAGCACTTAGGGTGTTGATTGACAGATTTTATGATTCTACTTCCGTAGAATATGTGATTAAGGACCAGATTCCTTATGCTTTTGACAATGGTATGTTTAAGAGATTTATGCATCAGCTCAATGTTCAATGCCCACAAGGTATTACAGAAGCTAAAAGATTACAAACCAAACCTGGTTATAATCTAAATGAAGAATGGCATAGTTAAAGTTTTTTTTCATAATTACCAATTAAGGCCGCCTCCTATCAAACGGAGGCATTTTTTGTTTATAAAAGTTTACAAAACTTTGATTGACAAATACCGCAAAATAATCTATATTTGTATATGTAAAAACAAATCTCGTAGCATAAAGTGCTTAGACTCTAGTGCAGCAGAATACCAAGCTGAAGATGGTGGTGAAAATCCCCCGAGATTTAAATTTTAACAAAAGGACAAAATAATGAGAACACCTAGAAAAGATATGTTTGTAAATGTCACAGCCGCCCTTTGGATTGTAACAAATCTTATTGTATACTTGATTACACAAGATTTGTCTATTGTGGCAGTAATAAATATGGGCTTCTTGCTTTTTCTGTTCTTAACGCTGAAAGACAAGAAGGTAATGAACTGGTTAAACGAAAAGGATAATTAAAAATGAAAACGATTTACTTTGATATGGACGGTGTGCTTTGTGATTTTGAGTCCCGTTGTGATGAACTTGAATGTTGGAAACCCGATGTTCATAAGTGTAATTGGAATAAGATGAAGGAGATTGGTCCGTCATTTTGGAGTGATATGAAGCCAATCCCAGAGGGCCTTATGCTCTTGAAGAAGGTGAAAGAATATGCCGATAAGAATCCAAATGTTCAGGTTGGTATCTTCTCTGCCGTTCATCTTTGGGAAGGTAAGAGTGGAAAGAAAGCTTGGTTAAAGAAGTATGCTCCATTCATTCCGAAGGAACTAATTAAGATTATCAACAATGGTAATTTTAAGCATCAAGAAGCCACGCCTGATTCTATCCTAATTGACGATAAGGAAAAGAATGTTGAGAACTACCGCAATGCTGGTGGACATTCTGTACTGTTCTCTCAAGCCAAATCCATTGACGGAATGTTTGACGAGATTGTCAGTAATCTACAGTAATTGACGTACAAGCCCCAGTAAACCTGGGGATATGGAGATACTAACTATGGCAAAGGACACACTTAACGCACAAGAGCTGTTGAATGCTTGTGTTCTAAAGTATTCATTGAGTAAGATTGATGGATGGAATTGTTATAATTTCCCATCTGCCCTAGAGTTTTATGGTTATACTGCTAAGGTTGATGAACATAATAACTTCTTGATTGTAAATGACTTTGAATACACTCCAGGTGATTCCGATATAGCCTGTATTGGTTGGGGAAGATATACAACCTTGGAAGATGCATACAGAAAATTAGATTATCTCCAAAGTAAACTTGCACGATTTGAACGAAACTATAAAAGACACCTAGAAACTCAACGATTGAAGAAGATTAAAGATGACTTCTAAAGAACTTGAATGGAAGAAAATAAAAGACTTACTAAGTCCCTATATGGAATTTAAAACCCACGATGGTTGGGTCCTTGGTTGCTTGAATGGTTTTACAATGTTTACCTATTTCGGTGAACATAATATGGCAGTTCATTTTATAAATGAATTTCATATTGAAATGCAAGGTACTAGACTTGACTGGGACTATGAAGTCTGTAAGAACTACTTTGATGTCCTCCGTTTGTTACCTAAAATCAAAGATACTTTCCTAGAACTTAAATTTCCAGGTTATCACGAAAAACTTAAGAGAATACAAGATGATTGCTAATGTTGATAAATTTAAAACTTTAGTACCTAAAGTTTATGAAACTGATGTGGATGTTGTTGGTAAGTATTCTGCTCCGGAATACTACTTGTTTTATTATGATAAGTTATCTAAAGATATAACTATTCACTCTATCAAAATCATTAAACAATATGATAATGAAGGTAAGTTATATGTAAGTACAGATTGGTCTTCAAAGTATTATAAAACAGAAAAACCTGCATTAAAAGCCTTATCTACTACTATGAGAACTATAAAAGAATTTGATAATCTATGTAAGGTAACACAAATAAATGAAGACTTCTAGATTAAATTATACCTTCAATGCAGAAGAAGTAGTTGATAAACTGCGTCCCTATGTCACAGAAGTAAAAGAAACTAAAGGTTTAGGTTTAAATTCTATTGATGAACATACCTATACTGGTTTCTATAAAGGTAAACCCGTATTCCAAGTTACTAATAAAATCCATATACTTCGTTGGGGTTCTCCCGAATTCTTCCATACAGATACTAAGTCCGTTGATAAAGCTATCCCTATTATAAATGAAGCCGTTTTATTCCTTAAATCCCTTATTGAAAGAAAACGAATTGAAAAAGTAAATGAAGACTTCAAATAAAGAACTATTCTATTCCCTGTGTAAGGAATATAACCTTACTATTGTCCTTCAAAACCAATTTGTTATCCATGCTATCATACCCTCTAACTATGTTGTGGGTGGTTTTATACTAGAATATAATATATCTAAAGATTCCTTATATATGCCCGCTAATATACAAAGAGATAATCAACATATCTTTTTGTTCTCTGTTTCTCAATTTAGCCCTAAACTTTTCAAGTTAATGTGTTTAAAGTTTAATCGTCTGGTCAAGGAACTGAAAGAGATTGAGATTCAACAGCGTCAGGCCCGACTCCAATCCGACTTCTAATTGCCATACTGACAGTCCCGAGCTGCCCCAGTTGAACTGCCGAAAGTGCGTATGTCATAAAATACAACCCAAAATGGGACCCTAAATATGTCATTTCCTAGACACCCAAAATGCCCCAAAAATGCCCGTTTTTGGGCATATTTTTCGCAGGATGGATGTCAGATGGGTCTGAAAATTTGTATTAAGGCCATATAGGGGGTGTATGGGCGAATGGTGGCGAACCAAAGCTCTATCAAAAATCAGTCGTCAGTTTCTTAATCTGATTCAAAACTGAACTGATTCAGTACTGAAAAATACCCAATTAGGGTTGCCAAGGCAACTTCTATTAGTTTCTTAATCTGGGTGAAAAAATAAAAAATCAGCGCTGAAAAATACTGACGATTTCTCTATAAAATGTCCGGGTTGCTAAGGCAACATATTTATAAGTTCTATATGGAAAAAATGTGTTTTCTGTATATTGCTAAGTTATAGGAAAGTTTCTATATTATAGGAAAATGGGTGTTAGAAAAAAATCTGCGCTTATAAAAACTTTATTTTTTCTAAGGAGAAATGTCAGTTATGACTAATAGTGAACTTAATGAACTTGTTATATCTTATGGATTGAAAGTAGAAAAACAAGTGAATTATATTTACTGCATTTATAAGGATTTAGTTGTATTGATGTATGATAATTCCGATGGTAAAGTTTCAGTATGGATGGGTACAGATTTTAGTGATTATATGGATTTAAAATCAGATGTTGAAGTAATTTTGAAAAACACTATTATAGAATGTAAGAAAGAAGAATTAGAAATTAAACTTGGGAAGATTGCGAAGGATTTTTAATGAAAGAAATTTTTGAAAAACTAAGTAATGAACACAAGTTTGAAGTAGAGAATAATGTGGCTCGTTATTTAGGCTATGCAGTTATGTTATATTTTCCAGGGACAAATAATTTAAGTATTTGGTTAGGTTCGGATTTGGGATTTCAATATGCAGATGATTTGGATGACGCAGTGGACAAATTAGAAAAGTGTTTGGCTTATATTGCTAAGGCGGAGTTGGAATATAAGAAAGAATTGGGAAAAGAACGATTGAGAAAAATGGAGAGGGATTTTGACTAAATGGGAACAGACAGTATATGAATTTAGTAATAAATTTGGTTTAGTAATAGAACAAGGACCAAATATAAAAGCAAGTTATTTGGGTTATTTTGTTATTGGGGCGGGATATAACAATGTTGTTGTGTATAATAATAAAAAGAGTATGTTTGAAGAAACACAAGATATAAAGTTTGCTGAAGAATGTGTTAAAGCATATATTCCAATTATTAAGAAGTGGAAAGTACATTTTAGAGAACTTGCATTAGAGAGTGATTTCAAATGAAAAAAGTATTTAATAAACTTGTTGAAGAATATGGATTTGAATTGAGAGAGGACCCGATTGAAGATGGACCGATTGCTTGTTATCACGGTAGGATTGTAATGTACTTATTGACATCCAATTTAATTGATGTATTGGACGAGGACGGAAATTATTATTCTACAAATTCGGAAAGTACTTGTAGAGAATGGTTAAATGAAATTTTGCCATATTTGAAGCAAAAAGAATTAGAAAGAAAGATTATAAAAATGAAGAAGGACTTTGAATGAACCCAAAAGAACTTTACAAATTACTAACAAAGTATCATTTAGTTAGGGAAACTGAATACCAAATCGGTGTCGGTGAAATGTATGTTTTTCATCCAATGGATAATGTATATGAAGGTTGTGCAGTTGGATATGGGTTGATTGGAATGCCGATGGTATCATTTGCCAAAGAAGTAAAATTTACAGTAACAGATGGTGTTCCTTATATAACTTGTTTTGGCTGGGATAAGCTAATAACAGAAGACAAATACGAAGCTAAATTAGCGACTTTAGAAAAACAGTTCAATGAGGCAGTTAACGATTATAAGAAGTATATTGTAAAACAGAGACTGAATAAAATGAAAAAGGATTTCAAATGACACTCCTAGCATTTTTACGAATATGTGAAGGATATGGCTTGAGAGTAAAAAAAGATATATTTTATCAAGCCATGTCAGGTGATTATTGTGTTTGCGATTATGCTTCAAGAGTACAGAAAGCATTTTTGTATACTGATAAGGGTGTAGTAGGAACAACAAAAGAAGAAAGTTTGCGTGAGTATTTAGACGATAAAATGTTAGAATTGAAGAAAAGATTACTCAGGAAGAAACTCGGAGAAATGGAGAGCGACTTTGACTAACGAAGAATTTAAACGATATACTGAAGAATGTGGATATACTTACATTGACGGTGGAAGTGTAATTTTCGCGGTTAATGATAAACGAGATGGTGTCTGGCTAGCTGAATTTGCTAACGAACGAAAATTGAGATGTTGTATAGATTGGAATTATCCAATAGGAATGCAGTTTAGCATAGATAAAATTTACCCAGTTGAACCAGTTGAATTGACTGATATATCAGAATACAATTATAAAAAGCATTTGAATAATATGACGAAAATAAAGAAGGAAATCATACAGGCCGAAAGGGAAAGAAATTTGAAGGAAGATTTTAGATGATTAAACCTGATGATATAATTAAATTGGCAAAAGAATTTAATTTGTTAAAAAACCAGTATACAAATTCAATTACTTTGTCAATGCCAATTATAAACCATAATGTTCCAGATGTATTTGATTTCAGATGTACTAATGGAACTTATGATTTAAATTCTTATTTAACTGGTATAGACAAGAATGGTTTAGTTTATACTTTGATTTTCGGAACTAATGGTGATTGTTATGAATTTTGCAGATTGAAATTTATTGAATTTGAACTGGCATATAAGAAATACAAACAGGAATTGAAAATAAGAGAACTGAATGAGGATTTTACCGATGACGATGAAGGAACTGTTTAAAGTATTTGGTGATTATTCATTGAAGATTTCAATTTCCAGTGGTGTTTATTTTATGGGTGAACGAATTGGCTGGTTTGATTATATTCAAAGCCACTATGGTGAAGATTACCATTTTGTGCCTGAAAAGAATGACCCAGATAATATAGATGGCTTTACACTGTTTAATAAAGAAGATAAATTAAGAGAATTCTTTGATAGAAAATCTTTATGGTTCAAACAAATTAAAGAACAAAAACGAACTGAAGAATTAAAAGAGGATTTCAAATGAGCATAAATGTAATTAAATTTGATTGGGATTTATGTAAACAAGTAGACGAAATACTTGCCAAACATAATGTACAGGTTAATTATACAAAATTCATACAAATTTTGGAGAAGAAGTATAAGGGAAATATGTACGATTTTCAGGCTAATTATGGCGATGATGAATATGTGAAATTTTCTAAGTTTAAGAATTTGGCTTTTGCGAAAAAAGTAGTAGATATACCAACTGACTTTTCAGTTCTAAGGGTGAGTGATGGTTTTATTAAAGACATCTGTATGCCACCTAAACTTAAAGAAATTAAGGATTTCCAAGACATTCAGTGGGATTGGAAACCAGTTAATAGTTTAGAAGATTTGGATAACAAATTAACTGAAATTGAAACAACATATAAAGAAATTGTAGAATTTTATAAGAAACCTGAAATTAAAAATTTACTGAAAACGATGGCAGTAATTGACAGGAAAGAAGAAGAAATTAAGCAACTTCGTGAAGAAACCAAAACTAAAATCCAAAAGCAGATAAACAAAATTATAAATATAACCAATGATTTTTAGTGAGGTGATTTAATGAAATACGAAGAATTAAACAAAATTGAAGTTACTAGAAAAGTTTGGCCTGCAGGTAAAACAGTTACGATTGATGCTTATGAAGCAAAGTATGTGGACGAAGCACTTGACGAAATTGTAAAATGGTATAGCACAGCCAAAGAAGAACTTGAAAATCTTAAAACAAAGTATGCTGAAGATACGGCTTCGCTAAAGAAGGATATGGACATTCTTCAAGGCGAACTTGTTAAGAAAGAAAATATAATCAAAGAAAATACAGAAACGATTTGTGAATACAAAATTCAAACTGCAAAGACAGTACAAGAATTGGCAGAAAAGAATGAACTTATCAAGAACCAGTCCGAAACCATTTTAAGACAGAATGTTAATACTTCTCACGGTTTGGATGAAATCACAAAGTTGAATGAAATTATAGCCAAACAGAAAGACGAAATTGAAGCGAAGAATAAGGATTTGGAAATCCATAAGCATAATTTGGAAGAAGAAAGATTGGCAGTTAAAGTCCTAAAAGAAAAGAATGATAAGATTGAAGAACGATTGAATAACTTAACTAATACTTTGGATAAAATTTGTGAACTTGGAGTGTATTATAAAAACTATGCGAAAGGTAATTAAAGACTACATAAGAGAAGTATTGCCAACAAATTATTTTTCAAGTAATACCCCATCTAAAATACTACCAAATCTTATTTTAACTTGGGGTTTTGCTCCGGAAAAAACTGCAAATGAAAAGAATTGTACTCAAAAGGGATTCGGAATTTGCCCTTATTTGAATTCACCTGCGGCAAAGTATTTTGTTCATCGTGGCGGTGATTTGGAAAAACTAATCAAAAAGCACAAAACAAACAAAAAGAAACTGAAGAAATACAATAAATCAGATGTAGATGAAATTATTGAAACTGCAAAAGCTATCAGTAATGATATAGATTTAATCTACAAAAGGCACTTGAATAGAGTACGAATAGCGAAAATAAGTACAGACTTCTAAAAATTTATAAATACTATAAACGAATTTTATAGGAGTTATTATGAAAATAAACGAAGGTTACATGTCAGAGATTAACTTGTTAGTCAATGACTATAAAGAATTTTGTGAAACACACGGCAGAGAACCAAACTTACAGAAGTGTTTTGCTTATGTAAAGGCTAACTTGGATGAAGAAGTTAATGATAGAGATTTGTTCCCAATCGTTAAAGATATGTTTATAGAAGAAGTTGAAGATTCCGACCTTGCTGAAGCTATGAAGGTATGCGAATCCTTTGGCTATCGTATCTTGAAAGAAGCCGAAGACGAAGATGTAGAAGAACCAGTTGACGAAGAAACTGAAGAAAATGACCCATTAGATGGTGAATCTGACGAAATTAAGACAATGGTTCGTGAACTTGCTGAATACACTGGTAATGACTATTCCGATGCTGAAGTAGAATACAATGAAGGTCCAGGTCAATTAGCAGTTCAAGTTAAATTCGGTGATGAAGAATACTATTGTTATGAATCTTATGACGAAGCAGAAGAAGCCGCTCAGGAAGATTGTAAGGAACTCTTTGACGATGTAGGTATTGAAGGTATTCGTTTTGAAAACATTGGTGGAATTGAGAAATTTGTAGATACTAGCTGGTTTGAAGATGCCAAGAAAGAAGATGCTGAATACTATGTATCTGACATTCACGAAAGTGAACCTGAAAGATACAAAGAAGAATTTGGTGATGTAGATGAAGACGAAGCCGTTGAAAAATACCTTGAAGATTATTATGATAATGATGATGTTCAATGGTATATTGACAACTTCGGTAAGAAACAATTTACTGAAGTTGTTAAACAAAACAACTTGATTGACCTTAATAAACTTGCCGAAGCAATAGTAGACGCAGATGGTCCTGCAAATTCTTTGGCTCGTTATGACGGTGATGAAATTTCACTTGATTGCGGATATTACTGCTATCGCACAAACTAATCTGAACAAATAAATTTTAACAGTACCAGGAAAAATAAAAATTTTCCTGGTTTTTTATTTTATTGCTATATTTTGGTGTATGAATAATAGATATAATTTGAGCGAATTACTGATGACATTTTATAACATCGGTTGGATTGCGAATAAATTTGATTTTAAGAAAGATGACTGGAATGAATTTGGTTATTACCAGTGTCCAGATGCAGTTAAAATTTCTGTAAAGATACTAAATTATGACAACATAATAATTAGAAAAGATTATGAAGGTGGAAAATTATTTAGAACAAAATTTGATGATTTGTATTGTTTAACTAGCGAATTGGTCAGTGAAGGATGTTCGCTTATATATAAAGCAAAAGAAAATCAAAAAAGAATAGATAAAATTGCCAAAGATTTTGAGGAATAATTTATATGCAATCAAATAAAAAAGACTTATTGGAATTGTTGAAATGTAAGCCATATTTAACAAAAGATGATATGGCAACAATGAAAATCAAGCCAGATACTTTAAAAGATTTCTGTGAAGAATTTGGTTTCAAAATCAGTATGTTGAAATATGGTAATGAAGAATACCGATTTTTCAACAAAGATGGTGTAATGGTTAAGAATTACACTAATTTAGAAGTTACAGATACTGGTTATTGGAAGTTCAGTACGCAAGTCCGTTGTCAGGAAGATTTGGATAAATTATATAAGAGAATTTGTGCTGACGCTCGTAAAAGAAATTTGGTAACTGATGACATTGGATTGTGTCAAGAAAGAATTGAAGATTACCGAATGACAAATTTCACTGAAGAAGCGAGATTTCCAGATTTCAAGTTTAAGAACAAATACAAACATCTAAAGGAACGAAACGCAAAGTCTTGGAATTATTGGGATTCCTGGCGAGATATGCCAGAGTTTATTTTCAATTTCAAGGAGTATTCCTTCACAAAAATACAAATGTATTTTAGAAAGAAGGACTATTCGCTAGAACAGTTAATGGAAATTTTTGAACAAAGTTTTGGTATCAGTCCTGAAGACTGTTGGTACCCGATACAGAAATGGCAGGAACACACAAAGCATCGTATTCGTTGGTTGGGTGGTGAACAACCAAAGTATCCTATTTTTGTTGTGTCCCGTGGAAGAAGTGGTGAATTTAAAAACCACATTTCACACCAGCTCACAAAGATGCAAGTAAACCATTACATTGTTGTAGAAGACTGGGACTATGACAATTATGTAAAATGTAAATTGAATGAAAGTCCTTATTGTACAATTTTACAAATGGATATGAGTTACAAGGACAAATACGATGTCATTAACCCTGATTTAGGAAGTAAGATTGACCCTAGAAATGGTAAGCCAGTAACCGGTCCTGGTGCCGCAAGAAACTGGGCAGCTGATTATGCTAAAAATACTTTGAAGCAGAACTGGTGTTGGATTTTGGATGACAACACCGACCAATTCACAAGATACTGGAGAGGTCGCAGAGTCATTTCTCATAGTCCTGAAATCTTTAGAAGTTGCGAACGATACGTTGACCGATTTACGAACATTGGATTGGCAGGTTTGAATTATGAATGCTTTGCCATCGGCGGAGAACATATCCCACCTGTAATCATTAACACCCGTATCTATTCTTATGGTTTGTGGAATTTGAACTGCCCATACATTATGCAGCGTGGTAGATATAACGAAGATACTATTCAGTCTTTGGATGTTCTAAGTCACGGTTGGTGTACTGTTCAATTCAACTGTATGTTGGCAGACAAGATGCACACACAGGCCGTTAAGGGTGGTAATACAGAAGTATTCTATTCCAAGGACATTGGTGGAACTATTCCAAAATCACAGTTGCTTGTTGAAACTTATCCACAATATGCGACAATGATTTACAAGTTTGAAAGAATCCACCACCACGTAGACTACAGTTCATTTACACAAGAACTTCAATATAAGCCTGAATATGCTTATTTGAAGGACGAAGAAAAGAATGTGCCAAATGAACACGGTGCTTATTGTATTCGTATTCCTTATGACAACTTTGATTGGTTAAGAAATGACGATTACGATAACAGAGAGTATTTGGAGAAACACTTCCCTAAAGGTTGCCCAGAAGACATTACTAATTCTAATTTGTATTTAATGGATGGTATAGCCGATATGGAAGATTACGATAAATGCCCATATAACTCGCCAAAACACGAAGAAATGGCGAAAAGGTTCAAAGAAAAAGATACTTTAGAGGGTTATTACTATTAAACTAAAAAGCCGGGTTTTCAACCCGGCATTTTTCATAAATACTATAAATATAATAAATTTTAATTTTAAGGAGTATAATATGAAATACGAAACCGCTAAAGAATTGTTGCTTTCCGAAGGTTACAGAATCGTATCGGAAGACTTTGAAGATGACGCTGTCTATGATGACGTTGCTGATACAAACCAAGAAGCTTTGCCTGCTGAAGGTGAAGAACAACTTGACAGTGATGTCTATGGTGCTGTTGAACAGGGTCTCGGTGACGAAGGATTTGACGCTCAAGAAGTTGCTGACATTATGACAGCTAATAATGAACGCATTGACGAACTCTCACAGAAGGGTGTTGCCGCTGAAGACATTGTTAAGATTCTTGCTTACGAAAATTGCGAATGCGATGAACAGAACCCAGAAGATTTCGGTGACGAAACTGTTGATGACACTGCCGTTGAATATGATGATGTTCCAGTTGACGAAGCATATATGACCGAAGGCAAATCTAAGCCAAAGGGTGACAAGTTCTCTCACAAAGAAAAGGTTGCCGGCAGAAAACCAAAGGGTTGCTGTGGTGGAAAGAAAGGCGGAAAGTGCGAAGACGAAGATGACGATTTGGACGAATCATTAGAAGATGATTTTCCTGATACTTTCCGCAGACCCAATACTGAACAGAAAGGTACAGATAATTGGGATGATTTCAAAGACGATTTCAGAGCCAAAACATTGTTCTTGAAGAAAGCCTTGACACCTGCTTTCGTATCTGGTATCATTAAAGATACAGACTTTGAAGTAGATGACAAAGAAATTAAGGCTTACGCATTTACAGTAATTGAAGATGTTTTCGGAACAAAGGACCCAGTAAGAAATCTTCAGGCTAGAATCCGTAATCACTTTGTTAAGTAATAATTGTTATTACAAATAAATTCCAAAAAGACCGCTGAAAAAGCGGTCTTTTTCATAAATAGTATATAAGGAGATTTTAATATGTTATTAAGAGAAGCTATTGAAAAATTAAAGAAATTTGGATATAAAGTTCTTAATGAAGAAATGTATGAGAAAGAATACTTAGACCAATTAAGAACTCGTATTCTAAATTTTGCGAAAGAAGTTAATTTTACAGTAGACCCTGAACTATTGGAAACTGTAATGTTTGAAGCATACAGTCAAGATATGGATTTAGACCAGGCATTTAAAGCAGTATGGAAAGCCGTTTATGTTGAAGATGGTGCTTCTACAACAGTGGAGATTGAATAATGTTAGACGAAGCAAAAAAAGCAGAATTACCCGAAGTTAAATTCACAACAAAGTTTTTGGAAACTGAATTTAAAAGATTTAACAAATTATATTTCAATGGCAAATTAAAACCAATTACATTAACTTGGTCAAGTCATTTAAAAGCATTGGGTAGATGTGTTTCTCAATTTAATACACTCAAACAACAAATTATTACTCTTGAAATCATTTTGAATAGAAATGAATTGACTGACTATGCTGCTTTTAGAAACACTTTCGTTCACGAAATGTGCCATTATTTTCACAATGCTTCCATTACAAAAGAACAAATAAAAGCTGCTAATAAAGTTGGTTATGCTTTGAGCCGTAAATGGTGTAATGCTCTTGGTTGGGGAACTGACGGACTCGGCCATAGTGGTGTTTGGGAAGCAAAAGCAAACGAATTAAATAAGAAGTTTAAAGAACTCCATATACAAAGAATTGGTGGTAAGAATGCAGTTGCTAACAGAACTGCTACTGGTAGAATTAAGAAATCCGCTATTAAAGCAGCAGAAGGTAATCACGCAGTAATGATTACTCGTTATAAAACATATTTTTCATTCATTACAGATGAAGAATTAAAAGCTGCTAAAAAAGATGGCTTAATAAAAGAAATCTATGAATTTGAATATGACCCAACTAAAGTAGCTGAATATGGATTGAAGGTATGTTCAGCCTATACTAGAGGCTACAAACAGAAATTCTTTAACTATTTGTGTAAAGAAGGCGTAATTAAGAAATCTACAAAGAAACAAATTAAGTAATATGAAAATAGATTTATCGTTATTCAATGAAGAAGTTCAAATTGGTACTGACCTTTGCCAACAGATTGAAACATTCGGTTACGAAGCATATCTAGTAGGTGGTTGTGTTCGTGATATAGTCCGCTGGTATAAAAACGGACAGAAAGGCGACCCTAAAATTCACGATGTAGATATAGCAACCAATATGCCGATTGACGAATTGTACGATAACTTCAAATGTACTTCTAACAATGGTGAAGCCCACGGGACTATTCTCGTTAAATGGCAGAACGAAGTTTTTGAAGTAACACAGTTCCGTACTGATGGAGATTACAGTGACGGTAGACATCCTGACTCTGTTCAATTTACAAAGTCATTTAAGGACGATGTAGCCAGAAGAGATTTTACAATAAATGCTATGGGTATTGACTGCCGCGGTAACTTGATTGACTATTACAATGGTGAGAAGGATTTAGACGATAATATACTTAGAACAGTCGGTGATTCTAATAAGAGATTTGGAGAAGATGCTTTAAGAATTATCCGTGCTATGCGTTTCGCAGCTAGATTTGGAATGAAGATAGACCCTGAAACAATGCAGGGCATTAAGAACATTAAGGGCAATTTGGATAAAATCGCAAAAGAAAGAATTGGTGCTGAACTAATGAAAACTGCCGAATATGGTAAACAAGCTTTTGCTGATGTTATTGGATTGTTAATGAAAACTGGTGCGAATGAAGTAATTGACCCTGAAATGTTAATCAACTGGAAGTTCGCAAAACAATTAACTAGAAAATATGCTCAGATGGATAAAACAGAAGCTGACCCAAAGGTTTTGTTTGGTTTGTTATTCTACGATTGCGACAACTTACCTGAATGTATCAAGTTGTTTAGATTGGAAAATGATTTAATGAAAACTTTGAAATATGTTTATGGTGCGCTTGGCTTTACAAATAATTTGTATGGAGACTTGAACAAGACATTAACTATCTTCACGAATAAAGATTTTGAAATTTTGAATGTAGTAAATTATGTAATCAACGATGAAGCAATTTCTAACAAAGAAAGAAAAGTCTTAACTGATTTGGCAGAAAATGTATTGCCTGATAATAAGAGATTGAGTAATGCTATTATAGATAGTGGTGTACACGGTTCTCAATTTGGTGCTATACTAAATGAACTTAAGAATTGGTATTATGGTGCTTATTTGTATAACCATAGTAAACCAAGTCAAGAAGAAATTGAAGATAAAGTTGAAGAATTGATGAGGTGATTTAATGTTTTTTAATAATGAAAAGCTTCGCGGTGCTGGCGAAACTGTACCAATGACTGAAGAAGAAATTAAGGAATATATTAAGTGCAAAAACAGTATTTTCCATTTCGCTAAGTACTTTACTATCATTGGTCCTGCCGGTGAAGAAAAGATGAAACTTCGTGATTATCAGGAAAAGATTGTTAAGGTAATTTGTGCGAAAATACCTGAAAAGAACAACAGAATTATTATGATGGGCCGTCAAACAGGTAAGACAACTATCGCTACTTTGTATATTCTCTGGTATGCTCTTTTCCACAAATCCAAATGTATTGCAGTTCTAGCAAACAAAGCTTCACAGGCCGAAGAAATTTTGCTTCGTATTAAGAACGCTTATACAGAATTACCAATGTGGCTTCAACAGGGCCTTGTAAAATGGAACAATGGTGAAATCACAATGGAAAATAAGACAAAAATTTTCTGCGGCGCTAGTTCTAGTTCATCTGTTCGTGGTAAATCTATTGACTTATTGCTTGTGGATGAATTTGCGTTCATTGACGATAATATGGCTACCAAGTTTATGCAGTCTGTTTTCCCAACACAAGCTGCAAAGAAAGACGCTATGATGATGTTGATTTCCACTCCAAAGGGAATGAACCACTTCTATGACATTTGGACTAAGGCCGTTGCTGGAAAGAACTCATTTATACCTTGTAAAGTACAATGGTACGAAGTTGAAGGTAGAGATGAGAAATGGCTTCAAAAACAAATACAAGACAATGGGGAAATGTTCGTCAGACAAGAATATATGTGTTTGACAGGTGATTCTAAAGTAAAAGTTCAAGATAGTTATGGAAAAGTTCAAGAATTAACACTGGAGGAATTATATACTTTGGAACAAGAGAACCTGGTGGTCTAATAAATACATTAGAGGTATAAACAGAATGGGTGAACCAGATAATAAAAAATGTAAATGCAAGGAATGGAAGACTGACGAAGCTTACAAGCCACATCCTCCTCTTCCTGCACCATTCCCACCTGGTCATTGTCCGAATCCGGGTGAAGGAATTCCGCCTAAAGATTGGAAAGAAATTCCACCTGATTGGCAAGCGGTTCCTCCAGATTGGAGTGTAGAGCCACCATCAGGAAAGTATCCAGACCCACCTGAACCACCTCCTCCACCTCCTAAACCACCTGTTCCACCATTTCCACCACACCATTTAAAGCATATTCCTAGAGATAATTATTGCTGTGCTCAGGATATGTTTATGGCTGACCACGAAATACAGAACATTCCACAGTTGATTGCTTACATTAAAGGTCAACTTGGTTCTCCTGTAATTTGTGTTGAAATATCTGATGCCCAGTTGATTGACATTATTAGAGATATGGTTCAGTACATTCAAAGATACTATTATCGTGAAGGCAACTATCGTGATTATTTGTGTATGGAATTACAACCAGGTAAAACTCATTATAAACTTTGTCAAGAATTGGAATCTGTTGTAGATTTCCAAACTGCTAGCTGGCTAGGTAACATAAACGAATTATTCACTATTCCACACAACATTTTGTATGACCAGATGATGGGAATGAATAACTTCAATTATAATGGTATGTGTTATGGTGATTCCAGTTACGGTGATGTAATGGGTAACTTTAATGCTCAATTAGTTTGGTTGGAACAAGTTAAATTTGATTTGGGCGAAAGTTATCAGGTAAGATATAATATGAAAGAAAAAGAACTTTCTGTATGGCCGACACCAAAAAGACATATTCACGGTTTGATTGAAGTTGTAAAGAAACAAAAATCATTTAAGATTTTCAATGACTATTGGTTCAAAGAACTTGTAGTATGTAAGGCCGGTATGATTTGGACTAATGCTTTAAGAAAGTATAGTTTGACTATTGCTGGTGGCGGTCAGTTAAATGGTGATTCATTGTATAGTTCATATAAAGAAAGATACGATGATGCTATTGAAAGAATTGACAAAGAAAGTCCACACGGTTTCATCTACGTCCGGATAATGTAAGAGGTTAATTATGGAATTAAACGAAGCAAAAGAAGTATTGAAGAAAAATGGTTATTTGGTTGAAAAAGAAGAAGGTAATTACTATTCTGTTACAATCTGTTATACAGATACAAATGGCGAAATGGCTACAAAAACAAAAATAGAATTTACA
>Ga0310691_10000253_pt1 | contig 109714 bp, 88 predicted proteins | sample 176DNAGHGlowgp2_FD_203887 | JGI IMG/M metagenome (GOLD analysis project Ga0310691, IMG submission 203887) | Sheep rumen microbial communities from Palmerston North, Manawatu-Wanganui, New Zealand - 1766 DNA GHGlow gp2 (v2) (version 2) | ecosystem: Host-associated > Mammals > Digestive system >... | reverse complement strand
AATAGAGTGTTTTTAGTGTTCTCAAGGTTCTTGACCTCCTCATCAATCTTCTTATTCTCAGCCTTGTACCTCTTATTCTCGTCTGTAAGCGTTTTAATATTAATTTCATATGCCTGTATCTCCTGTAATAAGGTCTCTGTATTGTATTGATTTGATAGAAGATATGGTTTAACCTCTCCGTTGAATTTCTCTCTCGCTATGATGTCCTTCTGCTCTATCGGTAAAAGTCCAATCCATCTGGCAAGTAATCTTCCTCTCTCGGCTTCTTTCTTTTCAACAAGGTCATCAAGAGTCTTATCAGTAACTGACATAATAAGGTCGAAATCGCTTTCACGTCCTATGGCTTCTTTAATAGTCCTATTAGTCATCACGTTATTTTCTTCTTGCTGGTTGTCAATATATTCCTCAAGTTCCTCCTTATTTCCACCAACAATCTTGTAATATTCTACCTTTTGGCTGGTTTTGCTCTTTGAGCTTCTTCTCTCAAGTGCTGGTCTTGTAAGGGTTCTCTTAATGATATAGTCAACTCCATCAATGGTGATGCATCCCTCAACTTTCACCGTAGTTGCTGAAGGAATGTGCTTATTGAAAAATTTATCCTGTGTTTTGTATTTTGTGGTAGTACCAAATAAAAGGAATCTGATTAGGTCTATGCAGAAAGTTGTTTTACCACCCTGGTTAGCTGGTTCACTGCTCAGAAGAACCATTTGTCCAATGTTGGTAAAATCAAAAAAGTTGCCTGTTCCATAGCTAAGGAAATTATCCCAACGTATCCATTTAATACTATACCTCTTATACTTGTCGTAAACCTGGTAATCAATTCTCGCATTTATCTCAGAATCTATTTTCTTAATTAGTTCAAAATCGCAATCTGATATGTTATTCAACTGGATATAATCACGAAATAACTTAACCTGGAAGGAAGGGTCTTGAATGTTCTGTATAATGTCTGTGTTAATAGGAATGTCTTCACCCTTCTCATTCAACATTATGAACTCTGGTATGACCTTAACCTTATCCTTTGGAATGCCATACTTTTTACTAACCTTTAACGCAAGAGCATTCTCCTTTTCCTTGGTATAGTCGTATGGAGATACTTTCCAGTGTAAGTGTATCCTTGATTTTTCTTTTACCTCTATCATGTTTATTGTTTCTTAATTATTCGAATTTTCCTAACAGTTACGCCACTTTTTGGTTTCTCAACTTGTTGACTGTCTTCCTTTCTATCTTCTGGTTTAACCTGTTCTCTTTCATCTTTTGAGCCAAGGTCTTTTTTCTTTTTAGTTGTCTTTCCATTTTTCTTTAAATCTTTAATACCGTTATTTTCCCTATCTATATTATCTGGAGGAGATAACCCATACTTTACAATACTGAAGCCCTGTGTTGCACACCTATTCGCAAAGTTGTTTATATCCTCTATATTATTTAACTTACAATATTCCTCTATAGCCTTGCACAATGCTGGCTTCAAGTATAATCTTTCCATTACTCTACTGCTAATACGTTATTTACATATTCACTGGACATTTCATTTATTATATCCTTTATCTTTCCAGTTGTTTGATTATACAACTTTGTATATTCAAACTGCAACTGACTAATCATTAACCTAAGGTCACCAATTGTATTCTCAAGTTCCTTTATTCTTTGCTCATTGTTACAAACCATATCGTACATCATGGCATTTGATATACGGTATTCGGTTGTTGTCATATCCTTATTAAGTGTTGTGACAACAAGTGGTTGTTCATTAGAATTCATTATATAATCAGCTAATCTAATTTCATCATCCATATTGTATATTATTTTATATATGCAAAGATATATATTTTTTTTTAAAAATACAAATAAATCTTAAAAAATGTTTAAAATATATGTAATAATGTTATAATTTATATTGAATATATTAGGATATACATTATGGATAAGAATGGTAATAAGATAGCAATGGGGTTGGATGTCAGTACTCAGACTATAGGTGTCTGTATACTGATAGATGATGGTTCTGACTATGGAAAGATAGCAGAACTAACCCATATTAACCCAAAGGTTTCCAATAAAATAAAGGGAATTGAACAATTATTCCTAAAGAAAAAGATATTTGAAGAATTTCTTGTAAAGTATAAGGACTTTGGTATTGATGAAGTCATTATAGAAGAGCCTTTGCTGAGGTCTAACAACGTAAACACAGTGTCAACTCTCTTAAGATTCAACGGAATGGTTTCTGACTGTGTATACAATATACTTGGTATCGTACCAGTGTATATATCTTCATATAATGCTAGGGAATATTCATTTCCAGAACTCATGTCTATCAGAAAATACGGTAAAGATGAAAAACAATATCCGTATAACAAGATTATGAAAGAGATTAAGGAATGTAAACTAGTATTGTTCGGAGGGTATCCCTGGACTATTGACAAAAAAACAGTTATACAGGGTAAAGTATCAGAACTCTTCCCAGATATCGAGTGGTTGTATGATAAGAAGGGTGAATTAAAGAAAGAGAACTTTGATGCATGTGACGCATATGTTGCAGTCCTCGGTCACTTGAATATGCAAAAACATGGCGAACTTAATTTCAGTGTAGAAGAACTTGGTGCTAAAAACGAACCTGGAAATGCAATCATAGTTGACTACAATGTACATTATTGGGATAGAGTAGAGAAGAGAACAACTTATATAGAACATAAAAGCTAGGTACGCAACCTAGCTTTTTTTAATTTAATATCCGTTAAAACGATTGTATATTGCTTGACTTTTCATCCTTTTACTGTTCATAACCTTCTCGAACAGTTCTCTACCTTTTCCAGTCTTTGGTAGAGGGGTAATTGTACGATTACGAACACCAATAGTAGGAATAACTCTCTTATTCTTAATGTGTGTACCATTCCAGTCAAACCAAAGTGATTTGCATATATTCTTATCTAGATATACTACCTTTGTATCTTGATTTTTCCAACTTGCATAATTAAATGATAATTGGTCTCTATGAGAGCCTTTGATTACCTCATCACACCACGTTTTCATAAGATTGATGCAATCAGCGTTATTATGATATCTTACCAATATGTTACTCTGTAAAAGTCCATTATCAACAGGATACCCTTCCTCACCATACCTAACCATCTGAGGTTCTACAACATCAGCATGGTCTTTTCTCATGGCTATCACAGCTTTAGCTTCGTCATATATACATTTCCTTGAAGGATGAGTAGGTACATATACACTTACCCCTTCCTTGTTGATGTACTCCTTTATGAAATCATTGAGATTACCTTTTAGTGAAACATTACCGTCAACCCATATTGATAATTCGTATTCCTTCAAAAATAAATGTGGATTAATTTTTACATACCTCTGTTGTTTGATTGATGATAATGATTCAACTTCTTTAGGTAATGGTCTTACGTCCCACACATCGCTCTTAATGTTAGGATTATCCGTAAAACATATATAATCGAACCCTAGTGATATTTTAGGCTCTTTTAAAATATCATATCCACCAGTTATACATGTATATACTACCTTCTTATTCATTTCATCACTCCAATATTTTCTATTATGTAAAAGCCATTCCTCTGGGTTAAGCGGATTCTTCAGCCCAGGTTTCTTCCATGATGCATGACCGTAATGCACAGCATAATTCTCCCACTTTACATCCCTGTGTGGGTATTGTGATGCTCCCATGTAAAATCCACCACCAGTATCGTATCTATCCCCAACTGGCGTCTTGTATAACCCATGCATGTAGTTGTCATCGAAATAGTGGACATTCTTCTCTTTACACATCTTCACATTGATAAAACATACATATGGAAGAATCCTGTGTACTGTTGACCTTGCCTGTATTTCATCCTCACCTACATAAATCATTTCTTCATCAAATAGGCCTGAAATATCTTTTTTCAACAGTATATCTGAATCGAGAAGTATAAAGTTCTCACCTAACAATTCCATACATTTCTCAACACTATAGCAATGTTTGGCACTTCCCCACATGTTGATTCTTCCACCAGATTTTGTTCTGTCTGGATATTTCTCAAGCCACTTGGTGAAGTTTATTATCTGTCCTTCAGTGTTATCAAGCGTTGTTACATTATCAAATACTGCTTTGAATGGTCTCTTGTCACTATTATCGAAAATATATATGTGGGCATCATCCACAAAACGATTAACACTCCTAACCAAACATTCTGTAAGGATAGGAGTGTTGTAATGTATTATTACTATATTCTTCTTCATCTTATAGCTTCTTTATTGTAACGTCAACATACCAGTCCTCTGGTCTAATGGCTGTCATAGGATGTAATATCTCGATATATTTCTTAGGTATCCTATCCATAAGAGCCTCAATGAATTTATGTCTGTATATTGGTTTATGGGAATAGAAATACCCCATAGGGTAGCATCTGTGAAGAATACGGTCTCCTTTGTCAACGTCCCTATCAGAATCATGCGCCCAACCGCTTTCTCTCTCAACCTCCCTAAGTATTTCTTCCAGTTTCTTATTACCATTAGCACGGAACTCGTCAACCTCATCCTGGTTCATAAATAGGTCAACCTGCCCGTCTGGAAATACACCGTTAGCTTCAAACAGCCTTCGTAACTGACTCTCATTTAATATTAGTTTCATAATTAGTATCTTTTTGAAATATAATCCATTCCAGCATTAGGTGTCCTACCTATCTGCTTGTTCATGCCTCTAAGAGCCTCTTTATTAGCCTTATACTGCTCTGGAGTATCCGCATCTTCCCAGTTAGGGTCGTAATTCTGGAAATGACCATTTCCAATCTGTGCATCTCTTATAATTTGCTTAAGCATTTTGGCTGCATCCTTCCATCCATTATTCATATAATCCCCTGGATAAATCCTAACTCTTCCACGAACCCTTGTAAGTACCTTAATCTTCTCTGGGCTGTATGGACTATAAGAGCCTCCATTGAAAGGAATTACAATATATCCACGTCCATCAAGTCTGATGTCGCCAGTAAGCCCGTATGGGTTTCCTTCCTTATCCATAAGTGGCCATTGTGTTTCACCCTGCACTTCTATTGCTTGGTGATATGCTTCGTTAGCCTGCTGTATAAGTTGCTGAATCTTAACTGTAGGGTCTGCAATTTCAGTGATAATCTTCATTGCAGCCTCTCTAACAACCTGCCTAAGTTCAGATTCTGTTAGTCTAAATTTCATAGAATATCTGTTTGTCATTTCTTGTAGTGTTGCCAGGTCTTCCTGGTATCTTTCTTTTGCTATTTTAATGAAGTCTTCTGGTGCTATATTTATATCATTAACAGCCCTAGTAAGTCTGTCATTTATGTATATAATTTTCTCACCGTTGATTGTTGCAGCAATCCAAAGTATAGAGTTAGACTCGAAGTTCTTATATCTCATATGGAGTTCAGTCTCCCTCTTGATATATTCCTGTATCCTCTCTTCCTCTACACCCATTTCCCTAAGTGCCTTCACACCACTGATAGGAGATTTTTCCTTGATGTATGGTTTTACCTGCTCTGGTGTTAGTTCCTGTATAATGTGACCGTTTGTGTCAACAGCATACGTAATACTCTTTATATTAGCACCATAGGTATTCTGTGCGTTGTATGAATGACTCTTTAAATCTTCATTACCACCATTGTAAAGCTCTGGACCGTTACTACCCCAGTTAGAACCTGTCTTATACCCCTGTTTATCCTGTACTGGGTCTAGACCAAATTCTCCTCTCAAACTGTTAAATGCTTGCTTATATTCACCGTATTTTTTATTAACAGTATCCCTATGGTTGTACTGCATGTTATAACTGGTAATCTTAACAAGAGCACCGATATTATCACCGAACACGCTATAGTCATCGTATTTCTTCATCCTGTTTGTTGCAGGATTCTTTCTTGAAACTGTAGGAACTGCAAGATTAGCACCAGATACGTATCCTATGGTTACAAACTTACCCCTACCAATCTGGTCAAGCAAGTCGAAAAACTTATCAGAACTTTCAATCCTTCTCATAATAATTACCAGTTTTTAAGCCAGATAGCCTTCTGGAAGGTCTCTAGCATTTCATCATTATCCGTATAATATTTCTCTGCTGCTGTAGTGCCGCTTGCAGAATCCAAGTTATCCTGGCTATTGTAATCCTTATTTCCAAACACACTGCTTACTTTGGTGATATCATAGTAACCACCAATAGCATAGTGACCGTTAGCACCATACACTACTGAATCCTCGTCGAGGTGCATAGCCATAGCCTTCAGTATATCACTGTCTTTAATCTTCTTTGCCATTGTTAATAAATGTTTAATTACAAATAAATATCTCCAAAAACTTGTTTTTTCGAGGAAAAACATATATCTTTGCACATAATGATACAAGAGCTTGAAAAGTTATACTCAATATTGGTTTCGTTCCTTGGTGAAGCCAAACGTGGATTCAGCGAGCACAACCTTGAGCTGGAGTTCTCATGCCCATGCTGTGTAGACAGGGAAGGTAGTGGGGAAGCCAGGAAGTATAACTTGGCTATTAACCTACAGAAGCAAGTCTTTCAATGTTGGAAATGTGCGTCGATGGGTGAACCAATGAAGGGTTCTATTGTCAAACTCATAAGAATGTATGGCAACGAGGAATTACTCGAACAATATAAGGATATCATACGTTCTATTCGTGAGAGTGAACTATATAAGCTTCATTTCTCTGATGGTGACTTCAATATAGATACATCAGTTGTTACTCGTGAGGACTTGAAGTTTCCAGATACGTTTCAGTTATTTGACAGAAATAAACCAAATCATAAAACAGCCTTAAAATATCTCCTAGATAGGGGATTAACTTGGGATATTATCGAAAAATACAAAATAGGATATACTCTTCGTGAAGAAAAACAGGAAAATAAGAAATACTCCTACAGAGTCATCATACCATCATATAATGCTGTAGGAGAACTTAACTATTGGGTTGGTAGAGATTTTCTTCCAAAGGATGACAGATTTAATAGGTCAAAATATGCAAATCCAGTGGCTGAGAAAACTGAGATTATATTCAACGAGGAAAAAGTACAGTGGGATGCTGATATAACGCTCGTAGAGGGTGCATTCGACCATATTGTAGTCCCTAACTCCATCCCACTACTAGGAAAGGCTTTAGGGACTGATTATAAACTCTACTGGGAGTTAATAACCAAAGCCAATGCAAAGGTAAACATCTTCCTAGATGCAGACGCATACCAGACGGTTAAGGAGGTATACAAGCTTCTCAATCATGGTAGACTGTACGGTAAAGTCAGATATATACCTGTTGAAGGGGATGAAGACCCATCCTCATTGTTCGAGAAAGGTGGGTATAAAGAAATTGCTAGGCATCTTGCAAATGCCCAGCAAATTGATGAAGTTTATTTACAGTGATAACCAACCAATTTCAACACTTATATCATCCCTACAGTAGCTGTAAGTGACAGTGGTGACATCGAAACCATTTGACTTATACTTTGTCTTAATCCTGTCTGCAAGAGTTTCTAACTGTCCCTTTGACAATTCAACCTTCATGTACCTTTTAGCAGTATATTTGACGGAAAAGCCTACTGACATTTTCCCATCCTTTGCTGCTGTTTCTATCATTGCGTCAATTGCGTTGTACAGACTATCAAGCGCATCTTGAGTACAAGTCATACAGACACTCTTATAGGCATAGCTACGTGCCATTGCTGCATTAATCATATTCAATCTATTCTTTCAAGTTTAACTTCAATTACACCTCCTTGCCACGATGGCAGTAACATACAGCCTCCAGTCTTCTGAGACAGCCAGATTGGTGACTGGTCTGTGAAGAACTCGTCACCGAACATATCATGAAGCTTTGCCTTGATTCCGCTAATCTCCTTCTTGAGTTCAGCAGCCTCGTTTGGGTGCTTCTTCCTATTCAAGTCAGCAAGTTCAGTTTCAAGCTCCTGTTTCTTATTACCCCACATCTTATACAATGAGAGATAATCGAAATGAGAAATGAGATTCTTTACCTGCGACGTGTTATTGTACCCAGGATACGTAATCCTGTATACTCCTAATACTTTACTTTCCATTTTTATACTTTTTAAGTTCTACTTCCAGAATCTTTATTCTCTTCTTCATCTTCTCAACATCCTCTTTAAGTTTGATTCGTTTTTCAACCATCTCATTGAGTTTTGTTTTATTACCCTTCACCAGTCCCATACTAATCAGCATTTCATATTGTTCATTGGTAATTGAGTATGTGTACCCGTGGAACTCACCAAATCCAGAACCATTAAATTTAACCCCTTCCTTTGGATTAAACTTGGAATATGGTTTATAATCAACAGTAGAATATCCATAACTGTCCATCGTGCCATATCTAATGTGCGCCTTAAGATTTCCAAACTCTTTAAGAATGGTTTCAAGCGTGATTGGTATTAGTTTGCAATCAGCCTCAAAGTCCTTCCACACCATATTTCTGGCTTTTTCATACTTATCCCCCTTAGCAACAAATGTAAAACTCACGTGCAGTCCAAGTCTGTCTATTTTTTCCTCAGTTTTCTTGAGTTTATATTTCAGTAATTGAAGCTCATCATTGGTTTTTCTCTTTTCATATTCTGTGCTTTCAATTTTCTTACCACAGAATGGGCAATACTCAATTTTAATATACTCCTCTGGGCTATTTTCAGCACCCTCACTATCACAGTCTAACCCCTCATCCTCATAGTAACAATCAGAACGAGACCTATAGCTACCATGTCCTGCAAGTATTAGCATATTTCCTTTTATCGAAAGGTCTGCTGACACACTAACACCTTGGTATTGACCGCAGTAGATATTCATTGAGTCATGATTATCATATGACAGCACACGTTTCTCTTTTTTGGAGTCACAAAATTTACACATAATTATTTACTTTCGTATTCTTCTATTACTTTTTTACCTTCTCTTGTTAAATAATATCCAGTAAAGTTTTTGTCATAATCAACAAGACCTTTCTTCCTTAGTCTACCAATTTGAGAGCCGACTTGAAGCCAACCCTTCCTGGTGTAGGACATGTGCTCCGTTTCTGGATTATTGCCCCAGAGTTTCCATGAAATCCACTTAGCATTGATACCATCTAAATAAGTACCCTTCTCAAGCAGCTTCAATAACCGATATGCGTTCTGCGTAATCATACTTTAGTCGATTGAATCATAATCAAACACACCACGTCTGTTTCTCCCATACATAGCTTCACGTTCCTTACGTTCTCTTGCAGCCCTACAATTAAAGCATACACCAGTATTCCATGAGTCTGGGCAATATGTGCTAATGTAGTATCTATCGATAGGAAGTACTTTACCGCAATCCTTACAGATATAGGTTTTTGGTAATTCAACATTCACCGTCATTTTAACCTCCTCTATTGAGAACTCATAGTCCTCAGCGTTCTGGTACTTAGTAGGGCTGTCCTTAATAGCTTCAGCAAGTGCTTCCTCAGCATCCTCTGGCTTATTGTAGAGTGTTGCATAACCTAAATCCCGTGTAAATCCTATGTTACTAGTATAACCCAGGTGATATACATTAGTGCAGAAACATCCACTACGATGTTCTACAATAACGTATTTTGTACCAGTAGACTTCTTACTCTGCTTACATGTATGAAAATGTGCAAGCCATTTTCCATAGAATTCAATAGCCTCACTACCCTTCTTAGTCAAGTTATATTTCAAACGCTTTGTCCATCCATCAGTATGTATATCAACACTATTATAGTCAGCCTCAATATAGAAATTGTTTAACAGACTATTAAGAGGATAGTGATATTTTTCATTCTTAATCATGTCCTCGAACTCACTATTAGTAAGTCCATTTTTCGAGTTCTTGAAAAAATTTAAAATCTTATATTCAAAACTTGTAATCATAATTTATGCTCCTGGAAATCTTGGTCTGTAAAACATATGACACCAACAATCAATGTGGTGAATGATGTTCTTAGCCTTCTGGTCTTTAATGTTGTTTTCTTCAATCCAAGCCTTAGCCCACCCAGCAATTCTCCTGCAATTGTGTAGATTCTTGGCTTTTACAATAAAATTAATTCTTGAATACTGGTGGGAGTCCACCATCCGTATAGCCTTTTTACAACGTCTGGAAACGCTTAGGTCTTTCACACCTCTTGATTTTCCAAATGCAAGTGCATACTCACAGACACGCTTGAATCCATCCTGCCGTTTCTTCTCGATGGTGACCAGCTCCTCTAACCAGTACATTCTTGAACTGGTGTCCCATGAATACTTACCCATTTTTCTTTTTCTTTATATCATCGAGAATTTCTTGAGCAAGTCCTATCATTTCATCAAGAGACTTGGCTAACTCTGTAGGCTCGTAACAACGAGGCTCTACGTAGTCATCATCCTCTATGCGCTTACTGGAATTCTCTTTCCACCACTTTTTGAAATAACGTGGGTGAACATCACAGTGGTGAGGAATCTCTTTGTAGACAGGAACTGAAATCATTCCACCGCATTCCAGCTTTCTTCCTACAACCTTGGTTTCACTCCACTTGTAGTTCTTGCAGTCTAAACAACTTTTCTTACACATACTACTATACATTTTTGATTTCTGGTGCAAAGTTACATAAAAAAATTGGAATAACCACGAGTTATCCCAATCTTTTAACATTATTTAAATATTTCCCCGATATAATCGTTAATATCTATTTTTTTACCGTCTTTATTAAAAAATTTATATGTGGATATACCATTCTTGTGCATATACCACTCTACCTTAGCGTAAGGTATGATACTCTCAATTGATGACCATGACACATCATCTTCACTATATATTCTAGACATAATACTTAAAGGTTTTTATGCATTATTTCTTCTCCATGCGTTTAATAAAGTCTATTATACCTTCAACATGAAGTCTTATTACGCCTTGTACACCAACACTAGATGTCAGATATTCAAGGTCATCCTTATTGTCATAGAAGAAATTCTCAGTCAGTACAGCTGGACAGTATGCCTTCTTAATTATATAGAAGTCAGCCTCCTTGTCTCTATCACCATCAGACCAATCTTCCCTAATTTTTCTTCCTTCAAGATTTTTGTCTGCTCTCTTATAAAGGTACTCAGCAAGTATGTCTGATTTAGTTTTACCCCTTGTGGTATAAGCCTCCCATCCCTTTGCGTTCTCCCAATTGACACCATTTCCTTTAGCGTTTGAGTGAACTGAGATAAGCAGCACGTTTCCAGCACCATTCTTGTTACAGATGGTGTTTATTCTCCTAATTCTCTCAGCAAGTGATGCATCTGTATTTTCTGGTACTACAAGTCTTGCGTCGTAGCCCATATCAGTAAGTGTGTCAACCACACCCTTGGCAATGACTCTAGTATATTTCCACTCACGGAATCTACCTCCACCAGTGAACTCACTTCCAATTTTCATGTCAGAAGTGAGCTTTGGTGAATACTTACCGTTTTGTTCGGTATTAGAGCCATGACCGTTGTCAATCAAAATAATCATAAGTCTAATATGTTTGTATTATTATTTATTAAGTACAATTCTTACATTTCTGTATAACTGATTTCCCTGGTTATCAGTACATGGTACATATCCACCACTGTAGATATACATAAGACGAACACCAACATTAAACGTAAGGTCTTCTGTTACATGTCTAGGACATTCAATATATACTTCAACCTGGTTTCCACTATATTCAGACGTTCCAGTAGAAGGTACTATATACCCTTCCATGTCACTAGTATCTGCTACAATCTGTATACATTGTGACCACTCTTCCTTTACAGGAACTGGAACAGTACCAAGGAAGAATAAATCTGTCGTACTACCAATCATACTATCTGGTATTTCAAATTGATTATTAGTTGAATTCCAATATTGACTGGTTGTATTGATGTTGAAATTAAATCCATTCTCGTAGTAGTATTGTTGACACTCAGTTCCATCACAAGGGTCTACAGGTGCATGTTCACATTTTCTCTGAGTAACTTTTATCACCTTGCAGCACTCGCTACCCTGGTATGTACCAGCTTCCAAATCATCAATAAGACATACCTTGAAGTAAACTACCCTGTCCTCTGCATCTTCAGCGGAGTTGTCATCACGTGCATATACATACATGGAACTCGTGGCTGTCTTTGTCCACCCAGTAACCCAAGGATATGTTTCAGCAGCTTCTTCTTCTGTTAATACTGTACCATCCTGTAAACATGGTGTCATCTTAAGTTTACCGCAATATCCGTAATAGCTTGCAACACTGGTATATGTAGAACAATTAGAGAATGAAGTTGAAGTACTTGGGTTGAACTCTTGGTCACAGTCCTTACAATCTCTAATCTCAGTATTAGCTGTAAACTCAGCACAATCACACCAGTCTACATTATATCTATCACCATTTTCATCCTTGTATTGTCCTTCTTCATCATATTGTCTTACGCCAACTGCATAACTGAATTTAGCTTCCCAAGGTTGCGTTTCACCAACAGTTGATTTAGCAAGCTCTAATATCATATTCAGCACTCCAGTCGTTGTATCGTATTGGAAGTATACATAAAGCCAAGTTTCATCACTATCGTTCAGTTTGAATATGTAAGGATGATTCATGTCATTACCCAAGAATTCTGGGAACTCAGCTTCTGGGTCAATATATATTGGATGGTATCCCTCGTATGGGTCACATGAGTCCATGAAAGCAAAAACGATACATCCAGTCTTAAGATTAAATGGCATTGTTAAAATGGTCACCTCATATCTTTTACCAACTTGTGAATCAACAGGAAATGTATAATAATGGTCTCCAGACCAACTGAAATGGTCTAAATATCCATGACCCGCTAGATATTGACAGGTACATACTGGGCAGTTAGGCTGAATTATTGACACTTTCCAAGTGTGACACAGCCTACCAGTTCCATCCCATGTGCTAGTATTATGTGGCTCTCCAGTAAATCCTGCATTACATACACCACTTACAGACACATATCCAGCAACTATATATTCATCAGTTTCATTGTTACTTTCGATATCGGCATACATATACGGAAAATGTAAACCATATTCTTGTTCATTACTCCAAGTTTCAGATATATTCTTAATTTTTATCTCTCCACCTTCCTCGGCTGGTAATGGTTCAATAAAGTACCACATATCATCCCTTACCCAACCACTTCTAAGATTCAAGATATTGATACTTGATGCAGATAAACAATTTGGTAACGTTATATCTCTAGGAACAACGAAGTCACTACAATCACATAGATTACTGGTCTGTGTAATATGTATTACCTCACTTGTACATTGTGATGGTGTAACTGTTCCATCTGGATTATATTTACTAAACCATAAGTCAATATATCCATCATCATCAAGTTCTGTTTCATTATTCTTTACCTTAACCTTGAAGTAGAACAGGTGGTCATGCTCAGCACCAGGTAGTCTAGAAGACTCTACTATAACCCTTTGATTCGTAGTTCCAGGTACTATGTCAAGCATGTTGATGGTAGATGTTGCTGATAATGCACCACATACCTTAACAATATCTCCAACATGATACCCGCATCCTTCCTCTGTTGCATATATTGCAGTGTCTCCAGATGCAACAACTTTGAACTCATCATATCCACCCATAGGAACTACAATGTATCTGTAGTAAGGGTCTATGTAATATCCCATGTCATCACATGTACATCCAACCCTTCCGTTCTGTTCTATATTGAATGTTTCGCACTCCTCATGTTCATGCCCAGCATAATCACTGTCGTGATATACTTTAAGTTCAAACTGCAATGGAGTGAAATTCTCATTATCTGCTATTGCACTCTCAAGTTTCAGATAGCCAATATTACCACTACCGCTATCATCATTATACAGGGTATATGACCTATCGTTACATATATCTATCAAAGTACCAGAAACATTACTCTTACAGTGAGCTGACTGTGGGTTTGTCTTATAGGTAAGAATGGTAGTATTTGCCGCTATACCGCTACCACTATTAGGTAATGATTCAACTGGTATATATTCTATCATACTATCACAGGTACAAGGTTCAACACCTTCCTGGCTAAATGTATACGTTTCACATTCAACGTCTCCCTTAAAGTCACCAGTGTGATACATAAGTTTGAAAGTCCATTCAACGTTTTCTCTGTATTTCGTATTTGCTGGTATATCTTCACCAAGATAAAGCCTCCAAGTGTCAGTAGAACCTGGTACTCTTCCATTAAGTACCGAATATTTCTTTATCTCTCCAGTATTATTATTACTATTGGTATCTTCATTTACATCATCCACGCCTATTTGTGTAATCCTAATATTGTTACATTCACAAACCTTTGAATATGACGAACATGTCAATTCCCCATATGCACCATCACAGTTTTCATCAACCTTCTTATAGGTCAACAATGTTGTACCAGAAGAAATTTTAGTTGACGGTAACAACGTATCTAATGCGAATACTACGTTATTTATACTACCACAATAACATGGGTCTATTGCTGGTTGAATTATTTTAACTTTTTTACATGGTTCTAGTTCGCCATCATCATCAAGATAGTACATCTGAATGATATAGGTGTAAGGGTTAGATACTGGCGGGTCAACAGTAGGGTCGTTATAACTATTGTTTGCTGGTACTCCAGTACTTGTCACAAGTTTACCAGTATACCAACCTTCAGCGTTCTTCACAGGCTTTCCAGTATTATCAGTGTCTATTACGGTAGTAAGGGAAAATTTATCATTTACTTCAACAGCTGATATATTTATACAAGGGGTTCTCTCATTTGCACTTCCCATCTTAAACCACACAAGTGTAGTACCAGAATTTGTATATCCAGGCTGAGGTATCTCGTTTACCTGGTTGTATACTTCAACACTGCTACAGGTACAAGCGGAATATGAAGTATTTTGCTTTATTCTCTTGCTATAGCAACTTTCACTTGCATCCCCAATGTGGTCGTACCACACATAAAACATGAAAGCTTTCTCACGCCTTTCATCATATGGTGGAATGGCTGTTTGTAGAGTAAGAGTACCTTCACTACAAGTTACGTTATAATAGGTTGATGAATCCATTACATCAACAAATCTTGCTACGAAATAGTCACATATGTCATGAAACGTATAGCTACCTATCACGCCAGTAGCCAAACCAGTTTCACTTATCTCAGTAAAATCTAGTGATACGATATCCAAATTAGAACAACTACATGATACACCTTGCTGGTCTATGTTCTTGATTTCACAATCATCATCATACCCAGTATCCTCGTTTGTATAATGAGCTTTTATTTCTACTGGTATGGTGAACCTTGTTTCATTCTCGTCAATATCCTCTTGTAGCTGCATGTCATATCCAACAAGACTAAGGTCATGTGTAACACCGTTTATCTTAAGAGTTCCACTCATACCATCTAGTGAACATGTGTGTTTTGGAGCGCATTTAAATATTGTATATGGGGCTTTGAGTCCACTTCTAGGGATGGACGTAATGAAATTTGTTATATTAAAACTGTTACATTCACATGGAGCACCCTTCTGGTTTAAGTCAATGTTATACTTACCACACTCTTTCTTCTCTATATTACCGCTCTCGTCGGTAAAGTTTATGAAAGTATGTATGGTAGCACTCCTTGAACGGTCATCTTCTGTTGGAGGAATGGTAATCGAGTTACCGTCGATAGTCAACCAGTCGGAGCTGGTCTCAAACGTTATAGAACCATCTTTACAATCAGTTGACAAACTGGAATTGATACTATAAGTTCCTCCACTATGGTCTACGGTTAGTTTTTTAGACATATTTTTACAACGTTTTGCTTTAGAATAAATATTTTTATGAAACTATTTTTACCCCAAATTTGGTTTTTTGAAAAAAAATATATATCTTTGCATAAAAATGCATATATTATGGCAAAATCTAGAAAGAAAATAGTAGCAAACGAAAGGGATTTCAAAGAAGGCATACTGTTTCTAAAGAAGGAAGCATCAAAACTTGGATTGTACCTTAGTATTTCAAATTGTCAATGGATAGTTCCATTAAGCAGGATACTGTCTGAGGGAAGTAACTGCAAGATATTTTGGGTAAATACCTGCGCACAAGGCAATATTCCAAGGATACCAAAGTGTGTATTAATGTATGATATTTTCTATGGTGATGGAAAATATCTTTTTGAATGGGTTAGAACACCACAAGGGCATGAATATTGGTGTGGAGTTGCAAACGAAATAATTAGTAAAACATCTAATAATAGGTTTTTAATTGATTTATGATTAAATGTATAATTCATTGTGCGGATATTCATATAAGAAATTATTCAAGGCATGAGGAATATGCTGAACAGCTTATGAAGTTTGTGGAGAAGTGTAGGGAAATAGCACGGAACTATGAGGAAGGAGAGGTAAGAATACTGATAGCAGGAGACCTCGTTAACCAGAAAAACAACATAAGTAACGAGCTTATCGTATTCTCAAGTCTGTTTATAAGGAAACTTGAAGAAATAGCACCAGTGATAGTGTTTGCTGGAAATCATGACCTTGTTGTGAACAATACAACAAGAACGGACACATTGACTGCCTTATTCAATACAGCAAAGTTTGAAAATAGTAAGTTCCTAGACATGATGACTGACTACAACAGTGGATGTATCAACGATGATAATATTATCTGGGCTTTATATTCTATATACGATGGTTTCCTAAAACCAGATATTGACGATGCTAAAGCGAAGAACCCAAATGCCACTGTTATAGGATTATATCACGGCATGATAATAGGAGCAACACTGAATAACGGTAGTGTTATTGATGAAGGACTTGAGGGAGATATATTTGAAGAGTGTGACTACGTAATGGCTGGTCATATACACAAGAGGCAAACACTTAAGCGTGGGGACGTTGAAATAGTGTATCCTGGGTCTCTCATACAACAGACTTTTGGTGAGACTGTTTCACAACATGGCTTCACAGTATGGGATATAGAACATGGTGTATACGAGTTCGTTGACCTAGAATCTGACTATAGCCTGTACGATATTGAGATAGATAAAATTGAAGATATTGATGAAGATAAAGAAAAGCTGATTAACTTCTAGAGTTAGTCAGCTTTTATTACTTCTACGGAGTCATTAGTCTGTTTGAGTAACAGGTTTATCTCCTTTCCACTTTTCTCCTGTTTGAAGACTATAGGTATCTCTATTTCGTTGTATATTTCTCCCTGTAGCTTAATTTCAACATATTCACTCTTATCAGAGGATAACGGTGTAATTTCATATAATAATGGCTTACCAGCATATGTGCATTCCCAAGGTATTTCATAAGTAGTTTCCTTTGACAAAATTTTTACCTTTAGATTCCTACCATCGGTAATTTTCTTGGTTATCTTAAACTTATATTCCTTTGGTCTTATTACCTCTGTATTTGGTATAATGAAAACCTTCACACGTTCGCCCCTGTAATTCTTAAGGAGTATATACTCTTCTTTAAGTATTGATTCAAGGTTGATAAGAACTATCATTTCATCCCTACTTTTTATGTCGGTATATATCTTGCTGTTTGTTGTAAACTCAACACCCCAAGGCAAGAAAGTCCCATTATCATCAACTGACTCAACATGCAGCACATGCTGTTCGTATGGGAACTCATTAAGGTCTATGGTATATTCCCTCTCTTCTTTATCAATTTGTAACATATGTTTATCCTTTACTTTGTCATCTGAAATCATTGCCATATACTTACCAAGTTGAACAACCTCAACTATGTCTGAGTCTTTTAACCCACAACTGGCATAGAATCTTGCAACCTTTATTTGATTTGTATCGTTATTTATAACATTATAAACCCTGTAACTCTTATTTCCAGTTATTCCACTCCAACTGTACTCATAGTTAATCTCATATTCTGGCTCGTCTATTATACCTTCATATAAATTAACTCCTACGTTGGTTACATTACCATCTGCATCTTCAGCCCAATACTTAATTGTCAATTGTTCCTGTGTAGAACCTTCAACAATCGTCTTATCTGTCTCTACATGAATCGTATATAATGATTCACACCTTCCAAGTTGTTTTATAGTAACACCATAAAATTCTCCAAGTATAACATCATCACCAAAATTCTTACCACTTATCCTTACGGTTTCCACAAAATCAGTGATAGTTTTAGCAGTATTACAATGTGTGTCTACTATGGATTCTTCACAGGTGATATATACATTATGTTCACCAACTTCAGCATCACAAGGGAAAACAGTTGGTGTTACTGTATAGGCTGATGTTGAAGAATATTCACAATCCCAGCTAGTAGCTTGCAAAATAGCTATTGTTTCATACTTAACTTCATCATCTTCCATCCTAACAACAACACTTGCATTCCTTGTTCTACCAGTATTTGAGAATACAGCAACATTCACTCTTGTATCAGAAATATATGACGTAAGCCAGTCACCTGCAACAACAAAGCATGTAACTTTCTTTCCGTAGCCACCAAGCTCTGATAAATCAATGCCTTGTGTTCCTCCATATTTATCAAAATATAAAGCAGCCATAATATTTTAACTATTTACCTCAAAATTAAACTGTTGTGTTCCAGCATGTCAATCATGCGTAGCATCCTATGGTGTAATATTACCGCTAACACCATACTCTATATATGGGTTAAAATCAGAACAACCTCCAGTACTATAATTTATTAATGGGTTAAAATCAGAACAACCTCCAGTACTATAATTTATTAATGGGTGGAAACTATCACAATCATCACCACCGCCGCCTCCGCCATCACACGGTTCTTGTGTCGGTCTTATAGTAATTAAATTGTATTTAACATTTTTCTGTTCTACCTCATCCCATAAATATTCATAAGGGCAAGTACATGCTGAATATTGTTTCTTGAACAGTATGTCATAACTGTTAGGTCTAGTACTTTCATCACAGCCACCTATCGACATTATCTCATCGTATTGCAACTTATTGACATTCTCAATACACATGGAAGTAAATGTGAATGCTGAATATGTCCACACAACCCTTATTCTACCTCCAGTGTAAGGAACAATACCATCTTCCGTCCATCCATCTTCTTCTGTCTCATCTATTCCACCATAACCATACAGTTTCTCGTAGAGTATCTTAACAGTATTTTGGTCAACACAATAGGATGTAACCGTTTCACAGATACCAGTACATTCTTCGGTATGTAATGGATTCTGTTTAACTGTAACCTTTATATCATCAGTTACTTTCTCATTATTGTAATAAATATCAAAATTACCAACAACTGACCTAATCTCGCTAAGAGATATGGTAATTTCAGCATCATGCTGATAACAGCATCCCTTGTCTGGTAGCTCACTACAAGGAGGTACTGTCTTGGTGAGAGAGAAAGTTCCTGTTTTAACCGTTTCATTACATTCAGTATCGATGGTTACTTTCTTAAAATTACATATCACGCTTACTGTTGCGCCACTACCAGGTATTTCACTAGGGCTTACACTGAAACTAACCTTAACTGTTGTTCCAGCCTCAGACTGACACCCTATTATTATATTTCCTGTCTGTGCTGTAACAACACAACCATCACAGTTCTCAAGTATTGTGATTTCTGTACCAACATCACCAGTTGTTATGGTCTTATGACCTATCCTTTTTTCCTTACTACATATTGTGCCAGTTCCAGCACTGATATGATAATATTCATAGTAGAACTCAATGTCACCGCTATAATCCTCATCAACATAATATGGTACTGTCCATGTTCTTAGAGGTTTACAAGAACATTCACATTCACCACTACCTTCACAATCGAAGTGTTTTTGTGTTATTTCATAGTTTACTGTTAAACCATCTTCCGTAGTTATAGAGCCAGCAACAACTTTATCGGTAGTATCTTCGCAAGTCAATGGAGTAAGTGTAACTGTATCACAGGCTCTTTCATCTGAATAATTAACATTACATCCATCACTATCAACCGTTCTTACTATCCAACAAATGGAAGCAGACGTTTCTCTTCCATCCACTTCCAGTTTTACTGGGTTTGCCCCTATTATCTTTTTTGTTATCGCCATACTTAACAACCTGTGTAATTAAAGCTACAGTATTTATATTCAACGTCAAAAATTGCTGTTGATGGAACTAACTGTGTAAGGTAGTTCAATACAACATTGTCAATGTATTTAAGTTCACACTGTCCGTCATATGAGTCAAAAGGATACTTCATGTTAAAGATAATCTTGAATCTCTTATTATTGAGAATCTGATTGGTTACATCGTCTCCAGTCTTTTCATATATACTAAGCTCAGAACCTTCAGAACCAATCATGTAGCTGGTTACTGTAGGTTGTGTAACATCCTGCCACTTCTTGCCCTTGTAGAACAATCCCCATAGTTCCTTGAAAGCCTTCGTAGTACCACTCTTAACAAACTTGTTCTCGTCACCATAAACCCATACATTCTTAACGTCATAATTTCTCTCCCATGCTGGCTTATTCATTTCAAGACCATCTGGGTCTGGATTCTCCTTATAGTTTCCAAAGAAATGTATCTTGGTGTCTTCTTTTATAAACCTATCATACTGCTTAATCTCCTCATTGCTCTCAATGAGTCCAGAGAATCCGTAGTCGAATATCTCACCACCAAGCCAGTCGAATCCATCAGTGTAACATCTTGAATCAAACTGTCCTGTATCGTATGCATGCTTGAATATCCTGTTGAAATATGTAAAGTATTCATGACCACTATCATACACCATATTACCATTATGACCGTTATTACCTTCATAGTAGTTTGTTATGGTGTTGATTCTCATATACTCATAGTCATCTTCCTTAAGTCTTCTCCAACCGTCTTTAGTTCCAGGAGACGCAATACTGTCTGAGAAAGTAACATCCTCAAGTAAGAAGTAATTCGTATATGGTACATCTCCTTCCTCAAAATTATCTGATATAACCTGGAATGACGTTATTGTATATTCTGGGTTATCAGAACTATATGTTATGAAATCTGTATTGCTATTAAGATAAGCCTTAATCTCATACCCATCCTCCTTATCATACAACGTATATGTAGTAGGAACGTTTTCCTTGTTATACACTACTATATTATCATCGAAATACTTATCTCCTACTGATATAAATCCACCATTCAATACGTATCTAACGTATTTTTTAGTTCCTTGGTGTACGATGTCATATATCTGACCGTTAACAACAGCAACGTCTCTTCCTATTCTTCCTACATAGTATATTGACCCATCATGTAAATCAGACTGTGGAACTGCTACTAAGTCAGCGAGCGTATCAACTCTCTTAATGCTCCTTATGGTTTCCTTGTACAGAGGACGATTATCGTTTATAAATCCGTTTTCAGTTACAGTACCAGTAGGCACATACTGGTTATGCACTATGTTATCGTCAACATCGAATTGGAAATTATACTCCTTATCGCCACCAGTAATCTTCTTAGCAATCCATCCACCGTTCATCTGGAAGTATGGGTTTCCGTCAAGCTGCTCGTTCTTGTCGAAGTTAGGATATAGGTATCTCTTATATATCCTGTTTCCCTTATCATCAAGATAATTTCCTATATATTTTTTATCTTCAGAATAACCGTCATATTCTTCCCTATATGATACGGGTATTCCTTGATAAGGTATCTGTGTAGCACCTATACTTCCTGGGAGTGTATAATTGGACTGAGACCTGTAATCGTATACAATTGTCTTAGTTGTATTAACCCAGTCAATTCTATACATCTGATGTTCGACATCCCACTCTTCCTCAATCCTCTTAGCGAATGAAGTGTACTCCTTAATTTCATAATCTGGTGCTGTTTCGCATTTTCCAACGTTACATGGGTTTTCAGCCATTTTATATCTCATACTTGTCATGTTCTTAAGCCACCTCTTACTCTTAAGTCCGAACATGCCAAGAATCATTTCAATACCTTCAATAGTTCCCTTATGCCTCCAAATATACTTAGAGTTGATTGAGAGTCTTCTAAGGAACTCATTGTTTATTGCCATATAGCTATACTCGGTTTCATCAGTATATGACTTTATTCTGTCAGTTATTCTGTTGGTATTGTCTTCACGATTTAGTATTGATATTTCCTCATAATCAACAACACAGTCATCATATGCTGTACTTCCAGGTTTATGCTCCAATGGCTCAGCTTTTCTTATCTTGTTACCGTAAATATCTTTTAGCCAACAGTCGAAGCCACCACCATCAGTACAATCCATGAAGTAGCCGTTTTCACTACCATCCTTTATATTGTCCTTGGCGTATGGGATTACTAACTTCTTTGAAATCTGCGTGTACTCATGTTTATATTCGTTGTTAAATAACTGTTCAATTGATGCAGACTCAAATTCTTCATCACCCTTGGTAAGCTTCAAGTCATAAGGCATTACATATTTAATATCCCAACCATCTTGTTCACAGGCATCAGCAAGGAAATAGTCTGGAAGGTTACTTCTCTCATCGTAAGTAACCCTACTCATAAACCTTATATTGTCAATATAAGTTTTTATCTCGTCGAACTCCCTTGCGAATATTCTAAGGGCTTTCTGAATCTTCTTACCACCAGCAACATATTCAAGTTCCTCTCCTTCCTCATACTCCCGTGTATATGTCCAGTCGAAGTTTTTTATTGCCTCATGAGTCATAGACCTGTAGAGGTTGTCTGTGAACCTCTCATCATAGAAAGTACCTATATCAACAAGATTATCTATAAATGACTCATCTGTTGTTGGGTTATATCCACCCTCTGATGTAGGGAAAGTGAAATCCTTAAACTCCCTGTAATAGCCAAACTCATTCTCATTAATTACTGAGAATGTTGAACTATACCTTGGAGTTGTATCGAAATCAAGTATAAGTCTCTCAAAAGCATTTGAGTTGTTGTAGAAATTAACAAGGAACTCATGCTTAGGTCTGATATGCCATCCATTCCACTCACCATTGTGCATATAGAATATCTTACCGTCATTACCCATGTAGAGTCTTATACTGATATTCTTTACTTCATCCTTTTTCTCTGGTAACTTTGATTTCTTTGAACGACCTTTACCTCTTCCTCTATTTTCGACTTTTACAATCTCAAATGATATGATACTCGCACAACTACAACATCCATCCATTCTTTGTCCTGGGACAACGCAATCATCACAAACGATAATAGGAAGTATCTTAAAATCGTAAGCTTCTGTTTCACAAGGATTTACAAGTTCGTAGTTAAGATAACCACCATCAGCGAAGTATTTCAACACGTCTGCATCCGATGGTCTATGTTCTGAATGTATATCTATACCAAATGGATTCTTTAACTCATATACATATCCGTCTGGGTCATCCTCTCCTATCTGGTGCGTTTCCTCAATCAGTTCACCATCAACTGTATATTTTCTTATATAATAAGCATTATCCATAGAGAAGAAAAGTTCTCCAGGAAACCTTCCGAGTATATCTGTAACCGAAGACCTAAACAGTTCTGTAAGAGAACCATAGTATGCGAAGTCCCTAAAGTCGTAGTAATCCTGTTTGAGGACAATCTTAGTATCGTTCTCAGTGTCCTTCTCAGATACCATATCCTTTATAGTATCAAGAGTCCACACGTCGCCACTCAAACCCTTTTCCCACTTGTTCGTGTTATACTGGTTTGATGTTCTCCTATCATCCCTTACGGTGATTATGAAGTTGCTACTCTTATATATAGGTGTCTGACCAGGTGCAAACTGGTTAAGTCCACCAATAGTAGTGATGTCCCTCTCCCAGATTGTACCGTCGTTAATGGTCTGGTGCTTTGATTTAAGCACGTAGTTTGAATGACTCTTTATAAGTGGCATTTTCTTAACTTATCTTATCATCAATTGTCTGGCTGAAGTCAATTGAGTTATTCTTATTATGCTTAACCTCATATACAGGTTTTCCTGTGTATTGGTCTTTGAGTGTAAAGTGCTCTGACTGCGAGTAAATCTCGTTATTATCGTTATATGTTGTAACAAGACCATTGTCAAGGTCTCTAAGCTGACTGTTCTCAAGCATATAGCTGATTGTATCAGCATTATGTGTTGTCATTTCAATATCCAACATAATTGGTTCGAAGAATGTATTAACCAGCAATATCTTCTGCGTAGGTTTTCCTATGTATGGAAGCGCATTATCTTTGAATGTTGGTGCAGAAGATGGAGACACTGTTACAAACGTAAGTGTTGATGAATCCTCATATCTATAAGTATAGGATTTATCACTTGAAGAGTTAGGTGCTTGCACAACTGGTTCACACTTGTTATTACTAGTTATAATCCTGTAATAATCCTGCCTAGAACCATTATCATCAATGTAAATGATTCTATAACCGACAAGCTCGTTATTTTTCTGTGCCTTCGTCCTAATACTTGAGTTCCTAATCATTGTGGTGTCAATTACAAGCCCTCTGACGTTAGGAAATGCTGTTAGGGTACTCACATCCGTAATAACTGCTTCAATCTCCTTAGGCTTGATGTAAACGCTGTAGAAGCCCTTTTTATTGAACTCACTGAGAGGTAGCTGAAGGTTGTACATACCCTCAACGAACTCATCGATGTCATTTCTGTCCTTATCCCTTCTAGCTTGTGTCAATATAGCTGAGTCCAACTTCTTGAAATTGGCATCACTCAACGAATCATAAGACCTCTTCTCATGATAACAATATGATATATCAACAAGGTTAGGTATATCAACATTAGCTATGTTGATAGGAATTGTAGTACCGTAAGCACCTATTGCCATTTTACATAAAAATTTTTAGTATATTAGTTTTCTATTATCTTGAAATACCCATTGGTATATTGTTCAAGTGCCTCCATGCTCGTAACTTCACCAAGCTTTATATGTTTCTCGAAGGCTGCATTTATTCCTCTGTCTATATAAATATCGGAATCTACGTTTTGTATGCAAGCTGTACCCATTTTATATTCCTCTCTGAATACTGGGAATGTCTGCGTTCCATTGTACAACTCAAAGTCTGTTGTAGATGTACACATTGGCATTTCGAAGTGAGCCAGTGCGCAGTAATAATAATTGTTAAAGTCAGATTCTATTCTTGTCTTTTCCTGCTCCATTACATAACATGTAACAGGATAACTGATAGTATGTGCTGATATAGCATTCCTAGTCATAGGAATCTGTTTTTTAATTACATTCTTAAGATAGTATTGTACGTCTTTCTCTACGAATTTAACAGTTTCTGTGTAGCATATTCCACTACTGAATGTCATATCGTTAGCAGCCACCGCAAGCTCGAATGGTTTATTTTCTGCCGTTCTCTGTAACGTAGCACCAATGTAATAAGTAACGTCACAGTATATATTATCGTCAAATACAATTGAAGTAGATGTTGATACAATGTATTCTTTTATGCTAGTTGACTCTGAAATGGCTTGAAGTGAAGTTGTTTCGCCACTTATTGGCGTTTTGGCAATCACTTTAGTACCATCAATTGGATTTTCATTCCCATCCTTATTACAAAAAGTCCCATCAATTATATGTCCCTCAGTATCCTTATAGTAAAATACCATTGATGTTATTATGTCGCCAACAAAATAGTTTGGCGTTCCAGATACCAAATCCTCCTGGCGTTCAATAGTTAAATTAAACCTCTTAACATTTGCCACATTACCAACCTGGTAAATAGGCTCTAGTTTTTCTCCCTCTGGTGGCTGGTGATTATATTTATCCCCAACATTATACAATGCTTCAATAGTATTTCCTATATCATCTACCAGTAAAGAATTTGAACGAATGTCATAGAGTTTTGATATTGTATCTCCAGATATTAGTCCACCAACATATACCTGTATGTCGTTATCAACATTTTTCTTTATTTCAAAAGTTTCATCTACGATTGAGTAGTCTTCTATTAGTTCAAGATTTTCATCATATAGCTGATATATTTTACTCTGTGTTATATAGAAGTATCCGTCTGGTGTCTCACATGTTCCACTATCTATTCTCATGTAGTATTCACCATTAATTGTCACACCATTATCATCAACTTCATGTTGTGTACCGCCATATGTTATAAACTCCTTATAATCACCGTCAGTAAGATAAGTCCTTGTTCTTGGGAAATGTTTATAGTTATCTGGATTAAACGTGCCGCCACTACAGGTTGTATCATTATTTTTTTTCGTATCCTTGAAGAATGGAAAATAGAAGAACTGGTCACACCTGTCCTTGAACGGATAGAAATCAGCATAGATTTTCTTACCATTAATTATTGTGTATGGTGTGTCAGTATAATCTTCCCTGTAGACATAGAATATTTTACCTCCTATATAGCTAGCATTTTCATCATATTTTCCATACTCTTCCTTTTGTACGTCATATAATGAGCTTCCTATGAGAATTGCGTCACGTTTATTAATTGGATATTTTACTGCATATTCAGTTCTAAGTCCCTCTTCTGTTTCTCCGCTTATACGCACGTCTGAGTCATTAAAGGTGAAGTAATATGGTTTGTCTGTATGGGCAGGACTGCTCTGATATGCTTTATCATACTCATCAAATGAACAAGCAACATGTTCATCTGCTGGGTCATAGTTAGTCCAACCACTTATTGATATATTTTTACTTCCGCATCTAGGACAATTAGTACTGAATACTCCTTGATAATGGCAATCATTACATTCACTCACATATTTCTCCATGTAAGTTTCATTATACACAAATCCAGTACCACTGACTAGAATCATGGCACTACCATCCATAGTAACCACAGTACCACTATGTGTATTTGCTGAATCCCCATAACTAGATGTTCTATAGTCAACACCAAGTTCGTAGTCTGTAGAAAATATACTAAATTCTCCCAAATCATCAATAGAAACCTGCATATTAACAGGCTCTATAATGGTAGGTATCGCACATGGTTCATTTATCGATGTGAGTATTTTACTTTGTACGTTAGAATACCACTCTTGCATTTTACCAAGTATATCGTTTCCACCAAGATTAAACCACTTCTCACACTCGCAGCAGTCTGTTGAACCAGAACATTCCCATATAGAACCAAGTTCACCATATCCACTTCTGTCTTCAAGCCATCCAGCCCACATTATTACGTCTGGGTAAAAAAGTTTGTCACGTCTCCAATAATCTTTATATTGGGCTGGTATTGTGAAACTAGGTACTATATTGTCACAAATCCACTTAAAGAAACCAATATCATGAGACTCACTTATAATATCATGCGATTTACATTTATCGAAATTACATTTACCATTAGCTTCATCACATATATCAACTTCAACAGAGCCTCCCCTTACCTTAAACAGCTTATCCATATCAATATATGTCTGTTCATCAGTGCCATATCTCATCTGAGAGGCATATCCGTTCTTAGATTCAGCAAAGTAGTAGTGCGTTGCGCTAGAGTATGCAGTGCCGCAGTGTCCCCAATCATTGAGTAAGTGATAATAATCTGTAAAGAACCTGTACCATTCACTTAAACTATGCCAAGACAAGGTGAATTTACCAAGCTTATCGTAGTATGGCTCTTCATAACACACCTCATCAGTATCAAGTGTTTGACCATAACAATGAGAATCATACAGCAAGTTCCAGCTTGTAGCAGCACTAGGTGCATTATCCAACATGATATTTACTGGTATCATACCATAGTTGCTCGTGAACTCATACTCCCTTTCCTTCAATGAATTATCATCGAAGAAATACAAGACATTATCCTTGTATGCTGGAAGCACACCAGGAAGTCTTGATGTCATTGGTTCTAGTGAAATTGTCCTCTGTATAGTTCTCATCTTATCTGAAGTGTATCTTATTAAACTGGTCTTCGTTTATGTTTATTACAGCCTTGGTTGTTCTTCCCATAGTAACATTTTTTCTCTCTCCCTCTGCTTCAAGTGGCTTTGTCGAACTTTCATCAGCTATTTTAAGTTCAAATAGGTTAAGTACAACTCTGCCATCCCCGCTTGCTGGAGGTGTCACATATCTCTCGTCGAATACGTATGCATACTCCTTTTCCTTGAAATCGTATACAGCATATAATGGAATGTATGTTTGCGCATATACATGAGATAATGTGTATCCACTTTTCATTTCATTCACATCTGTTGCAGCACTCAATCTGAGTCTTCTGTCTGGATTTTTAATGTTTACATCATTATTGTTGTAGCATTCTGAATCTTTCCACTTCATAGGTATAATAAACGGTATTGTTCTACCTACGCCAGCATGGTTAAATTCAACTTTCATATAAATAGGTTTTGGATGCAAATTTTCTGAGTATTCTTTGAACATATAAAGGTAAAATCCTTCGGAAGATGTGTCAGTTTCATACTTGTTATCTATAATGAATCTTGAACTTATTCTCCTTGTATCACCACTCAGTGCATGTCCATCTATTTCTGTTGGTTCATCATATGTAGGTTTTCTTTTTTTATGCTTTCCTATGAACTCTGTTAAAACGGATATTTTGTTATTTACACTTTTCTTATATGGTAAACAACATGTCCCATTATCTTTAAGTCTAGGCTCTTCAATGATAGCATAATCGTATACGTTTTTTCTTGAATTGTCAATAAATGTCTTAAACATTCTGTGTTCATCCATGAATACACAGGAAGTTGCTAGCAATGACTGTGTTTGAGGGTCAGTGGAGTCATAGTAAGAAAATCTTAAGAACGACTTACCTATTTTATCCCTCTGATAGTAGACATCATCATTAGTAAAATATAACAGCCCCATAAGGTCTGATGTATTTTGAAGTGTCTCGCCAGAGTATTGCCTATATGTTTCAAGAATACCACTATAAGGATAGTAATCTGTTACAAACCAGTTATCAGTACCAGCACTTGCAGTACTAATATCATTATATCTGTCATTAACTTTCCAGTTTTCTTTATTCCTGGTTCTGAAATGAAGATTGACCTCAATTTCGCTTACTGGGAAGAAAGTTGTTCCACTTCCACTATACGAAGTACTTCCAGACATGTATTTAGGGGTATACACATCCTTTTCCATGTCAACAATTTTATTTATTGCCTTCTCCTTCTCTACCTTATAGAAATCTCTCTCTACAATATCATCCTGCATCATGTTTGTTGCAACATTTATATCAAGTTTAACTGGTATATGTATGTGTGCAGTATCAGCATATAGTTTAAGATTATCAAACAGGTTATAATAGTCATTTGAAGACCTAGGTTTTTCCTCACCACTTGCAAATCCAATGTCACTTGTTATCGCACGTTGTCCAAATGCCCTATTCTTAACGTATAGTGTGGTTGTAGCCTGGTTTGTAACAAAATAGTCACATATGTTGCTGTTAACTTTTGTTCTAAACTCATCATCAAACTCGTATACACTGAAATTAGGCGTACATATAAGAAGTGAACTACCTTCTATATTAGTTATAACAAACTCAAAAGGTATTCTCTCCTCTATTTCGACAAATGTGTCAGATTCAACACTGCCACTTATCACCTGGTAATTTCTATCATTTATTGTAATACCATTATGCTTAACAATGTCGTATGTAACAACAGTTGCTGAGTTGGATGTGGCTGAAATGGTCTCACCGTGTCTCTGGAGTTTATTACCTCCACCAGTTATCATCATAGGCACTTTTTCACCCATAATATTAACAAGTGCATCCTTTTCATCAACAATACCGTTTATATACTCAATAGGGTACTCATGGTTATTAATTTTAACCTTGTCACAAAGTCTCTCAATAACCCTGTATTTCTTATTGTTATATAGAACGAATGTCTCACCACTCATTTCATACATTCCACTTACGTACTTCTCGTAGGAATCGTTTTCAAGAGTAATGATTTCACCCACTGATACATTAGTTGTTCCGTCAGTGAGATATATGGCAAGTTCATCACCATTATTTGAATTCTGTAGAAGGTGTTCAACCTTTAAGTTGGTTTCCTCTACAGTAATATGGCACTCATGGTTTTTAAGTAAACTAATTCTATCAATATCGCTGACCTTAAGAGGAGAACCAGTTTCGTCATCAAGCACTTCAAACACACTGGTTTCGTAATATCTATCATCTTCCTCTGTTATATCTTTTGTGTATAGTCTAGTAAGAACCTCGCATACATAACTTTCACCACTGAGACTTACAGGACAATAGTTATCCTTATATTTCACATAGTAGAAATAAGTACAGAAACTTAATTTATCGAATTGTATGCTCTTCTGCTCCTTCTTGAATAACTTAAACTTAGTTACATAAAGGTATTCTGATGTATTCTCGAAATGGTTGTAATATATCTCATTACTCTTTGTTTTAGTGATTGCTGATGGTGCAAGACATTCCCCATCCTCATAGTACTTTATACCACCAGGAGACAATCCTGCTGCCGACACGTCATATCTATCAAAGTAATACTTGTTTCCGTCGATTGTGACGGTCTCATCCTCAATCCATAGTATAGTATCAAGGTAGATGCTATTTCCCTCAATAGAAGCCTCTACATCACCTTCTACGATGCTTACACCATTCTCACCCCATTCTTCCTTAAGCCAATTATTAATAGTGACAGTAGTACCACCACTGATATAGTAGATTACGCCATTTAAATCAACATAATGATATTCATATTCATTATCAGTAGAGTAATCTATTGCTTTACCAGATAACACAGGATATTCTTTCTCCTTGATTTTGATATATCCGTTTCTGGTTACATTCTCACAAGTCATATGAAGAGCACCAGCATTAGTATCATTACCAACTGAAAACGGCATGAAATCCTTTTTGTCAATATGATACCTTTGGTCGGTTACGCCAGAAACAAAAGAAAGGTCTTGGGCAAGGTATTTCTCGCTCCAAACCAGTTCATCTCTCTGTATATTGTTTTCATCAAGTTTTACGTCGTAGATTAACATTCGATATTCTCTTCTTTAACGTAGTTATTTTCATCCTCAGATGGAGGTATAATTCCTTCAATATCGTCATCCGCATATAAGCCATATTTGCTATATGGGTCTTGCCTTCTTAAGAATAAGTCTATACGTTTATTCACATAGAAAGCACCATTTGTAAACGGATATTCCTCAATGGTGTCATCAGACTTATTGAACCCGTTATTGAGTATATCTCTCCATATAAACCTACAAGTACCGTCTTTCAATATTCTTGCATATGAAGGTATTCCAAGGTTGTCTATTTTGAAGAGTTTATAATCACTTGTTCTATTGCCTTCAATGTCAGTTGTAGGGTTTCCATCTTCATCACATATCTGGCATGAATAAGTCTTTGGACTATCACTAGCTCCACTAACTGTGGTACAGTAATAATACTTATTGTTTTCCTGGTCATAAATCATGGATTTGTCACCAGGAGATAAGAAATGTTTCTCCAGGGTTGTTATGGTAGTATAACTTCCGTTATTTATCAGTGACCTAATTGTTAGAAAATCTGGCAGTACTGACCTCACTATATCGAAACTCCTAATAGGTATCTGATAGTGAGGCTGATAGTAATATCCTTCCTTCTTATTATTACAATTACTAAATCTTTGAGAATCTATACGGAAATCAAGCGTATCATAATCATCCTGTCCTATCTCATCATACAAGAATTGTTCAAAATAATTCGTTGATTTCGACTTGTAGCATTCCCTCTGTGCTGTGTTTACCCTGTGAAGTATTGGTTGTATTACCCTTTCTACTGCATTATAATTGTCATAATAACATAGGTCACCATAGAAGTTTATATCATTGTTAAACCATATCTCCTCTATGTCAATGGTATGAGCAGTACCTTTACCATCAATATATTCCCTCTTATCACCATTTATCCTATTTATATCATATCCAACATCAACACTGAAATTATTTATCTTTTTAATGTTATTACTTCCAGGAACATATGTTGATTCGTCTGACATTTCAAAACCACAAGTTACCTTTCCAAAACAGTGTGAATACTCTACAATTGAGTCATTTATGTTAATATCCCTGTTTATTCCATACCACTCCTTGTATCCAATATTATTCTTTACAATGGTTAGGAAAATCTCTGACAAAGGTCTACCAAGGTTATCCTTCACATATGACATATCGATGTCATCGGTAAATACAATCTCTCCAACCTCATCAGTGTAGATGTTTTTGGCAAATGCAAGTCGGCTAACATGACTTTCGAAATCAAATGTAGGTTCTTGGTATATTTCCACCAGGTTTTTATCCTCACACTCCTCTCTCTTTCTGTATATCTCGTATTCATTGGACGTATCACCACTTGAATACTTGAAATTAGGTAGTCTTGAGAATATCCTTACATAATAGTCACATTCGATGTCGTTTACAACCTTCTTATATGAAACCCTCTGAGCATCTGGGTCGAAATTAACATAGTTATCATTAACGATGTAATAGTAATTTGATTGACTATCAATATAGAATTTCATCGTATCGCTCAATGTATACGTTTGACCATCAACTACAAGCTCAGAGTGTTTAAGGTCATCTTCCGTCAAATTAACCCACCTGTTACTAATCTCAACACCCTGGTTAAATACAGTGAAAATGAAATCGTCAACCACCTCATTAACCTCTGCGTTATCAAGAATCTTTGCCGTTGTTATATTACCTTCTCCATCTTCCACTGTCTTGTATATGTTAACATAGTCACCCCGTGAAAGACCATGTTTAGCCTTACTGTACATGACAAGCATCTTAGTACCATTATCACTACGTCTCGTCTCATCAAAGTACACAGTCTTTAGGCTACCATCAACCTCAAATATATCACCGAATCCTTCAGTTGTTGATGAAGATGGATATGTGATACAATAGTTCCAGTTTTTCTCAATCCTCTGCCTAAAATGGTTGAACTTAGGGACAAAGGAATAAAGACTCCTGTCTGGATACATATCAACAAAGTCTCCACCCTGCATATACATGATTGGTCTCTCAATTTTTAAGTCCTTTGGGTCTTCAGTGCTCTTAAAATCATCATATGATTTAATCTTAGATTTATTATAAAATCCAAGCCATCCGTTATACTTCTTTATAAGACGCTGCTGCACAGCCTGGTCAAAAGTCAAAAGATTTTCATAGAGATAAGTGTGCAATGCAAGAAACTTCGTATGCCCTGGTACTCCAGCAGTAACAGGAAAACACAACTTCTCTATTACCTTGTCTCCGTTTACATCACGCATGAGGTCAGCTATGGTATTGAATGCTGTATAGTCTGTTTCTGGATTTGTTATCTTTGGCTGTTTATCTGATAACTTGCATATCAATTTAAATGTGTTACTCCTTATAAGGTGGTTATTGAATATGTCCAGCCCACAATGATATACAAAATGGTCTCCGTCTGATTGAACCCTAGAAAGCTGTGTATCCCTAATAGAGTTTGTTGGATGTCCATCGATGGCTCTAGTACTTGCTGTTAAATCTGTATTTTTAATCGGTCTTCTATCCCCATCATTAACAGACTCATCAGCACCTTTATACATGAGCGTTGTATCATGGCACTGGTAGTTCATAGTTCCACCACACCAAAACTCCATTACTTTTGGTTTATATACAACCTCATCGAAGATGTCACTATAGGTATTAGAACTGATACCATAATTGATAAATGTTACAGCACTACTACCCTCATCTCTTACAATCTCAGTTACCCTATTGAATAGAACATTTGAGCACACAGGATTAACCTGGCATGTAAGCCTTATCTTATTACACGCCTTCCTCTCATCATTGTACACATCAAATGCACTAATGACCTCAGCCAGGTCGTTCAAGGGTAACAGTTTCCTATTACCCCTCAACGGCACGTTTAATCCACTGCTGGTACTGACAGACCTCTTACTGTCAAACCCCTCAAGAAATGTTTTTACATCCATTTTTTTTAATCTATTGCATTAATATTATGTGCAAGAACAATTACCATCTTGATAAATAGCTATTTTAATACAAGTTGGGTTAGGATTTATATTTTCACCATCACTAACTTGCATACCAGTATCTTTCTTTGTTTCTGGGTCATAATTTCCATATTGGCATATGAAATCTAGCCCAAATTCCATTATCTTATATGTAAAGTTTTCCTGGTTTTTAGCAAATATTGTAACCCTGGTATTATCTTGCCACTCAAGGTCAGCCAATATACCCATATCCTGTGTCCATCTCAACTTAAAGTGAAGTGTTACCTCTGTTGTTGAACTGGTAATTGCAGATGGCGTTGTTGTCACTTCTACCTTATCAATATCGAATGTATCACCCTTCCTATTCTTGAATCTGAATACGTATCTCATCATGTCATAGTCAGCAAATGCCTCACATTCTCTATCTATAGGAGGGTATTTTGGGTGGAATTGGAAGTCGAACGTTATTACCTGTATGTATGCATATAACTCAGTATCACCACTAACAGGACCTCCACCGTTATCCAATGTACCTCCTGTTGGGGTAGTTCCTCCAGAAGTTGGTATATTTGTATTTGTTTCACCAGTTAGGTCATAGGCATATGCATTAATGTCACCAGGTGTAAGTTTCATCTTCTCAACATATGTCATTGGGATAATTTTACCACTACTATCTTTATCATCATTTAGATTCACCCTAATGAGAAGATGCCTTACGTCATACAGGTCTCCATGTTCAAGAACAGATAACTGACGTTTTAACTTATCATCTTCCTGCCAGATGTATTCCCTATGCAAGAATATTGTAAATATCTTTATATCATCCCTTGGAAAACCATTTTCATAAACAAAAGGAATATCTTTGACGAATGTTATATTTAAAAAATCGTTCTCATCAGATGCTATATAAGGAATATTTCTCTCATCAAAGTCGCCAGTTTTTGGTCTATAGAAGAAATTATCATGGTCTTTTGTTCCATCATGACGTGTTAATCTATTGTCTTCACGAGAAAACTCTACTTTAACACCGCTAGGAAGAACAATATCTGTTACAAATTTCATCCAATAGAAACCAATACCTTCTCCAAATTTATATATCAAAACTCTAGGGTCATCTATTGTGTCAATTATGTTGTCATGCCTAGCACATATTTCATCATCAAGATTCTTTGCTACAGTCTTAATATATGAAATACCATCCAAGTTACCATATCTAGGACTATTTTGATAATCAAGCACCTTAATCACCCTAGGGACTGCTGTATATACCTTGAATCCATCTGCTGACTTCTCAGTGCATTTGAAGCAAAGTGATACACCACTTGATTGGAATCTTACAAATTTACTCCTACCCTCTTGTTTTATTTTATAACGAACATTTCCATAGTCATTGTTTCCAGCATTAGGTTCAATGAAGTTGATTGGTGGCTTATATACATCGTAGAACGATATACCATCAGTTGGGTTTGCTTCGCATTTCACAGTTCCGTCGGTGTCCTTGTAGGCATTCATTTCATAAGAACATGGAGATATTTCAAAGTTGTGTACCTCAGCTGGAGGTATATTACATATATCAATAAACCTGTGTGTAGGATAGTTTCTATTCGCCTGTTCTCTATTGAAGTCACCATTATACAAAGTGTCTATACCAGTATGCACCATGCCATCAAAGTCATCATTATAAGGATACCTAAATACGTATGGAACATCTTTTCTTAAATCACCTGTCAATATTATGTTTTTACTTTCATTAATACCTCCAAAAGGTCTATATGGTCTAGCTCCAGTTACAAGGTCATACAGTCTTTGTTTATTAAAGCTTGACCAAAAGAAGTTCCTTATATCATATCCAGAATAATTTGCTTCATAGAACCTCTTAACTATCTGGTTATCCTTAGTACCTTCTCCTTCCCATACAACATTATCTTTTGGCTCATTATTGTATATTGTAATGGAATCAACATCATTATCGGAGAAATTATATGAATACTCCAATCTCTTGTTAGGTGTTGCAATTGTAGCTTCCTGTGCCTCTATGCCAGGAGCGGCATCAGTTGCATTTGTATCAGCTGAAATTATATTATATTCCTCATCATATGATAGTTCAACACCATTGAAGGTCTCACCACTAATACGTGCTGATTTCCAGATTTTCTCTTTACCACCTTCTGATTCTGGATACAACTGTATACTGTTGGTCATAGAAGGTGCAAATAATACGAAACGATAATCAAACCTTCTATCGACAAACAAGGTTCTTAAGTATGGATTATATGGAGTGTCTTTAGTATGTACTTGTCTGAATTGGTCTATTTGTCCTTTAACATCCTTACCTATTTGTTTAACCACACTACCATTCATTGGTGTAACCTTAGTATAGTTAGGTATCTTCATCACCTTGATTTTAGGGTCAACCTTTACTTTACTAATATATCCACCATTTCTTGTGAATGCAGCAAAATAGTTACCAAGATACTCTCTATTGGTATAATAGTTATTCCAGTGAGGTCCATATCCTTCTCCATCCATCTTAAAATAGTTCCTACCAACAACCATAGGGTACTCACTAATAACAGTTGACATGTTACTGTCATTCAATACATACTGCTGTTTAAACTTCTCGTTATCGGTATATATTGGCACAACACTCCTATATAGAGTTGGATGTACACCACCCATAGCACTATGATATACAGTTGCTGTATCTGTAATTACATATGAAGCGGATGCCAACGAGAACATTGCATTGAATTTATATGCCAATATTGTTGCCTTTGATGCATGAGTATTAATATCCTCATTCAAGGTAACAAAATCAGTCCAAGTGTCAACATTTTTCAGTAATACCTGGTTCTCAGTTCTGTGGAACTGATAGGTGTCCTCCTGGTGACTTCCATACCACCCTCTAAGTCCTTCACCATATGGGGTTGTTACAGCAGTTAGTCTATAGAATTGGCTTTTAGCACCAATGATAGCATCATTGTTATCATTGACGCTTCCAAGCATAAATTTAACTGGCATATCAACAGACACGTCACCAGCAGAGCCAACGAACGTGTTGAAGTTCTCACCATTATTTACGTTAACAATATCAGATGTTGTGTTATCATCAAGTTCCTCACCATCACAAATCTGTGCTATTGTAACAGTGAACCTGTTAGGCTGATAAACGAGGAAGGTAGGCCACTCTCCTCCAGTTTTATTACCCTCTTCATCAACAGCATCTTCTATTCTTATCCAGTGAGGCATAGCAGTGCCATTGATAGAATATGTACCATTAGCACGCTGTAGAGCTGTAGGTCTGTTTGTTGTATCACATAAACAATCCTTAGTAATTCTACCGTCTGAAACATCAAGTATACCAAGTTTTATGAATGCACTGGTATACAATGGGTTCGCATCCTCATCATCATGATTCATGCCATCAATCCTTAACACATACTGGTTGTCTATATAACCAACAATAGTACATGCTGTTATGGTATACATATATCCATCAACGGTATAACTAAGTATTCTCAACCTTCCATAGAAATCAGTCTCATCCGTACATATGTAGTCGATTCTGGTTGTTCCTGTGTTGTAGAACTTAGTACCAAGACTCTCTGATTCATATTGAACGCTTATCTTAGGCATTTCAAGCTTAATTCTCTCAGAAAGAGTCTTACCATTTTCATCAGTAACGTAAAGAGTGTATTGCTGATTTGTAAGATAATTTATATGAGTAAGTCCAACACCTTCTATAGGTTCTTGTTCGCCAGTCTGGTATCTTATAATACCACCCTCATTAGAAATAACCTTTCCTTCATCGTCAATAGTTCCACCTATTACGAAATCCCTTACCTCCATGTCGCCCTCACTTATTACGAGAGCACCAGTGGAGTCATAGAGTTTGTATGAATATGGAATCTGTATATCATCGAGTGTTACCCTTATGTAGCCATATCCGCTATAGTTTTCATAGTTCTCATAAACAGGTGGACAATAAGACCTTCCTACGAATGAATAATCAAGTGTGAATGGTTTCTTAACATTCTGGAAACAAGGTGCATAGAACATTTTATTAAATTTATCTATAGCAGTACTACCCTTGTTTATTCCAAAGAAGAAATAGAAAGAGTTATTATACACTGGCATTTCATATCTAGAGCCATTCTTGAAATAGAAATGTCTTATTCTTCCCTCAGAATTATCCCTATAGTCATCACTTGCCTCAGCACCAAGTCTGAATGTAACGTATGATGGGTCAGCCTCATCATATGTTGCTTGTTCGAAGCCACGCTTATAATTCTTCATTATAAGTTCAAGCCTTCCATCAAAGTCAACTGGATATATATACTTAAACTTAGGCACAAGATATCCAGTATTCTCATCCTGTACTTGTGTTGTGTATCCACTTATACTATCCTGGTAATCCTGTGGTATAAAGCCAATATGATTAAGCGTTGCAAAAGCTGCCCTATTATCCATATCGTCAAGCTCATACTTGTTAATGAAACCATCAGCATCTATTGCACCAGTCTTAATATCGTTACCACCATTTGAGAATGACATCTTGAATGTCATGTCTGGATTTACACCAAGTTCACTTAAACGTTCAACATTAATACATGATTTAGACCTTGTTGCTGCATAAGTACATGTAAGGTCTATAAACAATCCCTTTCTATACCTAGGAACTTGGTCTCCACCATCATGTCCCCAGTCCATACCAGTAGTAATGGTTGTACCACTGTCCTCAGCATCACCAGCCGTATCATTTCTTGGTGTAGGGTCATTAGTTTCATCAGTCAATGATTCCTCAATTGCTGCAATTGGAGGGATGTTAGCTGTAGTTGATGGTAGTGCAGTGTACAACTGTGGTATACCATATATGTTATTTTCATTCAGATTACCAAGAAGAATAATATCAGTAGCATAAAGCCTTACATACAGGAATCTCTTAGTTCTCTGGAGTATATGTATATCTATATTGTCATCATTGTTTGCCTGGTATGCTGTATAATAATAAGCAATGAGTCCGTCTTTATTCTCAACACCCTTTATAACTCCATTACTAAACCATAAACGGCTTGCTCTCTTCTTGTGCCACCTGTCCTCACCTAGGTCAATCGTAGAACTATCAGTACCGAGCGAATTATTCTTGTAGCTCATACTACATGCCACATAGGTCTTTAATCGTGAATATGTCTTATCACAATCACAGAATTCATTCTTTGCACCACTGATGGTGAAGAAAAGGAATTTCTTTTTCTTCCTCTTTCTCCAGTACCATAGAGGCATGTACAAAGAACCATTAAGCCAGTCTTGGTAGAAGTCTAGCTTAATTATCTTATAATCCCTAGCTAAGTTCTGTTGTATTTTATCCTTAAGTTCACTATTGTCTGAACTCTTAATACAACTACCCTCCATTTCTTCTGGGCATGAAGAATTCCTACATGCATCACTATCTGGACAGTGGCATCCAGGGTAGTATGCAACATTACCTTCAGCAAGTCCTGCTGGCATTGCTATACATCCGAATTTAGGGATTATTACCTTAAACGGGCATATCTCAATTCTTGTACCAAAAATCTTGAATCCAATACAAAGCCCCCTTATCATCTGTATAATCCAGATAAGGGTATTGATGAAGTGTATTATGACCATAACAATTACGAAAAGAATACACACAATCATGTACATGAATGGTATATCTATACGTAGTTTATTAAACGGTACTGGATTCTGGTTTTCAACAAGGTTAGCACCCTTAAGTGCCGAATAGTTTGGTGCATAAGGTCTATGTGCAACCTGTATTTTTGGTATGAAGTTCTTTACACTATATACATTATTCCAATAAAGGTCACGGAAGCAGCTTTGAGGAGTCGAAGAACCGAAATTATACATCTTCTCAATTTCAATTCCACTTTCTGCTTGCGTCATTAAAACTTCATTTTCCTCATATGTAACAGGATTCATTGGTACAAGATATTTTGCAGTATGTCTTGAAAATCCTTCGTCCCCTGTCTCAGTCTTGCTTATTCTAAATCTTACTTGTGTTCTTGTTGGTATACCCTTTGATGGGTTGTCAGTAGGTACGATATTACCGTACTCGTCAGTACCAACGTAATCAAGGTTCATAGGTATCTGATAACACCATACGCCATCACTATCAATAAGGGCATTACCCTGTATTGGGAATTCCTCTACAAGTCCATCTGTGGTCTTACGAATCATTTCAATTGTACCCTCACCAGCAATCAACTGGTCATTCATACCATTGTCTTCACTTGGAGCACACTTATGACCAATTGAGTTTCCCTCATTATCTGAAATGATTGAACCCATGAATACACAAGTAGGCTCGAACTTGTATGCAATCTCTATGTCACACCTCGTTATTGCGGCAATACCATTTTCAGCGTCACCCCAGAAAGGATACACATAGACACTCTTGTTCTGAGAGAAAATCTGTCTAAGACTGTCAAGGTTGGTACTAGACTTGAATTGACTTGGGCTGTCGAACTCTGAAAGGTCATATCCTCTGTACGTGAAGTCTCTTGGCTTCTGCGAGAGGACACCAATGTCTGATAGGTCAATATCAACATGTACCTGTTGACTTCCAGCAGGCACACCAAATATCATATAGTCACCAGCATTATTGGTGACAGTAGTGTACTTCCAATATTTCTCGTATACCTCAAGCTGTATGTTGTCATCAAGAAGGTATCTTTTGTTAGGAAACGTACCTACAACCCTATAGCAATCATCGTCGCTATAGTCTGGGAGTAGGTTATATCTTCTTCCTTCTCTGTCCTTGCTTGTAACCTCGCTGTATGGATATATATTCTCCATATCCACTGGGTCACTGCTATCCCTCTCAATAAACACGGATATTTTTGCATTTGGAATACCAAACGCATCATTAGCAAGAACCCTTCCAATTATAACGCCATAATTGGAAGAGTGAAGTCTGTATGAATCCTTCTGTCTTAACTTCAATGACAGGATTTCAAGAAAATCGAAATCCTGTTTCATGTTTACGTTAAGAAGGGTATCCCTACTTATATTAGTATGTATTCTATAACTTTTTTCCATAAATTACTTGAGATATTTACTTAATTGCTTCGGTAACTTTATAGGTTTACCGTTTCCGAAAATAATACTGTATACAATTAGAACCATTACAGCTGGGACTACAACGATTGTAAGTCCTAGCGCAATAAGCGCAATTAATACCTTCCACGCATGCCTGTAAGCCTTTTCTCCTACAGTTTCCTCCACATCAACCCCATATTTATCTTGTATCTCAAGACTACGCTTGCAATTACATGACATAACATTATATTTTTTTATTATCTAATTATTTGTTCAAGTTGTTCTAACACATCTTGATTATAATTCACATATGAGACCAATAGTCCGTGCTCTTCACATAACTTCTTTTTTAGTTTGTCCCTCCTAACAGTGTCAGTAAAAACCTTTTTAGCATATTCAGTTCCCTTTCTACCAAAATCAGTCGGTTCAAAATGTTGTATACCTTGGCACTCAATTACCTTACCAACTAAAGAAATAATATTACCTCAATTTTATACGGCACTGTATATCAGTAACTGGATTCTTAATCTCATACATTGAATTGTAATCACCGTATAAAACCCTATCAATCTTCTCTAGGTCAATCTCTGCAACCTCCGCATCCTCTATGACAAAACTACTCTCCTTGAAGTCATCACAGGAACTATTGCGTACAAGCTCTGGGAGAGGACATTTATCTGGGCTATAGCCTCCATTCCATATCTTGTGTATTCGAAGGTCTATGAGGCTTAAAACACCGTCTGTGAGCGTTATTTCTTTCTCAAGGTCTCCTATGAATATGTCATCACCCATATCATGAGTCTCAACAGCGAAATAAGCATAAACAGTATTAATTACATTCTGTATAACATCTGCTGCATTATAGTTCTTGTCAATGAAGAGTTCAAGCTCCACACCAATATTGTAGATTCTACCGCTTTTAATTTCAATGTAATCATTTATCTGCTTGTAGTTGGACATGTACTCCATGACGTTTTCAACAAGTGTCTGAGGGAGCGCAGAATCAAGTTTTCCAGTAGAGTCAAGACCAAGGAAACTCATTTCAATTTTATTGTTAGCCTCTATTACGGTGTTTCTGAAAGGAGCACCGAATTTAGGAGGCATCTGCATAAGTTTTACCTTGTAATCTTTAACAGTGACAGCTCTATTCTGTGAACTTGTATTGTACTTTATAAGATACTTTATTTCCTCGTTTGAAGGTGCATCCTTACCAGCCAATGCTGTTGATATATTAGTAACGGCAAGAGAAGATATAACTTGTCCCCTCATTGCACCATTGGTGTTTCCAGTCTGACCACCCCAGTCAACATTAGCAAGAGCAATCGTGTTTATTGCACCAGGACCTAGATTTGATGAAATACCACCTCCAACACGATAAAGTACATACATACTCCACCCTTCCTTTGGAAGTACACCAAGCATATCATTATTCATCAAATTTGATGCCATGTAGTCGGCATATGTTGTTTGTTCGCCTGGAACTACCCCATACCCATTGCTAGCACCGAATATAAGCTTAAGGTATCCATTATCTGTAAACTCAGTGATGAATTTCTGTGTCAATGGCTTCCACTTTCCACGATAATACCTTGTGGTTCTTTCACTTACGATGTTTCCATCTTCATCGTATTTCTTTTCAGTATAGTCATCATAAAGATGCGGGTTATATATATCCGAAATAACCCAGTCAGTAGTCCCCTGGAATGATGATATCATACCAAACCTATACTGGTCTACAAGTGAGTCAACCTCGAAATACCTGTATGTCATAACAGCATCTTTTGATAGCCTAAACTCCTCAGCATCAATGTAGTATTCATAAATCTTAGGAGAAGTTGTTATATCACTAGTCTCCTTGAATATGACAGACTCTACATTCATTACATTACTCTCTGGTAAGACAATTTCCATAAATGGTTTAATATCAGACGAATACAAGACTTTCTTATACACCTTTGTATTACCATTTACAACAACTGTTGATTTGGTAACTGTATAGGCAGTCACATTTCCGTTTCCGTCTCTTGCAGGTACAATCTTTCTATTAGAATACCCATCGCTGTTAAACTGTTCAGCAAAGTTAACGTCCTCACTAAGCTCAAAATTGTTGCTTCCAGCGGCTACAATGCTAGTCTTCTGTAAAATAGGTGCATAATTCCAGTCTGGGGAACTAATGTCAGTGCTGTCAACAGGAAGTTCACAGCTTATCTCAACCTCGCACATCGAAGCCTTCGGACCTGGTACTTTCACACCATTTGCCCTAGCCAGATTAAGGAGCGTGCTCTTGAGACTAGCACTGTTTATATTAGTCTCCTGGAACATCCTGTCTGTATGGTATGAAAGGTCATCACCAACAGCAGCCACAAGGTCAATAAACCACGCACCAATACTAGAGTCACCGAAATCATCAGCTACCTCTGGATAGTACTGGTTACTGAACTTTATAAGCTCATCCTTTATACTTGCGAAGTCTCTACTTAAATAATTAATCTTCTTTTCCATTATATCTCTACTACTATACTGTCATTAGTTACCTTATTTCCTTCCGTAACACTATAATCAAGTCTCACGAACACTTGTGATTCATCCTCTTCACTCTTCACAACACTTATATTCCTCAAGGACAGATTGTTAGACCACCTTGTAACAGATTCACTAACCTCTGTCTTGATAGATTCCCAGGTTACACCATCGTTCTGGTCGAATATGTATTTAATAAGGTCAGTTCCAAACTCTGGATTCCTAATTCTCTGACCCTTTGGAGTGAATACAATGTGCATGAGCTGGCTTCTTACTTTATCCGCTACACTCTCATTAGCAGCGACGTAGAAGTGCCTCTCGTTGTCATTAAGGAACGGGTACTTAACCCCAAAAAACTGTTTCTTAGCCATTATATTGTTAAATTATTACTAATAAGTATATAAAATCTAACTTTTTTCATGGGAATATAAACAAAAAAATGCAGCCATTTCTGACTGCATTCTATAGAACTAATTTACCAAATTAACAACCACCAGTGCTGCCACAACCACCACCATAAGATGATGAACCGCATCCACCGCCACCAGAGCCACAACCACCTGTAGATGAGCTACCACAGAATCCACTATAGTCCTCATCGTCATCGTCTGAATGCTGGAACAGCCTGTTCCTGTAATTCAGCCTTGCAGAACGAGCAGTAATCTTCCTAGTGATACCGTCAACTGCATTGTTGACAGCCTCGCTTATAAGGCTCTTAAGCTCACTCTCGTCAATGATAAAAATCTTTCCCATAACGATAAATTTATCAATAAATATTAATTACACCCAATAAGGATGCAAACTCCCATCCTCATATACAACACCGAAATAATACTCCCTACCAAAGATACCCCTCGTAGCAGCCTTTAACATGTCAGCTAATGTTGCATGAACACACTTATTTACAAGGAAACAAGTCCTCTTTAGTGTGAACTTACCATCATACGAAGGCACGTATGGAGTAATATCAAACTCCGTCTTACAACCATGAGCAAATGGTGACTTTAGTTTCACACCAAATGTTTTCTCGAAAGAAACAAACATATCTGGTCTATCAAACAACTCAACCAACTTAATGTTCTTGAAACCCATCTGGTTATAATGCTCAATACACTTACATATTTCCTCCTTATCACATAGATACGGCTTCATCATATTGATGTTCATCGTAATCTTGCTCTTATCCTCAATGCTACGATAGAATCCCTGTCTATCAAACGTTGATTTATGACCACGAATTTCATCAGCTATTTCCTCGTTGTAGTGTTGTGGGGATATTGCCATACCATCACATTCATTGAGAATATTATAGAACGCATACTTATGTGTGTAACATTGCTCTGGAACTGATGTAATAACATATACCCTAAGATTGGTGGTAGACTTGACCTTTCTAATCAAATCAAGCACATCATCTATGAAAAGCATAGGTTCTCCACCACTAATGCAGATAGATGTAATCTTAGCCCTATTCTCGTATATTCTCGAAAATATGGCTCTGACATCTGGTCTCTTGACGGGAATATCAAGACCCTTATTCAATGCATCCACACAGAAAGGACATTTATTAGGACACAGTTTAGTGAAATGAATCTGCAACTCATTCTCAATCTGGTCACACGTATTTACGTTATACTTAATCATACTTTATTCCATTTATAAAGACCATAGATACAATTTAATGTCCAGAAGACAAATTGTGCAACCATACACCAATCTCCAGCAACAGCCCACATGACAATACTTCCAAGGTCGATAATCAACCAATAGAACCAACTCTCTTTATATCTCAGTATCATGAGTATCTGAGCAACAAATGCTGGGACGGTAGTTATTGCGTCCATAAATGGTTGTGTATCGTTCGTTCTGTTAAGAATGTTGTACAACACAATAACACCGAAATACGTTATACCAACCACAAATAGGTTCTGTGGTATTGTCATACCTCTAGTATTAACTTCCTGTGTATTATCGTTATAGTTTCTACTCCAATGATAAATACCGTAGAGCATTGTAACGAAGTAGAAAACGTTCTCAACAATCTCCCCATAGAGGTTCTGTCTACCAGCAAGGATAATGTATGTTATAAGCTGTATGAAGCCTAAAATGTAAAACATCAGCTTCCTACTACTACACAATACAACAGAAGCAACGCCAAACAGTCCACTGATAAGTGAAAGTTTAGAGCTACCAGTTACAGTGAAGACTACAGCCTGTATAATCATACCAGCAAGTATAAACAGGTAATCAAACAGACTGAAGCCCTTAACTGTCTCCTTTTCAATCAAATTATTCGTCATAAAGCTTGTTTATGTAGTTCTTAACCACCTCGAAGTTATGGAGGAAGTCACCGTCAAGAATCTCCACCTTATCCCAGAGTTTAAACTCCTTAAGCAGTTCCGTAAGCTTATTGAAGTTAGAAACACGTTCATTAATGGATGCCTGCTTCATATAGCGGCTACCATCATCAACGAACTTATTCTTTGGTGGAAGCAGGAAAATCTTATCCCACTTTACACGCCCCTCAAGAGCCTTTGCTGCTGGAAATACCTTGTAACGATATTCATACTTGGTAATAGGTATCTTTGGGTCTTCACTGTAAGCCTGGGCATACATCAAAGTCACTAGGTTATCTGTATCTGAAATAAACACACCCTGGTCGTTATTCCTAACACGCTTACACACATCCACACTCTGACCTATGAGGAAATCCACGAAATCGTCTGCTGTGAGGTCTGTATCCGTCTTACACTTGGTAAGGAGGTCTTCACGTCCATATTCTTCAGAGTGCTCAATTCCAAAGTACGTAGCAATGTCACGTACCAAGGTTGTCTTACCCTCAGATGCTGTGCCAGTGATGAGGATATTGTGGCACAGGTTGTTTCGGTACTCCCTCACAATGTACTTCCAGTACTTGATTGGATTCTGACGAATGTAAGTGCCACTGACTGGAACAACCTTATCAATTAATGTAACCTTTGCATTAAGAAGGTTGTGTTTCTCCAGCATTTCCTTATAGTAAGGCTCTGCGACATACCACATAACATCATCATCGTCATGTACAATTCCGTTCAACTGCTCAACAACCTCTGTCTGCCAGATAATCCAGTTGTTATCACACATACTCTCGTCAATACCAAGGTCAGTGTCGTTGATGGAAAATACAGACACAATCTCATCCTTCTCGAATATTTTGCGTACAATTGCTGTGCGCTCCTTAAGAGTCATGTTGATGTTACCAGCACGCTCCTCATTATCGTATCCACAGACGATGACAAAGCACTTGTCATTCTCCTTCTTAGCCCTCATGATGGCATCTAGGTGTCCACGATGCATTGGGCAATACCCACCGAAACAAATACCTATCTTCATACCTTTTTAACAAATAATGCGCAACCTCTACCGCCACCATAATAGTACGCAGGTTCGTACCCATCTTCTTTCATTTCTTTTTCTGTATTATAATCAAGCCTGCAACTTTTAGTTTTATATCCAACTGCTTGAAAAAACGATTCGAAAAAGGCAACTAAATCATTAGTAGAACCAGACGAATAGCATGTAAAACTTCCTATAATTCCTTTATCTACCTCATCTTTAATTAAAAAATCAGTAACACCATAAGGAAATATTCTAAAAAACAACAACTTCTCATGTTTTTCCTTATTGAACATAAATTTATATCCATTAAAAGGGTTTATAAGAAGATAACCAAAATAATTTATAACTTTGTCATACGGAATGGTACAATTACAGTCTTTTGGTTGTACATAATCATTAATATAGAGTTCTGTACCACAGAGGTAAAGACACTTATTTTCTTTATCTATCGCCCAAAACATATCATTTATTTTTTTTTGCAAAGTTACGAAAAAAGTATGAGATAACCAAATATCCCACACTTTTTTTAACACCTTTTAACCTTAGAACATGTATTTAACCGACACGAAGAAATTCGTTGGGGCATCTGGCATATAGAGTGGCTTACCAGTATTTGACAGCACACCAGTCTGGATGTTATCACGGTTGGTGATGTTGTTGAGGTGTCCGCTAATAAGGAAGTTACTCAGTTTCACACTACCGTATAAATTAAGCTGCCATAGGTCTGGAACTGTAAACTCGTTATCCAAGTCGAGATACATATGACTTCGATACTTGTACTCAAGACCAAACGACCACATCTTATCACGCCACTCAACAGACTGGTTAAACGTACATCCTGGGGTAAGTACATGTGTCTTAGTACCATATACATCCGTCTTAATTTTGTTGTTCGAATAGGATGAGTTGTTAATGAAGTGAAGCTTGTCAATCGGCTCATAATCGAAATATAACTCAATACCCATACGATGACTGTTGTCTGCCTTCTCGTGCTCTGGTAGACCGTTTAAGCCAAGTGTACCTGTCAGTGAACGCTCGTTCTCGAAAATCATGGCAAACAGGTTAAGGTTGGCATTCAGTCGCTTAGTGGCAATGTTCCAACCAAGCTCGAAGTCATTTGATACCTCAGCATCTGTTGTTGTGAGAGAACCTGGATACCACTCATTACCACCGAACATGTCTGTACGTGTAGGTTCACGGTGAGCACGTGCATACTTGAAATAAGCCTCATTGTGTTTGTTGAACTTATAACTAGCATCAGCACCAAAGTTAAAGAAATTCCACTTTGTATCCTCGTCGAACTTAACAAGCGGGTTCATAAGGTCACAATACCAGAAGTTAACGCCACGATACTGTCCATTGGCTGATAATGTAAGTCCACCGAATGATTTCTTAATATTGGCGAATAACTCATAATCCATCTTATGGCCACGATTATCGTAATACTCTGATGGGTCGATGTTACGTGCCTTATCGATGTTGCGTTCGTCAAGGTAGTGCTCACGCTCGAACTTATAGATATTAGTCCCTACCGTAATAGAACCATTGTCGATGTAATATCGTGCTGCTGCATTACCGCCATACATATGCTGCTTAAGACCGTAGTTATACAACATTCCAGTCTCAATAGGTTCATCACACAGTCGAAGCATATAGTTGTCAAGGTCGAAACGATATTCACCAAGCAGCATGTTCCAATATAATGAAGAGGTAAACAATACCTTATCACTAAACCATCCGTTATATGTGAACTTATTTACAGTCTGAAAGAAATTATCGTCCTCGTCCTTGGTACAGCCATTTATCTTACGGTTCTTACTCAGTTCCTCCATAGTAGCACCAATGTATCCCTGCCCATTACGATGGTATCCTGTAATCGATAGAAAATCCACAGAACTCTTATCGTTAATGAAGTAACCAAGCTTGAGACCAAGTGACTGCGAGTTATTCGAACTATGCTCACGATAACCATCAGTCTGTGATTGAGTGGCACGAACATGTAATGCCCACTTACCCATGAGTCCTGTATTAATGTTGGCAGATGTCTTGAATGAATAGAAACTACCAGCACCGAACTCCGCATAAGACGTAGTATTCTTCAGTAGGTCAACAGAGCTGATGTTGATACTTCCGCCATACGATGCAGTTCCTGGGTTATAGGTACTTGTACCACGTCCTACATCAATTGTACCAGCATCTGCCATAATATCTGGGCTGTTGGCAAAGTAACAACCAAAGTCCTCAGCCTCATTCCAGGGCATACCATCCAACGTAACATTGATACGTGTCTGGTCTAATCCACGAATACGGAAATAACCATAACCGAAGTCAGTGCCGTTGTCGCTGAAAGCAAAGATGGAAGGCATCTGAGCAAACAACCAGGAAGGCTCTTGACCATAGTTGCTGGAGAGGATTACCTCAGAGTTGATAGTACTTCCAAGCATCGGGGCTGCATTCCGATAGAAGGAGGTGACGGTAAACTCGTCCAGTGTCTGGTTAATTAACGTATCAGTACTCTCGATTCCATCAACGTTGTCGATGGGGTCAGCGTATGACATGGTTGCCATTGCCATACACATAAACAAACAGATAAACTTTTTCATTTCTTTAAAATGTTATTAAATGTTAATGTTTTCTTCTTATTCTGTTCCTTAATTTTTTTCCTATCATCCTTAGACATCCACCAATTTTTTCTCTCAATCAGTGTAATTTCTCCAGCTTTAGTACAAACCCATACGAAACACATTGCAAAACCAATAAACCCATAACACGGTATGATAACCCACCACAGAAGTACTGATGCAATGGCATCTGAAAGCGTTACCTTATTATTAACGTAATAGAATATGATTGTAGACACTAATGTACCAACAATCCATGATACAATCCATATTGCAATTTCACTAATACTCATCATCTTCGTCCTCCTCGTAGTTATCGTAATACTCCTCGTCCTCTGGGTCTCCATCTTCCGCAGGTTCAACTGGAGTAACTTCAACATTATTGCACTTTATGGCTTTACCACACTCTGGACAGAACTTGATATTTCCAATAACATCACCGAATATAGTATGCTCTCCCAAATATACAAGCTGACCGTATTCATTCATGAAAATTCTATGGTCTTCCCTGCCAAGTGTTTCCTTGCCTTCACAAAACTTACACATATTATTTCTCTTTTAAAAATTTGTCAACCATACTTTCAAGACCACGTTCAAGACGATAGTTCTCATAGTTAATCAATGAGTCGATTGGGTTAGAGTCCTCACAGTCCTCAAGGTCAGTGTCGTTTATAACAGCCTCCTTGTACTCTTTATAAGTCCATGAGTTCTTACCTATCTTAGGACGCATCAGAGCTGGTGCATTCTCACCATGCTTCTTTATCTCCTTCTCTATACTAATGAGTAGAATCTTTTTTGCTTGTTCTCTAGTCATAGCTGTATGATTTTGGTTGCAAAGATACACAAAAAAATCGAGATAACCAAATATTATCTCGGTTTTTAAAAAAAATTAACTAATAATGATACAATATACGTCTTGGATGAATTGAAATTTTGCCGATTTCGAGATACAAGTGTATAATGCTACCGCATCAAAGAAAAGGACTGGCTGGAGTATCCTCAAAATTATATTGGTATGTGTGGGAAAGTTGGATTTTAAACAAAACTAATAGTGATACAATTCGGATGTTGTCATCGTCATGAGTCCTAAAAGAAGGATAAGCTGGAAAAGTTATTTGACGAAGTAATATATTCCAAAACTAGTATCTAAGATTCACCCTCCTAAAATAAATAGTAGGATTTTAAACAAAACTAATAGTGATACAATTTGCTGAGCGCACAGGTTCACTTGAAATCGGTATTAGTAAACAGTAGCTGTTCAACCGAAGCGAACCGCATAATAATAATAACTAATAATGATACAATGGCATACTGCTTCCGCATATCCGCCTCACTAAATAGATAGTAGACTTTTGAATAAAACTAATAATGATACAATGCAGTCTTATACGAGTTAAAAGCTCACGCTAGGCGTGAGCATTAACATCAACACGTTGAATCCCAATGGGGTAGTAGGCTTTTGAACAAAACTAATAGTGATACAATTGACAGGTTTCAGAAGTTAATTCTATATTCTTCGTCATCGGTTCAGTCATACCCTTCAATATCCGTCTTCGCATCATTTGGTTCTGCCTTTCTTATAATATTGGTTCACCACATAATCATAGAAACTAATAATGATACAACCCTAATTTCCATCTTAATCATGAGTGAACTGAAGCAGATAACTTCCATGCATCCTTCTTAAGAATCTCACATCAGAAGTTCTTACTGTAAATGGAGTCATTTTACCTTTTGCATTTGGCTTTCTTGTGACATAATTACCGTTAATATCCTTTAAGTACACTCTCCCATTTGAACTTCCACTAATAAAACACTTAATTCCGTTCCATAGAACAAGGTCTCTTTTCTGTAAACCACTATTACCTATCATATGGGAAGTTGTTTCAGCTTTACGTATACCTCCCTTTTGAGGAACTTGCCTATGTAAAGACCTAGTATGCCTTCTGTTAAGCTTATACTGGTAGAATCCACCAAGTCTGTCAGCCTCCAGGTTACCAGTCATGACAAATGCATCGCTAGTATGGGACTTCTCAATCCCACCCCTTAAGCGGTTAGCTTTGGTTATGTAACCATACGTAGTATTAACATTGCCATATAGCTCTTTTACTTTCCAGAACACGGGTTTACCGATTGTCGATACTGATGTTTGGTTTTTGAAACTAGTAAGCTTTTTCACATTAAGTTCAAATTCACCATTATGTAGCTTCTTATGACAATCCTCACACAATGTGATAAGATTCCCAACCGCATCAGTACCGCCTTGTGACCTATATTGAATGTGGTGTACGTGAAGTGTTTCGCACCCACTTTCTCCGTGACAATGCTGGCACTCGTGTCTATCCCTAATTAAAACATACTCTCTGGCGTTTTCAAACCCAAACAATTCACCATGCTGGTACTCCTCACCTTGAATATCTGGATTCTGTAGTTTCTGAATATCAAACGGAGCAATTTCAATGGTTATGTTAGAAACAGGCAGAATCTTATGGACACGCTGAATGGCTTTCATGTGTTCGTCAAACCTATTCCTTGATGTAGGGGTTAACCATCCATTTGGTCTTTTCCTATTATCAAAACGTGGTTTTCTGTACCTAGTCTTTCTGTTACGTCTAGTACTCCTAGATTCACGCCTAGAAAGTATAAGACCTGGAATCTCTTTACTGCGAAGTTCTACTTGAGCAGCATAAAGTTCTTTAGAAGATGTTGATGCAGATAAACCTATATACCTAGAACCAGTATCAACCCCCAGATTTATTTCTTGGAGGTTCTCGCCAGAAACATAGTCAAGCTGGATTGTAAAAGGAACGGTAGAAACCACGTGGGCTTTACCTTCCTTCAAAAGTCTCCTAACTTTTCCATGCCTTGTTGTTGGCATTATAGGCTTGCCATCCTTGTTTAATACGTAAACCATTTGTTTAATTTTAAAAATGTTATAAACCGTCAAATAAATGACGTTGTGTACCCATCGCTAATGTTGGTTGGAGGTTTTCACTAGAAAGACATTCTCGCTAGCCGCAGGGTTTGGGGCTTGGGTAACAACTCCAAAGTGCCTATATATTCTCCCTCAACGTAGTCCTCGAAGGACTTAAGCTAATCGTATCATATTAGTTTTGTGGCGCAAAGATATATAAAAAAAACGAGATAACCAAAAGTTATCCCGATTATTAATATTTTTTAACAATTATTCCATCCACCAAGGTTTCAATAAAGCTACAGAATAATTTCCAATTTTTTTATAGACATAAAGAGTCCCAGCAAAATCATCATTAAATTCTTCAATAATCATATTCTTCAATTTCCTAGTCCCACAATTACCGAAATATAATCCAGAAATATTTTCAGCAGTATCTGTTAATTCACATTTATCACCATTCATGAAAAACCTTAATTCATCTAATTTCTTTTTCTTTTCGTTTTCATCTTGTGCATTTTGGTACTCTTGACGCATTGACTTCAAAGTAAGCCTATTATCATTCAACACGTCCCCTAACAAATCAGTGCTAATTATGTGCGAAAGACCATTATTTGTCTTGCGTATTTTAATAAGACCATTCTCTATAGCCCTTTCACATAAATCAACGTCAAACATAAGTTTATTAAAACCGTTTAACTCTTTAAAAAAATCAATATATTCACTCATAACTCCTATTTTTTTTTGCAAAGATATATAAAAAAATCGAGATTTCAAAATAAAATCCCGATTATGTTCAATTATCTTACAAACAATCCAAGTGGCTTATTCTTTAACACCTTTATAAGCTGGTCACTCATGTTACTCTGTTTCTCCATTAAGTTCCAAGGTGTCATCCTATCCAACCTCTCCTTAAGTTCATTAAGTACCGTTTCCTTCTCAGACTTACCCTGTTCAAGAAGCATATTGTAATCCATCTGCATCTCAGCCTCTGGAATCTTCACAGCACCACTGTACGTACCTCTTATAATACCAAGCAGTATCTTAGCCTCAGCAACAAGTAAACGTCTTATAATCTGTTGTGTTGGATTATTCATCAGCTCATATCTCATCTTATCCAATGGAACTTGGTCTGGTGTTATGATAATGTCATCCCTATTTTCAAGCCTACATTGCTCAATATCGTCTGGACTTCCAGATGTATCATAGTATGTATACCACACGTAGCAGCTTGCATACCTATTCCAACCCCATGTATCATCAGCAGCAACACCGCCAACCATGTTTGGAGAGCCTGGAACTGAAAGAAGATGTACAAGGTGTGTACCTTCTGGTCCTGCCGTTACCTTATAAGCCAAGTCACCCCTAAGGAGTGAGTTCTTGTACTTAAGGTCAGCAGCCATAAGAGCCGTATCGTATGCTGAACCCACATAGAATCCTGTAAGTCCAAGTCCATTACCCATGTTACCATACTGTCCGAATCCACCACCTATACCTGTATCAAGAGTACCCAAGTTACCATAAAGAGCTGCCTTGGTAGTTGATGGGGTAACATACATCACCTTATTAATCTCACGTCCCGCTGGGATTACATATACCTGCTTTCCACGTTCAACCTGGAAGAAATCTTTCTTGAGTTCGTAATGTCCTCTCTGCTGCAACCCAACCTCACGTGAGAACCAGTATGAGAAATCACGTGACCAGTCCATTGTACGAACGGTCATGGCATATGCCAGTTCGCTTGCATTCTGGAACTGTATAACATTCTTGTTCTGCATATTGAGCCACTGTGTCTCTATCACCCAGTTCTGAACCTTCTCAGAGTAGTCACCTATAGCTACGTCCAGGAGGTCGCACAACTGCTCATCCTCAAGCTGTACGATACGTATAGGAGCACCCAACATCGTTCTCACTGTACGGAATAGTGACTTCATATCTTCTGTTAAAATCATAGTAAACCAAATTATTTACTATAAATATAAAAAGGTGGTTATTTCTAACCACCATTATCCAAATTAATTACTTTAAATTCTCCCTCTTCCTTTTTCCATATCCTTTGGTTCTTTGAACCTCTAAAGGCTAAACTAACGTCTCTTTCTTCTTCAATAAACTTACCATCTACCACATAATCAAGGTAGTTCAAAATCTCACTCATGTGCTCTTGTACGTATTCGAGCGTAAAACCTGTATACAGCCAAATATCCTTCTCTGGATATTTCTCTTTCAATTCCTTTGCCAAGGATAAAACATCTTCATAAGAACAAAGTGGGTCGCCTCCCGAAAAAGTGACACCTTTAAGATAAGGTATCGTCAATAACTCAAATATTTTCTGTTTATCGTCATCCGTGAACTCACGTCCACCGTTAAAATCCCATGTCTCTGGGTTGTGGCATCCTTTACAGTGATGTACGCACCCAGACACCCATATGGTTATTCTGAATCCAATACCGTTATTTAGGTCTGGGTACGTTATCTTGTTTACTTTCATAAATTAAAATTCTTTAATGTGCTTTACCCTATCCTTGACCTCTTCCTGCTTACCGAAGTTGAAGGCCGTCTTGTAATCCCCCGTGAGATACCCTGTCACTCTACGCAATCTGCTGATGTTCTTTCCACCGCACATTGGACAAGTATCACCCATTTCATCGGTATATCCACAGTCCTCGCATGTGTCATTAGGTACATTAATTGCGAAGTAAGGTATGTTCTTATCCATTGCATAGAGTACTATAGCCTCAAGTGCATCTATGTTATGTTTCGTCGTACTAGGAAGCTCTACGTATGTAATACATCCTGCTGTAGAGAAACTTGTAAGCTTAGATTCTATGTCTATCTTCTGGAATGGTGACATATCATGCCATACTGGAACGTGCATTGAGTTTGTGAAATACTCTCTGTCAGATACATTAGGTATGACACCATATCTATCTCTGAACTTCTTAAGTGCTGTATGACACAGGTTCTCAGCTGGTGTGAAATATACACCGAAGTTAAGCTGGTATTTCTCCTTGAAGTCCTTAATTTTCTTACTGAATAGTGTCTCTATCTCAGTTGCAAGTTTCATTCCCTCGTCGGTTGTATGGTCTGTCTGTATAAGTGCCTGTAACGTTTCAGCAAGTCCAAGCTGTCCAAGCGCAAGAGTTCCATGCTTAAGTGCTGAACGTATGCCTTCCTCTGGAACGTATCCAGCCATTGTACCATTCTCCCACATAAACTTAGCTGAAGCTGGTGACTGACTGCATATCCATTCAAATCTCTCAATAAGCATATCCTTAGCTTCATCAATCTTCTTGGAGAGAATCTTCATAAATTCTTCTACAACCTCATCGTTGGAATATACCCTATCTTCCTTCTTAGCCTTCTCTTCAACCTTCTCCTTAGCTTCCATAGCCAATGTAGGCATGATAACGGTTACAGGGCATATATTACCTCTACCGTCTTTGAGCTGTCCGAATCCGTTGATGTCAAATCCGTTTGCTGTCCTACAGCCCATAGTGCTGAAATAAGTCCTTGGGTCGTTAGGGTCATAGCCTGCGTTACCAGTCCAGTCACAGTTAGCGTAGTTAGGATAAAGTCTCTGTGATGTAGACTTGAGGGCAAGCTTGAATAAATCATAGTTAGGGTCTCCTTCTGCCTTATTTACACCATGCATCATCTGGAAGATACCGCATGGGAATATAGGTGTCTTATGATGTTTTCCGACTCCCTCTATAGAACCATCAAGAAGTGCCTTGATTACCATTCTTCCCTCTGGAAGTGTGCATGTTCCATAGTTTATTGATGTGAATGGGAGTTGATTTCCGCTTCTGCTCTGTAATGTATTGAGGTTATGGTACATACCCTCAACAGCCTGTGTAAGTTCTTTCTGTGTCTGTTCAATAGCGTATGTGTATACGTTACCACTCTCCTTATATTTCTCGTCCTCTATGGACATTGAGTCATTAAACTCGCTTAAATCTTTTACTCCTTCTATATATCTTGCCCCGTTCTTGAAGTGCTTGTAGAATGATTTACGTACATATGGGACCATCGTCCAATCAAGGTGTGTTGCTGATACACCACCAAACTGCTGTAAACTCTGTAGCTGGAAAATCACTGCAACAAGCTGCATTGCTGTATTGATACTGTTGGCTGGTCTCACATCTGTCTGTCTTGTATTGAATCCCTTTGCCAGGAGGTCATCAAACGGTATGGAAAGGCAGTTATGCATTCCAGCAGCATAAGAATCTAGGTCATGGATGTAGACTTCGTTATTTAGGTGATTGTTTCTTGATTTCCTGGACATGCAGTACTTCAGTGCGTAGTCCTTCAATACAAGTCTATTGACCTCACCCATCCTTCCACCGAAGGAATGTTCATCTACATTTGCATTCTGGTTTGTTACATTTGTGGCAAGGAGCTTCTTAGTAATATCCTTGTACAACTTGTCCCTGTTCTCACGAATAAGTTTATGATTGTATCTGTAGATAATATAGGCTTTTGCAACCTCCTTGTCAACTTCCATCAGACATTTCTCTACATTATCCTGTATATCCTCTACGTGTACAGTATCGTTTGACTGAATGTTGTAAATCTTTCTGATACAATCAATTACGGTGTAGTTAGGTTCTTTCCCACATGATTCAAACGCCCTCTCAATAGCACTTTCTATCTTCTGAATTTGGAACAATTCTTCTGTTTTGTCACGCTTAATTACTTGCATAAACAAAAGTTCTTTTTTTAATAAATTATTTTCATTTTTTTCGGTCAACCTTTTGGTATAATTTTTAAATCATTGCAATGTTAAAATAAATATACCCTCGGAGGATAAAAACAAGGCCGAAAAAATAAAAAAATGGCTACCAGCATATCTAACTTACTGATAGCCAAGTTGGTGGGAGATAAAAAAAAAATCCCATAAAAATTTTGGCTATTTTTGCCATGTTTTATTTACCTTTGGAAAGGCGAAATACTTCACTTGCGAGAGCTGTACTATCCTCTTGTTGTTTCCTCTTTACTTCAAGGAAATTCTCGTATTCATCGACACTATCGGTGCTTATTCTACACGTTCCGTTGTTGAAATCTACACCATTCAATACCTTTCCACTCTTACCAGCCCTGTTCTTAAGGATGGCGATTGTTGCCTTGTTGTTACTAATGTCTTCTACTGTTCTGGCTATAGACATTATAACGTGTGCTATCTGGGCTTTCTTGACAGAGCCACCTATCTTATCCATAGTGACAAGTTCGAGATTTATAGAGTCCTTAGTACCCTGTGACGGGACCCATATCGCCATGTCCAGCTCTCCAGCCATAGCCTCTAACCTACGCATGGTCTTACCCTCTTTTTCAAACTCATTACTTGTTGACTTGTCATTCTCATGTTCCAAACATTCGAAGTAATCGATGATAGTAAGCTCTGGTTTGAAACCACTATTGATGAGTTTCTTGATGAATTTCTCAATTTGTCTCGCTGTTTTCTCACCACTTGGGAACTTAACTATCCTAAGATTCTCCTGTAACTTTTCCTTGTCTTTGAACTCTTCAAGTGTTTTCTTCACCTGTTCCACAATTCCTGGCTTTGACAAGTCCTTTGCCTCAATGCCAGTAATTCTTCCGATATGTTTTCTCTGAATCTGCTTAATTCTGTCCTCAAACACAATCTGTAAAACCTTATGACCATTCACAGCTGCATGTGAAGCCATAGCAGTTGTAAGTGATGTCTTACCGAAAGATGTAGGTCCAATAATAACACCAAGTTCACCTCTTCCAAGTCCACCTTCCAGTATTTCATCAATCTTTCCTATACCAGTTGGTATTGGCGTTCTATAATCGTCGGATAGGGTTTCATTGATATGGTCGAATAGGCATTCACCATAATCATTATGTACGCCCTTGCTCATTGCATCATTCAAAAGATTCACGCAGGCTTCGAACTTATCAGAATCACCCTTTCCAGCAATTTTCAGAATCTCATTTGCTGTCTTTACGATATTCTGCTGTCTGAAGAATTTCTCAGCAAGTTCCCTAGTTCTTTCAACCCCATCAGATGGAGCATTCTTAACCTTATCAAGAACTGCGAGGTATGTCTCAGTCTCCTTGTCGGAGTGAGATATGTTCCTAAGCTCTATCTCCATATACTCATACCTAGGAACATTTCCCTCTCGCTCATAATAGTTCTTCATCACACCCACAAACGTCTTAAGGTTTGGGTCTGTGAACATGTTTTGGTCAATTATTGGGCTTAAATCCTCGAAGAATGTGTGGTTTTCCATGAACTCATGGGCTAATTTATACTGGTATATCTCTCCCAGATATCCTAAATTATCCTTTCTCTGTTGAGTCATCGTCAAAACCTCCCTTTATTAATAATATAATGACCTTAAATACTTTTTGGTTTTGTCAGCTACCGCACGTCCCCATGCGTTCTCTATCCTCTTGTTGGATAGATAAAGACTGTAAGCATATTTCTTAGGCTTACCAATTTTCTTACACGTAACAGTTCCATCCTCTCCTACGGTCTTCACAGACTCTGGGTAGAACTCCTCCACTGTGGTATACTGACTAAGATACTTTGAATTCTCCTTTGGGTCAAAGTAACCCTTCTCCCTTATTTCCTCTCTTGATGGTGAGCAAGCCTCACAAATCTTTTTAGTAATCTGCAAGAGAACATCTGGTTTGTCGTTAATCATTGCCTTAAGCACCTCGTGTTCAAACGAAAGTCTTCCCTCGTTTGCCTTGAAGAACGTCTCCTTGTCATATACGAACGTCTGTCCGTCCTTACCAGTTACCTTCACGTTCTTGTTACTTAAGTCAACCTTCTCACGGATTGCCTTAGGATAAGCATAACCATCCCAAATCTTTGTGATTACATCACGCTTGTTGTCCGATACTACAAACTTGAACGTACAAGCCCAAGGTTCAATGAGTTTAGAGTCAAATTCATCACCTGGTACAGGGTCTGCTGGGTTGTAGTAGAACCATGTGTAAACCCTACTCTTCGACTTTAAGTCATCATCAATCAATTGTACAATTTCATCTACCTTCAACTTGAAGTCTAGTGTGTTCATACTGTTTTCAATGAAATTGTAAATTCTGAAATTTCTCTTACAGATGATGTTGTCATTCACATAGAGGGTGAACTCAAACCTCTCCTCTTTGTAATCTTTTTCCTTGTTAATTTCCATAAAAATAAAATGTTAAGTTAAACAAATCTTTTCTATACTCTAAAATATTTAAAAAAATCACTTAATACAACAAAGCCCTCTTTGTTTTCCCATATTAAATAATGTTTACTCAAATCCTTTTCATATCCTATTTCATACCCGTCTGGGTCTTTCAGACAATTATACAACAGTTGTATACTAGTACCATCTAGATAATACCTATAATAGTATTCTAGCAGTCTGAATCTACCCCAAAGTTTCTCCTTCTTAAGTTTCTTCATGAAGAACTTAAAATGTTTGCTGTCGTATCTTCTCATATTTCTTAGCGCAAAGATATATAAAAAATGTTAAAAAAACAAGGATTTTGATAAAAAAATTTTAAATCCCATAAAACTTGAAAAAATCCTCTACGTAAAAATTCCTACTACCCCTGTAGTTACAATCACACTTTTCTATGGCGTACTTCTCATGTTTATAAAGCCAAGGTCTCTCCCTGGTAATCGTTAATATCGTATTGGAAGGTATCTTTATACACCTTTCTATTTGGTAAAACCTATTTTTCTCCAACAGGGTAGGGTAATAATATATGAGAAATCTTAACCTTCTCATATTCTTTAAATTACCAGTCTTTTTCAACTCACCATATAACAGTTTAATCGACATACACCTTACTTCGAAATCAGTTAATGGTTTCTTTTCATGACCACGACGTTTCTTGATTTCTTCAAGAATTTCTTTTATATTCAGCATACCTTTTCTGTTCCATTAAAATTATACGACCATACGGTGCTAACACGTTACCGAACTTGGTTTCGTCGGTTAGGTCAAACATTCTGTTTTTATCTATAATCTTATATGCGTTCTTAACGTTCCTGTTAGTAGTGTCAATCGGGGCATATAACACATCATTCAACCCCTTTTCAGCTTCCTCTGTAAGCAACGGCTCTGACAAATCTATTATCTTCCTGTTAATCTCATATAACCTGTCTCCCTGGCAACCGTCAGTAACCCCGTTAACGATGTTTTCAAGCGATTTGAGAGGTTTTTGCTTGTTCTGCTTCCTCTCTTCCAGCAACTCCTTAGAACGCTCTATAATCGCCTTTAAATCGGTTTTATGTTTAACAATCTCTGGGAAGTACTTAATGAGTGTCGGCTGTCCAACTCCCTTCACCCCTTTAATGTTGTCAGATACATCACCGCATATTATCTTCTCAAGCACTATGTTCTCATGAGTAATACCAAGTTCCTCTATTGAGTTTTTATCCGTTATAAAATCCTTCTTAACTGGATTATACACTATGACTGTATCTGATATAAGCTGTGTCAAATCCCTATCAGATGAGAATATAACAACCTTCTCATTCTCATGCTTATTCTTTACGTAGTATGCAATAAGGTCATCACCCTCAACGTTATCGAACTCATATTGTCTTACACAAACCTCTTCAAGTATGACTTGTATTAGGAACTTCTGTTTCTCAAACAGCTCATCTTCAATCTCCTTATCTGTTTTCTTCTTCTTATTACTGAGTACCTTCTTACAGAATGAATCAATGTATTTATCATATTCAGTCTTATTAATCTGGTGGTTCTCATAATGTTTATCACGATTAGCCTTATAATCCTCATAGTAGTTGTATCTCAAGACCCCAGAACCATTACCATCCCAGCATACCATGCAATAGTCAAAGTCCTTTCTAGATAGAATAACTCCAAGCTGACGTATGAATGTAAGTACAGCACCATACACCTCACCCTTGTCATTCATTCTCTTATCTACCAGTGAAATCTTTAATAAGTTATTACCATCAACTATTAACGAATACTCACTCCTGGAAATATTTATGTTATTTGCCTCAGCAATTCTTTTTTTAATCGGTTGTTTCATTATATTTTCTTTAGTGCAAAGATATATAAAAAAAGTTAAAAAACCAAATTTTTGGAATATTTATTGTTAATTAATTGATGACATGAAAAAGTATAGAATAAACGAGGCACAATATAATATAATCATTGAGACTGCCAGAATCCAGAATTTCTACAAGAGGGATGAAAATGGAAAAATAGTGAATCCAGTAAATCCAACGCAGAGGACTGACATAGATTTCGGTAAATTAAAACAGTCTGACGATGACTTCAACGAAAAAAATAAACTACCAAAAAAGGATAGAAGAGACAGTGGAGAAGAATTCAGAGACGCAAGGGGATACTCAAAGAAGGTTATAGACAATTTACAATCAGACCTCACTGGAAAGGCTCAAGAAAGATATATGGATGCTACTGGAAGAGATACACCTGTTATTCCAAAGGATGAAATAGGAAAATTCTCTCCAAGCGTTAACAAGTATCTTAAAAATGGTATGGATGTTGCTGTAAAGGGTAAGACCTTCTCGTATGGAAATACAAAAGTTCCAGAGGATGTAATGATTATCAATCTTACATCAGCATGGAACTGCCCTACTACAAGTGGAGAATGCCCATTTAAGGAAGTGTGCTATGCTAAGAGAGCTGAAGGTGGAAGAGCTGCACAGTTGCAGTTAAGAAACTTAAGGAATCAACATGTCTTCAAATATCTTACTGGTAGGGAAATACTCAAGCTTATAGAAACTTATATCGAGCAAGCACCAGTACACATAAGATATGCAAGAATTAGTGAGGACGGAGATTTCCCAGACCAACAGACTCTTGATTTCTGCGATAAACTTGCTGGACACATTAAAGCAAAGTACGGTATCCAGACAACCGCATATACGCACAGACAGCTTGACTATAGTAACGTTAAAAATATATTGATAAATGCTTCAGACTATAGAATCAAGGGTGCTACGAGATATTTCATATGTACAGATAAAAAGAGTTGGGCTAACCTTCCAGAAGGTATGAGTGATGGTAGCACAAACCCAAAGGGAATTGATACAACAAACGGTGTCTTCAAATGTATGTGTGATTGTAGAAAATGTTACTTCTGCTACAGAACTAAGGAAGAAAACGGTGAACCAGAAGGACCGATTACCGTAGTAGAGGAACTTAGAGGCGGTGCTAAAAAAGTTAAAACAGCCCTAACAGCTAAAGGCAACCTTGAAGCTAAAAGTAAGATAGATATACCAGCATGTGCTGTTGAAATAAATGAAAAGAGGTAGGACAAATCCTACCCCTTTTTTGTTTTTACACGCTCGAAAGCTGCAAGAAGGTTTTCAGTAGTATGGTCATAGAACTCAGTATGTGGTTTACTTGATATATGCCACCCACAACATGATGGACAGTAATATGGTCTAAGTACACCGCCATGAGTGTCTATGTCAGACCCGTTCCACTTAATAAAGTTCTTAGCCTTTATTTCAGTCTCGAACAGCATCTTAGCCCTTCCACAGTCTGGACACATTACTCTATTCCTTTTCGGCTTCATGAGTGTCACTTTCTTTATCGTCTACACACAGTGGTCTATAGATGATGATTGCATTATTACTACCATCAAATGACGTTAGTTTTACGTCAACCACAAAACCACCCTCTTTCTCAATCTCTTCGATTCGTTTATTTACATGCGCCTCGAACTCGTTATAAAACGTATGTACAACAAATGCAACTCTTGTTTTTCCGTAATTGTAATGCATAATTTTACTTTTTTGCTGCAAAGTTACTAAAAAAAAATGAGATAACCAAATGCTACCTCATTTTTTTACACATTTTAAGAATTATGTACTAATCTAAACACCTCATCTGCTAGAGTTATATTCTCATTAACTGGGGCTGATGCCTCTTCCTCGGTAATATATCCAGGCATTGACATTATGGAAGTTTCACCATAACATGATTTATCTTCTGGAAATTCAAACCATCCAGAGAACTGGCATCTTTTCCTGGTACATCCACGAACATATGAATTCCAACCCCAAATAAGTTCATTATACCTATCACTATTCTTTAATGGTTTCGATAAGTTAGAAATTGTTGTATTGAAAATACTTACATCATTTCTAGCTGCTGAGCATAATTTTTCGAAATAGTTTTTTACATATTCCCTATTGAGTCCGAAATCATGTACCAGATAATAGAATATAGAACCAGCTTCATTAGGCTTGATAGTATCGCTACTATCCTTCTTTATCTTTCTTCCAAATTCAGAAGCCTCATTATATCCAATAACATCACTAAGACACTCATCCCTAGTCTCAAGTTCTGTCATATTCATTTTATATGGAGACTGGGAATTAGTTTTACAACGCTTTCTAAGAAGCATAACCTGTTTAGTGATTGAGTATGAACCAACTGCAAGCTCTTTACCAGTACCTCTTAGTTTATATCTTATAGCATCTTCTGAACTTCTCTTAACACCCATGTCTATTGTCTCAGTAGCTTCTCTTGAAACACCCTCGACAACTAGAAACCTTAGTGGTATTCCGCTTTCATGTATCGCATAAAGTCGGTGTTGACCATTTGCAAGTTTACCATCTGAATAGAATGTTATGGGTTCACCATTATCCTCACACCATTTGCCATCTTTCATCATTTTCGTATACTCCATCACTTTTTGATATTTCAGCTTCCTGTAGTTGTCGTTTTTATTCTCAACTATATCGATGGCTTCTTCTGGAGTAAATATTTTTTCGTAGTATTTCATAACCTTAACCAATTTCTGCTTCAATTCTACTGAATGCATTGTCACCAGCAGTAAACGTCATAGTCTTCCTGGTTGGTATTGAACTGAAATCACAAATATCATTGAACTTGTAGAAATCATCAGAGCCTTCCTCAAAGAGCATGAATACAGGAATATTATTGTCAGATGCAAACCACATCATGTAGAAATCTCTCTCACTTCTGGAAGCAATCTCACGAATCTTCTTGATGAGATTTTCCTCATTCCTATTACCCATAGATACCTTAGTACATACACGCTTTCCATTCTTCCTTGTTATCTTTTTAATCTCACAAGGTTCAACATACAGTCTGTCATTATGGATGAGAAGAGCAGAATACTTATTTCTTCTCCTTCCCCTGTTATTACTGCGGTCTCTAAATGTTAAACTACTATCACACAGACCTATGTGTGTCTGGTGTGTTTTACCTGTTCTACTTAAGTCGGAGTTAGTCAGTTTCTTTACTGATATTCTCCTCTCTTGATTTAAGTTTATCTTCATAACTATTAATAACTTTTCTGTTAGTTCATTCATCTGTTGATTCTTCTGCAAACTGAACGTCAGCCTCTGTAACACTCTTTCCTCCATCTTCCTCAAGTTTAGTCAGTATATCCTTGATATAAGTCTTTTTATAATCATCAAGTTTATTTGGATTTACCAAACCATTATGAACACATGACATTTCGCCTTCATATGTAATATTCCAAGGTGTTGGAAGCTGATTCTTCGTTGTCCTTATCTTAGTTGTAATACCATAATTGTATGTTTCACCCTTTGCTGTAGCTGTAAGTTTCTTAGTAGCAGCCTTTCCAATACCACCAAGATGCATTATCAGTCTAGCACCATAGAAGAATGTTTTACCTCCCTTAAGCTCTATTGATGGAACTCCACCCATTGAGTTCATTGAATCATTCCAAATCTTATTAACGCAGAAGAAAGTGTTGGTATACTCAGAACCCATGCTCTTTGAAGATGGTATCCTGTTATTAATAATGTTGTTAAATGCTTGCGATATAGCACCAGCGTCGAACAGGTTGTTTGTACTCTTGCTTTCAAGTGACTTGAATGACTGTATAGAACCTATTGAGTCCCAAATGAAACACATTGGATATGGTATCTCTCCACTATCCTGTTTGTCAAGGAAATCATTTATTGAATAGGCAATATCTTCAAGAACTGCTTGCTTTCTCTTTACCTTCAACTTCTTACCTGTCGAATAGTCATTATCTCCATATGCATTTGCTAGTTTTGCGCTATTGAAATAGAAGAAATCACCAGTATAGTCTATAATTTGATTCTCTGTTGTATATGTAACTTCTCCAGTCTCGTAGTTTACATGTTCAACCTCAACGTCTCCGTATACAGGTGTAGCCTTCATTCCGCAATCAATTGCATATTTAAAGTCAAAATTATTCTCTGTCTCATAAATGATTGGTAATATACCGTTGTTTATACACGATGCAATAAGACAATTTTTTATAGTAGATTTACCAGTGTTAGACCATCCAGTGACTATTGACAAATACCCCATTGGAATTCCTGGTAATTTTATTGCATCAGAAAATGCATCTGGGAGTGGTATGAAAGATATAGGTTTATCAGCCACTGAGTTAGCATAGTCAGTTTCATTCTTCATACTAAGTTCCATTCTAGCCTTAAGTTCGCTTATACTAGGCTTCTTAAATTCCTTTTTCTTTACTGGTTGTTTCATTTATCACTGTTTTGTTTGTCTCTTATTTTATTTTTCCAACATCTTCTGCATACTGATTTATACATATCATTACCTCCAACCATTATCTGGTCTCCTTCAGTAACTATTTCACCGTTACTATCAAATCTTGCATTTATTGATGTTTTCCTCTCCCCACATGAGCATGTGGATTTGATTTCCTCAATATCATCAGCTAACTCGAATAACCTCTTAGATGCAGGAAAAAGCCTGCTCTGGAAGTCGGTTCTGAGACCGAAACACATGACGTTGATTCCAAGGAAGTCAACAACATCTGAAAGCTGGTCTATCTGTTTTTCGGTTAGGAATTGGCACTCATCTATCAACACCCACTTGAGGTTGTGGAACTGTGAGTTAAGGACATTATTGTAATCCTTTATAGCCTTATAGAGGTTAACGTCTGGGTCAACCATGACACACTTCCTCTCAAGTCCTACACGGGATTTTATGATGCCTTCGCCATCCCTGGTATCAGCGGATGGCTTAAGGCACATTATATCTAATCCATTTTCCTCAAAGTTATATGCTGTTGTAAGTAGCCTCAGCGTCTTCGCAGAATTCATAGTCCCATAATAAAATCTAAGATGTGCTGCCATTTTCAATATCTTTTAGCATAGAATCAAAATCATAATAAGTTGACTCATTATTTTCAAAAAGTTACCCATAGTACCATAATAGAAGAAAAGTTTATTCATTCATAACAATATTTGTTTTAGGTTATTTTAAAATGGTAAATCCTCATCCTCGTCTGATGTATCAAACTTAGTACCATCAATTATAGTACCAGCTGGGGCTTCAGCCTCCGCTATCTCACTATAATCCTTAGATGCTGTTGTTGCTTCCTCAATCTTCTCCTGTTCAGCCTCTGCCTTCATTTTTTCAAGTTCTTCCTTGCTAACGTACTTGTTAGCTTCCTTACTGAACACAGGTACTTTACCGTCTGCTATGATTGCCATATAGTCGTATGACTTTACGGTGTAAACCTCATACCATTTCTTAGAGTCGTTAATCCACTTTTCGCCAAGCTCGTAGTCATCTGTAATAGGGCTAGGAATTCCACTGTCAAGAATAAGGATAGTTGTCTTACCGTCAGCACCCTTCGTTAATGTCACAATAAGGTCAAGACCATTGTTAACATCGTAGATGCTATACTTATTACCCTTTGCTGCGGCAGCTTCGCTCCTAACTTTAGCAAGATTCCTTATCTGGTCGAATACACCTTTTCCCTGTCTGTTATCTGGGAAAAGCCAGAACTTTACACCATCTTCCTCATGACCACGCTCAATACAGCGGACAATCCACATATCTTTTGCCTTGTTCATGAATTCGACATCACCATACTTTTTCTTCGTAGGCTCATCCAATGCCTGGCTCTTAAGTTCCTTCGCCTTTGCAGAAATCTCACAGAATGGACATTTTTCACCCATAATCTTACCATCCACCTTGTTCTTTGGTGGACACACGAAAGTCTTCCACCCACTAGGTGAAACCTCCTTGTTTACACGAACCGTGTGCATGTGAATTTTCTGGAATGCAGTGTTACTATCTGGGGTGATAGGTAACAATCTGATTGTAAGTGTCTTAGAAGTCTCATTTTCACCCAACCTTGCCTGTAAATAATTCTTTGTGTCAAATTGAGTCTTCTTAGTTTTAACTTGTGGTGTATGCACCTCAGCATACTGTCTCTCGACTTCCTCTGCGCTAATGTTTGCGCTAAATCTTTTGTTTTCCATTAAAATAAATTGTTAAAAAAAATTATTATATGCATGTCAGAACATGCTTAAAGTTTTATATTGCAAAGATATATAAAAAATGTTAAAAAAACAAATTTTTCCCTAATTATTTTCTCTATAACTAGGGAAAAAATATATAGAAGATTATCCTAATGTGTCAAGGATACTCTTTATAGCATCAAGGTGTGAGGCAATCTCGGAAACCTGTTCATTTGGCTGCTGCCCCATGTGTCTACACATTGTAAAATGGTCTCTTACTATTGTAAAGGCATCATCAAGGCTATACTTTAAATCTCCGAACAAGTTACCCAAGTCATCGTTTCCGTATCCAGATTCAGCTAGAATCCTTTCCCTTTGTGATTCGTTGATAATAACCCTTTTCATTACAGTCTAAACAGTTTCTCAAGCGTCTGGATGTCATCGTCAGCAACACTGAATGACTTCGATATGTCACTTGGCATATCATCATCTAGGTCATCAGATGTTATGGTGTACTGGTCATCAACTGGCTTATCATTATCTGAATAAACCTCGTAGTTATCTCTCTCCTTTACCTTGTTTGCCCAAAAGTCATCTGGTCTTACATTAAAAGGATATGAGTCTATAGCACCACGAAGGTCAAGCTTCTCGGTCTGTGTTGGATTTCTCTTCTCAAACTCAGCCTTAAGGTTCTCAAGTTCTGTATTATTCTGGTCTAGCTTATCCTGGAATCCCTTGATGGTATCAATAAGGTCAAGAATCCTGTTATCCACCTTTGATAAATCTCTTCCAACCTGGTTTTCCTTTGAGTTAAGCTTCTCCTGTGCATTGGTAAGTCCATCTATATCAATGGTATCACCGTCAACCTCTCCACCATCACCAGTATCACCGTCACGCTGGTCTGCGAATGGGTCTTCGCCAGTGTCTTCCCCAGCCATAGGGTCTGCTGCATCTGGCATTGGTTGCCCCATAGCATTAGGGTCTGCGCCCATTTGTGCATTAGGGCCTCCACCAGCCATAGGGTCACCACCCATAGCGTTAGGGTCTCCACCAGGCATACCGCCAGCCGCATTAGGGTCTCCTGCTGGTGGCATTCCTCCCATTGCATTTGGGTCAGCACCTGGAGCACCACCCATAGCATTAGGGTCTTGTCCAGCAGCATTTGGGTCATCATCATCTTCGATGACAACTCCATGCTTCATTTCTGGGAAGCCTACATATGACTCGCTGAGACGCATAAAGTGCTTATGTGCCTCATATAAATTGTTTTCCTTAAGATACTTAATGTTAGTGTTAGCCATTTTAGTATTAGTCGTTCAATAGTTCTTTATTGTCTTCTGTTAAGATTGTCTTAGAACTTTCTGTTCTCTCAATAAGACCCTTATCCTTCTTGACTCTCTTTACTGCTGCTGAAGGCTCTGTACTACTAAGCACGCTCTGAGCCATAGCTATCTTCTCTTCTGTAGTCATAACGCTCTTGTTTTCGTTAATTTTATTTTCCGCTGGATAACTTACACGGATTGGTTTCTGTGGCTTGTTACCCTGTATGTGTTTTATTATAAAACGTCCCATAGTTTCAAATTATTTTACTATAAATATCTGATTACTCGAAAAATACCGACTTGTCCTCTATCTTTGTAAGATTTGACACTGAAAGTTCACCATTTGTGAGTATTATCAGTTTATCCTTATAGGTATCCCAGTCAATCAGATACTCGTTATTTGGCTTATCGTCGTTCTTCTCTTTCTCTATGAGCTTATTCAAGGCATTTATGGAAAACAGACACCCGTTCTTAACGTGCATGACAGTTGCATTACTAATCTTTCTAATGAACTTGTCTTTGTCAAATGTTTTGAACGATACAAGATATTCAGTATGGTTAGTGTCTATAGAATATACAAACACCTTATCAAGCCTTATCTTATACTCGGTTCTGAGTGTTTCAAGAAATGATAGAATCCTGTTTTTCTTTACAAATGTTCCAATTATAATTCCGTTTGTGCTCATTTTATTATTTAACTTGATATAAAGTACGGAATGGCGTACTTCTTATTTCCCAAAAACCTACTGAGTTTATTTAAACCCCTACTGGTGTTGTAAAACAAATGGTTATTTGGGTTAGAGTCTAACAAGGACATTACCTTGTTTCGTTTAATTCCACAATATTCAAGTACCTCAAGTGATACTCCAAGAACCTTCTCATCATGAAGTATATAAAGAAGGCCGTTGTTTATATAAATATTCTTCCTATCTTGAGAATTAAATATATTATATAATTTTTTTATATTATTATATTTTAATTTCAATATATCTACATAATGATATTCTATGGAATTTAATACATTGTTGCGAACAAAAGTGTAGAACTTTTTCAAGTCCTGTTCGAATTCACTCCTACTTTCACTCTTCTTGAATGTCCAGAATGTTTTATCGTCTAGCTGCCTATCCAATATGTTCCTATACCCTTCAAACGACTTAGCATTCTCCCATCCAATAATAAGAACAGGTTTTGTGGGGTCAACTTCTGAGTAGTCGTTGACCTGTGCCACAAAACCCTCAATATCATTCAGTTTCCTATCAGTAACAATATATCCTATAGTTTTCATAACACTAATTTTATGCAAAGATATATAAAAAAAGTTAAAAAAACAAATTTTTTAAGAATAAGCTGTACCTTGTTTGTTATGGAATCTGTAAATTGCATACGGATAAGCAGTACCATATACATTCATATTATTCTGAATAAAGTCCGAAACCCATCCTTTTGATGTCGTATACATACAAGCATGATATTTACCTCCTTCAAGTTTAGCATTTTTACCAATAATAGCAATATCGCCAGCTTGGAGTTTTATGGTTGGATTTCCACTTGGTCCTACAGTTCCACTATCTATCATAACAAAACCATGAGACTCTAGTATTCCATAGTATCTTAGATTAGTTGCATGAATTGTATCAGCTTTATTCTCAGACGTATAGATTCTTTTTGCTAATGGTCCTCCACCAGCCGCTATAGCATCTTCAACATGAGAAGCACATTTACCGTGTCCACATTTCTTTTTACCGTTTACTGTCTTACATCCAACCTGTTTTGTTATAATGTTAGCGCAAGCTTTTCCTACATCCCAGCCATTAATCTTAATTTTATCGCCACTTACTACCTCACTTGGTGGATTCGTATTTCCACCACCAGATGAATCGGTATTCCCACCTCCGTACAAATCATTACAGTTAGCTGGCTCATAGTCCTTGAATACATCCTGTATATCACTGAACTGAGGTGCTTCTTTTGGAAGAATCTTACTGTTAACTGGGTCTGGATACCTCTTGGCTATACTTCTCAGTAACTTCTCGTTAATCTGTCCCTTCTCCTTATCTGTAGTTCCAAATGGGGTGTTATGGGTAGATTGCTGACTATTTTTCACCACGTATATACGTCTATTTGCTACATTTATTTTCTCCGAAACTGCAACACTGATTGCATAAGGCTCTTCGGTGTTGCTATATGAATTTACATACATCCAGTTCAAATTCTGGATATAATCGTAATATCCATTCAATATTATATCAAACACTCCAGCAAGTTTATTTCTCTTACCATCTTCCTGCTTAAACATTATAAGTCCACCATCCGAATATACTGGCTTCAAGTTAACCGATGTTGAAGGTGATGACCATGCAGACTTCTGTACAGCATTGAAGAACAGCTGAGGGAAGTTCTTGGTATCATGTGTTTCTTCCTTCTTAGGTGGAGTGCCACTTGATGAGTAATTATCATAGAACGTCCTTGCATATTTCTTTCTGGCAGAAGGATTATCTCCACGCTCATATGCAGCTCTAAAGCTTTCTGCTGCATCCTCTGGTGATGTACATGAATTCAGTTTTTCCTTCGAATATTTTGTTGTAGTTTTACCATTAACAGTAACCTGTGAGATTGTAGCATCTATGAAGTTTACTTGGTAATCAGCACCATATTCTGAAAGAGTCTTCTTTATCTTTGCAATACCCCAGTCGGCAGCAACTCTTTTTATAGTACCATCTTTTTCTCTCTGTCCATATTTGGATGTTGTCTTTGTCAAAAGTTTTGTTAAGTTTCCATAGTGGTCGTTCCATTGACAGAATCCAGCTGCATAATAACCATCAGAGTCTTTACCTCCTCCATTTGGCATCTTAGTGTGGTCGAAGCCTTCTCCAACTTCATGTCTTATGTTACCAACAATACCAGCTGCTGCAATCTTATTGTATCCTTTAGCCATGAACTTATCCATTAACTGATTAGCCTTTTCTTTGTCAGTACCAGTAAGCTCAACAGTATCACTAATATTCTCAGATACAGGGAATACTTTATATGGACAATCATTATCAATATCAGCCTTAAGATACTTCTTATCTTGGTCATAAACTTGTTTTGGCTCATTCTCATCAGTTTCATCACTGAAGATATTCTCAACAAGCCTATTGGATACGTTAGCCATTCTACAACCAACAATACTCGTTGTCATATCACCAGGTCTCAACCTATGAGTAACCTTCATAATTAAGTAAGAACCTCTAAACATAGGCACATTAAGTAATACGAAATACATAAGTGGCTGTATCCACGCACAACCCATCATTTCAACACTGCATGTATATGACTGGTTGGTATATATATCGTATAAGTCCTGTGATGTTGATACCTTACTCTTCTCGTTTCTACTTGCCCCAAGTATAGCGTGCTTTGCTATAATAGCCTGCTGCGTCATTATAGGGTTAGACATGTTAACGTTAATGTCCTTGAAGTAACTCTGATATTGCCTTCCATAAGAGACTCCGAATGCTGGTATCCTGTAGTACATGCTAGTTTCTTCTGACTGGTCATCAGAACCTCCCCTTGACCTAATAGCCAAAGGAGTTTCCATTTCATCATTAAGCATGAATCCATCATCATTGAACTCACTATTTGCAACATTAAGATTCTTAGATGCAGCATACGTGTAGATTACAACAAAGTCTGGATGCTTCTTAGGAGTTCCCATCTTCAAGTAAGGTATTGCCTGGAATAAATCACTCATACCATTTGATAGGTCTCTGAAGTTCTGCACGCATTTCATCATGCATCTATGCTCCGCATAAACTTCAGCAAGGAAGTTGAACATCATGACATTAACATCACTGTACGATGTTGAAAGTCCTATCTTATCAGCCAATTTCAATGGGTTTATAAGAAGTTTCTTACCAACCTTATTGTAGTAAGAGTCTATGAAGTGGAATAGATGTCCTGTAGACGTTGTAGTGCCACTTGTAGTACCGCTGCCCATAGCATCCTCTCTAAAGAATGTCTCATATTTCCATTCACCCCTGTCAGTAGTAGGAATCCACTTGTCAAATATCTGTTTTAAGTACCTGTACAGCTCAATCTTCATGTCATCCGTTGTCTGCGAAGGCTCTTTTGCTATGGTTGTAGCATTGTTGGTTTCATCTTTAGGTTGACCAAGCTTAAGAAGTTCTCTAAGCCTCTTCAAGAACGCATCAAGATAAACCTCTGCCTGTGACTTATCAAGTTTAAAACTATCCCTTGATAATGCAGTTCCGTTTTCATTTATTTCTGCATTTACATTTCCTCTTGTAAACAAGACTGGAAGCATAAGGTCATTGGTAAGGTTCTTAATTACAGCAGCATCCTGGTTAAACAAAGCTCTCTTAACGCCATCACCAATATATGTATAAGCATAACAGTTAGGACTGCCAAACTTATATAAATCATTATCTGAGTTATACTGAATAGTAAGATATTTCTTAACAGTACCACAATTAGCTTTACTCCATGCAAGGAAGTACTTAACGAACTTCATCCTTGCAAATGGACTAACGGTGTTTAAGAAATGAGTCATCTGTTTTTCAAACACATCTGTAACATGTACCTTCTTTCTTATTCTACTGAACGCATCTTCATTGAACTGTTTAGATATACCATTAGCAGAAGCATGTGCAGCTAGCACAACACCAATTTGTAATGCAAGCAACTTAGGTATATTACAGAATGCCTTATCATTATCAATGTTTCCACCAGAATACTCGAAGCAATCAAGTCCCATGATAAAGAATGCCATCTGAACCTCGTTATTTGTAAAGGCATAGTCACCAGCTGTCCATCCATTTAACGTATAGAAATCATCAAGCATAAACAGTGAAGTATCCTTATCGATGGTATATTTCTCTGTTGTTTTATCCTTTGTGAATCCGAATGATTCAGTAATTGTTCCGTTGTTGACAACTCCACCTTCAAGGTCAAGGCTGAAATATCCTTCAAGTGCATCATTGCTACATGTGTAAAACTCATCATCTGGAGAACTTCCAACATATAAAGGCATGCCCTTCTTACCAACCTTCCTACCAACACCAGGACCTCCTCCACGATGAGTCTCTGGAAGTCTACCGTTAAATGCTGAGATAAACCCAGCTTTTGTGTTAAACGTCTTCTTATAGTTTGTAGGCTTCAGCAAAACAGCCTCTGATAGTTTTGCAGCAATTCCCTTATATGATTCAACTGAAGTAGCTGCTGCATTATCCAATACGGACTTAACAAATTTATAATAGTTTCCAATATATGCGGTATTGAACAATTCAGCATTCTTGTTCTTCATTATAGTTCCAAATATTCTCTCATAATCTGGAACTGAACTTACTGCAATATCGTTATTAGTAAGGTAAACCTTTCCACCATTGAATATTGCAAGAGTATCTTCAAGTTTACCATATGACATATCTTGTATTGGATAGATACAAGTCTTCTTGTCAGAAGTTCTGTATCCTTCAAGCCAGAATCCATTACCTTCATTGAACAGTACTCTTCCTGCCTCTTCTGTTGGATTCCAAGGTGTCTTTCCACTTACTTGTCCAGTAACAATATCTATGATTTTCTTACCAGTATTGATAACACCATTTTCTCCAATCTCACTCATGAGGTTGACATTTGTTATCCTTACCAGGTTATAGAAGTTCTCAGCCTCCGTTGTGGCTATATCGTTAATCAATGACAGCCAGTCACCCTTAAACTGGTTTCTAAAGTAGTTTATTGCTAGAATATCGAACATTCTCATACAAACCTTTCCAGCAAAGGCGTATTTGTCATTTGATATATCTGTATTTGTTCCGTAAGGGTTTTTCTTGATGAAGAAATCGAATGAGGTAAGAGGATATTTCATCACACATTCGTTTTCTGTTTGTTGTTCAACCTGTCTGTTCTGTTCTTCTTTTGTGGCATTTATCTGCTCCTCAATCTGCTTTATTCTAGTAACGGCATTGAATAGACCATTTATCATATCAACTTCCTTGAAGCCAATACCCTTTTTAAAATCTCCAGCCCATGCATCTTCCCTCTTGGTTATACCGTCACTGTCAGTTATGAGTTTTGTAATACGAGGGAATGGAGGAACAACCTTTGATGAAGAGTTGACATCACAGCACTCGCTATCCTCTCCAATTGTTATTCCAAGGTCTTGTGGTGTTCTAGTTCTTGTCTGGTCTATGACATCGAACATCATAGCCATAAGAGTCTCAAGGTGAGCCATAACTATCTTAGTAAAGTTCTCAATACTAGGATACCAGCCCATCTTCTCGAACATGTATTTATTGTGCGCCTTTATTCTCTTCTCTCTCTCCTTCTCATCGAATGACTTATTTGAATCCTCGATAAGTATGTTGATTCTCCTCTTGATGTCACTGTAATCCTGCTCTATAACAAAGGCATCTATATACTGGTTAACACCGTCATCGTATATCTTTCTCTTTCTCTTCTTCTGCAAGTCATCAGTTCCACCGAATATCACCTTAATGGTTTCCTCTCTTGGGAGTATGTTATCCCTATGGAAACCATCAAACACTATTTCTTTCTTGTTATCATTGTACCATAACTCATTGAAAGTCTTGACCTTAACATATTTGCTAAAGTCTGTACTTACATTTTCAAGTTTCCTATAAGATTCATTTGAACTGTTGAAATTCTCAACTTTATTGAATAGGTCACTATTGAGTCTCTTGAAGTTGTCATCATATTGAAGAAACTCATTTGAAAGGTCATTGTCTGGTATGTTCTTACCATTGGTGAGTATTACAATTCTAGTATAATCTTCATCCTCAGTTTCTCCACCGTATGCAAAGACGAAATCCTTACCATATTTTTTAGCAGCAAGTATATATAGACTATCATACCAACTTCTGAATACCTTCCTAATGTCGTTAAGTTCCGCTATCTCAAGCTCATGACTCTTTTCCTCATCAGTTATTGTAGTGTTTTCTAAGTCTTTGTCAGACTCATTCATGAGTGTCTTGAAGTACTTCCTAATCTCATACAGTTTAGGCATTGGAACATTAGCTTGCTCTGTCTTATCTGGAAGAGTAAACCTACCATTATTAACGTTTGTCTGCCAGTACTTTTCACCAACGTAATCCGAATAAGGTGCTGCAAGAAGTGCATCGAATGAAACATCTGACATAAACGAATAGGCAAAGCCAATAAACCTTGCTGTTACGTCGAAGTCACCAGTATTCGAATTGAATGCAGCGTCGAACTTATCACACATTACCTCATATGAGACAGGTCTTCCATAAAATCCCTTGAGACTTACAGTAAACTTAGGAAGAGGCAATACAAAGAAAGCATGAAAAAAGGACTGTGCAATGTTATCTTTTGAAAATCCCCTTATTCCGTTATATGACTTATTATTGTTAAGCTCTGTTGGTTGGAATAGGGACATACCCCTAACATCAGTGAACTTAATCGTGATAATAGGGACGCATGCGCTGTTATACTCAATGTCAACAGACTTTATTCCAAGCATTTCAGTAGTACCGTAGTCAACCAAATCCGTAACAAACATGTCAGCATACTTCGTTGTAAGCATATTAGGAACGCCACCAACATTTAGTTTGCTTCCACTCATAAAGTTAACCCTATCCTCATTACCATCACTCCTATAAGACATTATAATGACAGTATTCTCCGTGCTATTCTCACGCACGGAGTCTTCCCTACTGGATAGCTCAACCTCTATATCGAGTGATATGCAGTAGTCTTCAAGGTTAGGTGCTCTGTCATAGAAACCATTACCAGGTATCACACCCTTGCCAAAGGTATGCACATCATTTGGTTCTACATATGCAACACTTGCATGATGTTTTGGCATATTTCTTTAATTTAAACCGTATAATTTATCATATCTTTCTATCTCATCCTCATACCCCTGTATTGCCGTATCAAGTGGGTATGGTATCCTAAGTTTTGCGTTGTCATCTATCATAAACTCCAAAGACCCACACTCTGGATTAGCTTGTAGTATAAGCCATCCATAGTTAGGGTCGTTGTAGTACTGGTAAGACAGAAGGTCCAACCTTGTCTTACCAGCTTCGTAGAATACGTAACAGTCCGTAGACCTCTTAGGTATGTTAATGAACGGTATACTCTTATAAGCACCGTCCGTTATAAACGAATTATATCTACTGTGTTTCATTGACTATATATTTAAAAATCTTCAAGTATTTGACCATCTCTATCAACATTATTGTTTGTTACAGAATTAGTGCCATCACCTACTGTTATACTCTTTTTCCTTGTTCCATTAGCGTTAGGATAAGTAAATGGCTTATATTTAACCTCCCTACCTTCACCGTTACTGTCATATAGTACTCTTTCTGCACGGTTGTCATAGACACTAGCATTAGCGTAGTAGTTGAATGAAACTGCATTTTGTAATCTTGAGATAGGTCCTGCAAGGTCACTACCACCAAGGAATGTGAATGAAAGGCTCACCTTCGCAAACATAGGCATCACACCTATTCCCTCTGGGTTCAAGTCCCATTGCGCATTTTCATACTGTATGTTTATGCTGTTTATTATAATCTTCGTATAATAGAAATCACCAAGTCTCAATACACACACAGGAGGCCTTCCAAATGCAAGGTTGTATGCTGTCTTTGAGTTGTAGTCGCTGTTACCAACAGTAGGTCCTTGTCTGGTACACTGCTGTAAGAACGTGAGTCTTGCATTAAATCCCTCTGGTGATATTGAATGATATGCTGGGTCGAAGTACTTAATCTTGTCTGTTATCAAATGATGCATGAAAGGAGCATTTCTCTCAAGCAATTGGAAGAACTCACCCTCGTTGTCATATCTCTTTACTGTACTCTTCCCAACAACTATATTCTCATTCCTGTACGAATCATCATATTCAGTTGATGCTGTATTTAGATAGTCTTTTCCAGTTATCCTTGAGGCATCAGCCATAGTGAAAGTTGACTCATTTACCATCTTAGGAACTTGTATTTCTTTAATAGTTCCATCTTTCTGTCTTATATACTCTGTTTCCGTATATCCAGTTTTGAGAATTGCCCTTCCTTCATCTGTGTTATGAAGCCAATCCCTAGCTGTATTTATTGCATTAGGCTTTATTTTAACCTTATTGCCATCCTTATCAGATATTATACCCTTATCTTTGCTTGTGCTTGAAACCTTGTCAACAGTGTTAAGTGGTGCTCCTGTTTCAGAATCAGTAACTCCAGTCTGTACTCCGCTATCTGTTGTCTGTGCTCCGTCAGTTTCTTCTTCCTCATATTCAATAACAACTGATGCACTTCTCCATAACTTTGTTATAGGGTCGTTTACATCGTTCTTGTTACCACTGCTCTGAACACCATTCTTGAACTCTATTGTAGCATCTTCAAGACCTGGGAAATTATTCTTTTCCATCCACATCTTAAAGGTTAATGCCCTATTTTTTGCAAGCTTGTTATTCCTAGTTGAATTTACACGTGCTGATGCGTTATTTCCCTGTACTGAAGCATGACCGTAGAATGTAATTTTAGTTATCTTACAAGTACCATCCTTATCTATTATGTTCTTGATAATCTCAACATTCTTATCATCGTACAAACCACTTAACAAGTTATTTGACTTACCCTCACCTTCAAGTGCCATATACATGTCAGTCAAACTTACGAGAGCCTTGTTATCACCAGTTACCGATATACCAAACTCAGACTTAAGCTTATCTGTCTTCGAATCATAACCAGTGCTGTTATATTGATAACTTGCTGTATCAAGGTAATTTATCTGACCAGATGAACCGTCCTTTAATGTAAGCTTCTGGTTTTCAGTGTCTTTATCAACCCTGTAGTACCAGCGTTTTCTATACCATTCAAAAGGCGAGTCTGTCACTTTTTTACTAACACCGCCATGACCATCACTTGCGGCTGCAAGTGAAAGAGATTCATCACTAACCTGTTTTGCAAGGTATTCAGTTCCGAAAGATGGTACACCATTATCATAATATGCTGATATCTTAGAACCATTACCATTGGTTAAGTATTGCCCCTTTCTCTTCTTCGTTTCTATATCAGCATATGTGCTTTTAATGACATTATAGTTTGGTTGTAATACATCTGTAGCAACTGATATTCCTTTACTCCTCATTTCATATCCACCATAACCGTTACCGATTGAACCAGTTAATTTATTACTCATATCAACGGCAAAGTCATCAGCATTTTTGGTTATTTCATTTATATGCTTCTGAGTACCAATACCGTTAAGAAGATAGTGTATGGCGTTTACCGTAGGGTTACTTCCATTAGGCGTATCATCAACACCACTATAGTTGTTAGGATAATATGCCAAACAATACAACACCTTCTTTTGTGGTTTAGCCTCATCTGGTTTTTGAGGATTTGGATTAGGTGCTTTAGGAGGCTGTTGATTAGGCTGGTCTTGTACCACCTCTGGAGTCTTGCTTCTAGTCCAATATTCCTGTGGCTTTGCTGTAAGTATATCACAACCAGCGAAGAATCTAAGAAGTGTATTCTCCTGGTTATTTATGTTATCGACACCGCCATCGTTTCCTGGAGAAAGTGGGTCACCACCATTACTCATTCCGTTTTTCTCATGACCAGTCCAATAATCAAGTATTGAAGGGTGGTCTATGAGAAGTGTAAATGAAAGGTTTCCAGTTCTCTCAGTGTTTGTATAGGTATAAACATTCTCTCCTCTTCCGATGAATTCATTTGAGTTCCACTTAACCTTTACGTCTTCGTTGAAAGTTAGGTCGTAAGGTGGAAACCACATGATACGTCCACCAAGCGGTCCTTTCTGTTCTGCTGATAAACCATAGGCATCGAACTCATCCATCTTGTTCTTCTCATCACGCCATGCAAGGTTCTCAATTGAAAACATGCACCTCTTGGTTGACACACTTCTCCTATCCTTGTCATTCTCCTTATGCTCGAAGTAATCCTTAATCTTGGCTGTTGGTGCAATATTAACGAAACCATTATCATAGTTCATTACACCATATTTATCAAGCCTCTTACTACCACCATCAAATCCATAGTTTTTACTCTCTATGGTTCTGAAGCCACCTTTTCCATAGTTATCAAGGAACTCTACCCTCTCAAGGTCATCTTCACTGAATGCAACCTTGAAAGGACGTATAGCCCTCTGCATCTGGTTATACTGATAATGATAAGTCCATACACGACAATAAGGATTATTATAACCATTTTCCTTGGTAGGGTTATATTTCAAAAGGTTTCTACCATGAGACATACCATACTTCTTGGTATTGGCTGTCTGTGTGGGGTCATCCTGTGACCTTGAGTCATCTGAATTTGTATGGAATCTAGCTACTAGTGTTCTGTACTTACCAGCATTGAAACCATCATTTGTTTTCTTAATAAGGTCACATGATGTGAGATTACTGAAACTGGTAGCAACCTGTCCGTTTGCTACACCGAAGTTAGCTTCAGCATTCTGTATTGACTTGTTATTTACCTCATCATCATTTGATTCAGCATAGTACAAGCCAGTCCTATCACGCTTTGTCTCATTAAGCTTAATATCTGGCATCCACCTATCCAACAGGTTTTGTGTGTCGAAATATGGGTCAGCAAATCTTACAGTAGGTTTCTCCTTGTAGAAGGTAAACTTAGGACATCCTGTCTGACCCCCACCATACATATAGCTTGGTACAGAAGTTCCTTGCTGATAGTTTCTCCTAACATGGTCGAATATAAACATATAATCCTTACCAAGGAGGCTTATAGGCTCACGACCAAGTGACTGAATAATGAACATCAAGTCGTTATACGAGTCATTCATACCAATAGTTCTAGATACAAAATCACTATTGGATAAAATGTCTGCAACACCATTCTTGATTGCATTTGGTATTGACTTGAAATAGTTTGAAACACTATTAGCCATGTATAAAATATAATTTCTTTTTGTTTTATTTAAAGGTTAATTAAGACGTTAATCTTCCCAACGTTGTTGACTGTGATGGCATACCACGCAAGTATGCTGTATCATTCATAATTCTACCACCGTTGATGTCTGAAGCCATAGATTCTCTGATTATATCTTTAAGCTTAGATATGAATGACACGTCGTTAAGAAGACTCCTAACATCAATGTTCTGTGAATTATTACCACCATCAAGCTTGATTGTACCATTGATATTTACCTTAATTTCATCAACTGTAATTTTCTTTCCTCCAATATCAGAGGTGTTTGTATTCTGAGGAATATAGATATACTCCTTCTGTCCTACTGGTATTGCTTTTATGTTCTCAGTAAAGGTCTGTTGTTGCTTTTCGTTAAGCACAACTTCGCCCTTCTTAAGCCATGTAAGAATATCCTCACCAGCAGGTTTAGAAACTTCTCCAACAGCACCACCCTCAGAGTGTTTCTCAGTTGCCATATTCATAATGGTAGTATTAGCATTGTTAGTTGTGTTTCCTCCAATTGCTCCTCCAACTGAGTGCTTTTCAGTTGCCATATTCATAATGGTACTAGATGCATTGTTTGTAATATTTCCACCTACAGCACCACCATTTGAATGCCTTTCTGGTGTGATAGAACCAACGATACCTCCCTGTGAATGGTGTTCTGCATCTGAAACAACTTTACCACCAAGCCATTCACCTCCTAGGTATCCACCAACACCACCTATAGCACCACCTATAAGTCCTCCGATAGCAGCACCAAGAGGTCCTGCAAGAGCACCTGCAACAGCACCAACCTTAGCACCAGCAAGTCCTCCAGCGAGTGCTCCAGCACCTCCACCTACAGCCTTACTGGTCTCATGGTTAACGTGCTGCTTTGCCCTCTCTTTCTCCTGTGCTGATTTGGTTTTATCCTGGTCTATTTTCTCTTTTTCTTTATTTCCCTTGTATAGTGCATAAGCACCCTCTCCGACTGCAAGAGCAGTTCCAGCCCAACCAAAGGCTCTAGAAGCACCCTTAGCAAGAGCAGAGTGCCTTCCAAGTGTCTTTAATGCATTTTTACCCTTTTTCCACCAGCCGCCACTCGTTTTATTGGCTGAGTTCTTCATCCAGTTCTTTATTTGTTTCCAAGTACCAGATGATGTTGATTTTCCTTTAGCACCAGGTTTACCCTTTGCTGCTGGTTTAGTGGTCTTGGATTTTCCACCTCCTAAGAAATTATAAAGTTTACTACCAAGTCCCCATATTCCCTTAATGATTCCAAGCATAGGCATAAGTGCCATAGCACCAAGAAGTTTCCACCAATCACTAGTTAAGAATGTAGCAATCTTACCGACAACATCAATTACAGTCTTGACACCAGCCTTAATCTCTGGCATGTGGGAAAGAGTCCATTGTATTAGTTCCTTAATGTTCTCAGCAATCTTCTCAACATGAGGAGTAACCATCTTATACAAATCGCCAAGGAATTCTTTTAATTTAGGCATAAATGGCGCAATCTTTTCTGCCATTGTTCCCTGGATGGATGTTAACATACCAGTCAACGTGTCATAGATGGAGTTAAGAGTTCTTGCCTGTTCTGCCATGATTTCCTCATCAGACATGTTGTTAAACCTCATCATGTCTTCGAGTTCCTTGCTACCCTCACCCTGGAAATAAGATAGGTCTTCCATCTTCTTGGTGACAGAGCTGTACATCTGCAACGTATTGGTTTGCGGATTATACTGGGACTTATTCAACAAGAAGTCTTTCTTGTTTTCATCGCCACCAGATAACCTTTCAATATCATTTCCAAACCTGTTGTTCTTGAACTGTACCTCGGCATTTTTCTTTGCAATTGCGGTAGCTTCATCAAGGCTTATTCCCATAGCATCAGCAATACCCTTAACGAAGTCCCTACTCATGGCATTCATCTTTGCCATACCAGTTTGGGTATCGAATCTTGCATATCCACCAAGCATCTTGGTCATTCTCTCACCAAATGCCTCTGGGTCATAGTTTGCCTCATAAGACATATCAAGTGGGTTTCCACCATATGCACCAGCCGCACCACCAAGCATTGATAACTTAGCGGAGTTTTCTATTGCATCCTGTATGTCCATGAACTTGTTGGCGGCAGACTCAAGTGACTGTATGTTGAATCCCATCTTCTCTGAGAGAGCTACCATCTTGGTAAGACCGTCAACACCGTTCTTGAAGGTAAGCCTATTAGCCATAGTCAAGTTCTGACCAATCTTAGCTGCCATACCAGCAGCATCAAGTCCCTTCTTTGCAGCAGTTGCATATGCCTTAGAAACAGCACCTTGAACAGTACTAAGCTGCCCACCCATTGTACGCATTATGGTCTGCGTAAACTCGTTGGATGTCTCCTCACCTACAGTTCTGTTAATTTGTATTTGTTTCTCTGCTTCCGCATTACCAAGCATTAACACCCTACCAGTTGCACGTGCAAGGTTTTTCTCTAGCTTGGCTACCTCCTCAGCAGCAATGCCATATTTAGCACCAAGGTCTTTAGCCCTTGTTGCCAGTACTTCGGTATATGCTTGGGCTTGTTTAGCTGTAAGTCCAGCCTGGCGTGAGAATGCCATAGCTGTGTCATTGAACTTCAATGCCATCTTAAACCCACCAAGAAATAGATTCGAAATTAATTTCAGTGAAGTTGCAATAGTACCGTTCAACAAACCAGCTATCTGACCAAGCGTACCAAGTAACATTTTAGCGACTGTAGGATTCATATTTATCAGTTCAAATTTTTATATAAATACACTTATTTTAGATTTTTTAACACCATATATTTTGTTAATAAAAACATTTTCTGTAACTTTGCACCGTCAAACAAATAAAAGTTATAATAATGAGATTTTATAAGGAAGTTTGGGGTATTACATGGGAGTTCAACTCCATTGGTGAATATGCAGCATTTGTTGCTGGAAGAATCCTTGGAGTTCTTATATTCATCGGACTCATATATTTACTTGTAGTATTCGTGGGTTCTGGAGAAGATACACTCCCAGAGAGTGATTATGAAGTGATACCAGCAAGTGTTTACGAATATTGAGAATACAGCAATGGAAGTGACTGAGGAACAGATAAGGTACATGTTTCGTAACTACAACGAAAAATATTTCGACAATATCCTACCAATGCCGAATATTGAGATAAGCAGTAGTTTTAAGTATTTCGGACTTTTTACGTCTGAAATCGAAAATGACACTACTGTAAATCCATGTATACACATAAGTGGGCAGTATGACTATAAGCCAGCCCAGATTCGTGACATTCTCATTCACGAAATGATACACTACTACTTAACTTACAATGGTGTCGAGATTGAAGAACTTCATGGAAAAGAGTTTCATCGTCTGGCTAAAATGTTCAATAAACAATATGGTATGCATATAACAGCAACCATAGATGAATCTAAATATAAAAGAAGGAAGGGTAGTTCATGGATTAAATACCAGCTTTCAAAACTATTTTAAGCCTGCGTGATATTTATTGTAAAACTTTTACAATGAATATAAGACAGATTATAACTGAAGCAATTAATAAAAGAGTCCTGGAAAATTACTCAAGACAAATGGGTGGTTATCTGGGAGAATTCGGTCTTGACCCAACCCCATTAGGAAATGACAGAACTTCATTGAGTTTTATAAAAGAGTTTAACAGTTTTTGCTTCCAAGTAAAAGATGCAATTGACAGTAAAAACTATAAGCCATCAACAGGAAGAGTGAGACAAACAACACCAGGAGTTAATGGATTAGAGCATAATAGACACGAGCCAAATGCAGGCGACAACTGGGCTACGAAATTTGTTAATAAAACGGTTGATGTTGCTGATGATGTGTACCACTATGCAGGAAACGAGATTAATCTTGACCCTGTTTTCGGTGGAATGGCTAGAAGCTTTAGAAACGGCTATAATGCTGGTGTTGACTTTTTCAAACCAGACCCAAATGGTAAACAACAAGTACAACAGCAACCTGCTCAGACTCAAGCTAGAAGAACAAGACCAGTAAAGACTGGAGTTGACTTAACAACACTGATGGGAGATACCTATAGAAAAGTCATCACAGACTATAGAAGTGTTTGTACGGTGAATCAAACTGGTTTAAGTAGAGTAAGAGGTTTAGGAGAACTTTTAAGAATACTACAAGGCATAAAAAATGCACTAAGTCAGCCTTAGTGCATTATTTTTTTTTATTCAAATACTTCATCACCAGTTACTCCCTGGCTCATATTTGTATACATGTTTATATCACTTGTTGTACTAGTGTTATTCAATGCATTCTCCCTTTCTGTCATATATTCGTTATACCTGTGTATATAATACTTCCTATCACGTATTGGCATACTCTCAAGTACGTCGAAAGGTATCTTCATGAACATATGACAAGCGAACAGTTCCTCTTTAAGATTCTGTTCATAGGTCGGGTATATTGAGGAAAACAGAATCGTCCCAGTTAAGAAAGGTCTTAAATGAGCCACCTCCAAGACTCTCTGGTCTTTCTACTTCAATATCGAAATTAATTCCTGGTCTATTTTTCTCAATGTACTTTCTAAGATTAAGTGCATCCAATGCTGGCATTGATGCAACATACTTCTTGATAAACTCCCTGTCGGTATTTCCGTTAACTGCCATAATCTGCATCTGCAAGCTGTTTGTTACAAGCCTGTTGAACTGTGACTGGTTAACTTCCTTAAGTTTCTTAGACCAATTGCCCATGATTGCAATAGCGTTTCTCATAACCTTCTTGTCTGATTCCTTAAGAACCTTATCGCTTGCAATTGCTGCTGTAAGGATTTCTCTCTCAGTATCAAGCATATAAGCCCTTGTACCGTTATTCTCAATCTCGTTAACCTTCTGCAACTGTTTCTCCATCTTCCTGGTAAGATATCTGAACTTAAGTTTATCTTTCTTCACAGGAGTCTCAAATTCAAACCATCCGTTCTCATCACCAATGAGTGTAAATTCCTTTGGTTTAAGTGATGTAAGGTCTACTACACTCTCAATCTGTTCACCAGTGTCTGGGTCAACAACTACGATTGGAAATTCAGGTCCGTAACTCGTTGCTCTTAAGAACAATGTAATTGCGTCAACGTCCCCACTAATAAGGTCATCTGGGTTAATTTCCTTATTCACAATCTTATTCTTAAGAAGAAAATCAATTACTAGTCCATCCTTATACAAGTTTGGTGATGTGATTATATTCTCATCATATGCTGTGAGGTATGCAACAGGAACTCTGTCCATCTTGTTTTTGTAACACTGACCGTTACTTGGAAGCTGGATAACATCATACTGCACGTTAGATTCGGTGTCACTGAATGTTGACTCAGTGCTTATAACAGTCTCACTTGGTGTCATGTCATAGTCATTCTGACCCTCCTCTGTCACAGTAGCATCCTTAATTGGTTCTTCGTATTCAGCAACAGTAGAAGCCTCATTGTCAATATCATTAAGCATATCAAAGATTGACATGTCGGTATCACCGAAGAGGTTACTTGTCTTCTTCTCTTTCTTAGGGGTGAACTGCTGAGGATTCTGTAATGCAGTAGGGTCTATTGAGTTGATGTGGTCGATAACCTCCTGCTGAGCACGTACAATCTGGTCTATTTTCTTACCTCTTTCCTGTGTCTCCTTCTTGGTTTTCTCAAGCATTTCATTATTTGCAAGGAGAATCTTTATCTGACTCTCCTGTTCTTCCGTTAGTTTCTTTTTAGCCATAACTTATATTCTATCAATTAAACTTATTTTCTCAACATATACGATGAACGTACCACGCTCTGAGTTATCCATTATCTTACAATTCTCAAGAACAGCATAGATGTCCTCATTTGCTTTGTTTTTGAAGTGCATCTTTACGTTCCTCTTTGGCTCTTTTGATGCAACCCATTCATCTCCAGCCTTGTCTCTATAACTGTTTATGCCATTATGCTCATTTTCCCAAATCGAACACTCTGTTTCAAATTCTTCCTCTGAGGTATCAAGGTCGAACTCTATCATTTCGATGAAATCCTTCTGCATGGCAAACTTCTGGATGAGACCATCAACCGTTTCATCAGCACCATCCTCATCATAGAGTGATGCCTCGCATGACGAATAAGACACTTTATCGTCCTTCTCCTGGGCTTTTGTACAGAACTTGTACGTTTTCCCATCCGTTCCTGTAAAAACGCCTCTAGAGCCGTTTCTATAATCATTCATATGACTTTCAACAATATCCTTGTTCCTCATGAAGTCATCATATACTGCATTGGAATACTCACCCTCTCCGTAATACGACTCATCAGCATCAAATTCACTATCGTTATAGTCATAGTATGGTAAATACAACGTAACTTTCATAATTTTAAAGTTTATGAATAAATATTAGGAATTTAGTTTTATTATCTCATCCATACCATCCTGTATATAAATTATCACATCCTTTACGTTATTCTCAGTAAGATTATTAAAGTGTTGCTTATATATTTCATCCATGTATGTTTTTACATTATCCATGAATCGGTATGTCTGTTTCCAGAATCTTTCCTCTTTATTCATTTTATTTTATTCTTATGTCTTTTATTCTTATTTTCTAAGAGGGACATTTTTGTCTTCTGAAGTCCAAGAATTTTGGCAAGCTCATCCAGAACCTGCTTTGGTTTTTCACGAATATCCTTCTCCCATATTCTTATTAACGGTATCCCATTAGCTAATGCCCATCTGTTTTTATATTCATCAATCCTCTTATTCCTCTGCTGCATAGGATTGAGTTTATTCTCATCAACAACTCTTGGGTCACTATGATAATATCCACCATCAATTTCTATCAGCAAGTTATGCTCTGGAAGATAAAAATCATAAAACCTACCAATTTCTTTTGCTTCAAATTGATAATGGAACTTAACCCCAAGTTTAACAAGAAAATCCCTTGCGAAGTCTTCCTCAAGTTTGGATGTGCCGAACTTGGGGTGTTTCCATTTTTGTTTTATAGTTTTCTTTTTTGCTAACGGTTTCTTTTTAATTGGCTGCTTCATAACTTACGCCATCGTAGTTGATTAGAATATTAAAAATACTAGGATTTGATTCTTCATAGTTTAATGAAGACTTCAATAATTCAGAGACTATACATCCGACATATTTCTCCTTATACAGAATAACACCTGTTGGGTCAAGATGCGAAATAGTCATTGTAAACTTTCTATTCTTGAATCTCTCAACTATCTCTGCTACTGGAACTGTCTCATACTTGTTTTTAACTAGAAAATCATAAATCACAACACCTATTCTACTTCTTGAATCATCAATGAAATCAACTGATTTAATCATTTCAACGGGAACTGACAAATCAGTAAGGTCTACAAGGAATCTGTTACAGAATATTGCATCTTTAATTGTTGGTTTGGCAGGTGTAACGTTCTGCACTATTGCAGGCTGTTGTACTGGCTTATTTTCCTTAAGAATGCGGTCATAGAACCCAGCACCTGTATTTGTATGGTGTCCGCATGTGCATGTCGATGAACAACACTCCTTAGGTTTTGATATTGAGTCAAATATATTGACAGAACTTGCTGCATTTTCTTCTCTCTCACTTTCCTTTCTAAGTTCCTCAATTTCCTTGAGTGTGCCGTCTATCTCATATTTTATAAGTGTTATGGTATCACCAGCTACATTATCTCTTCTCAATAAGTCATGAAGTGTGTTCATGAGCATCTTATGCTGGTTAATTTTCATTTCAAGTCTCTTCTTAACATTAGAGATATTGCTTTTTCTACAATGTCTTTCCATTTCTCTATTCTATTATGTTAGTTATTTCTTATAAATCGATTAAATTAACTATATTTCCAAACAACCTTCTTGGGTTGTAGTTAATATCTACTGCCTTACCAAATGTTATAACTGCGTAATGTTTCATCTTTAAATTGATATTTTTTCAACATCATATTTCTGTTCTGTGACAACGACATCACATATGTTGACATGGTTAACTCTTCTAAATAGGAATATGTTTGTAAGCCTCTCAATCAAATAACCACCTATTCTGTACTGATACTCGAACGTGTCGTTAGGACTAAAGTCTTTAATATACTTATCCTTATTATCCTCTATCCTCTTCTTAATATCTTCTCCTACAACCTTTATATACTCATCCATGATACCCCCTACAAAGCTAATATAATCCAGGAAGTCATCTCTTTTCATGATAAACATATTGTAAGGGAACATCATATCTTTCTCTACGAAGTTGGTATATATGTTGTAATATTCTGGATACTTATCACGTATGATTTCACCAACAATATCCAAATCTTCTATGTTATGATATTTCTCATACTGGTCATGTATACTCATGATAAACTTGATAGGCTTTGCAAGTATTACGTCGCATCTTTTAAATTCCTCATCGATGTCTGGTATATTGTCAAGAAAACTGAAGTATTTTCTATAATGACAGAATCCTACATACTCAGCGAAGTTATATCCATTCTTAACAAGATTTCTAAGCATATAGAACTCTGAGTAGAACTTATCATCAAGAGAGTCTCCAGGATTACCGCATTCAATTATCTGTAGGTTGGTATCCATTTCAAGATTTCCATTACCAACTATAATCTTGTACACATCATTAGTTACAGGAGGAGTAAAATTCTTGTAAGCACCAATAAATATGTCAAGTTTCTTACCATCATGAATTTTTGAATTTTCTGAAGCAAGTAATGTGTTGAAATTAAACGACTTTTTAAGGTCATTTGCATATTCTTCTCTCATTCTTTCCTCTGAAAATGAATAATGTATACAATATCCGTTTTTCTTATTTGTTTCTGAAAGTCTATCTTTCATGATTTTCTTTTTCATGATTGAGTATTCTATGCCGAATCCCTTGTCAATATGAAGTGTATAAATTTTATCACTAATATAAGCTTTAACTTCTCCCTTTGGAAATGCGACATGAGCACCTATACCGTATCCCATACTGTCAATCTTGTTAGGGTCGAATAGAACAAGTTTACCAAATCCTTTATGTTGTGCATTTATAACTTGTTCGTATACAGTAGGAAGTACTTCATGTAACAGCTTACCAGGTTCATATGTAGGTTGATGGTCTCCACGAAATGCACACCACTTATTGAAAAGTACTGTGCCTCCATTTTCACGCATCTTAGTTAATTCACCTTCAAGGTCTTGTGAGAACACCATTTCATCAAAATCACACACAACAACCCAGTCAGCCTTACCACGAGACTCATGCCAACAATCATTTTTGATGTTCATCTGAACAATGTCATTCATACCCTCTGTATCAAAATGTCTAACCTCAATCCAGTCAAACTGTTTAAGGTATTCAACACTACCGTCAGTAGAGCCATTATCATAGACAATAGCCTTAGTAACAAATCTCTTCCAATAATCAACAACGAATGGTGCTATATCCATCTCGTTCCAGCAAAGTGTGTATAAATGTATTGTCATTTTTCTTTAAAAAATAAAAAAATAAGTGCAAGAAACAATAGTTTCCCACACTTATTATTATTTTTCTCGTTTTCAAATTAGTATGCAAGAATTGCGTAGTCGAATCTTAAGTTGATAGAGATTGTTGCAAGGTCATCGTTGCTGTAATCCAATTCACCGAAGTCTGCCTGTGTACACATGGTATTCTTCAATATCCACTTAGATACTACAACACCAGTTGGGTCAAGCATCTCAAGCTCAACGTCACGCTTATAACCAGCTGCGTATCCCTGTCTACCACTTACTGACTCAGAGTGAAGACGAACCCACTCCATAACAGCCTGTGAAGCAGAAGGTCCAATTGGGTCACGAAGCGTAACTTGCATTTCGTCCCATGTATAACGACCAACAACGTATGTCTCGGTGTTCAAGAACTGAATTGGCTTACCTTCCTGCTTGATAGAAGGACGCTTTGCACTCTGACACCACCACTCTTGTATACCTAGGTCTGCTGGGAATCTAAGAAGCCATCTATTTTTTCTCAGTGGCTCATAGTTCAACGGCATTTTCAAAAGTAAATCTGACATAATTTTTTAATATTTTTAATCTAGATTATTATTATCAATTTTATTATAAATATATCATTAACATTTTTTTAATAAAATTATTTGTTATTATCATTTTTTTTATATATCTTTGCCAAAATTCGGTTAGATATGATAAAGGTTCTTATGTTAATGATTCTTGCACATATAGTAGATGATTACTACTTGCAAGGTATTCTTGCTTCAATGAAGCAGAAGAAATGGTGGCTTGAGCAGAAAGGCTACAAGGACATGTATAAAAATGACTATAAGATGGCTCTGTTAATGCACTCTATGTCATGGTCTATAGTTGTGTCCCTGCCTATAATGTTCTTCACTACAGCACCAGGAATATTTGTTTATACGCTGTTTGTGTTAAATACCATAATGCATTACTATATAGATAATCTTAAAGCTAACGAGCTTGCAATAAACCTGGTTGAAGACCAATCAGTACATCTTATTCAGATATTGTTAACATGGCTTTCAGTAACTATGGTGTCATCACCACTTATCTGATTATCTCTTATTGCCAGTATCTGTCAATACCTTATCACTCTCCAAGAACACCTTCTTGAAGAACTCGTATAGCGAGCTTGTTGGGTGGTCTGCATACTTTTTCAGACCCTCAATAGCTGTCTCTCTAATCTTACCGATGATTGGCTCATGCTGGATAACCTCCTGTGCGTGCATTGCAATTTCTTCCTCTGAGTCACCTTGACCCATCATCATCTGAGGATTCTGCTGCATCATCATCTGAGGGTTTGGCTGTTCACCAGGTACTCCCTCTTCTCCATTGAATATATAGGCTTCTGAGAGCTGTGTCTTAAGTTGATTTAGCTCTTCTACCAAACTTTTAATATCCTTCTTTTCCATATAAACGTTTATTTTCTAATAAATATTAAATAAGGTTAAAAATAGACAATATACTTGAATAATTCAACTTTTTTTCTTAACTTTGCAGCAGAATTAATTTTAAATGGTAAAAAAATGGCAATAACATAGAAGTTGACCCAAACATATATTGAATTGTATGTACCAAAAAATAGCAGACATAATAATTATAATACTTTTAATTGCAAATTTTGCGATAGCAATATGGTATTGTTTTGACCCATCTTTTATGGATAAACTTGAAGATGACACTAGAATAACTATTGCATTATCTATGGTGGGTAGTTGGGCTATAATAGGAGGTCTTGCGTTTTCAGCAGAAATGTCTAGATAAAAGAAGAAAGTCAACTGATATATTATTACCAAAAAAAAATAGCAGTAAACCGAATTACTGCTATTTTTATGTAAGTTTTTGATAAACAATTAAATATCATCGAATGAAACTCCCTCTGGTGTAAGGATGAAGTCGATTACAATATACTCAAGAGCGTTGTAAGGCTTGAAGTAAATCTTAACTGGAAGCTCTCTTCTCTCACGTGACTCTATTGTATCGTTAATCTCAATCCTATAGTCAGAGATACCTCTGTTACTTCTGATGCTATCCATGATTGGAGTTACTGTAGACAAGAATGACTGCTTTGTTGTTGGGTCATTTGGCTCGAAGATAAGTCCTATGCAAGAGATTGCAATCAACTTTCTCATTCTAAGCAACAGTCTACGAACTGCAATACGGTTAAGCTGAGACTCGTTAATCTGAAGGTTCTTCTGTCCCCAAATCTTAGGTCCATCTTGTGCGAATGTCTTGATTGGGTTGATTCTGCCATCGTACAATACATCCTCGTCAGCCAACTTGGTTATGAAGTGTGCTCTTACGCAGTCAACATTACCACGCTCAACACCAGCAGGTGCGAACCAAGGCCAAGCTGTATTATCCGTCTGTGCGAAGTTTCTAACAGCATCCTTAGTTGGTGGCAAGTAAATGTACTGACTATTCTCTATATCTAAGTACTTAACCCAAGGGTAATATGTACAAGAGTAGTTAGAATCAATCTCACTATCCTCAAGGTTGTAAACAGCCTCTTCTGGAGTGTACATTTCGTCAACATAATCACCCGTTCCAGCTGGTTTGTCTGGAGTTGTGATAACATAGATTGAGTCAGCTCTCTCTTCCTCAATCATTTCGATTGCCTCGTTCACAAGAAGCTTCTGATTCACGTAGTCAATACCTGGAGTTGCAAATACGTTAATATCTGTCTCCTCTGGGTTTGAGAACTGTCTGATACCACTCAAGTAAGCATACCAGTCAGATGTGATACCATTCTGGTTAAGCTTAAGAAGCTCTGGGTTCTGGATTCTATTGAATGCATATCCCTCACCGCTTCCCTGGTTAACATAACCTCTGTACTGTGACATCTTATACTCGTCAGTGTTGGTTCTCTGGTCTCTGTAGTCATCCCATCCATCGAATGCACCGTAGAAGTATACAGTGAACTTACGAAGGTTTACATACTCATAAATTGAACCATACATTTCCTCCTCAGTACCGATAAGAGGTATACCGTTAAGTATGCTTGTTCTAGAGTCTGTAGATACGCAATCGAATTCATATCCATGTTCTCCATCAACTGTTATAGCTGAAGCTGGGATACCACCGTTTGTTGCATCAATTCTTGAGTCAAGGTGGAAACCGTGTGACAAGAATCTTGGGTCATCAATATACGCCTTGTTACCTTTGAAAGTGAAGTTGTCAATGTCAACTCCAATCCATGAAGACAATCCAAAGTACTGCTTCCTGTTCTTAACGTCTGGGTTGAAGTACCTGTTGTACATCAAGGTTGGGAATGTAACACCGCTGTAAGCTTCTCCTGTAACAGGCATTCCATCATACTTAGGTATCGGATATCCAATGAAACCTGCTGGAACTGACATTCTAGCTGCTGTAGAATCATTGACCTCAACAGTGATATACTTAGACTTAGACTCATACAATCCATCGAATGTACCAATCTTGAATCCAATGAAGTTAGAATCACCAGGAGTCATAGAACAACGTCCGAATCTCTCAAGTGGGATGATTGACTCATCAACGTCATCTATTCTACGTACAATAACGTCGAATACGCCCTCATCTGGTCTAATGTTCTCGATAGAAACCTTAACCTCGTAGTTAGCATTGTTACCATCAGTGATGGTATGAAATCTGAACAACTTGTTAAGTTCAACATGCTCATAGTCACCCTTCAAATTAGAAACAATCCAAGGAGTAGAAGCATATCTGTAAGCTGACTTGTAGTCGTTAAGGTCAAGTTCTACTGGAGCAACGTTAGTGTTTCCACTGATGTCCACTGAGTTTGACATTCTATAATAAAGTCCATCAGCATTGTTAAGAACAAGTGTTGCATATTCTTTCTTAGCCCCTATTTTATCAAACTTGTAAGCAGCATCCATATATTTATTTCCACCGTTTAGAAGGTTTCCATACATATTGGTTGGGTCTAAAAGCTTTTCATCTTTAGCATATGTATTAATAACAGCATTTACACTTTCTCCAGTATAGAATGCATAATAATAATGTCTCTTACCATCCTGTGTTGTATACTGTTTTACAGTGTATATTTGTCCAGCTTTCATCTCAAATTGCATTGGAGTTGAAAGAAGTGCAATTTTTTCTTCATCAGTTAAACCAGATAAAGATTCTGGTTGATTGGTTGGTGTAAGTCCAGATGCATAGCTATTGAAAACAACAGCTGACGGTCTACAATTAACCCCAGGCGTAATATCAGCACAACGTGCAACCATAAGTGGTTGACCAGTAGTGTAATTAAAACCAACACAGGTGAATGCTGTATCATATTGTGCATCTAGGTCAGCAAGGAATCTCTGTCCAACATGTCTTCTTCTAAGAGCGTTAGATGGAACTGATACGATTGCACTAACTGGCTCATGGTGACAATAGTCAGCTGTGTAGTAAACCTGGTATCCCTTAAGACCGCAAGTACTACCACTGTTAGAAGTTATAGTCATTCCAGAAGTAGCTGTTTCACCACTATCAATCGATACTATATTACCATTTGCAATACCCTGGGTAAGTGCAACATCATAAAGTGACTCGACATAAATCCAAGCATCACCATCGTATGGTTTAGTGCCAAGAACGTTAAGGATGTATTCCTTATCGTATGGATTCAATGAAACAGGATATTCGAAATATCCCTTCTCGAAGTCCTTACTATTTATGATTGTATCAACTTCAGTGTTACACCACTTACCATAGACACCTACAAGCTTAAATCTACCATGATTATACTGTGAAACTGAGAAGCTGCTACCACCGCTTACACCATCTATTTCATATCCTTCACACTCATCGCCATCACTGCTGATTGGAATATACGGTTTAATCTGAAGTGCATTCAAATTATACATTTTCTTTGAACAGTCGTTTGTAGCACCACTGCAAAGTGCTGGTTCACCAACATAGTAGGACAATGCGTCGTACTTAGATGGCTCACAGGTACATACTGTTGTATCACCTGTCTGGAATGGCTTGTAAGTACCACGTGAACGGATAAGTGCCACAGCCTGTCCATTTGCAGTAACAAGCCAAGCAGGGCCTGCATTGTAACCGCTAAGACCAAGCACACGAACAACCTTAAGTTGCTCACTCTCAGTCAGATAAGACTTAGCAATGTAAGGCAACTCATATTTAGGATACTGGCTTCCCTTAAATTTCTCAGTACTTGTTCCACCAAACACCTCCTGGAACTCACGCCAGTTAGCAATGTCCATTGGCTGGAAGGCTGGACCTTTCAAGGTCTCACCAACAACACCAAGTGTTGTGATACCAAGGCTGCGAACAGCATAAGTCATGTCAATCTCCCTGGTATATATACCTGGTGAAACATGTATTCCTCTTGCATTATCTGCCATAATTTCTATAATATTTAAATTTTATTAGTTATTTTTCCTATATATAAATATTTAATGTGTCTCATTAATTCCCCAGAATTTATTTTTTACCACAAGATTTTTAAATTCTTCATCATCTGTTGTTTCATTCATCCAATCTATAAATCTAATCATCTTGGACACATTCAAGTTCACTTTATCGTTAAGTAATTTCTCATGATATTCCTTGAGTTTTTCCTTATCCTTAAACCTATTGTAGTAATCTTCCTGGAGCATGAAGAAAAGGTTAGTTACCTTTCCAACAGTCTTTAAATAATCATATAACAAACGAACATTCTCGAAAGACAGTAAAAACTTGAACCTGTTTTCAATTTCCAATAGTAGTCTCTCTATAGTCATTAATTCACTTACTTTAGTCATTGTAACAATATTTTATTAATAATAAATATTACCCCAAAGTCGAAAAAACAAAATGGATGGTAACATTACCACCCATTTATTTTCATTCAGAATCATCTTCTGCTGGATTTACCAGTATCTGTTCCTCATAGAAAGGCTCATCAAGTGATGTTTCTGGTATATTCTCCTTATCGAACTTAGTCTCTGGGTCATACCCTATCAGTGTAATCATAGACTCACCAAATTCATCCTCTCTTGTTATTCTAACAGTAATCTCATCATCTTTAAGGAACTTAATACTGTTGTCAAGATTCATTACCTCACCGTTCACAAGTATCTTGAAGTCATATACATTCTCCGTCTCTACAGAATCTAACACCATATCCTTGTCTATCTGGAATGTAAGTTCAAGTGTACAGTCATCGAATCTCATGATTACCTTCATGGTCTTATAATAATATCTATCTTCCTCTGGAACACAGCAGTCATCATTACCATCAAGTTCCTCATAAATCTCTGGAGGTGGTGGTATTACATCCTCAAGTGGGGGTATTTCACACTGCTCGTCAGTCTTAAGTGCATTTTTTAAAAACTTAAGTTTATTTCCAACAGCCCAATTATCGCCTTCTATAAACTGTACCTTTTCCTCTGGTCTCCTATTTTTTCCCCTTCTGTTTATAATACCAGTTGCGTCAGAATCATGTGATGACATCACAAGTCTAGAAGGTATTCTCTCTACCTTATAATCCTCACGTCTTATTATATAACCCTTAAGTTTTATTTTAAAGGTTTGAGAATAGTATTTACGGTCATCTATCGTGTATTCTGACTCGTCAGATATATTTTCAAGAGTCAGTGGCATTGGATGGTCGTTAGGTGAAATATATGTATTAATTGCATTGAACTCGTAATGCATCATTTCATTCATTTCATTAAGTAACTCCATCTTATTAGTTATAATAGATACTGAATATATGAAATTTACTGAAAATGGCTGCTTCATGGTATATTTGTCATAAGCTTCAATACCATTCTCCTGTAGCACAGGTACATAGAACATTGCAAAATCTTTATGACCTGGTATATTGAAATAATTACCCTGGTTCTCACCTCTCTGTGGGTTGTTTTCACGTGAAATGGTCTTGAAGTTCATTATCATGTTACCATAGTCATCTGTCTGACTCCACGTCTGGGTGTACTCACTAAGTCTTTGAGTTGAATACAGCTTGTACGTAGGAAGCCTCACACCATCATAAACAAGGTTAAACTTCTTGTCAACCCAATTGAACATTTCCTGGTCTATGTCGGAGTATTCTATTGGTTTTGGAAATGGTGTTCCTTCCTCCAATATCATCTTCGACATATTACGTCTCCTCTCCGTCCCATATGCATGGCGACGAAGCCTAAACTTATCAATATATGGTTTTGGTTGTACTAGCATAATTTATTCTCTCTTCAATATTTTTATAGCATTAGGGTCAAATATTACATAGTTCTTGAACTTCTTACCAGTAGCACCATTAGTGGCTACCCAGTAAAGTCCAGTATATCCCATCTTTTCAAGTAGAAACTTACTTGCTTCCTTGTCACTTCCAAGAAGTGATGAAATCGTACCATACAGAGTGCCGCCATCATAGCATTCCCCAATATACTTACATTCATTCTCCCAGAACTCATTCTCACATCCTGCATAAGCTTCCCTACCATACTCATCCTCTGTCATATAGTAGTTGAAGAATACCCTTGCAATTTTCATAGCCAACGCAGAACTAATCTTACCATAACTAAGATATTTCTTGTCTGGTATTTCAACAGTGTATATGTGACCACCCTGTGAATACTCTTTTGCACACTCTAACTCATCGGTAAGGTAAGCACCATATCCATAAAGCTGCTGACCCCATCCGCTTGACATGTAGGCAAAATCGAACTTATCAAACTCATGAGGAGAACCGTGAAACAACTCAAGTTCATCAATAGCCTCCGTTATATACTTACTAATCTTTGATTCCCATGCATAATCTTTCCTACCCTCTGGTTCTATGAACTTATCTGGGTTGTAGTCAATTTGTGGCTTCTGAGCACGTTTTTGCTGATGTGCCTTATCGTAGTCCACCAACTCATTAAAATGCCTTAGAATGTCCGTAGAAAGGCTTCTAGCGTAGCCATACTTACCACCAAACCTCTTCTTACCGTAACCAAGTCTTCCAGCAAGCCAGTGTATTGATGCTTCTGATACCTTTATACCATATTTATTTCTTATCAATTTAACAAGCTCACGTGGCTCATATATAGTACTTTCTGTCTTCATAATGAATATTTATTACAAATATAAATACCTTTCATTTTTTACTTTTTTTAAATGTTTATTTTGTTTTTTAATTTTTTTTATATATCTTTGCAACAAGAAGCGATGCTTGCCCTGGTGCAAGCCACAACTTCAGTATTAACTTAACAATTTTTTTATGAAGGAAATTACATCAGAGGTCGTTAATACTTTCCTTACTGGACATGACCCTATGGAACACATCATTACAATAGAATGCGACTACCAGGAAGATAAGGTAAGTATTGTTTATGTAAACGACAAAGGAGAAAAAAGGGTCAAACTTGATGATTTTAAGCCGTTTTTATGGTGTAAAAACAGCGCAGCAATCAGATTATTCGGTGGCAACAGGGAGAAGTTACTCTCACAAATGCGAAGATACAGTATTAGATGTAAGAGGCTTGTAACTTCCGACTCTGGTAATGTCAGTGAGAGACTTGAAAATGGATACAAGTACATGTTCTACGCTGACAGGAGAATGAGTTACCAAAAATTCCTCAACTTCTTCAAGGATGCTGGAGTTCCAGTACATGAATCCAAGAAAAACGGACAACAGGGAGAATCAAACAGAGAGTACATGGCAGTAACCCCAGTAGAGCAGTACATGATTCAAACTGGTAAGAGACTGTTTAAGGGATATGAGAACTACGATGACTTAAACAGGTTTATCTTCGACCTTGAAACCCAAGGACTTAACCCAAGGGTACACAGAATTGAACAGATTGGTATTCACACTAACAGAGGATTCGAAAAAATAATTTCAGTTACTGGTAATACAAAAGAAGAACTTGATAAGAGCGAGATTACCGCTATTGACATGTTCCTCTATATACTTTCTGTAATAAAGCCAGATACTGTAGTAGGACACAACTCTGAGAACTTCGACTGGGATTTCTTGATAGTAAGATGTGAAGAGCTTGGTTATGACTTTAAGGAAATGAGTTTAAAGTATTTCAAGCACCCTATCTACAAGAAACAAAAGGAATCAGTACTTAAACTCGGTGGAGAGGTTGAATACTACCGCCCTACTGTGATGTGGGGGCATGTTATCCTGGATTCTCTTCATGCTTCAAGAAGAGCACAGGCGATAGACTCCAACATGAAGAAATCAAACTTGAAATACGTCACCAAATATCTTGACTTAAAAAAACCTAATCGAGTATATGTGCCAGGTGATAAAATTTCAAAAACATGGGGTATAAATGATGAAAGATTCGGATTCTGCGAGGAAGATGGTGACTGGTATGAGGTAACGGAAAAGCGACCACTTTTACCTGGATATATACTTAAGTCTGGTAGGTACATCGTGGAGAGATACCTATTAGATGACCTTTGGGAAACAGATAAGGTTGAAGACAAGCTGAATGAGTCCAACTTCCTGGTAGGTAAAATGTTACCTACAACTTTCTCTAGGGCTTGCACAATGGGTACAGCTGGTATCTGGAAGCTCATTATGCTTGCATGGGGATATGAGAATAACCTTGCAATTCCAGCAGCAGCACCAAACAAGAGGTTCACTGGTGGACTTTCAAGGCTTCTTAGAACTGGTTATGTTGACCGTATCGTGAAGCTTGACTATAACTCCTTGTATCCATCAATCATTCTTACATGGCACGTATCTACGCCTATTGATACAATGAATGTCATGCTTTCATTCCTTGAATATATTCTAACCCAGCGTGAAAAGTATAAAAACTTGAAGGCAGAAGCTGGAGACAAGGCTAAGGAACTTGAAAAGCAGCTTAAGGCATACGAGGGTAGTGATGAGAGGTTTAAAAAGAAACTGGCAGAGGAAATCCAGTACTGGAAGATTGAAAAGTCTGGTAATGATAAAAAGCAGTTACCTCTTAAGATTCTTGCAAACTCATTCTTCGGTAGTTATGGTGCTCCTAACATATTCCCATATGGTGATGTTATCGCTGCTGAGAAGACAACATGTATTGGTCGTATGTCACTTAGACTTATGATTTACCACTTTACAGGCATAGGTTACACTCCTATCGTGGGTGATACCGATGGTTTCAACTTCCAGATGCCACCAGAGGACAAGTTCAGATATACTGTTGAACATCCTTATATAGGCAAAGGTCTTGGACGTAACACAATTAAGGGTAAAGAATATACGAGAGTTGATGCAGACGTAGCAGAGTTCGAAGACTTGTTTATGGGGCAGGCATACAACGGAGGTATAAATAAGATGGGTCTTGGTATTGATGAATACTGTGATGCTACAATTAACTTCGCAAGAAAAAACTATGCCGACCTTATGCCTAATGGCAAAACTAAGAAAGTTGGTAACACCATTAAGTCAAGGAAGATGTCTGGTTATCTGGAGAAATTCATCGATGATGGCGTTGACTTGTTACTTCGTAACAATGGTTACAAGTTCCTTTCTAACTACTATGACTATATCGAGAAGATATATAACTATCAGATACCTATTAAAGACATTGCCTCTAAGGGTAACATTAAGAAAACCATAAAGGATTATATTGCAGATTGCAACACCCTTACAAAGTCTGGTTCTAAGAAATCAAGACAGGCTTGGTACGAACTGGTAATTAAAGAGGACATGAAGGTAAACGTAAGTGATACCATCTACTACATCAACACTGGTACGAAGAGAGGACATTCTGACGTAAAACGTGTCACACACTACTATACACACGATGACAAGGGAGAAAAACTTGAAATTACAAATGAAGTTGAAAAGATGTATAAGGAATATTCAAAGGAATTTAAGGCAAATAGCTGGACTGATAAAAAGACTCGTCTTGACCTTGCTAAAGAAAAGTATGGAAACAAGTCATTCGAAGAAGACGAAATCATACTTAACTGCAAACTAGTTCCTAATGATATAGTTGACAGTGAAGAGGATGTACTTTGTAGTGATTACGAGGGATTGGAATATAATGTAGAGAAATACATTGACCAGTTTAATAAGAGAATTACCCCACTTCTTGTATGCTTCCATCCAGACATTAGGAATAAGATTCTTATTACCGACCCTAAGGATAGAAAATTCTTTACAGAGCAGGAATCAAAGCTTGTAAGCGGTTATCCGAATAAACCAGAAGACCAGGATACCTTCGAGGCTCTAATGACCCCAGAGAGAAAGGAAATAGAGTTCTGGGTAAGTATTAATGAGACACCACCATTCGTGAAAGAGTGTAATATTGATTGGGATGGACTTGTTAAAGATTATAAGGAGACAAAGGCTGCTGAAAATGACTACGTTTATCAACTTGAAAATAAGAAATACCTTGATGCACTTAATAATCTTACGGATGCAGATGTTGAAGCATTTGAGGAAGACTACAAACTCCCTTCATCAATATCCGAAATCATGACATTGGGTTCTGATATGAGACTATACTTTAAGAAAATACCAGATAAGACGCCATCAACTGGTGGATATGTTTTCGATGATATTATGTACAGTTTCATTGAGAATACAGAAGGATAAAAAAAGAGGCTAGATTGTTTCTAGCCTCCTTTTTTATTAGTTATGTGGTATATCACTTTGTCTTACATTATTCATGTAGTTATATCCACTTCTACCTTCTCTCTCATCTGTTGAATAATCTGTCTTGTATCCAGCAGCCTCAGCAGCAGCCTTAGCAACTGTATCTCCAGGTCCGTAGTACATACCGCAGTCCCAGACGTTACTCAAGTAAATACCATTCTGTTTTGTTTCAACAGATGGTGTAACACCACTAGGTCCACTCTGCAAACAGATGATTCTAAGTGCATTAGTATCAGTGAACTCTGTTCTGGTTGGGTCGATATAGTCACCTGTCAAGTCTATAGTCGTAAGGTCTTCATCGGTCATTTCCGCTGTATTACCATGTGACAACTTAACGTCTACCTGCATCTTCCTGTTAGAGCCATCCTCAATCCAGTCTGAAATTGTGGTACATGTTTCACCACTTACCCACATTGTGAGAATCTCACAAATCTGTTGGTCAAGCATTGCATCAGCCTCACTGAATGAAGTAGCACTATTGATTACGCAACCAAGTGTATATGGTTGATAAGTATTACCACTACCACACTGTGTCATTGTTGAAGCAGAACCATACATTAACTTATACAAAGCCTCTGCCTTAGAGTCGATACACTCCGTCTCAGCTGAAACAACATCAATCTCCTCACTGAGATTATCAATCTTAATATTAGCCTCCTTAATCTCACGGTCAAGTATGATGTCAACGTTGTTGAATGAAGTACCACTGAAAATATAATTAGTACCGTCATTTGGTCTATAATTATCGCCTTCACCACACTCATTCATAAGTGGCATACCAAGAATATTGTTCTCAACTGTCTTGAGTTCCTTCTTAAGGCACTGCGTGTCTCCAGAAACTACAAATACCTCTTCTTCTACATTTTCTGTGTAAGATGAAAGCTTGTTAATTGCAAGGTCAAGCAAGAACGTTGCATTATTGACTGTAGTTGCAGAGTTGATGTATGTAGTACCTGGCATTGGTTCGTATACCAAGTCTTCTCCACAATCACCAGCAATATGTCCGAATACAGCCTTTTCAACTGCCTTAAGTTCTTCCTTTGCGCACTCTGCTGTCTCTACAGCAGCACTAATTGGAGTACCATCAACATAAAGGCCATTGTTTCTAATTTCAATGATGTTATCACTTCCCTGGTCTGGTTTACCGTCTCCATCGTGGTCATCAGTAATAAGGACACGCCCACTAAGAACGTCAGCAGTATCACCACTGTTAATAACCTTTGTAAGTTCAAGTGCGCTCTTCTCAGATGGGTTCTGGATAACCCAATCGTTGAACAATTCATTAACTGGGAATGATGTATGTAATGGATTTCCAGCAGCATCATGGTAAGTGATTACAAGTGCTCTATTAACTGGGTCATATTCCATACCATCAATCAAGCTACCTACAGTGTTAAGCTGAATTGCCTCCTGTTCACCGTTTGATGTAACGAGCTTAATTGTATTTCTTGCTGGGTCATATGACAAATTAACACTTGCATAAAGTCCCTCACCAAGCTTTATGATATTCTCACCTTCCTGTAGTTTAACATTAGCCTTAACTATATTGTTCTCATTGTAAGGATTATTGAAATCAATTGAAGGAGTATCCTCGAATGTAAGAGTAACACTATCAATCTTTGCATCAAGAGCCTCATCTGCTGCAATTCTGTTAGCAGTCTCGCCAGTAATCATATTATTGAGCCTATCGTCCTCAGTTGTAGAACGTGTAATCTCGTTATCAAGCTTAGTCTCAATACGAGTCTCCTCAGAAATTGACCTTGCACTCTCAGTACTTATTGCTGACTGAAGCTCTGTATCCTTCTCTGTTCTTGCAAGCTGCTCGGCAGTGATTGCATTCTGAAGGTTGGTATCAGCTGTTCTACGCTCATTAGCTTCGTTGTTAAGTGCTGTTGTAAGTTCATTATCCTTATTCGTAGAACGAGTAATCTCATTATTGATTCTCTCAAGAAGGTCAGCATCCATGTGCTCACGGTTAGCAATCTCAGTGTCCAGCTTGCTCTCAATTCTCTGTTCTTCACCAGTTGCACGTGCAATCTCTGCTGTAAGACCACTCTCAAGAGTATCTATGTCAGCCTCCGCTGTATCCATTCTATCTTCAAGAGCATCTATAGCGGCTGTAGCTGCGCTGATTCCTTCACCAGATACATAGAGAGCACCATCATCCATTACCAAGATATTGTCATCATGGGCATTATTTATAATGACAGAAGCTTTCAATACATCCTGCTCAGATGTTCCACTAGCAACTCTTACCTTTTCAAGCTGAACTGCGTGTGGGTGTCCATCCTCAACTCTCCACTCATTAATCAAGTCGCCAACAGGAATTTCAACTGTCTTAATCTCATGACCATTAGTCATATAGGTGATTACAATTGCCTCCTTAGTTGGGTTATACTCAATACTAATAATTGAAGACATACTCTCAAGCTGGATTTCCTTGCTACCGTTTGTTGTGCTGAAGATAAGCTTGTTTGCTGTCTCCTCATAAGCAAGGTCTACACCTGCATAAAGTCCGTCTGCGTTAAGCTTGATAATATTTGACTTATCATGCTCAATCTCTTCACTCAAATTAACCTTGAGAACCTTAATTGTTGGTTTGTTGTTACCATCATTTCTTGTTTCAACGTCGATTGATTTATCCTCATTGATTACATCACTGAGCCTTGAAGAACTATCTGCACTAACCGCATTAATCTCATCCTGCAAGTTATTGATTTCATCCCTTACGGTATTTCTAGGACCGAATCCGTCACCAATTTCATCCTCAATTGCTTGAATCTTGCCATCGTGTTCGTCATCCTTAGCTGTTGAACGGTCAATTTCGTTCTGAAGCTTCTCAGCCTCTTCGTTAACCTGGTTCTGAAGCTGCTCGAACTTGTAAGTCACAGTCTCATGAGCATCAGTAGTGAAACCAGTACCTATTGCGGTATCTATTCTCTCAACATCAGTTGTCCTGTCTGCAATCTCCTGGTCTATCTTAGCATCAAGTGCTTCTTCAGCAGTTGTTGCACGCTCTATCTCGTTATCAATCTTTTCGTTAATAGCCTCATCAGCCTCCTTAAGGTCAACAAGTACATCTTTAACTGTAGTGTCACCAGTTGGCTCAAACTTAATATTATCTGCCTCTCCCCTTACATACAACTTATGGTCATCGTCTTCAAGGATGTTGTTACGACTACTAGAAATCTTAACATCAGCAGAAACCTTATCGTTACCAGTAACGTTTCTCTTCTTTGTAATTGTTACGTTATGTCCTTCATTCTGAGGTTCCCATTCCCAGTCACGAATCATATCACCGATTGGGATGGTAACAATCTGAACCTTGTCGTTACCGTCGATATATGTAATTACAAGAGACTCATTTGTTGGGTCATAGTAAATGTTCTCGAAAAGCTTGAAACCATTAAGGTTAATAATGGTATCTTCCTGTCCAGAAACCTTAAATATAAGCTTGTTCTCCTTGCTTACATAACTAAGCTTAGTTGAAGCGAAGAAACCATCAGTCTTCTCAATCAATATGTTATCATTATCTGAAGAAAGTTTAATCTTGCTAAGAGCATCAAGTGCCTCCTTAACATTACTTCTCTCACCATTCATGTAATATATGATATTAGAAGCTTTACCATCTACATAAAGGTATCTTGCATCACTTGTTCTACTAAGGATGTTAGTACTATTTTCATCCTTAACATACTTGTAGTTTCCGTCTGGCTGTAAAACCTTATGTTCATCCTTAATTCTTACATCAGCTTTAAGTACATCTTGCCAAGGCTCTACATGATGATGCTCATCTGTATGGTCGTAGTCAACCTCTTCCCTTGTGAGTACAACTGGAGTCTTTGAAGCCTCACCTTCAACACCCCATTCTGCTATGAGCTTCTCACAGTCAATAAGAACCTCACTACCGTCTCTAAGAATAAGGTGAATTGATTCATCTCTCTTGTCATAGTAACCCCTTACAACATAATTGTTTGGAAGTTTAACGTTTGTTACTTCAAGAGTACCATCAGCCTTGCTTACAGTAAATGTAAATGTTTCTTCCTCCTCATCATATACTAGGTTAACATAAATGAATATACCCTCTGGTGTTACCATCAAGTTATTATCCTTGCGGATATTGTCAAATATATGGGATTCAGCTACCTTAACATCACCACTTACAAAAGTACCATCGTCAGTTTTCTCAGCATAGAAGTTCAACGTATCAGAACTTAATGCTACGAGAGTAAGACTCTTAATTGCCTTCTCAAGCTCTTCTCTCAAGTCAGCAATCTCCTGTTCTGTCTTATCTATGTCGATAATACAGAATCTGTTATCACTATACTGAGTACCTTCATTCGTCACTGAACCAAGAGCGATAATAAGATGTGGATTATCCTCACCTTCTGGGTCATCCTCTGTAATATTTTTATACAAAAGGACTGTTGGCTCAGCAAGTAAAGAATAACCATAGCGAGGGTCTTCTGCTGCAAGACCCTGCTCGGTAAATCTTATCTGACTCTGAATATACTCAATAGCAGCATCCCTCGTATCAAATACTTGGTCGTGATACCTAAATTGTAATCTGTTATTTGTATTCATTGTTCTTATATATTGTTTTCAACATTATTAAATCTGTCCAAAGCTACCATAGAAGTTAACCTTTATAAAGTGTTCTGGGTTTTCATCCTTAGTCTCAAGAACAAGGTTATTTTCATCCTTTGCAACTGCTGCATGTAGTTCGAATGGGTTCTTTGACCAATCAACCAACTGACCGTCGATTTCATTCTCCCTTGCGATAGCACGCTCAATCTCAGCATTGATTGCATCCCAAAGCTGTGCTTCAACTTCCTGTGCTCTTGCAGTCTCTCCATTGATACCGTCCCAAAGCTGAGCCTCAACCTCCTGTGCTCTGTTTGTTTCAGCCTCAATTGCAGCCCACTGCTGGTTGTCAATCTCTTCTCTAATTCTAGCCTCCTCGTTAATTGCTGCCCACATCTGAGAATCAACCTCAAGTCTATCATTGATTTCCTTATTAAGAGCATCCCAAATCTGGTTGTCAACATCTGTCCTAGCTGAAGTTTCCTTAGCAATAGCCTCCCAAAGCTGATTATCAACATCCGTTCTTGCAGAAGCCTCCTGTGCGAGTGCATCCCAAAGCTCCATATCAGCCTCTGTTCTAGCAGAAGCCTCCTGTGCAAGAGCATTCCAAAGGTCTGTATCACCACTGATTCTCTCTTCACGTTCTGTGATAATCATACCACTAAGGATAATATCACTCTCGATACGCTCCTCACGTTCTTGCTGAATCATTGGAACGATAATCTGTACAATTCTCTCAACAACAAGGTCATCGGTATTTACAAGAATCTTGTTACAACCTTCATCCTCAGTGAATACCCTGTACTCAATGTTACTCTGTGCAGCCTTTGGTATCTCTACCTCAATGCAGTGAGGAAGATTCTCCTTGTCAGTCCAACAAACGTTGGTAGTAGTTCCTGTACCCTGGTCGAAACATGGGTTTTCAACAACAACTGTGTCACCCTCATGCATAATCTTCTTCTCCCAATAGTAACCATTCCACTCGTTGATGAACATTTCAACTCTCTTCTCAAGAACCTCACCGTTGTTAACCTCAAGAACCTCTGGAGTTTCACCACCAACCTCATACTCAATGAATCCTTCCTTGTCAGCGTAGTTTGAAGCAAGCCAAATCTGTCCGCTTTCTGGGAATAGGATAGTCTTATAAAGAACACCGTCTATATATTCACTGTCATAGTAGTTGTTACCATCGTAGTCCTTGACAAGCCTTACTGAATAGTAAGGACTTGGACACTCTGCAACCTGTGAAACGCCACCCTTATTCCAGTCAAATATCTTTACGTATACATCCTGGTCTGGGTCATTGTAAACTGGCGTTGTTGTCCAGAATACAGCCTGCTCCTTGAAGTTAAATGCCTGTGGCCTTCCGTGTGTATCAAGACTTGCTACACCAGCTGGAAGTATTGACATTCCATATTTGTCAACACCTACTGGAGACTCTGGATTATATGCAGGAACGTTGTCTGCTGTGTAACCAGACTCATCAGTAACGTATGATTCATCCTCCCAGGTACATCCTGTATTAGGTTTAGTAATTGTACATTCACAATCTGGCTGTCCAAGCCAACCACATTCTGACTTAAGGAACTTGCCAGCATACTTACCAAGCTCTACATGACACTTAGCTGAGTTGTGGTTCTGATACTCACAAGGTTCAAGGGAATTAAGTAATGCATCCCAGTCTGCCTTGGTAGGAACTCTCCAACCATAACGTCTTTCATAGATTTGGTGTTTCTTGTTCTTCTGGCTGTACCTGTCATCAAGCTTCTTCTGAATCTTAGCAAGACCAGCACCATTGTAAAGATAACCATAATCGTTTACATACTCCTTGGTAATATATCTTGTACCAAGCTTTGCAACCTCTGGAAGCGTACCGCCAGTCGTGAGGTCGAATACCTCCAACACTGGAGCGTACATACCAGTCTTCTCGACACCTGCTATTCCAAGTGGGGCATCGAGAGTACCATTACCCTTAAGAGTACCGTCAGTGATTACCTTCGTAAGTATGTCACTTCCTATAATGTCCATTAGGTTGTCGGCAGTCAAGATGTTAGCAATTGTAACCGTCTTCTTACCTTCAGTACCGTCATATGAAATCGTAAGTGTGACACCACTTTCACCACATTCAGCATCGACATTAAGATTGTAGGTAACATCAGTAAGAGGCACAATAAGCTTCTCACCGTTGTTTCTTGTAAGTACAAGAATCTTCTCGTCCCTTACAAATTCAGCAGACTTGATGTCGTTGTCCTTAAGAGTTAAGAAGTTGCTATCTATCTCGTTGATAGTCAATTTGCAATTCTTTGTAACGTCCTCTGGATAAGGAGATACTAATTTGTAATAGTAAAGTCCATTCATATTCTGTTATTATTTTTAATAATAAATATAAAAAACTATTGATTATATTTTGTTTTTTAGCACTATTTATATGCATAAAAGTTTATAAACACAACAATTTTATATTCTTACTAGAAAAATAAGTAAAAAAAAAACAATAATATGTCTAAAAAAAATTATAAGTCTAAAAATTACTGGTTAATAAAAGAAAACGCCATTAATGAATCAAAAAAATATTCATCAAGAGCAGAGTTTTGTAAAGGTTCTTACGGAGCATATAAAAGGTCTCTTAAGAACGGTTGGCTAGATGAGATGACGTGGTTGACTAAAAAGAATGTATGTAAAGACCCAGTTGATACTGTATACAGATATTATTTTGAAAATGAGAATGCTGTGTATGTTGGCAGAACAATATATCTAGAATTAAGAGACCATCAACATAGAACAAGAGAAAAAGATACTGTTTATAAATTTGCCAAAGAATTTAATGCGGAAATTCCTAAAATCGAAGTATTGGAAGAAGGGCTGACTGTATTACAAGGTGCTGAAAGAGAAGATTATTGGGAGAAATATTATAGAAATAAAGGGTTTACTATAATAAACAAACAACCTTGCGGAAGTCTTGGCCATATGTGCAAGAAGTGGAGTAAAGAAAAATGCTTTGAAGAAGGTAAAAAATATAAAACAAGAAGCGAATTCCAAAAAAATGCACCGCAAGCATATCATTTATCGATTACAAACAACTGGATTGATAACATGACTTGGTTACCAAAAATACAAAATGTTCCAAATAAGTTTTGGAATGATAAAAATAACATAATTAATGAAGCAAAAAAATATA
>Ga0310691_10000252_pt1 | contig 109808 bp, 92 predicted proteins | sample 176DNAGHGlowgp2_FD_203887 | JGI IMG/M metagenome (GOLD analysis project Ga0310691, IMG submission 203887) | Sheep rumen microbial communities from Palmerston North, Manawatu-Wanganui, New Zealand - 1766 DNA GHGlow gp2 (v2) (version 2) | ecosystem: Host-associated > Mammals > Digestive system >... | reverse complement strand
GTTCTCCTTTCCATGTTATACCGTCATTATATTTTATTACTTTAAAGCATTCAAGGTTGCAAGACTGCAATAATAAGAAAAGCCTGCATCCTTGCAATCTTGAAAACCGTCCTTCTGTCCGGCAAGCGAAAAAGGAGGCCCGAAGGTCTCCTTTTCCCATTATATCATCAGATAAGAGAGGTAGGCTCAGATGATACCGGCATCCATCTTCTGAATGGTTATGGCATCGGTGCCGGTGATGCCTGAGATGCCGTCGCAGTCTGCGTTGGCTGCACCTGCTGCTGAGAGCGGATACTTTGCCTTGTTGGCTACGTACTGGAGGACTGCTACTGCATCGGCTACGTTTACTATACCGTCCTCGTTGGCGTCGCCTGCCTTAGTCTGTGCTGCCGGAGCGGCAGTTGCAGGAGCTTCGGTGGGCTGCGGTGCGGGCGCTGTGGTCTCAGCGGGTGCTGATGCGCCTGCGGGAGCAAATACCATGTAGAACAGGTTGCAGGAATCTGCCTTGGTTATGGTATGCGTGCCGGCTGAGAGGTCGGCTGTGAGTACGCCGTTATCTGAGGTCAGCTTGCTGCCGTCTATCTTGACGTTGCCCGTTGCCTCGCCGAATACGAGAGTCAGCTTTCCGGCTGCGGGAGCGTTGAAGGTTATGCTCGTTGCTGTCTCCAGCTTCAGGCACTGTGTCAGGGTAAGGCCGTTGTAGGAAGCTGTGCCCTTTGCTGTGGAGAGGTTGCCGGAGATGGTATAGAAGCTGCTGGATGTGCCGTTCTCGGTGAAGTTGTGTACATAGCCGCCGGATACGGGCACTGAGGGTGCAGCTGTTGTCACTGTGGGCTGTGAGGGCTGGGTGGGTGCCTGTGTCTGTACAGGTGTCACAGGTGCGGATGAACCGTCAAGACGGTAGCCCATTTTGTAGTAGCTGCCGCTGACTGTCTCGAATACGTGACCGTTGGAGATATTGCCGGATGCGTCTCTCCATGCGGTATGGAAATCAGTACCGACCTTCGGTACGGAGATGCTTGTGAAATCGGAGGCGGAGAGGTCGTTTACGGCTGTGCCGCCGCCCTTTACGCCCTTGTTCTCGGTCTTGTAGGCTGAGCCTATCTGATAGGTCCTGCCGCTGTCTATGGCTACGCTGTCGGAGATAGTGCCGTAGAACTTATCGCTCTCGCCCAGTGAGCGGCCGCCCACGTATGCGGAGACAAGGTTCTGGAAGACGGCTCCGGGACTTGAGCAGCGGTATGCTGAGAAGTTGGGCTTGGAGTCCTCGCCGTTGTTGACTGCCGTGCAGTTGACGAGCTTTGCGAGCTTCGGGTTGTTGTTGTCGGTGAAGCCGCAGTGGAGGTTCTCGAAGGCGAGACAGTTTATCACCTGATGAGGTGAGCCCACGCCTGAGCCGCCCAGCTTGAAGCCGTTTCCGTCATTCTGCGGGTGGAGCTGAGAGGTCTCTGTTCTGCCGTTGCGGAATGCGATACAGTTCTTTATGGTCACTGTGCCGATAGGGCCTGTCTCGGTCTTTGCGAAGAGGTCCCAGCCGTCATCGCTGTTGTTGTAGGCCATACAGCCGTCAAATACGTTGCCCTCGCCGCAGGTCAGCTTGGCTGCGAATCCGTCAGCGTCCTCCTCGTTGTCTGTATCCAGATTGTTGAAGGAGGTGCAGTTGAGGACGAGGTTATAGGAAGGCCAGTCGGAGATATTGGCGGCATCCGTCCTGTAACGGGATATCTGGAGACCTGTATCCCTGTTGCCGTAGAGCTTCATCAGCTCTACCTTGTTGTGGTTGCCGGAGAGAAGGATGCCGTTGTCGCCTGCGCCGGTAATGGCGAAGTTGTAGAAATGCCAGTAGGAGCCGTCAAGGACGAAGCCTCTGTTGGAGGGGCCGAAATCCATGGCTGAGAAATCAAGGATGGGCTTTGCGCCGGGATATGCGGAGAGTGTCTTGTACTTGCCCTCTGCGCCGGAGTTGCCCTGCTCTATCATAATGGTCTGGCTGAGCTTGTAGGTGCCGTCGAGGAGGTATACAGTACCGCCTGCGGGGACAGCCTTTATGGCTGATACCACGTCTGTCGGGGACTGCATGGTCTTTCCGTCTCCGCCGCCGCTGGGTGATGCGTAGATAACGTCTGAGCCTGTCACGGGTGCTGCTTCCGTAACCGGCGCCTGGGTGGGAACAGGCGCTTCAGTCACGGGTACAGTTGTTACGGCCACGGGTGCAGATGTGGTCACAACGGGAGAGGGCGCAGAGCCGTTATCCTCCTTGAAACCGCTTCCGATCGCGGTTATGGAGTCCTTGTATGAGGTAAGAGCTGATTTGAGAGCTGCATTGACTGCGTAGCTCTCATCGTCAGCTGCATTGTCGAACTTCCACCTGAAATCGCCGCCGTCCACACGGCCTGCCTTTGAGGTAACTATGGAAGGTACGTCTGAGGCTGCGTCGGGTGTATACTTATAGAAGCCTGAGGCTGTATCGAAGTTGCTGTATGCTGTGCCGCCGTCCTTTGACTTTATGCTTCCGGGTACCTGCTCTGTACGTGAGGAGGCCTCGTAGGCATCGAAGTCTGTGGCGCTGTCCTTCTGGGTGATGTATGCCTTTGCGCCTTCGATATAGTTGCCGAAGGACTTGATAACGCCGCCGGGCTCGCCGGAGAAGGTGCCGCCTGTTGCCACATCACTGCCCTGTCCTGAGATGAGCATGGGGTACTTGCAGCTGCGGAAGTAGTTGTTCTCCACGAATGCGGAAGCGCCCATAGTTACGCCCACGCCGTACTTGGCATTGCCGTCGTAGTAGTTGTTGTAGATATGGACTGTGCAGGTGCGTATTCTCGGGTGGCGGGAATCGGAATGGTCATACCAGTTATGGTGGTAGGTTATATAATTCTCCGCTGTCTCGGACTTCATGCCCTGGAGGTTGCACTTGCCGTTATCCCAGAAGTGGTTGTAGGAATGGGTGACATAGGTGGATGTTTTGGTATCAAGAGCGCCGTCGCCCTTGGCCTGGTCTGCGTCGCTTCCGGCATCGCCGTAGAAGAAATCGCAGTTATGCACCCAGATATGGTTATTGCCCTGCTGGAGACCGCAGTCATCGCCCTCTGAGCTGTTGCAGTTCATAAAGCCGATGTTCCTTACCTCTACATTGGAGCTGTTCTTCATAACAAGACCGAAGCCGTTGAAGGTGGCATCATTGCCTATGCCCTCGATGGTAAGGCCGCAGGTGGCTGTGTCTATGTAGAGGTCGCCCTTATTGAGCACAGAGGGATCGGTGATGTTTCCTATGACTCTGATACACACAGGGCCGGCCTTGGTATTGCTCTTGAGGTTAGTCAGGATGTTCTGTATACCTGTAAGGCTTGTAGCTGCGCCCTTCTTGTCGGGAAGAGTAGCGCTGACGCTGTCCTTGGTGGCGTTGGTTACATATACCACTGTTGCGCCGGACTTCAGTGTGCCGTCGTCGTTGTAGGCACCGGATGATGAGCCGCCGACAAAGCCGTAGCCGCTCCTGTCATGGGCGTAGGCTGTGGCCTTTGTTTCGGCTGCCTTTGAGCTGTCTTCCCTGCCGTTCATCACGGGGACTATCTTCATGGTGTGGCTGCCGGCTTTCAGACCGACTGCATCGGCTCTGAAATAGCCTGAGTACTGCCTTACGAGCATGGAGTCTATCTGTGCGCCGTCTACGTATACATTGTAGCCGGATGCTCCTGAGACAGGTGACCATGTGGCGTACATTCCCTCGCCGTAGCCGACTGTTGAAGCGACTGACACGCTTGCTGTGGCTGCTGATGCGCTGAGAAGACTGCCTGTGAGTGCGGGTGCTGATCCTGCGAAGGCACCGGCTGCACATGATGCGGACATAACTGCCGCAAATACAGCTGCTGCGATACGCTTTTTCATATTCTGATCGTTCATTCTTTATTACCCTCCGTTAAATATAATACCATTGTCCGGAGCATCCCTAATGCCCCGATATCCGTGGATTCCCTTACTGTCTACATTATAACCCATAGCTGCTGCTTTTTCAATGACAGATAATACTTGTATACTGACATATTGTGCTTTTAAGAATTGCCATTCCGCACGATACATCATAACAACTTTGTGCTGATATCAGCAGCATCCGTACATTTAATAATTTGTATATAGACTTTTTAACCATTATGTGATATAATATTAACGGTATCAGCCGGATACCAATCAGACGTCTCATTACTGAACGGAGGAAATGATATGGAAAAGGATACATTTATCAAGGAATTAGAAGAATACACGCTCTCTGACCTGGAATACATATACAACACTCAGAAGGAGCTTTATTCTGAGGAGGAGCTTGAGATCATAAAGGATACTATTGAAAAGAAGAAGCTGGTGGAGGATGTCCTCAAAAAAGACCATACGCCGGATAAGCAGCTCACTGCGGACAGCTTCTTCCTGCTGACGCTCTTCTGCATCATCAGCCTTGTCTTCCCCGTCAGCGGCCTGTTCAACGGTGCAGCCATGCTCATCATCGGCTTTGCAAAAAAGGGCTCTCCGGAATGGAAGGGCGCAGGCTCAAGGGTGCTTGCCGCTGCGATAATCGGTCTGCTGATAAGGAACTTCCTCGGCGGAGTGCGTTTCTTCTGAGGCCTTTCGTCAACTGAACATAAAAACAAGCCCGTATGCTCCATAACGAAGCATACGGGCTCTTTTATCTTTATGTTATACGGCTTCGCTTCCGAGCCATACGCTGTTATCCTCGTCAAGTGTCAGCTCTGTGGCTCCTGTGGTCCTGATGCGGAGCACACGGCAGCTGCCCTCGCCGAATACCCTGTCCATCTCCTCCGCATAGTCAGAGGCAAGATACTCCGGCACGAAGGCCTGTATCGTTCCTGCAAAGCCGCCTCCGTGTACGCGGCAGGCGCCTGTCTCGCCGAGATATCTGCGGCTGAGCATGAGCGCAAGGGGGATCTCCTGATGCACTGTCTCTCCTGCGGGGCATATATTCTGGAGCAGTTCTGCTGAGGACTGGCCGGAATCACGCACAAGCTGGAAGAAGGTATCAAGGTCGGCATATCTCAGCGCTTCGGCCTCAAGCATGGCTCTTCGGTTCTCGTCAAAGAAATGGGCTGCACGCATTACTGCACGGTCGGAGCAAGTCTTTCTCAGCTCGGGGATACGGCTGTAGAAGTCCTCCTCGTCAACCTGACGGAGCACGTCTGCGCCCATAGCCTTTGCTACCGAGCACATCTCACAGGGGACTGCGGAATACTCCTCAGTAAGGCCGGTATGGCTGCCCTTGGTATCGGTGATGCAGAGTATATAGCCCGCACCTGTGAAATCAAAGCTGATCTCCTGTATATCGGGCTTCTCAGGCTCTTCAAAGTCGATATAGACGAATCCGCCCACCGAGCTTACCATCTGGTCCATAAGGCCGCTGTTCTTGCCGAAGTAAAGGTTCTCGGCTGACTGGCCTATCGCTGCGTTGCGGATAACTCCGGCGCTGCCGCCGTTGAAGCAGTTGTCGAGCATTATGGATATGAGGTTCTCGAAGGCCGCTGAGGAGGAAAGGCCGCCGCCCTCCCTGACGTCGGATACCGTATAGGCACAGAGGCCGGAGAGCCTCGTTCCCGAGGCTGCGAACTGGGCTGCGATGCCGCGGATAAGTGCGGCTGAGGTGCCCTCCTCGCCTGCTCTGCGCTCAAGGGAGCAGAGCTCTATGACGTCCTCGCCGTAGCCCTCTGACTTGATGCGGATAACGTCCTCGTCGGTCTCGGCTGCGATGGCGATTATGTCTGAGCCCACTGCTGCCGCAAGCACACAGCCATGCTGGTGGTCGGTGTGGTTGCCGCCTATCTCAGTGCGTCCGGGGGCTGAGAATACACGTATCTCGCTGTGGTCTGGATACTGGCGTGAGAAATTCTCAACGGCGCTGATGTATCTTGCTCTCTGGCGGAGAAGCTCTCTGCCGCCGCCGTAAAGCTCTGTCAGTACAGTGTCGAATCTGCCTTCGCTGATACCGCTTACAAACTCCTGAATATTCATTTTTCAAAACTCCATTTCATCCTTTATGTATGCACCGATGTGCAACAGATATATTATATACCATTTTTGAGTAAATGTCCATAGGAAAATCGAAAAAAATATACTTTTAGTGATTTAAGAAAATTAAGCTGCTATGCTGAAAACTGAATGAATCGCTTGATTTTTCTGCCGGAGAAACAGGACAAATTTGTACTGTGGGTATATCCGGCGCCGCTGCCCTGCACCCATGTACGTACATATAATATAATAAAACTCCGTTCTTCATCCTTATTTGTAATTATCTGTTGACAAACAGAGCATTATATGCTATACTTAAATTAAAGTAAAGACGTTAAATCCTTTCTCTTAAATTAAGGAGCTGACATATATGAGCAAGATAAGAATGCTGACACCGCCCCTCCCCTCCATACCCTGGCAGGACAAGCCTGAGAGCTGCACCGCACCTGTCTGGAGATACAGCGAGAATCCCATAATCGACCGCAATCCCCTGCCCGATGTGGCACGCATATTCAACAGCGCCGTCATCCCCTACGAGGACGGCTTCGTGGGCGTTTTCCGCGGCGAACAGCGTGACGGGATACCCCATATCTACTTCGGCAGGAGCAGCGACGCCATACACTGGAGCTTCGATGAGGAGAAGATACGCTTCACAGACGAGAAGGGCGAGGTGCTCCAGCCCCTCTACGCCTACGATCCCAGACTTGTGAAGGTGGAGGACACCTACTACGCCATCTGGTGTCAGGATATGTACGGCGCCGCTATCGGAATGGCTAAGACTAAGGATTTCAGGAGCTTCACGCGCCTTGAGAACCCCTTCCTGCCCTACAACCGCAACGCCGTGCTCTTCCCGAGAAAAATAGGCGGCAATTTTGTTATGCTCTCACGCCCCTGCGACAACGGTCACACCGCCTTCGGTGATATCTTCCTCAGCGAGAGCCCCGATCTTATGTACTGGGGCAGGCACCGTCATGTCATGGGACGCTCTCAGAACTGGTGGGAGGGGCTCAAGGTCGGCGCAGGTCCGGCTCCCATAGAGACCGACAAGGGCTGGCTCCTCTTCTATCACGGAGTGGTCAATACCTGCAACGGATATGTATACAGCATCGGTGCTGCCATACTCGATATCAACGAGCCCTCAAAGGTGCTCCACAGGTGCAGGAACTACATACTTGCGCCGGAGATGTGGTATGAGGAGAGAGGCTTCGTCCCCAACGTATGCTTCCCCTGCGCCGCTCTTACGGACAGCGATACCGGCCGGATAGCCCTCTACTACGGCTGTGCGGACAGCTATGTGGGCGTTGCCTTCACTACCATCGACGAGATATACGATTATATAATAGAGCATGACTGCCTCCAGTGCGGAGATGACTCGGAGGGAAGAAGATAAGGAAAAGCCCATGACAATGTCATGGGCTTTCAGTCTGTCAGACACTGATTTGAATTATGCAATCAGCGGACGGCCACTGGCCGTCCCTACAAAAACAACCGTAAAACAGTCAAATTGTAGGGACGCCCAGTGGGCGTCCGCATTCCTGGATTTATATAAAACAACTTTTCGGCGAAATGAGAGCCCATGACAATGTCATGGGCTCTGTTATTTATATCATACCATCGAATCCGTCTGTGAGAGCACCTGCATGGACTTTATCTGATAGCCTTCGCTGGTGTCGGCAAGGACATACCTCACGGTCTTCTTTATGCTTTCGTCGCACCATTCCGGGAGCTCCTCAAGATACTCCACCTCAAGGGTATACTCATTTCCGCTGCGTGATACGGACTTTATCCTCGGTAAATAAGTAAAGGTCACGGGACGCACGGGGATATTGTAGGACTTGTTCTCCTCGCTGTAATAGAACCTTGCCTCGGAGGGGCCTGCGTTGCCGTGCTCGAATGCCGGGAGCTCGCTTCCGAACAGCTTTGCGGCGTAGCTCTCCACATCTACGGCGGGAACTGTTATAACGTCAAAGGTACGCTCATACTTGTTTACTGCGTCCTTGTCCATTACAAGCGACCATATAGCCGCTGTGATTATCTGGTTGGAGCTGAGGTCGGAGGGCTTTGAGAATGCCGGTATATCCATTATGACTGCCGGATATATCACCTTGCTCATAGCTCTCTTTCCGGTATCGCCGGAGCTGTATCTTCCGAAGAACCTGCCGCCGAACAGTATCACAGAGACAAGTCCGATGCAGGCAAGCACGGAGAACAGCAGTCCTGCTATGGTATAGAGAGTGCGGCGGAGATCGCCGGAGGAACGTGCTGTGCCGTTCTCGGGATCCTCGCGGCGGGTATTGAGCAGCTCGTCAGGATCCTCGTCAAGTATGCGCCTGAGGACGCTTTTCCTTTCCTCCGGCTCTGGCTTCTTCTCCTGTACTGCCTTCTTCTCTGCCTTTTTCAGCTTCTTCGGCCTGGTAGGCTCCGGTTTTTTCTCCTCTGCCGGAGCTTCAGCAGCTTCGGGCTGCGGTATGTATCCCTCCTTTGCAGGGGCAGCTTCTGCTGGATCGTATACAGTTATATCTTCGTCGGGATCGTAGTCTGCATAGGCGGAAAGATCCTCGTCGGGATCGTAGTCTGCGTAGGCTGAAAGGTCTTCGTCCGGATCGTAATCTGCGTAGGAAGAAAAATCCTCTTCCGGAGCGTAGCTTTCATAGGAGGCTGTTTCCTCTGCCGGCGGGTAGACGTCGTAGGAGCGCTGATAGTCTGTTTCTGCCGGAGCAGAATATGGAGCGGGGGTATCAGCGGAGGGCTTTCCGCCGCTGAGCACGTTCAGAAGATCATCAACGGACATATCCGCTATGTCCTTCCTTTCCTGACCTTCACCGTGCGGATCAAACTGGTCTTTTTTACTCATTATTTCCTCCGTACTATCTGATCTGGCCGCAGCCGTTGATCAGGTACTTAAAGGTAGTAAGCTCGGTAAGTCCCATGGGACCTCTTGCATGGAGCTTCTGTGTGGAAATGCCTATCTCAGCGCCGAAGCCGAACTCTCCGCCGTCTGTGAAGCGGGTGGATGCATTGACGTATACTGCCGCCGCATCGACTTCCTTCTGGAACTTCTCTGCGCTGGCAAGGGCTGAGGTGACTATGCACTCGGAATGACGGGTGCTGTACTTTCTGATATGTGCTATCGCCTCATCGATGGTATCTACCACCTTTACGGCGATGATGAAATCGTTGAACTCTGTGGCATACTCTGTCTCTGTTGCAGGCTCGATGCCGCTGCCGAGAATGGCTCTTGTCCTGTCACAGCCGTAGATCTTCACGTCATGGGACCTGAAGCGCTCTGCGATCATGGGAAGGAACTTCTCAGCCACGTCCTTGTGTACAAGAAGGCTCTCAATGGCATTGCATACTGAGGGGCGCTGAGTCTTGGCGTTGTCGGTTATCTCAACAGCCATATCAAGGTCTGCGGAGGAATCAACGTACACATGGCAGTTTCCAGCGCCGGTCTCGATAACGGGTACTGTGGCGTTCTTTACTACGGCCTGTATAAGGTTTGCTCCGCCTCTCGGGATGAGCACGTCTACATAGCCGTTGAGACGCATGAGCTCTGTTGTGGTCTCGCGTGAGGTGTCCTCTACTACCTGGATAACGTCAGCGGGGAGCCCTTCCTGCTCTACGGCTGCACGCATGATGCCGCCGAGGCACTTGTTGGAGTTGATAGCCTCCTTGCCGCCCTTGAGTATAACTACGTTTCCTGCCTTGAGACAGAGAGCAGCAGCGTCAACTGTTACGTTGGGGCGTGACTCGAATATGATGCCGATAACGCCGAGGGGCACTCTGGTCTTGATGATGCGGAGGCCGTTGGGACGGGTGAAGCCGTCAACTACCTGTCCGACAGGATCAGTCATGGCGATGAGCTCCTCAACGCCCTTTGCCATGCCCTCGATACGGCCATCGTCAAGGCGCAGTCTGTCCTGCTTTGCCTCGGTCATGCCGTTCTCCCTGGCGGCGGCGATATCCTTCGCATTCTCAGCGATGATGAGCGCCTTGTTCTCTCTGAGTGCCTTTGCTATGGCGGAGAGAGCTGCATCCTTCACACCGGAGGAAGCTGTTGATATAGCTGCTTCAGCTGCCTTTGCTCTTTTTCCGAGCTCTTCTGTATAACTCATAATTACACCTCTTATTCGTTCTTTCCTGCGGTCGTTCCGCTCCGGTATACCGTCCGTGACGTGCTTTCCGGGCTTTTACTGCGCCCTGAAAAGCGTTCCTATCTCCTTGTCCTCAAAGAGATCGTAGAGCTTCTCGGGATCCCTGCCGTTCATTATTATCATGTCGATGCCTGCATTGGTGGCTATCTTTGCGGCATTTATCTTGGTGGACATACCGCCTGTGCCGAGACTTGTTCCGGCGCCTCCTGCGACTGCCTCTATCTCCGGGGTTATCTTCTCCACAAGGGGGATCGGCTTCGCATCGGGGTTGATACGCGGATCGTCGTCAAAGAGGGCGTCGATATCGGAGAGTATCAGCAGAAGGTCCGCACGGGACAGCTCTGCAACAAGGGCGGAGAGTGAGTCGTTCTCGCCTATCTCCAGCTCGAGCTCATCGATGGCGATAGTATCGTTCTCGTTTACTATCGGGATAACGTCCATGCTGACGAGTTTCTCCACGGTGTTCATGAAGTTCTCGCAGTGGTTCGGGTTGTTGATTATGGTCTTGGTGAGCAGTATCTGCGCCACCGTGACGCTGTATTTTGCAAACATATCATCATAGACGTGCATCAGCTCACACTGTCCGATAGCTGCCACGGCCTGCTTGGTCTTGGTATCCTTCGGCTTCTCGGGAAGTCCGAGCTTGCCTGCACCCAGTCCGACAGCGCCGGAGGAGACCATGATTATCTCCCTGCCGGAGTTGTGGAGGTCTGAGATGACTCTGACCAGATTCGTCATGCGGCGTATGTTCAGCTTGCCGGTCTTGTGGGCGAGCGTTGATGTACCGAGCTTTATGACGATACGTTTCTTTTCGGATATATTACGCATTTCTATTCTTCTTTCAGTTAACTTTGTTCACCGGACTGCCGCTGAGCCATGCCCTGACGTTTCCGGTGACTATCTTCATAAGGCGGTGCCTTGTCTCAAGGGGTGCCCATGCGATATGTGGTGTTATGATGCAGTTCGGGATACCCTTCAGGTGCGTATCCGGAGACATGGGTTCCATGCCGAGCACGTCAAGATAGGCAGCACTGATCTTCTCTGTCTTCAGCGCCTCTGCAAGCTCCTTTTCGTTGACTACTCCGCCGCGTGAAGTATTTATAAGCACGGCAGAGGACTTCATAAGTCCGAGCAGCTCACTGTTCACCATGCCCTTTGTCTGCTCCGTGAGGGGACAGTGGAAGGTGATGACATCCGCTTGTGAGGCTGCGCTCCTGAGGTCTGTGACCTCATAGGGGCAGTCTGCCGGTACTGTGCGCGTATTGATGACTACCCTCATACCGAAGGCTGCGCCGATGCGGGCAACTGTGCGGCCGATAGAGCCGAAGCCCACTACCGCAAGAGTCTTTCCGGCGATCTCGTCCGTAGGTACGGGGAAATATGAAAATGTGGGCGAGCTTTCCCACTCACCCTTTCTGACTAAGCTGTCATAACAGCTTATACGGCTGAAATGATCGAGTATATATGCAAAGGTCTGCTGTGCAACTGCGTTGGTGGAATACTCCCCTGCGTTGCAGACTGTTATGCCGCGCTCTGCGGCTGCCTTAACATCCACGTTGTTGTAGCCCGTTGCGAACAGGCCCACATACTTCATGGCAGGGCAGGCATCCATGACCTCTGCCGTTATCAGCACCTTATTGCAGAGCACTATCTCTGCATCGGCGATATGTGCAGCGGTCTCCTCAGGGGAGGTCAGGGGATATATCCTCACCTCGCCGAACTCATTGAGAGCCTCGGGGGATATGTCCCCGCCGCTGCTTACTGTCTGCCAGTCAAGAACAGCTATCTTCACGGCTTACTCCTTCTTCTCGTCTGCTGCCGGCGCATCAGTCTTCTTAGGTCTGAAAATGATGCTGGTGATGATCGCGAGCAGGATAAGCACAAGCTCAATAACGCCGATGATGTAGAAGAGTGTCCTGTCCTTCTCTGTAACGAACTTGAGGGCGAGAGTAAGTGGGATAGCTATGGCAAAAATGAGCTGATAGGGGCGCTTCTGTTTTGCAAAGCTGATTATGAAGAAAAGGAAGCCTATCACTACGAAGGGATAGTGCATCCAGTAGGGAAACGGGAAGAGAGAAGGTCTCTCTGCATCTGCTGCCTGTGCCATAAATAAAGCTAATGTTGATAACATGATCTTTCTCCATTCCGCTGTGCGCGGAGACTGTTATTTTCCGGCTTACAGTCATGCCGTATTGATAGATACTCTTTATAGTATAACATACTTTACGCAGGATTTCAATATTTCGCTGACAGTTTTTTATTTCCGCAAGGACTTTGTCAGCGTTCTCCGTATCCGATGAGATCCTTTATGACCTCTCCGGCTATGATAAGGCCTGCCACTGAGGGGACAAAGGCATTCGAGCCGGGGACTGAACGGCGGTGGGCATCTTCGGTGTAACCTGCCGGTTTTACGGCCTCCTCACGGGAGTAGACCACCTTCAGCCGCTTTATGCCCCGCTTTTTCAGCTCACGGCGCATCACTCTTGCAAGAGGACAGACGGAGGTGGAGTAGATATCAGCCACCTCGAAACGGGTGGGATCGGTCTTGTTGCCTGCACCCATGGCGCATATCACGGGCACTCCTGCGCTCTCCGCCTGCATCACAAGCTCTATCTTGCCTGTAACTGTGTCGATGGCGTCTATCACGTAGTCGTACTGCGTGAAGTCGAACTCCCCTGCCGTCTCCGGCATGAAGAAGGTATGACAGGCCGTGACGCGGCAGTCCGGGTTTATGTCGGCTATGCGCTCAGCCGCAACATCGGTCTTGTAGCGGCCGATCGTGCTGCGGAGGGCTATTATCTGACGGTTAAGATTGCTCAGGGCTACGGTGTCGTTATCGATAAGGTCAAGCGCACCTACACCGGAGCGTGCAAGGGCTTCAACGGCATAGCCGCCGACTCCGCCGACTCCGAACACGGCAACACGGGAAGCTGCGAGCTTCTCTGCCGCATCCTCCCCGAACATCATCTCAGTTCTTGAAAGCCATTCAGGCATTGTGATCCTCCGTTCAGTAGTTTATCGTAAGGACGAGCATTACGTCATCCCGGGAATAGCTGATCTTGTCCGCAAGGCTCAGGTACTCCCCTGTCTCCCATATATCACCGTCGTCAAAGAGGCGGCAGACTGCATACTCAAAGGTCTCGCTGTCGGAGAACATTACCTCAACGCTGCGGCTCCCGGCATTCTGGAGCATCACCCAGCCGAGGGCTTCTATGCTGTATGTGTCGAAGTAGCTGTTGCTGCGGACAAAGTAGTTGTTTGCTATGGAGCTGCACTCGGGTATATAGTCCTGGTCAGGATCAATAGTACGGGTGCGGAGGAGCATCTCGTCGTTGATAAGGAAATAGGTATGGCGCAGGTAGCCCTCCGGCCCTATATCCTCGGTATCATCGGTGCTCTCGGGATCGTCCCATGTGAGATCGATCCAGTAATACTCTGCCCCGAGCTTCACGTAATTCCAGGCATGACGCTCGTTCCTGGCAGTACCTGAGCACATACCGGCTTCTATGCCGAGCTTGCCCATAATGTAGACGAAGGCCTCGGAATAGCCCTGACAGATGGCGTCGCCGTTGACAAGGCAGCCGTAGGCTGTGCCCCAGAGGCCGTTCTTTCCGGCGCCGGAGCCCTTCTGGTCATAGGTCGTGGAGCGTATTATGGTATCGTGGATATACAGTATTTTATCGTAGTCCAGCATATCCTCCGGTATCTGGCTGATGAGCTCATCGGCTGCGGCCTCGAGCTCGGCAGACATCTCCCTCAGCCGGACGGGAGTAAGGCTGTCGATGGAATCGAAGACCACCTCAGTCGTCCTTGAACCTGTCGTGATAGTATATCCGTCTATCCAGAATATATCAGGCGCCCTTCGCTGTATGGCGTCCATTGTTTCAGTAATCAGTTCTGCGCTTATGCTCCCTCTGATCGTGACCTTGGTACGGTACTGCCTGAGCTCTCCCGTGAAAAGGTCATAGAGCTGCTCAGCAGTCATATCCTCCCCGTGCGGGGCAGTCGATTCATTTATATCCTCTGAAGGGAACAGCATACCGGGGACATCCCCGAGTTCTACGGCGCAGCCGGTCAGCATCAGCGAAAGGACAGCGGCGATTATTACAAGTTTTCCTCTCATTCTGTTCTGTAAAATCTCCTTCTATCTGAATGCGGCATTATACCGCTTATTTTATTATAACATACTACCGAGGCATTTTCAATCTTTAACGATGTTGCTGTAAAATTTTTTTCAATTAACTATGTACCATCCCCGATATAATACACATACTACCGAGGCTTTGTGCAAATTCACGGTTTTTTGGCAATTATCGAAGCAATTTTTTACAACCTTGTGACCTGAGTATTTTCAAAAGATTATTGCATAAATGTCCAAGATGTGATATAATGTTAGATGAAGATTTATTGTAATTTACAAATGAATATTTGTCCCTTAATAAAATTCGGGAAGGAGTTTTTTATGACGTACTTGCTCAGCAGTATTGATGACGCCATCGACAGAAAATTCCTCGTCACTAAATCCATCCCCGGACAGGTGGAGGCCGGTACACTCGTGCATATCATGGGTGGTTCACAGGATGGATCAAGTGTTTCTATCGATTATCGTGTCGCCAGTACATTTCAGGACTTTAATATAAAGTTCCCCACATTAAAGGATTTCTCAAAGTGGGCGAGGCCGGATAACTTTATCGCCCGCCACTATGACAAGCTCGACAGATTCGATATCCAGCAGTATATCAAGGTCAGCAACCTGTCACTTGCAAGCGTTGCGCCTGTTCTCGCAGTTCTTGTTGTTTTACTGTTTATCATCTGTCTCGTTTTCATTCCGAACAAGGCCATCGGTGCGATCGTGGCTTTACTGTTATCCGTTCTTGTCGCTTTTCTTGTTATCAAGTTCATGCACAACAGAAGAATGAAAATGCTTACCAAGCTTTACAGTAAGATCGGCTCAGGATGGGCCGGCGGAGGAATCTCCATTAACTAACTGGAATAAAATGCCGCAGGTCATGCCTGCGGCTTTTGTTTTGTGCGGATATACCGCTGTATACAGCGAAAAGGGACTGCCGGAGCAGTCCCTTTGTTTTGCTTATTGCCGATCAATAGCCCATATCCTTCATGCGCTTCTTGAAATCGGAATTTACCTTTGCGACCTTCTTCTTGTCCTTGGCCTGCTTCAGAAGCTCGTTCATCGACGGCGGCTCTGATGCCTCGCTGGCCGGTGCAGCTGCTGCGGACGGAGGAGGTGTGCTGTCAGCCATGAAGCTGTTGAGACGCTTCTTGAATGCTGAATCTCCGTTTGTAGCCACATTCTGTGAGAACTGTCCGGAGAGCGGACGACTCTGTGTATACTGGCTCATATTCCTCTTCGGGGGAGGTATGGGTGCAGCGCCCTGTGTTACGTGGAGACTGCGGCCGCCGCCCTGAGGATAAGGTGCAGCATCATAGGGATTCTGCGGCATTCCGCCCTGCTGAGGATAGCCCTGCTGGGGATAGCCCTGCTGCGGGTAACCCTGCTGAGGATAGCCGTATCCCTGCTGGGGATAACCCTGCTGCGGGTAGCCCTGCTGAGGATAGCCCTGCTGCGGGTAGCCGCCCTGCTGGGGATAACCGCCCTGCTGAGGATAGCCGCCCTGCTGGGGATAACCGCCCTGCTGAGGGTAGCCGCCCTGCTGGTGGTAGCCGCCCTGCTGAGGCTGAGGCTGTGCGAAGGGATTCACAAATCCGCTCATGCCCTGTCTCTGTGCATCCTCGGGCTGATCGTAGAGAGCCTTGGGGGGCTCGATCGAATTGACGGGAGCCTTGCTGTCCTCTTCACCTGCAAGAGGTGCATAGAAGGGATTTGACTTATCCGGCTCAGCATCTGCTGCGAACTCGGCTGTTGCCTCGAATATGGGAGCAGTGTTGAGGTCACTCACGGAATCGTCAAAGTCGCTGAGGAAGTCCGGAGCAGACTGCTCGCCTGTCTTTACAGCACTGGAGACAGCTGCGTGAGCTGTATCTGCTGCCGGAACTGTGGGTACCGGAGATACTGCGCGTCTGTTGCTGCGGAGCTCTTCGGCTGTTATGGATGTTGTCGGTGATGTGATGATCTCACATGAGCTGTTGGTCGAGCTTGCTCTGTAGAGCAGGCTGATACAGCTGTCACACGGCTGAACTACACTGTAATCGCTGAATGCGATCGTTATCATCTGCTTTGCGTTGACCTGATTGGCTACTATCATGGACATGATAGCGTTGGTTTCGGAACAGACTGTTACTACGGTCTCTCCGTTTATCCTTACGCCGGTAACACCGGAAAAGATCTCGTCCTTGTCGGTGATTATCAGGCACAGGGATGATGCAGGATCGGCTACATAGTTGGGCCTTCCTGCCTTTACCTTGTCGGCAAGCATTTTAGAAGCGTTATATAATACGTTAATCTCCATCTGATCTCACGCTTTCCTTTCAGGCTGTTATCCGGCTTATCTTGCTCTTCTGAAGAAACAGAGCTGGTTCTTGCCGCCTGTTTTTGCTGAGAACATTGCTGTCTCGGCACATCTGAAGAGATCCTCTGCGCTTCTTGCATCCTGCGGGAATGAAGCAGCACCGAAGCTTGCTGTAGTTGTGAAAACCTCGCCTCTGATATCAACGGGTGAGTCAAAGATCTCACTCATTCTTGTTACGAATACATATACATCGTCTGCTGTGAGCCCTGAACCAAGGATGATACCGAACTCGTCGCCGCCGATCTTGGCTGCGAATGCATCGTCGCCGCAGAGAGACTCGATCTTCTTTGCGTATGCTACGAGCAGCTCATCGCCGGTGGTGTGGCCGTAGTTATCGTTGATCCTTCTGAAATCATCAAGGTCAACGTAGATTACATGGCACTCAGAACCTGAAGCGATATTCTCCTCAAGGTTCTCCATGAACATCTGTCTGTTGGGCATCTGGGTAAGACGGTCATAGTATGCAAGATACTGAAGAACCTCGTCCTTCTCCTGGATGATGCGGTTTGTCTCGATAGCCTCCTGGTAGCTGTCTGAGAGCTCCTTGTGCATCTTCTCGTTCTTCGCAAGGAAGGCGTAGAGGATAGCAGCGATGGCTACTGTAACGAGTGAGATGATGATTCCGGGAGGAACTGACTTTCCGCCGCTCTTGATTACTGCGAAGAACAGCAGATAGAAGGAGTTGAAGAGGTTGCATATTGTTGCAACGATAAGGCCTCTCTTGCGGTTTGTCAGTACCATGATGATTGAAAGAAGAACCTGTAACTGAGCAAGTACGCCCTGGATAGAAGCGTTACCGCCCTTTGTAAGTCCCTGAAGCGGTCCCATAACGCTCATGGCCTGATCTTTATCAATTCCATACTGCTCTATAATCTTCTCCATATTCTCCGCTGCCTGAATTGCCGGAGGATTGGGTGATGTCTGAACCTTGCCCTGGATGAACCAGCAGATCATAAACAATACTGCACATATAATAAGCACGATCACATTATTATTACTTTTCTGTTTTGTTTCCATAATCAAAACTCCTATACTTTTTAAGTCGCCTTTCAGCTGTTAGAGCCGCCTGTTCCGCTTGAGCGGCGCTTCATCTGATTTTTAAGACGCTGTTTCTCGAGATTGGCGAGCTGTTCTGCTTTTCTGGATGCTGCCTTTTCTCTGTTTTCATCTACTTTTTCGGTAAGAAGTTCCTGCTTCAGCGAGGCAAGCTCGCTGTCGAAAACGCAGGAGAGGGTTATGTCATCTTCTGTGCCGAAATGAGAACGCTTGGTCAGATTCTTGAGGATGGTATCCTCAAACTCGCTGAAATCAGCCAGCTGACTTGAAATGATCGTATGATAGTCAAGGAAGTCATACTCGCTTCCAAACGAGGTATACAGGCCGTCTGTTGAAGCGAATAGTGCGATTGGCTTTTCCTCGGTATAGAAGCTGTTGAACATATCGCAGGCATTGGTATTGCATATTGAGGCTGTGATATTAGCAGGTGCGGACTCCTCATATTCCATGGGGGTGACTGTGCTTCCATCATTGTAGACCGCTACGATTGTGCCGTCGCCTATCTGGATGCCGAATGTGAAGCTCTCGCAGGTCACGGCCGCCATAAGCGTCGTGCCGTAATACGATTCTACCGCGATCTTCTCAAATTCCTCATCCGTGAACGGCTCACGTTCCTTGTCGGTAACGGGGTTTTCGCTTATATGTCTGTTTACCGCCCCGTCCCAGCGTGCTATTATCTGTTTTTCGATACGCTTGATTATACTATCATGGCGCTCCACGAAAATCTTCTCAAAATCATCCGATGCCCCGAAGAAGTCCTCGACTGTTTCAAGGACCGCCTTGACCGCAAACTTTGAACCGAGATCGCTGCGGAAATGCTTCTTGCTTCCGTGACCGTCAGCTGCTACGGCAACGCACCAGCTGTCATACACACGGAATGCAGAGCTGTCCTGGCACACGATGCCACGCTTCTCATGACTTGCGCCCATTACAGAATAGGAAAAGCCCCTGTACATAGATGTGAACTCCTTTCGATCGGTATGTTTTATGCCAGCTGCATATTACCAGCCAGTATCGAAGGGAACGGGGTCGGATTCGTCCTGTTCCTTAATGAGCTCCTGGATCTGCTGACCGAGAAGCTTCTGCTTGGCAGCGTATACATCTGTCTCGCTGAGCTCGTGGTTCGTCTCATCGGAAAGTGTCATACTCTTACTGCCTATCTGTGATGAAGTTACAGCGATGATCTTGATCATCTGTGCAAGCTGACTTCCTGAGTATGCATGAACGACAGTATCCTTACTGCCTGTGAATTCTGCAAGCATATCATCATTAGCCTCCTGGCCGATACCGAGTGCTGCCTTGAGGCCGAACTTGTACCAGCTGTTGCCCTGAAGAGCCTTGAGTCCGCTCTTATAATCATCCGAAGGGTAACCGTCTGTCATCAGGAAGATAACAGGGGCAAATGAAAGTGAAGGTGAATTGAGGAAGCTGTTGCGTGACATTCTCACGGAGAGCTCTCTGAAAGCCTCACCCATGCTTGTAACACCGTCTGCACGCAGTCTTGCCCACTCGAATTCCTCGATTGAGATAGGTGTTGAATACATCCATCTTACGCTTGTTGAGAAGGTGAGGACTGCTACCTTTACATCGGTATCTGCCTCGCCGACACGTCTGATCTCGGGGATAAGCTCTTCCATTACTGTATTGAGCTCACCCATCTTCTTGCCCTTCATGCTTCCCGATGTATCGATCAGGAAGAAGATGACAAGACTTTTTCTGGATACTCCAGTGGCGCTGAGGGGATCATCGTCATCGAAGTCCAGAACGGGTTTTTTGGCCTTGGGTTTTTCCGCAGCCGGCTCTTGATCCTGCTGAGGAGCCGGAGCATTCAGTGCTTCCTCGGCTGCTGAGATAAGCGACTCAGTACCGGGGATCATCTGCTCCTGCTTCTTTTCAGTGCTTTCTGTACTCATAAGCTGCATACGCCCTTTCTGTTTCTTTATTTATTTGAAGATATATTGTAATCATTTAATGAACGCCTTTACACTTCCGAAATCCACCTCAAGGCCGTTCCATATCGGGAATCCCTTTCCGGGAGCGATATCATAGAACTCGCCGTCGGGCATCTTGGCCTTCCAGGTCTTGTCGGATGTGTTCTTTATGCCGAGGACGCCGGGCTTGAGCTTATTCTCTACGAGCTGGCCGGCTACTGTCTGGAAATCGTCAGATTCGGGGTTGATCTCACACTCGAAGAATCTGCAGCCCAGGTACAGCGGCATACGATAATCGCGGTTGCTGAATCCGAGAGTTGCGAACTCGCTTCCGCACTTGGGACACTTGTATGTTCTGTCATCGATCTTTTCGAACATGGATGTGAAGTTGGTCCTTCCGCAGCTTCCGCACATGATTATCTCGGAGCGGAGCCTGATGAAGAGCTTCTGCCATTCGTTCTCGATCATACGCTTGTTGGGTTCTCTTATACCTACTGTGAAGGAGGTGATGAAAGCGTCTCTGATGTAGTCAGGATATATGCTCCAGAACTTGATGACGTTGTCATGTATGCCCCTTACAGGACGGTTAGAGTTGTCCTCGGGATCGTAAACGAATACGGCGTTCTGTCCGTAATGCCTCAGCTCCGAGGATTCTGTGAGGCATATATCCTTTACGACCTTCTCTCCCTCCATGGGATCGCCACGGAAAAGGAGTTTGAAGAGCACGACCGCAAGTGAATACTTATCGGTCTGCACATTCGGCTTTGCGATACCTCTTACGACCTCGGGTGCCATATATCCGGGCTTACCGCCGATTCCGAAGTTGCTTCCGTCAGGAGCGATATTATCACAGTCGCAGACCAGTATATCGCCTGTATTGACGTTGATGAAGAAACCTCCGTCGTTAAGGTCCTGATAACTCTTTCCGGAACGGTGGAGCTGACGGAAAGCGTTAACTATATTGATGACTGCTGTCACCATTGCAAAGAGACTGGTGAATCTTACGGGCTTCTTAACTGCATGGCCTGTGAGATCATCTATCTCGAGCCTGTATGTATTGAGGATATCAACGAAGGAATCAAATCCCTCGGGACGGAGATCCATTATGTATCCGAAGGTGCCGTCTGCCTTTTCCTTGGTGAGGTACTTGGGCCAGAGGAACTTCTCGCTCGGAGGGCCGTCGTTGATATTCTGCTGTATATTCTTCCTGAACGCCTGGGGGTTGCGGATCTTGTCTATATCATACCACTTGAGCGCCCACTTGATATCGTTGAACTCAACGAGGTATACGATACCCTGTCCGCCGCTTCCTATGATACTGAGAACCTTGGCGTATCCGCCGAATTCCATCTCGACCTCCTGGCCGATCTTCAGCTCTATCATTGTCTTTCATCCTTTCAAAGTTACTTGCATTTCATCCATCACAGGCACTTTATCAGTTGTTCCTGAAGGATGCGCCCTTTGCAACGAGATCTGTCTTTATTCCGTTGGTCAGGCAGTACTTGTGTACGTAGGAATTCTCATAGCAGCGTATCGTCAGCGCCGGGCAGTATGCAAATGCGTTCTCGTCGATGAACTTGATACTGTCGGGCAGAAACAGCTTTCTGAGACTGTCACAGCCGCTGAAGGCCAGACTTCCTATGCTGCTCACGGTCGGAGGTACGTCTATTACCTCGAGGCTGCGGCAGAACTGAAAGGTATTGTCTTCTATCTCAAGGATGCCCTTGGGAAGCTTTACTATGGTCAGCTTTGCACACTGACTGAATGCGCCCTGTCTGATTATCTTCAGTGAGGGCGGCAGTTCAACTCCTCTGAGTCTCTTGCATTCGGAGAAGGCGTACTCGCTGATCGCTGCGAGTGTGGAGGGAAGCTCTACCGTTCTCAGAAGGCTGAAGCCGTCGAAGCAGAAGCTGTCGATACGTGTAACGCCTTCGGGGATCACAATATTGGCCTTGAAACGGGACTTTGCCGCATCTATGGGGCGGAATACCCTTGCATTGATATTCAGCGGTCCCTTGGGTTTATCCTCCTTGGTCTCCTCGGGCTCCTGTACGACCTCCTTCTTCACGAGCTGAGTCTCGTACTGCCAGCCGAGGATATATGCGAAGCATACAAGAACGAATTCTGCTGCATTCTCAGAAATGAACAGCTCTCCGATCATATAGCTCTTTGCCTGCATTATGGCTGTCTTTTCACTTCCGTCCTTCATCATCCTCTTGAGGACGCCTGCCTCGAGCATATTGCGGAGCAGCCTGCGCTCCTTGTCATACTCCGGTATATAGTCGTTGAGAAGAGCAACGAACCTGTCGGTCTTTGTTATTATGTCATGGCCGTTCTGGTCGAGGATATTCTTAAGCTCCTTCTTGATGATGATAGTATTCTCAAATCCCTCTACGTTCTGTGATACGGGTGTTCCACAGTTCGGACAGACTACATTTGTAGCAGCAAGCTCTGCGTTACATTTTTCACAACGCATAAATCACCTCTCCTGTCATAAAAGAAATTAACAATGACGTTCTGTAATATGTGCAAAATACCGATTCATTACTGACCGTCACTGCATTCTCCGTAAAATACTGATATTTTACGTTCCGGAACAAGCTTATTTAATATAGTATAACTCCTGCAGAAAATTGCAGAAAAAGCCGGAATCTCACTTACATATAGTATAACACCAATATTAATAAAAGTCAAGCATATCAACTGTAAAAGCTTATAAAAGATAGCACAAATCTAACTTTAAATTATTGTGAATAAAGTATATCACAGCACACCTTTGGTATATTGAAATAGTAAATTACTTGCTATTTTTTCCAATTTGTAATAAATAAATATAAAAACAGTCATAAAAGACTTGAAATTCCTATCATAATGTGCTAAAATGAGTGTTGTATGGCAAGTTCGCATCAGGAACTACACCGACATGATAGAGGAGGTCAGAAAATGAATTTCAGAAATATTCTCAGCAGGATGCTCGCTGCGTCCGCCTCCGCTGCCATGATGATGACTGCCGCAGGCTGTGCAGGCAGTACTTCCGGCATCAAGGGAAATATTACTGTCATCTGTCTTTCTGAGAGCTCCGACTTCTGGGAGACAGTCAGGAAGGGCGCTGCTGACGGCGGCGAAGAGATGCTGTATAACATCACTTTCGCCGTTCCGGAGGATGACTCTCCGCAGTCACAGGCTCTGCTTATACAGGAAGCTATAGAGGCTCACGCTGATGCTCTGATAGTTGCTCCGTCAGACAGTGACAAGCTGAACAATCAGATCATGATCGCAGACAACGCAGGGATACCTGTCATCGCTGTAGGATCAGGCGTTTCCTATGGCGGCATCAAAACCGTCATAGGCCCCCACAACGAGTCAGCCGGCGCCATCGCAGGGCGCAGGGCCGAGAGCATAGTCCCGCAGGGAGGAAAGTTCGCTGTCATAGGAAACAGTGTACAGGACACGGAATGCAAGGAAAGGACGGCCGGCTTCATCAGATACCTCGAATCCTCGGGAAAGGCTCCCTTCGCCCTTTCATCCACCGTATACTGCGAGGGCGATGCAGACAAGGCAAAGGAGCTTGCGTGCGAACTTATAGATAAGGATCCGGATCTTACCCTGATACTCGGGGCAAGCGAGAGCGCTGCAGGCGGTATATGCCGCGCCGTAAAGGAAAAGGGGCTCACAAGCAAGATAAGCGTCATAGGCTTCGGCGCTTCGGACGAGGAGATCGGCTTCGTGAAGGACGGCACCCTCGCGGGAGTCATGGTACAGAACCCCTACAATATCGGCTATCTCGGCGTGAGAAGCTGCATGAAGCTGCTCAGCGGACAGTCAGTGCCGCAGTTCATAGACACAGGCTACAGCTTTGTTGACAAGGACAATATAGGCGAGGATTACATTCAGCTCCTGCTGGATCCTGACAGTCAGGGAGGTGCTGAGAAATGAACTACTACTATTACGACGATCACAAGCCGGAGAAGCTATACCGCATAGCGGCGGTATTCCTCCTTGTCTTCTGTGCTGCCAACATGATACTGCTCAACATGATCTATTCCAACAGCCGACGCATATACAGCCGCGATCTGGAATCAATACAGCACATGAGCAATATCAACGATCAGCTCTCGGACATCAACGAAAACGTCCTCAGCGTCGTATCCACCCTCTTCCTCGATACAGGCACAGATCCCCTCAATGAGATAAAGAATTCCTTCAATGTCATCCAGCAGGAGGAGGAGGCCTATGAGCAGATCAAGGGCCGCTCAGCCACGGAGCAGAGAAGATACCGCCAGGCCAAGCTGGCTATTCAGTCCTACAACAGCCTCCTGAAGGATCAGGTGCCGCTCTTTGAACAGGGCGATTTCTCGACTGCACGTTCGATCTACGTCGAGGAGATAATCCCCCTCCAGAACAGCGCTTCTGAGATGCTTACCGCCGCTATGGAGCTCGGCTCCCGCAACGCGGAGGAGAGCGTTCATCAGAACGCAGTCGCACACGGCTTCGGACTGCTCATTCTCCTTGCACTTTTCGTCACAGGTGAGCTCGCTATCCTCTATTCACTCAAGAGAGCTCAGGACACCACACAGGAGATCAAGCAGAACAAATATCAGCTCGCAGCTGCCGGAAGAAAGCTCGAGAACTCCAAGCAGAAGGCGCATGACATCGCTATGCGCAATATCCTCACACGCATGAAGAACCGCTACGCTCTCGAATCCGACCTCGAGGAGCACCTTGAGACCGGAGTATTCAGCATAGCTGTCTTCGCCACAGACAATTTTCACAGGATAAATGATGCCTACGGCTACAACTTCGGCGACGAGTACCTCGCCGCTATGGGAGACCGTCTGTTATCCGAATTCAGCGATTACGGTACCCTCTATAACATCACCGGAAGCGAATTCTGCATCATTTTCAACAAGGACCTGCCTGAACCGCAGGCTGAAGAGATCGCTGAAGCGATACGTTCCGCCATGTCTGATATCTACAACGTTGCCGGAGCTCAGGTGCACATGGATGCATCAGGCAGCATCCTCCATTACAGGCCTGACGAATGCTCGAATGTCAGTGCTCTGCTTATCAAACTTGATACGGCTATGCGCAGAGTCAAGAGAAACGGCGGCGGCAGCCTCTGTGTTGTGACAGAGCTGTAAACGCTTACTTTACCCTTTTATGAAAGGAAGAAAACATGAAAATAAACAGAGTTATTGCTGCTGCCCTTGCGGCAACAGTCATTTTCCCTCTCTCAGGCTGTTCCATTTCTAATTTACTATGGAACGAGGAATATGAATACGAATACGTTGAGCCTGTGCCTACTTCAGGCGAGAAGAACTATCTCGGCACTGATGCCGATGCAAAGGATGTATACAGCGAGGTGGAGTATATCCCCGAAATGTTCTACGGTACATACGTTGTGGACGGTGTATCCGATTCCGATCCGAAAACCCTTCTGGAGCCCATGGAATTCATCAAGGGCAAGGACAAGAAGTACTCCCCGAACAATGACGGTCAGCAGCTCACCTGTCTCCCCTACCGCCTTGAGATAGGCCCCCACTCGAACCCCACCGACCTGAACCACATCAAGGGCAACTGGCTCACCATGTATGTTGTTTCCAAGGAGGGCGAGATGCGCCCCGTCGAGGCTTCCTTCACCATAGAGAACAAATCCATCAACATCCGTCAGGTCGCCTCGAAGAACATCGATCCCGAAAATAACACTTACGATTATATCCTCGCATCCAACCCGATACGCCTTTCCTTTGAGTTCAAAGGCACTGACCTGATCCTTACCCACAATATCGGCGAATCAGTCACTCTCCATGCAGAGGGTGTCTCCAAGGACAGCGCTACCGGCAATGTGACCGGCATATCGCTCTCTGACAGCAACCTCAAGCCGGGCTCTCCGGATATTCTCGGCGTCAGCTCCCTCAGTATCAACGGCGATACCGGCGCTATGAACGAGAACGATGAAACCTATTCCGCAAGTACAAAATTCGGTGAGGACGGCTTCTGCGAGTTTGAATGGAACAAGAAGAAATGCAGACTGCTCTACTTCTATGGGGGCGCCGACGGTATCGTTTTCAGCGACGGCAAGAATAACTACAACTACACCGCCCGCTCCTATGAGCTCTATGCTAATTCGATCACAGGAAATATCTCCAACTCCGAGGAGCTCGGCGATCTCTCTCAGGAGGAGCTCAACAAGATCATTACTCTCAGTGATGAACTCAATGCTGAGCTCAGTCAGGCATTCGCCGATGCTCAGGTAGACGTTGGATTCAATCAGGAGACAGGTGAGATCACTCTCAATTCCGTTACCAGCTTTGATTTTGCTCATTCAGAGCTCAATGCTGCCGGCCGTGATCTACTTAACCGCTTCCTTGCTGTCTTTGTACCAATTATATGCAGCGATAAGTACAGTCCCATCATCACCGGCATCTCTATTGAAGGACATACTGATACAAAGGGAAGCGACGGCTATAATCAGGTGCTTTCAAAGAACCGCGCTGATTCAGTGCTCAATTACACCCTGAGCCCCGATTCCGGTATCTCTCAGGAGTACATCGACAAGCTCACTCCTCTCCTTTCTTCAGTCGGATTCGCTTCCAGATTCCCGATCTACAACGAGGACGGTTCAGTAAACGAAGACGCAAGCAGACGTGTTGTTTTCCACTTCAGCATAGGCTCCACCGCTGCCGCAGAGTAACGGAAGCCGCTGGTATAATGCTTATATATCAGCCTTTACACGTCTTACTCAGAAAAACTTTCAGTAAAAATAATGCCCTCATAGGTCATGTGACCTATGGGGGCATTTTTGATGAAAGATTAAGGGAGACCATTTTTCAAAACGGACTCCCTCAACAGAATATGCAAAAGCTGCTATATACGCATCGCTCTGCTGTATCAATATCATAAGATGCGCTTTGGGATACGCTTGATGACGAGCTCGTATACAGCTGTTGCTGTGGCGGCTCCCATAACGCCCTGGAACAGGTTGGCCGGGACACCGACCAGTGCTGCTGCAAAGGAATGATAGATAACTGCCTCAAAGAGGACATATCCTGTTGCCATTATCAGCTCTGCAACTACTGCCGCTGCTATCCTTGCGGACACCGGACGCAGCCTGCGTGAGAGTGAGCTGTATACGGCCCATGCAGCCGCTGCCATGAGTGCCTTGATGATAAGTGTTGCCGGCGCATATACCGTATATCCGCTTATCACGTCGGCCATAGCTGAGCCGAGGCCTGCCGCTGCTGCTCCGTAGAATGGGCCGAGCAGCCAGCCCGATATATTGACGAGACAGTCGCCCAGATTCACATATCCCTTGGTAGGGGTAGGGATATGTATGAGCATCGTTGCCACGCAGGTGAACGCCGCAAGGAGCGCCGCCAGCGTGAGCCTTTTGATCCTGTCGTTCCTGTTGTTTTCCATATTCATCATCTCCGGTAAATATAATACCACTCTCCGCCGGATTTGTCAAGTAAGCGGGGCGTGCGGCCTGGCAATTAATCATATATGTACGTTCCCCCGCCATAAATGACGGGGGAACATACAAAATACTACTGTGCTATTAAGGGCATCCCTCAGCGTACTGCTTCAAAGCCGTGCTCGAGGTCTGCGAGGATGTCGTCGATATGCTCTGTACCGATGGAGAGTCTGATGGTGTTGGGCTTGATGCCGGCAGAAAGGAGCTCTTCCTCAGTAAGCTGGGAATGTGTGGTGGATGCAGGGTGGATAACGAGAGACTTTACGTCTGCTACATTGGCAAGGAGCGAGAACAGCTCGAGGCTCTCTGTGAACTTCTTGGCCTTGTCTGCACCGCCCTTGATCTCGAAGGTGAAGATAGAGGCTGCGCCGTCCGGGAAGTATCTGTCATAGAGCTCCTTCTCCCTTCCTGTTGCAAGTGAGGGATGGTTGACTCTCTCTACATCGGGATGACTGTTAAGGTATTCCACAACCTTGAGCGCATTCTCAGTATGACGCTCAAGACGGAGGGAGAGTGTCTCAAGTCCCTGGAGCAGCAGGAAGGAGTTGAACGGAGATATTGCTGCGCCCTGATCTCTCAGGAGCGTTGTACGTATCTTCAGTATATATGCAAGGTCACCGCAGGCCTCTGTGAATACTACTCCGTGATAGGAGGGATTCGGCTGTGAGAGGCCGGGGAACTTGTCATTCTGTGCCCAGTCGAAGTTTCCGCCGTCGATGATGACGCCGCCCATTACTGTGCCGTGGCCGCCGATGAACTTGGTAGCGGAGTGTACGACGATATCAGCGCCGTGCTCGATGGGACGCAGGAGATAGGGAGTTGCAAAGGTATTGTCAACGATCAGCGGGATGCCGTGCTTATGGGCGATGGCTGAGATCGTTTCTATGTCGATGACGTTGGAATTGGGGTTGCCGAGTGTCTCAGCATAGAGGAGCTTTGTGTTCTCCCTGATAGCCTTCTCGAAGTTCTCCGGATCGGAGGGATCAACGAAGGTGGAGTCAACGCCCTGATCCTTGAGGGTATGCTCGATGAGGTTGAAGGAACCGCCGTAGAGGTTCTGTGAGGCTACGATGTGGTCGCCTGCTCTTGCGATATTCTGGATAGCGTAGGTGATGGCTGCTGAGCCTGAGGCAACTGCAAGGGCGCCCTTTCCGCCCTCAAGAGCATTGATCCTCTCCTCAAAAACGCTGGAGGTGGGGTTCATCAGTCTTGTATAGATATTGCCGGGGACTGTGAGTCCGAAACGGCCTGCTGCAGTAGCAGAATCCTTGAATACGTAGGAGGTGGTTGCGTATATCGGGACTGCCCTGGAATCTGTTGCGGGATCAGGCTGCTCCTGGCCTGCGTGCACCTGTAATGTTTCAAATCTGTAATTGCTCATGATAACGACTTCCTTTCAATTCATACTTTTCATACTTTGTATATTCGTTAGATAGGATTTACTGTTTTTGTAATGCACATCCCTTATCCGGGATGTGCTTCCTTTCATGTATGTATTATAGCATATAGGCAGCATTTTGTAAAATACATGGTTTTTATTGCAGGATATAGACACAGACTATAACCATGTGACAGGCTTTTTCCTGAGAAAACTATGATTTTATGTGAATATCCCCCTCCGGATATTGACAATCACGCTGAAATATACTATAATTATATTTATGTCAGGTCAAACGCTCCCACGAGGGGGCAATACATGATAATAAAGGAGTTGCATTTTCATGGGTAAGCAGATGTCAAGAGTGAGCTACGACAAGCTGGTCGCTGAGCTCGATGATCTGAAGATCAATAAACGTAAGGAAGTTGCAGAAAGACTGAAGGTTGCACGTTCCTACGGAGACCTCTCCGAGAACGCTGAGTACGATGAAGCCAAGAACGAACAGGCTATCCTCGAGGCTCAGATCGCCGCTCTCCAGTATGACATAGACAATGCTGAGATCGTTGAGGAGGATGATATCTCCGTTGACGAGATCGGTGTAGGCTCAAAGTTCAAGATCAAGGACAAGGCCACAGGCAAGTCCGCTTCATACTGCATCGTTGATACCAACCATGTTGACGTTTTGAGCGGAAATATCTCCGACGAATCACCTATCGGCAAGGCTGCCATGAAGAAGAAGGTCGGCGATGAGTTCATCGTTGAGGCTCCCTCAGGTGAGCGCCGCTTCGAGGTCCTTGAGATATCCAAGTGATCTCTGCCGATGAAGGAAGAGATGAAGTCTCCGGAGAGTTTCTCCGGTGATGACAGGCTCCGTATCTCCGGAGAGGAAAAGACTCAGGAGGAGCTCCTCAGAGAGCACGAAGCACTCGAACGGAAAAGGCGGGAGGAACACGACCGCCGTCTCAATGCGGAGAAGATAGAGCTGCTGCGCCTGAAGCAGGGCATCATAGAAGAAAGCGAGACCATACACGAGGAGAAGGAGGAGGAGATAAAGCTCTCCTTTTCAAAGAAGATATCCAATTTCTTCTACCATAACAAATGGTGGCTCGGTATGGGCGTCATCGGCGCGGTCACTGTTGTATGGCTGACTGCCAGTCTCCTCAGCCGTCCGCATCCGGATATGGTGGTCTCCATAATCGGCGACAGCTACGCACTCGGCGAGGGATCATCCGTCAGTGATTATTTCGCCTCCTTTGCTGATGACTTCAACGGTAACGGCAAGGTAGAGGTAGAGGTACACTACCTCCCCTATACCGACAACTACCAGGCCAACTACGCCAACGGCGTCGATACCAAGCTGACGGCTACGATGCAGTCAGCGGATTCCGTGATCATCATCGCAGGACCGGAGGTCCCGGAGCTGATGAAGTCTGCGGATGTATTCGAAGATCTCGCCGGCCGCTATCCCGACAACCCGAATGTCAGGGATTATGCCTTCATGCTCTCCGGCACCGATTTTACGGCGAAGGTAGGTCTCGGCTTCGGAGGACTGCCGGAAGGCTGGTTCATGGCCATCAGGACACCGAAAAAACTTCTGTACACCTCTGAGAAGGCCATGCGCGAGACCTATGACAAGGATCTTCCCGTATTTGACGCTGTTATCAGAGATCTTTCAGACTGATATAACAAAGCTCCCGCATACGGCGCTGTGCCGTACCGGGAGCTTTTTTCTGTCAGTTCTGCGGGACAGGTGCGCTGCGCCTGCCGGAGGTGATGGCTGTCTCGCTGTATCTTATCCTGCGGATGAGGAGAGTCAGCACGAAGAGTGCAAGGGCGTAGGCTGCCTCTACCATTATGCAGCGTGCTATCTCAGCGCCGTCATATACCGCGCCGTCAAGACCGGAGAGCATATTGTTCGCTCTTACGTACCAGTAAGCCGGGAAGAGTCGTGCCACAGAGAGCACCTTATCGCCGAGAAGGCTCTGCTCCACGAACACGCCGCTGAGGAAGCTGAGACCGAGGCTGATTATCTGTGCGAAGAGATTCATAAGGTTGGGATTGAGTGAGAAGCAGGAGGCGACGAGGGATATGGAGGCTGCCACAAGGGCGAACACGAAGCTGTTGAGGACCGCTATCCAGCCCTTTCCGTGATAGCCGCCGTTAATAACTGCGCCTGCTATCATAAAGACGAGCCATATCGCCACCACAAGAGTCAGAGAGCCGGCGAATATCTGAAGTGAGCAGGATAAAGGACGTATGCTTGAGCAGTTGGTGCGGAAGCGGACATCCCTGCGGTTCATTGTGGTGAGCACGGGGCAGAGAGTATTCATCATGCCTGCAAGGAGTATATATACCATGAAGAGGAAGTATACCGAGAACGTCTTTGAATACTCGGGATCACCCATATCAGATGCGGTCAGTCTGACCTCTGTGCGCTTTGAGACAGCCTCACCGGCATGGGCGACGGCTTCCGGAAGCTCCTCCCCTGCCGCTGTATAGGCGGCTACGGAACGGATATACTCGCCGAGCTGAGTCTGCATCATGGTCTCCTGATAGCTGCCGTGCATGGTATAGAAGGTGAAGAGCCCGTCGGTACGGCCTGCGGCAAGAGACTCGGAATAGCCTTTGTTTATGACGAATACGCAGTCAGTACCGGTGATGGCGCCGTAGTAGAGGGCATCGGTTATGGAATCATGGTCTCTGCTGACATCGCTGCGGATATGACGGGAGTAGACGAAATCAGTCAGCGCACGGCTCTCTGCGGTATCGTCATCGTCAAAGATGCAGACCTTGAGCTGTGTATCGGTGAATATGCTGTCTGAGCTGTCCGAAAGCGAATACACTACGGATATGGCAAGGAAGACTACTATGTATATGAGCATGGCCCTGCTCTTCTTCCTTGCGATCTTCATAAAGGCCTTATAAACTTGCATATCTCTTCCTCCTTGAAAATACAGCTCCGAGCACGGAGAACAGTAAGGTCATGCCTATGAGTGCTGCCATTGCCGGGATATAGCGGTGCAGGTCACTGTCCACGTTAAGATAGTAAAGACAGTTGGAAATGACTGCCGGCGGGTTTATCCTGTTGAACCACGGAGCCTTGTCCTCGATTATCAGCTTTATGTTGCCTGCCATAAGTCCGCTGAAAAAGCAGAGCGTCATATTGAATGCCATTGATACGCCGAGCTTGACCTCGTAGCTGAATTTATTGGAGGCGCCTGCGAAGAAGCCAATGGAGACTCCTGCCATGCCGCCGAGCACTGAGGTGAGGTAGACGAGACCGAGGCTGCCGCCGAAATCGATCCCGAGGACGAAACGGACGAAGGTGACGAAGATCACGATACATACCGCCTCCACCAGCCATGCGGCTGCAAGGGAGGCTGCAATGCCGACAGACTTGCTTATGGGAGAGCAGGCCTTTCTGGCGGCAAGGGGCGAAAGATCGGCCTGATTGTTGATGCTGATCTGGAGACCGAGTATGGAGCCGTAGAGCGCAACCATGGCGATGAGATTGTAGAAATACTGTACGAAGGGATCGGGATTGCCGTTTGTAAGGGAGCTCTCGATGCAGGGGCTCAGCTCTGCCGACATCGCCTCGCCGGCCTTCTGTGCCATTGAGGGATCCTGTTTCATCACATCGCTGATGATAGCAGATGATACCACGTACTGATCGGTAAAGGTGCGGAGGACTGTCTCCTCTACGCCTGTGCCGGAGAGCGTGAGGGAGATCTCATCGCCTGTATAGATGATACCTCTCACCTCGCCCTTTTCAAGCATATCAAGGGCTTCCTTCTCAGTCTTATAATCCGCTTTGAGCAGGGGCTCCTCCTCGTCCTCAAGGGCATCCATGACAGAATGGAAGAGGAAGTCGGGAGAGTTTTCAACTACTGCCACGGGGATGGTTGAAAACCTGCTCGTCCTTTCGTAGATGCTGCTGAAGGCCGCATTCATAAGCACGGCAAGGACTGCCGGGAAGATGATGAGCCAGAAGAGCACTGATCTTTCCCGGACTGCCGTTGTGAGTTCATATCTGAAGCAGTGAAGAAACATGGTCATTCCTCCTTGTCCCTGAGCGCCTTGCCGGTTATCTCAAGGAATACGTCGTTGAGGGTGGGAAGCTCTGAGGTCACGCGGCCGAATGCGGTATCATGGCCGCGGAGCACATCGAGGATGCGGATGAGATTATGACTGCCGCCGGAGCATTTCACCGTTAGGCGGCCGTCCTCGTAGTCGGTCCCGCAGATGTGCGGAAGGGCGGCTATCTCGCTGCGGACCTCGTCAGGGAGATCAAGTATCTCGATGTTGACGGTCTCGGTGTTGAATATCATGCTCTTGAGCTCGTCCTTGGTGCCCTCGGCTATCTTATGGCCCTTGTCGAGGATAGCTATGCGGGTGCATATCTGCTCGACCTCCTCCATGTAGTGGGAGGTGTAGATGACCGTCGCACCGGCGCGGTTGAGCTCCTGGATGCCCTCGAGGATACGGTTGCGGCTCTGGGGATCGACTGCCACGGTGGGCTCGTCAAGGATTATGAGCTTGGGCTTGTGAGCGATGCCGCAGGCTATGTTCAGGCGGCGGAGAAGGCCGCCGGAGAGCTTCTTGGGGTAGAATTTGCGGAAGTCCTCAAGACCGGCGAACTTTATGGCGTCCTCGACGCACTGTCTGCGCTGTGCCTTGTCGCGTATGTAGAGGCCGCAGAAGTACTCAATGTTCTCCAGTACGGTTAGCTCCTCGAATACGGCCACGTTCTGCATGATGACGCCTATATCCTTCTTGACGTCGAAGCTGGAGGGAGTCATCTTCTTCCCGAAGATCTCGATAGTGCCCTTATCAAAGGAAAGGAGCGAGAGTATGCAGTTTATGGCTGTCGTCTTGCCGGAGCCGTTGGGGCCGAGAAGTCCGAAGATCTCGCCCTCCTTTATATCGAGCTCAAGATGATCGAGAGCTATGAGGTCGCCGTAGCGCTTTACAAGGTTCTGTGTCTTTACTACTGTCTTTTCCATGTCTTACCTCCTGCGGAAGTGTTGTTTTTCTTACTGTAATCATTATACATCAGGCGGAAGATGTTTTGTAGTGTGCGGAGTCAGTTTATGATATGACATTTGTCATATCGGTATATGACATCGGCAGGGTATGGACAAGGGCAGAAAAATATGATAGAATAGTTATACTGATATAACAGCAGATGAAAGGAGTTTTATCATGTTCAGGATAGGTCACGGTTACGATGTACACAAGCTCGTTGAGGGCAGGAAGCTCATACTCGGCGGCGTTGACATCCCCCACACCACAGGTCTGCTCGGTCACTCGGATGCAGATGTTCTCGCCCATGCCATAATGGATGCCATGCTGGGCGCTCTCGCCCTCGGTGATATCGGACATCTCTTCCCGGATACGGATGAGAGGTTCTCCGGCGCTGACAGCATGAAGCTGATGGCGGAGGTAGTGAGGGTATGCAGGGAGAACGGCTACCGCATCGGTAATATAGACGCTACGGTCATAGCGCAGGCACCGAAGCTCGCGCCCCATATCATCACCATGCGTGAGAATATCGCGAAGGTATGCGGCTGCGATATCTCGCAGATAAGCGTCAAGGCAACGACTGAGGAGCATCTCGGATTCACCGGAGAAAAGCTCGGTATGTCGGCTCATGCGGTGGCGCTGATGGTACGTGCTGAGGAATAATGAAACACTAAAGGGCAGCTCCGGAGAGCTGCCCTTTGTTATTATCTCTTATGAAAGCCTACGCACTGGACTGTGGCTGTGATATTGCCGAGGTCGTCGCGAATCTCGACATTGTAGCAGCAGGTGCTCCTGCCGTTCTTTACAAGCCTTGCCTCTGCGATGAGCCTGGTGCCCTTCACGGGGCCTACGTAGGATATGTTGTTGCTGAGGCCTACCGTTCCCGGCTCCTGCCAGTTGGAGGCGACTGCGAAAGCAAAGTCCGCAAGGGTGAAGTGTACTCCGCCCATGACACCGCCCATGGCGTTGAGGTGGCGGCTCTTTATCTCCACGCTGCATTTTGCGTAGTGGTCGCCTATCTCATCTATGACCATGCCGTTCTCTGTGGCAAAGCGGTCGCCGGAGAAGAATTCCCTTACTCTTTCAAGTTCGTTTTCGTACATGGTCAGTTCCTTATCTGTGTAGCTACAAGGCTCTCGCCGCAGTACATCTTGCGGAGCTTGGGCTTCTCTATCTTTCCGGTGGGATTTCTCGGGACATCGGCAAAGATTATCTTATGCGGTCTCTTGTATCTCGGCATCTTCTGGCAGAAGGCGTTGATATCATCCTCTGTGCAGGTCATGCCCTCCTTTACGGAGATGATAGCTGCTGCTATCTCACCGAGTCTCTTGTCGGGGAGACCGATGACTGCAACGTCCTTTACTGCCGGGTGAGCACGGAGGAAGTCTTCGATCTGTACAGGGTAGAGGTTCTCGCCGCCGCTGATGATAACATCCTTCTTGCGGTCTACAAGGTAGATGAAGCCGTCCTCGTCCTCCTGTGCCATATCTCCTGTAAGGAGCCAGCCGTCACGGAGAGTTTCGGCTGTTGCCTTCTCGTCACGGTAGTAGCAGGTCATTACACCCGGGCCCTTTACGCAGAGCTCGCCGACCTGACCGCGCTCGACTGTATTGAAATTCTCGTCAGTTATCTTGACCTCCCAGCCGTAGCCTGCCTTGCCGATAGCGCCTACCTTGTGGATATTCTCCACGCCCAGGTGTACGCAGCCGGGGCCGATGCTCTCGCTGAGACCATAGTTGGTATCGTACTGGTGATTCGGGAAATGCTCCTTCCAGCGTGCGATGAGGGAAGGAGGTACGGGCTGTGCGCCGATATGCATAAGTCTCCACTGTGAAAGCTCATACTCATCCATGTTTATCTCGCCTCTGTCGATAGCGTCGAGGATATCCTGTGCCCACGGAACAAGGAGCCATACGATGGTGCAGGCCTCGTTGGAGACTGTCTCAAGGATAGCCTTGGGCTTTACGCCCTTGAGGAGGACTGCCTTGCTGCCGGACTGGAGACTGCCGAACCAGTGCATCTTGGCGCCTGTATGATAGAGAGGCGGTATGCAGAGGAATACGTCATCACGTGTCTGGCCGTGGTGGTTCTGCTCGCACTTTGCAGAATGTACAAGGCTCCGGTGCTTGTGGAGGATAGCCTTCGGGAAGCCTGTTGTACCGGAGGAGAAGTAGATAGCGGCAAAGTCGTCATCGGTCAGCTTCACATCGGGTGCGACGCTGGGATAGTTGGCAACGTTGCTGTCATAGTGCTCTGCAAAGGTTGGGCAGCCCTCACCTACGTAGAACATAAGGCGGTTCTTGCTTATCTCCTCGGCTATCTCCTCTACTCTGCCGATGAACTCGGGGCCGAACATGAGCACATCGACCTCTGCAAGGTCAAGGCAGTACTTTATCTCGTCTGAGGTATAGCGGAAGTTGAGCGGTACGGCAAGTGCTCCGGTCTTGAGGATACCGAAGTAAATCGGGAGCCACTCAAGGCAGTTCATAAGGAGGATGCCAACCTTATCGCCCTTCTTTACGCCTCTTTCAAGGAGCATATTGGCAAAGCGGTTAGCCTTCTCGTCGAATACCTGCCATGTGATCTCGCGGCGGTAATGGCACATCGGATCAGGCTCGATGAGCTCATATTCCTTCCATGTGATGCGGCGTACCTCGGTAACATCGGGGTTCACCTCAACAAGAGCTACATCGTTCCCGTATAGCTGTGCATTTCTTTCAAGCAGTTCAGTGATAGGCATGATTAACGTCCTTTCTTTTCATGCTTTGATTTATTCCGTAAAAGCATGAAAGCTGTAAAGTCATAAACTATATATATATTCTATCACAATACTTCCGAAAAGTAAATAGGAAAACGAAAAATGTTTATCTCAGGCGACATTACCGGGCGGCTCCCGGAAGTAAATGGATAAAATATCTTATTACCCCTTTTCTTTTTATTTCAGATGTGGTATAATTGATTTAATACTACGCTGACAGTTCAGCAGATACAGGAGGTCAACATGGCATCAGAAAAAAGAGCTTTCAGGAGACTGCCGCATTATTCGCGTGAAAAATACATTCCGGCATTCCTCCTCGCCTTTATAATATACATAGCCTGCGTGGCACCCATTCTCTTCTTTGAGAACGGCTATATGATATACTACGGGGATTACAACCTCCAGCAGATACCCTTCTACAATCTCGTCAATGATGCTGTACGCAGCGGACAGTTCGGGTGGAACTGGTTCACCGACCTCGGCACTGACCTTATGACATCCTATTCCTTCTACCTCTTCGGCAGCCCTTTCTTCTGGCTCACCCTGCTCCTGCCGAGAGCTCTCGTGTCATACTCTCTCCCCTTCCTGCTCGCACTGAAGCACGGAATCGCATCGCTGACGGCCTACACCTATATACGCCGGTTCGTGAAGAACAAGAACGCTGCCCTCATCGGCGGTCTCCTGTACTCCTTCTCCGGATTCCAGCTTTTCAACATATTCTTCAATCACTTTCACGATGTAACAGCCTTCTTCCCCCTCATGCTCATTGCCATGGAGGAGAGCATCAATAACCGCCGCAGGGGCTGGTTCGCACTAACGGTCGGACTGATGGCCTGCATCAACTACTACTTCTTCGCCGGACAGGCGGTATTCCTTGTAATGTACTTCCTCATAAGGCTCCCTGCAAAGGACTTCCATGTCACATGGAAGGGCTTCTTCCTGCTGGTGCTCGAGGCTTTAGTCGGCACCGGTCTGGCGGCATTCATCATACTCCCGTCGGCACTGGCGCTTCTCGGAAATGAACGTATCTCCGACCATAACTACGGTCTCAACTTCGTTATTTATGATGACCTCACTCTGCCGTGGCGTATCATACAGTCCTTCTTCATGCCGACCGATCCGCCTGCCTATCCCATACTCTTCGATTCAGAAGAAAACAAATGGGCCTCTATCGGCGGTTACTTCCCCCTCTTCGGCATGGTCGGCGTACTTTCCTATATACGCGCACAGAAGAAGCACTGGGCTACAAGGCTCGCTGTCCTGTGCACCATATTCGCCTTTATCCCCTTCCTGAACGGTCTCTTCCAGATGGCGAACTCCTACTACTACGCACGCTGGTTCTATATGCCGCTGCTCATCTTCGCCATGATGACTGCCCGCGCCCTCGACCAGGAGGATATCGACTTCATGCCTGCCGTGAAGCTGTCATTCGTTATGCTGCTCTTATTCGGCGCTGTGTCGATACTTCCGGACAAGCTCTCGGACGGCACCTATATCTGGTTCACCATGACTGTGCATACCACCTATTTCTACATCAATCTCGCCCTCGCCGCGCTCAGTCTCCTCATAACAGGCTATATCTTCGATGCAAAGAAGAGGAGCGTCCGCATCGGTGCAGGTGCCGTCATAACGACAACGCTGTTCTGTGCAGGATGTCTCTGCTCGATGATATACTTCGGAGCAGCAACGCCGGAGGATGCGAAGACATACATCGACAAATCGATCAACGGCTCTGACACCCCATACGAAGAGGTCACGGAGGACAACTACTTCCGCACGGATCTTTCCGAAAACATCGACAACTACACCATGTACTGGAAGCAGCCCTGCATACGTGCCTTCCAGAGCGTAGTATCGCCTTCTATCATGGATTTCTACTCCAGCATCAATGTGACGAGAAATGTGGCATCACGTCCGGATATCAGCCACTACACCATAAGAGGTCTTCTGTCCGTAAAATACTTCTACCGTGAGATAGTTGACGGATGCAGCTATCAGGAGCTTCAGGAGAAGAAAAACGCCTCAGACGGCAAAAACAAGGAATCCTCCAAAACGATCAATTTGTTCGGCAAAGATAAGGCTCAGGATGATGAGATCCAGGCTTCAAAGGTCGATATAACGGAGTATCTCCCCGGCTTCGAGTACATCGGCGAAAAGAACGGCTTCGAGATATACGAGAACAAGCTCTATGTGCCTATGGGATTCGCCTATGACTCCTACATCACGAAGCAGACTGCCGATTCTATCTCAAAGACGGACCGCGAGAAGGTCCTTATGAAGACGCTCGTTCTGGAGGACACTGACGTGGAGAAGCATTACTCCATCCTCAATGAGCTTAAAGCAGAGGATCTGCTGGCGCCCACAAAGGACGACTATGAGGAATGGTGCAAAGAGAAGCAGGCTGTATCATGCAGCAGCTTCAGCTATGACTCCCACGGATTCAAGGCTGAGATAACTCTTGACAAGCCTCAGATGGTATTCTTCAGCGTGCCCTTCAGCAAGGGCTGGTCCGCAGAGGTCAACGGCGCTGAGGCCGATATCGCAAAGGCCTCCTACGGATTCATGGCTGTTGAATGCGGCAAGGGGACCAACAGCATCATATTCAAATATGAGACTCCCGGCCTCAGGAACGGTATAATGATATCATTCATCTCGCTCTTCCTGCTCGTCGCCTATCTCACAATATGCAGGATGACAAGGAAGGAAGCGAAAACATACAGCTTCAGACACAGCTACGACTATGATTCCACCTTCGGCATCGCCGCTTCTCTCTACTATTGCAGCGGTCCGAACGGTTTCAAGAAGAAGAGACGCAGCAGAAAAAACAGATTTAAGGAGATGTGAGCTATGCACCTTGAAGAGAAACAGCTCTCCAGCGAGCTGATATACAAAGGACCTATATTCACCATTACCCACGACACAGTCGAGCTCGAAAACGGGAAGACCGCCATCCGCGACGTACTCCACCATAACGGCGGAGTATGCGTCATCCCCGTAACTGATGACAACGAGATCTTCCTTGTGAAGCAGCTCCGGTATCCCTTCCGTCTCGTTACCGTGGAGGTGCCTGCCGGAAAGCTCGAAAAGGGCGAGGATCACGCAGAGTGCGGAAGACGCGAGCTGCTCGAGGAGACCGGCTGCACCTGCAGCGAGTACATCTACCTCGGCGAGATGCTCCCCACCCCTGCCTACAACACGGAGATAACCTATATGTACCTTGCACGCGGCCTCTCCTTCGACAAGCAGTCCCTCGACGAGGACGAGTTCCTCGATGTGGAGCGTATGCCCCTTGCAGAGGCTGTTGAAAAGGTCATGGACGGCACCTTCACCGACGGAAAGACACAGATAGCGATACTCAAAGCCGCCCGTATGCTCGGGATATGAAAAAAGTCCCGCTACGGGCGGGACCTGAAAAGAAAAGCCTGCCGATCCGGCAGGCTTTTTCGTTTTCTGATTATTCAACGACTGCCTCTGCTGAACCTTCAAGAGCTGCTTCAGCTTCGGTCATTGCAAGCTGTCTTTCATAAGCTTCGAGAATGGTATCCTCGAACTGCTTTCTTGCGGAAGAGGAGATGGGGTGGACAATATCACGGAATACACCGTTTTCGTCCTTTCTGCTGGGCATTGCAACAAAAACCCTCTCATCGCCCTGTACTACTTTGATGTCGTGAACTGCAAGCATGTCATCGACCGTGACGGATACAACAGCTCTGAGTCTGCCTTCTGTCATGATCTTTCTGATTTTTACGTCTGTGATTACCATTTTCTTAAACCTCCTTTGACATCACCGGGTGCTCGTGACGTTCAAATAACTCATAGTAAGATATCTGCGTATATTCCACACCATAAGGTTAATATCTCACGCATACTCTTCCGTACATAGACAATTATAATACATTATAACGAAAATTGCAAGGTTTTTCTAAAAAGATTTGAAAAATCATCATTTGAACAAATTTCCATTATCAATTAAGGGAAAATTTTATCTTATCAATTATACAGATTCTGAAAATTTCTCTTGAAATAACGCGCATAATATTGTATAATTAGAATGATACGTAAAAATATGGTCGTTTTTGACAGGTTTCTTAAATCATATGTCACAAATAGTAAGTGATTGACATAGATAGGTCACGATGTTGACGGAATAGTGCCTGATACACCCGCGGCCCCTCGGAATCAACTATTTTCTGGAAGGATTGATAGTATTGGATAACAGCATCCTGCATGGCAAAAAACACATTCATTTCATTGGTATCGGCGGCTCGGGTATGTACCCCCTCGCACAGATACTCCACTCTCAGGGCTACTACCTCACCGGCTCAGACAACAACGAGACCGAGACTCTTGAAGCTGTACGGAAGATGGGCATCCCCGTCTTCATCGGTCAGGCTGCTGAGAACATCAAGGGTGCGGATCTCATCGTTCACACTGCCGCTATCATGGAAGATAACCCGGAGCTCATGGCTGCAAGGCAGAGCGGAGTGCCCGTTCTCGAAAGGGCTGACCTGCTCGGTATAGTCACCCAGTGGTTCAGTGATGCGGTATGCGTTTCAGGAACACACGGAAAGACCTCCACTACCTCGATGATAACACAGATACTCTGGACTGCCGGCATCGACCTTTCCGCCTACATCGGAGGAAAGCTCCCCTGCATCGGCGGCAGCGGCATCGCAGGAAAGAGCGATATCTTCGTCTGCGAGTCATGTGAGTTCCAGGACCACTACCTCAAGCTCTCACCGGATATTTCCGTTATACTTAATATAGATGCCGACCACCTTGACTACTTCGGCACTCTTGAGAACGTAATAGCCTCCTTCCGGAAATTCGCCGGAAACACCTCAAAGCTCCTCGTGGTCAACGGCTCGGACGAAAACACCATGAAGGCCATAGAGGGACTTGACAAGGAGGTCATCACCTTCGGCAGGGACTCCTCCTGCGACTACTACCCGGAGAACGTGGTACACAGCGGTATGCTGACCACCTATGACGCCGTATACCGCGGAGAGAAGCTGGGACAGATAACTCTCCACGTTGCCGGCATCCACAATGTGCTCAATTCACTGGCCGCTGTTGCTGTATGCCGCTATCTCGGCACAGACTTCGGCTCCATACAGAAGGGACTCGAGGACTTCGGCGGAGCAAAGCGCCGCTTCGAGAAGCTCGGATACGAGAAGGGCATCACTGTCGTTGACGACTATGCCCACCACCCGACAGAGCTCGAGGCTACTCTCAGGGCTGCCATGGAGATGAACTACCGCAAGGTATGGGCAGTATTCCAGCCCTTCACCTTCAGCCGCACCAGCCTCCTCCTCGACGATTTCGCAAGGGTGCTCCAGATACCCGACCACGCGGTCCTCACGGATATCATGGGAAGCCGTGAGAAGAACACCTACGGCATCTTCACACGCCACCTTGCCGAGAAGATCCCCGGCTGCATCTGGTTCCCCCAGGACGAGAGCGCTGAGTGGGACGACGAGAGGAAGTACTTCAACTTCGGTCAGGTATGCGACTACATCTGCGAGCACGCTCAGGAGGGAGACCTGGTCATAACCCTCGGCTGCGGCGATGCCTACAAGATAGCAAAGATGGTGCTGAAGAAGCTGGCTGAGGAGGATTGAGTATGTCCAGAGAGAAAAGGGATAAGGAGCTTGAGGTCTTCAACTTCATCAAGAGCCGTCTCAGCGAGGGCATATCCCCTTCTGTCCGCGAGATAATGGACGCTGCTGACTTCCGCTCTACCTCGACCGCTCACCGGTATATCAATACACTTATTGAAAAGGGACTTATAGAAAAGACCGGCAACCTCAACCGCTCCCTGAGACTGCCCAACAGCTCGGCCGCTACTATACCCGTCATGGGTACGGTAACTGCAGGCCAGCCTATCACAGCAGTTGAGGACATCACCGGATACATAAGCTTTGAAGCTCCGGGAAGCTCTCCGGAGGAGCTGTTCGCCCTTACCGTAAAGGGCGAGAGCATGATAAACGCCGGCATCCTCAACGGTGATATCGTCATCGTGAAGCGTACCGCTTACGCTGAGGACGGCGAGATAGTCGTTGCGCTCGTTGACGGGGCGGAGGCTACCGTGAAGCGCTTCTACAAGGAGGACGGGCACTACCGTCTCCAGCCTGAAAATGATACCATGGAGCCTATCATCGCCGACAATGTGGCTATCCTCGGCAAGGTCATAGGACTCAAGAGATACTATTAAAGGAAGGTAAACCGATATGCTTAACGAAGTTAAAGTTGTGATATGCGGAAAGGAGTACAAGCTCAGGACCGCAGAATCCCCCAACTACGTTTTCTCACTGGCAAGAGCCCTTGAGGGAAAGATCACGGCTCAGATGAGCGGAAACAGCAGTACCTCACCCTATACAGCTTCCATAATGATCGCTCTCAGCCTTCTCGATGACCTCAACAAGGCCAATCAGAAGCTCGATAATATCCGCAGCCAGACCAAGGAGTACGTCAACGAGGCAGGCAAGACACGCATAGAGCGTGATGCTGCACTCAAGGAGATAGAGGTACTCAAATCCAAGATAGAACAGCTTGAGAACACTGTCAGGCTCAAAAAGCTCAAGGACAGCATCTGATGAAGCGTCCGGAGCTTCTTGCTCCCGCCGGAAGCATGGAGACACTGACCGCAGCCCTGCGGGCGGGGGCTGACGCTGTATACGCCGGAGGAAAGCTCTTTTCCGCCCGCAGCAGCGCCGCGAACTTCACTGACGGAGAGCTCGGAGAGGCTGTACGTCTTTGCCATTCCTGCGGTGCAAGGATATACTTAGCCGTGAATACTGTTATTTCCGACAGCGAGGCAGGTGCCTTCCGGGACTTCATCGTCATGACATCGAAGCTCGGATGCGACGGCTATATCGTGCAGGACTGGGGCGCTGCTTCCATAATACGCTCCGCCGTGCCTGATGCCGTTATCCATGCCTCCACACAGATGTCGGTGCATACCGCCGCCGGAGCACGTCTGCTCAGGTCGCTGGGGTATGCAAGGGTAGTCCCTGCCCGTGAACTGGACAGGAAGGCCATAGAGCGCATAGCCGCAGAGGATATAGAGGTCGAGGTATTCGTACACGGTGCACTGTGTATGTCAGTATCGGGACAGTGCTATATGTCTGCCATGATGGGCTCACGCTCAGCCAACAGGGGCTGCTGCGGACAGGCCTGCCGTCTGCCCTTCTCGGCGGCTGAAAAGAAGGACTATACCGCTCTTTCACTGAAAGACCTTTCCCTCCTGCCCCTTATTTCCGAAGTAGCGGCGGCAGGTGCGGATTCACTGAAGATAGAGGGGCGTATGAAGCGCCCGGAATACGTTGCCTCCGCTGTCAATGAGCTGGGAAAGGCTCTTGACGGACAGACGCCGGATATGAAGCTGCTGAGAGGTATATTCTCCCGCAGCGGATTCACGGACGGCTACTTCACCGGAGAACGCAGGGATATGTTCGGCAGGCGCGAGAAGGAAGACGTCACCTCCGCCCGCGACCTTATCCCGCAGATACATGAGCTTTACCGCAGCCCCCGTCAGGTATACACCATGGACGTGAAATGTGTCCTCAGGGCAGGTGAGCCCGTCAGGGCAGAAGCCGTATGCCGTGAGATACCGGAGGCAGCCGTGTCCGCAGAGGGCGCTGTACCGCAGGCGGCTCAGAACCGCCCGGTCACATCTGAGGACATCGTAAAGCAGCTGTCAAAGCTCGGCGGCACGGTATTCAGTGCCGGAGAGATCAAGGCAGAGGTGGAGGACGGACTGTTCATCCCCGCCGGAGCGCTCAATGAGCTGCGCCGGAGCCTTGCTGAGGAGCTCGCAGAGTCCGTGACATGGGAGAATACTCCGGTATACAAGATCACGGGTGAAATGCCCGCGCTGCCAGATGTGAGGGCAGAGAGCCTGCCCGAAAGACTTCCTCTGCGTGTGCTGTGCAGGAATGCCGCACAGGCAAGGGCCGCTCTGACCTGCAATAACACTGAATACATCATCGTCTCTCCGGATATCCTGCCGGAGCTTGATGGTATACCAAAGGAACGCATCATCATCTCTCCTCCCCGTTTCATCACGGATGAGGAGAGGCTCATAGAACAGCTCAGGGAGCTGAGAGAAAAGGGCTTTGAGAGACTTTTCTGCCATACCCCCGATACTGTCGGTATCGGAAGGGAGCTGGGATACACCCTCCATGGCAGCTTTACGCTCAATGTGTTCAATTCATACAGCGCTGAGTACCTGAGAGGGCTCGGACTTGAGGACTGCCTCTTCTCCATAGAGGCAGAGCTCGGACAGTTCGCAGAGGTGAGGACTGAGCTCCCTCTCGGAGCTGTCGTTGCCGGAAGACTGCCGCTCATGCTCACAAGGAACTGCCCCGTAAGGAACGAGGTGGGCTGCAGGAACTGCACAGGTCATCTTACCGACCGTACAGGAAGGACGCTGCCCGTTGCGTGCAGCAGGGACTACGTGGAGATACTCAACTCCGATGTGCTCTTCATGGCGGACAGGATAAAGGAATTTTCAAATATCGGATTCGGCTGCGTGCTGCTCCATGACGAGACGCCGGAGCAGACCATCGCCCTTATATCGGGCGTGAAGCCGGAAGGAACACTGACCAGAGGCCTGTATTACAGAGGCGTCAGGAGGTAATATGAAGCTGACTTTCAAGAAGCTCGATGAACGGGCTGTTATCCCCTCCCGTGCGACTGCCGGGAGCGCAGGCATGGACCTTTGCGCCTGCCTTGACGAGCCTGTCATACTCGCTCCGGGCGAGATACGCCTGATACCCACAGGCCTTACTGCACAGACCGACGAGACAGACGTTGCTCTCCTGATATATCCCCGCTCAGGGCTCTCCACCAGATACGGCATATCTCTTGCAAACTGCGTGGGAGTCGTTGACAGCGATTACAGGGGTGAATGGTCCGTACCGCTGATAAACCACGGAAAAGAGCCGTTTACCGTTGAACACGGTATGCGTATCGCCCAGCTCGTACCCACAAGGGTACTCTTCCCGGAGGTAGAGGTCGCCGATGAGCTGACCGGGACCGAACGGGGAGAGGGCGGCTTCGGCTCCTCAGGTATCTGATACATATATATAATAAACGCCTTTAGGCAGAAGGAGAAAACAATGAGAAAAAACGTCTATTTCTTCATCATCATGGCCGGAGCGCTGCTCATCGGCGCTGTACTTACACACGCTATCCAGGGCGCAGTAGGTCTCGGCTGGCTGGCCTACACCATCCATTTCGGTCTGCCGACTGATGTTCATCTTGACCTCAGTGTACTGACTCTGACATTCGGATTTACTGTTGACATAAGCCTGATACAGGTATTCATGCTTGTTATCGGATTCATTGTATATTTCAATACCGTAAAGAAAGTAACTGAGGGAAAGTAATATTATCTCAGTAAAAGACACATAATAATTAAGGAGCTTCAGAATGTTTACAAAGGATATCGGTATCGACCTGGGTACCGCAAACACTCTTGTGTATATGCGCGGAAAGGGCATTATAATCAGAGAGCCCTCCGTTGTCGCTGTGAACACAAAGACAGACAAGGCACGCTGGGTTGGTAAGGAGGCCAAGGAGATAATCGGAAGGACTCCCGGCACCATCGTCGCTGTAAGACCTCTGAAGGACGGCGTTATCGCCGACTTCGACATCGCCACCACCATGCTGCGCGAATTCATCCGCAAGGCCCTCAAGGGAAGGCTCTTCACCAAGGCCAATGTTATTATATGTATCCCCTCCGGCGTTACTCCCGTTGAGAGACGTGCGGTAAGAGAGGCCTGCAAGAATGCCGGCGCAAACAACGTGCTCATCATTGAGGAGCCCATGGCTGCCGCTATCGGCGCAGGTCTCCCGACGAACGATCCCGCAGGAAGCATGATCGTTGATATCGGCGGCGGTACCAGCGAGGTAGCCGTTATCTCACTCGGCGGCATAGTTGCCTCACGCTCCATCCGCTGTGCAGGAGATGAGTTCGATAACTCCATAATCAACTATATAAAGAAAAAGTACAATCTTCTCATCGGCGAGAGGACGGCAGAGAGCGTGAAGCTCGAGATCGGTTCCGCCTTCCCGGGCAGCGATGAGAGCTCTGTCGATATCAAGGGCAGGAACCTGCTCAGCGGTCTCCCGGAAAACATCAGGGTGACCTCCTCTGAGATTCGCGATGCTCTCGTTGAGCCCCTTGCCCGTGTCATCGAAGCTATAAAATCGACTCTTGAGGAGACTCCTCCGGAGCTTTCCGCAGATATAATCGACCACGGCATAACCCTGTCAGGCGGCGGCGCTCTTCTGCGCGGACTTGACAGGCTCATCAACCGTGAGACTGGTATGCCGGTATATATCGCCGAATACCCTCTCGACTGCGTGGCTGAGGGCTGCGGAAGGATACTCGAGAACATAAGCGACTATCAGGATGCTCTCACCGATAACGTCAAGTATTACTGATACTCACTCTGACTTTTAGGAGACTGATAAATGCGTGAATTTCTAAAAAGCGCCCGGTTCAAGGTGATACTTGCCTTCCTTGCCTTTCTGGTGGGACTGATGATATACGCCGTGACCAAGGGCGGATATTCCGTTTCCGGCGCTTCACTGATAAACACGGTCACAAAGCCCTTCCGCACTGTTTCCAACGGTTTCGCCGACAAGCTCGAGACCGGCGCGGACAAGCTGAAGAACGCCGATAAATACTACCGTGAGAATCAGGAGCTCAGGGCACAGGTGAGCGAGCTGAACAAGCAGCTTGCCGACTATGAGGAGCTCGTTGCAGAAGTCGAGGAGCTCAGAAAGTTCGTTGTCATCAAGGAGGAGCATCCGGATTTCCAGTACACCGAGCCTGCAAAGGTCATAGGCTACACAGCCAATGATCCCTTCAAATCCTTCACCATCGACAAGGGCGAGGAGAACGGCATAGTCCCCTATCTCCCCGTAGCGACTGCCGAGGGACTTGTGGGCATAGTGACTGAGGTATCAAAGAATACCTCGACTGTAAGAACGATACTCTCCCCCGATCTTTCCATAGCGGCTGTATGCCGTGATACCAATGCCGATTATGGCATAATCGAGGGCACTGTCCTCACCGCTGAGAAGAACTGCACCAAGCTGATACACCTCAGCACGGACAACCAGCTCAAGCCCGGATACGTCATGGCGACCTCCGGCAACAGCGGTCTTTTCCCGAGAGACTACCCCATAGGTGTGGTAAAGACAACAGGCTTCGAGACCAACGGCCTTTCCGCCTGCGCGGAGATAGAGCCCTGCGTCGATATCGCAAGACTGAGCTCGGTGGTCGTCATCACCGATTTCACTGGCAAAAAGGAGGCCGATGATGCGGATAAGGACCTCCCGTGAGAAACGTATCCTGTACTTCAAGACGGTCATCCGCTGGATACTCTACTATATCGTTATCCTGCTCGGCTTCTCGGTAATGACGGCAGGCTCATGGCTCAAGCCCGTCATACTCGTGCCGGTAGCGCTGGCTATCGCTATGGATAACAATATCCTCGGCTCGGTATTCACCGGAGGCTTCTGCGGACTGCTCATAGATATCGCCTGCGGAAGACTGTTCGGCTTCAATGCCGTTATCCTTGCCGTTCTGTGCATGGCCTTCTCGCTGATATATCAGCTCTGGCTCCGCAGCAGGATGCTCAACTATATCTGGACCTGCTCGCTTGCCGCCTATATCCAGTGCAGGCTCGACTATGAGTTCTACTACCGGATCTGGGGCTATGCCGATGTTGAGAACGTCTTCGTCCATATCACACTCAGGGTATGGGCCTATACCGTTATATCAGCTGTATTCGTATGGCTGGTGATTCGCCTTATAAACCGCTTCTTCATGCCTAAGAACCATATCACGGTTGGGGAAGCGATCAGAGCCGGAGCGTGATGCGCTGTCTGACGACTGCGGTCACGCTTTAATTCCGGATACAGCATTTCAACGTAAAGGAGTGATCGTTATCAGATCCCTTTCTGAGGCCGTAAGATCGGTGCTTGTGGTCGCACTCGTCGTGCTCCTGACAGTACTGAGCGGTATGCGGCTGATGCGTATACAGATCGTCGGCGACGAGAGCATTGCATCTGCTGCCGCCGATCCGGACGCCTTCACGTTCACGCGGGAGGTGCCCTCCACACGCGGTGAGATCAAGGACTACCGCGGAAATATCCTCGTTGCGAACGATTCACGCTGCGACCTTGTGCTCCAGAAGGCCTTCTTCCCGGAAGACTTCGCCGAGGGCAACGAGGTTCTGCTGGCTATACACAAGGCTCTCGTAGAGCACGGCTATGCCTTCGAGGAGCATATCCCCGTAAGCCTTCAGCAGCCCTACGAATTCACACAGTCAAAGAAACCCGGTATACCCGATCCGGCTGAGACTGCAACAGAGCCTGCCGCTCCGCCTGTGACGACTGCTGTCACGGGTACTGCGACTGCTCCGGCGACTACCGTCACGACTGCCTTCGTTCCTCCCCCGCCGGAATACGATGAGGCGGCCGTCAGCCAGATGATAGAACTGCTGAACCTCAATGTATACGCGACCGCCGAGAACTGCATAGACAAGCTCATCGCCGACTATGAGATATCGGACAGGTATACTCCCGAGGAGCAGCGTATCATAGCCGGTATGCGCTATGAGATGCTCATCTCCGACTTCTCCTACAGCAACGCCCTCACTCTTGCGAAGGACGTTGATCCGGAGACCGTCGTTGACATGAAGGAGCTGAGCAACTTCTACAAGGGCATCAATGCGGTCAACACCGCTGAACGAAAGATAGTGCGCGGAGACATCCTTCCCCATGAGATAGGCACCGTCGGTCCCATATACGCCGAGGAATTTGCCGCCCTGAAGGAACAGGGCTACGCCCTCAGCGACGAGGTCGGAAAGAGCGGCATCGAACAGGCTCTTGAAAAGGAACTGCGCGGACAGAGCGGCAAGGAGGAGGTCACCCTCCACAACGGCGCTATTACAAATATCAGGACTGCGCAGGAGGTAGTGCCCGGACAGACAGTCCAGCTCACTGTTGACGGCAGCTTCCAGCTGAAGCTTCAGAACATCCTCGAGAGCTTCCTGAGGACATACTCACGCGGCGGTCTCGCCAAGGCCGGAGCTCTCGTCGTGCTCGACGCAAAGACCGGAGCGGTAAGAGGTATGGCGACTGCACCCACCTTCAACCTCAAGGACTACGCTGAGGACTATGAATCCCTTCTGAACTCGGCCAACAATCCGCTGTTCGACCGCTGCACCTACGGTCAGTACCTCCCCGGCTCGACCTTCAAGACCGTTACGGCTACCGCAGGTCTCAATGAGGGCATCATCGACGGCTGGACCTCCTATCTCTGCAACCAGACCTTCTACTATCACGGAGGCAAGTTCTCCTGTACCGGCAATCACGGATATATCTCCGTAAGACACGCCATACAGGTATCCTGTAACTCCTTCTTCTATCAGCTCTCCGATAATCTCGGCATCGACAACATCACCAAGTATGCGAACCTCTACGGACTCGGCTATCATACAGGTATCGAGACCGGAGATGCGGCAGGCTTCCTCTGCAATCCGGAAACCTTTGCGGAGCGCGGTCAGGAATGGTACATCGGCTACGTTATCCAGGCGGGTATCGGTAACCAGGACTGCGGCTTCACTCCCCTCCAGCTTGCAAACGTTGCCGCCACTATCGCAAACAGGGGTACAAGATACCAGCCCTACCTTGTGGACAGCCTCTACAACTACGGCTCCGGCGAGCTGACACGCAAGACTCAGCCCACAGTTGCCGGAGAGATACCGCTCAACTACTCTGATGTGTATGACTACATCATCGGCGGTATGATGGATGCGGCTACTAATATGCCCTATGAGTATTCACTCTCAAACCTTGGTTACACCGTAGCCATAAAGACCGGTACTCCCCAGACGGACTACTATGACAAGAGCAAGCAGAACTCACTCTTCATCGGCTTTGCGCCGGCCTACGAGCCTGAGGTGGCATTCGCCGGAGTCATTGAGGGCGGTGAGTATTCCAAGTACATGATACGCGGCATACTCGATGCTTACGCAGAATGCTACGGCATCAACGGCTCAGAGCCGACTGCAACTCTTCCGCCTGAGGTAAGGGGCGGCACTACGGCAGCCTATACAGGCCCCACAACTACCGGCACCGGCACTGAGACAGACACCAACGGCTCTGTCATCACCGCCGTTACCTCAACTGTCACTACTGCCGTGACTACCGCACAGTAAGGCTGTACAGCAGCTCATACACTTTATCGGGGGGAACCTTTCTGAGGGAAGGTTCCTCTGACGGAGGCGGTCCCCTCTGTCGCTGCGCGACATCTCCCCACACTGTGGGGAGTCACCCCGTTCCCCATTTCAAAGACTTTCAATGAATTTTGCCCCAATAGGTCAAAGACCTATTGGGGCAAAATTGCAGCCGGAAGTTTTCGGAAAGGAATTTGAGGGAAACCCTTTTTCAAAAGGGTTTCCCTCAATAACTGTGTATATCAGTGTTAGTGCTTAAAGAGAAGCAAGCTTTGCGTACTGTGCCTTGAGAGCGGGATAGATCTCCCTGTACAGCTGGTAGTACTTCTCGTACTCGGGCACGTTGGCAGGATCGGGAGACTGCACCTTGTCAGTCTTTACGATAGCACCTGCTGCCTCCTGTACGCTGCTGTAGATGCCTGCGCCTACGCTTGCGAGGATAGCAACACCGAGAGCGGGGCCTTCCTTGCTTGCTGCGGTCTTTACGTCGCAGTTATAGAGGTCAGCGAGCATACTTCTCCAGAGCGGTGAGCTTCCGCCGCCGCCGCAGGCCATCATGTCGCTTACATTTACGTTCATCTCACGGAATACCTCTACGCAGTCGCGGAGTGAATATGTAACGCCCTCAAGAACTGCACGGAGCATATCCCTGCGGGTATGGATAGCTGAAAGGCCGAAGAATACGCCTCTTGCATCGGGATCGAGGTGAGGTGTTCTCTCACCCATAAGGTAGGGCAGATACAGCAGACGGTTTGCGCCTACGGGCACCTTCTCAGCCTGCTTGTCCATGAGGTAGTATTCATCAACGCCCATGAGCTTTGCGGTCTCCTTCTCTGTCATGCAGAAGTTGTCTCTGAACCACTTGAGGGAGAGGCCTGCGCCCTGTGTAACGCCCATAACGTGCCATGCACCGGGTACGGCAGCACAGCAGGTATGAACTCTGCCCTTCTTGTCGATGGAGATACCGGAGGTATGTGCGAATACAACGCCGGATGTACCGATAGTTGTGAAGGCCTTACCGTCCTCAACTACGCCTGTGCCGACAGCTGCAGCTGCATTGTCTCCGGCGCCGCCTACTACGATAGTGCCCTCGCAGAGACCGAGAGCCTCTGCCATGGCCTTTATTACTGTACCTGTGACCTCGCAGGACTCATATACCTTGCCCAGCCAACTCTTGTCGATGCCGAATGCCGTGAGCAGCTCATCTGACCACTTTCTGTTTGGTACATCGAGAAGCTGCATACCGGAGGCATCTGATACCTCGGTTGCATACTCGCCTGTAAGGATGAAGCGGAGGTAGTCCTTCGGGAGAAGGATATGAGCAACCTTGCTGTATATCTCTGGCTCGTTGTTCTTTACCCAGAGGATCTTTGCAGCAGTCCAGCCTGTGAGGGCAGGGTTTGCTGTGATTTCTACCAACTTGTCGCGGCCAACGATGCGGTTCATCTCCTCAACCTCAGCAGCGGTACGCTGATCGCACCAGATGATCGAGGGGCGGAGTACCTTGTTGTCCTTGTCGAGCATTACAAGACCGTGCATCTGACCGGAGATACCGATACCCTTCACGTCTTCCTTCTTAACGCCGCTCTGAGCCATAACAGCCTTGATAGTCTCGGTCATGGCATTTGCCCAGTCTGCGGGATCCTGCTCTGCATAGCCGTTCTTCGGCTGGTACATGGGGTATTCTATCGTCTTGGATGCGATAACTGTACCCTTTTCGTCAAAGAGGACTGTCTTGGTACCGCTGGTACCGCAGTCCACACCTATAATATATGACATAGTATTCACTCCTTGTTTTTTCCGTTTTGTTTTCTTATCTCAGAAAGGTTCCTGATCTCATTCTGTATTTCATAGAAACCGAAGCAGAATATATCAAACAGGTTGATCCTCATCAGGATATTGCCGCACTGTGCAAAAATCAAACGCCATTTAGTCGTATCTGCATGTTCACTCAGCGATGCAAACATGAATGAAACACCGGTAAGAGCTGCCATGAAGAGGAGCATGGGCAGTGTCTTGTATCTGCCGTTCATGCGCCATATATAGAACACCGTTACGATAATGAAAAGAATGATACTCAGCAGCTTCATTCCCCAGATGAGGCGGATAAGCTGTACAGCGGAAATGAGTATCACGAAGAGCACCGTAAGTGCGATATCAGCAGCAGAAGGCCGTCTGAAGGTGAACTGCTCTATGAGCTTCTCTTTAGTCACCATAGCCTTTCCTTTCTGAGACATATGAAAAGGGACGCTCCGGAGCCGCCCGAAGGCAGCATCCGAACGTCCCTTCTGATTATACGATTTTATGCTTTTCTTTTGAGCAGCTTTCCTATGCGTTCAAGAACTGCGAACAGTATTATAGCGCAGGCAGCCATAACAAGTGCAGCGACCAGATGATATCCGGCGTAGACCATTGAATCCCAATGTGTCAGCTTTCCGAGGCTCATCTTCTTGAAGACCGGGAACATACAGAGAAGTCCTATATTCTGCACCAGCACACTGATGACTACCATGACGATGGTCTTGAACCACTTTGTCAGGACAGTCTTTCCGTATATGAATACCATAAGGAAGAAGGAGAAGAAGAACAGCTTGCCCTTATCTTCCTCCAACAGCATGAAATTGCCGAAATGCCAGAATACGTATGCTACCGAAAGGAGCAGAGTCTTGATATTAGACGGCATTTTGCTCTTTGGTCTGAGAGCACCTCTGCGGGCTGTACCCGTATTCTTGTCCGTGAGAGGAATATTTTCTCTGCCGGAACCGGGCAGCCCCTCCTGATCCGGGATCATTGTCTCCGGCTCAGAACTGACTGAATATGCTTCCATGGATCAAGTCCACCCTTTCTTTAACATTTGGATCTACGCATAATTTATACTGCTCTGTATAGCTTTATCTCTCTGATCAGAGGCTGAACATTATGTTGTTTACGATAGCCTCGAGCATTTCCTGTCTGCCGCTGCCGAGAGAATCTGTAACCTCGCCCTTCTCAAGAGCGTACTTCTCAAGGTCAGCCATTGTAGCCTTGCCGTCGATGATATCCTTACCGATACCTGTGCTCCATGAAGAGTATCTGTCATCAACGAACTTGTCGATGCGGCCGTCCTCGATGAGCTTAAATGCGATACGGAGACCGAGTGCGAAGGTATCCATACCTGCGATGTAGCTGTGGAAGATATCCTCAGGTGTGAATGAGCCTCTGCGAGCCTTGGAGTCAAAGTTCAGACCGCCGTTTGTGAAGCCGCCTGCCTTGAGTACCTCGTACATACAGAATGCTGCATCATAGATGTTTGTCGGGAACTGGTCTGTATCCCATCCGAGGAGGGGATCGCCCTGGTTAGCATCGATAGAACCGAATGCGCCGTTGTCTCTTGCAACTCTCAGCTCGTGCTGGAATGTGTGCTGAGCAAGTGTAGCGTGGTTAGCCTCGATGTTCATCTTGAAATCCTTGTCGAGACCGTACTTTCTCAGGAAGCCGAGAACTGTAGCGGTATCGAAGTCATACTGGTGCTTTGTGGGCTCCTTGGGCTTGGGCTCTATGTAGAAGTCGCCTGTGTAGCCGATGGAACGGGCATAGTCAACAGACATCTTCATAAGACGAGCCATATTGTCGAGCTCGAGGCCCATGTTTGTGTTGAGGAGAGTCTCATAGCCCTCACGGCCGCCCCAGAATACATATCCGTTACCGCCGAGCTTTACTGTGGACTCGATAGCCTTCTTGATCTGAGCAGCAGCGTATGCAAAAACATCAGCAGAGGGGGATGTTCCTGCACCGTGCATATATCTCGGATGATCGAAGCACTTTGCTGTGCCCCAGAGGCACTTGAAGCCTGTCTTGGCCTGCTTCTCCTTGATGTAGTCTGTGATCTCATCAAGCTTTGCATTTGTCTCTGCCAGTGAACCGTATTCAGGTGAGAGGTCACGGTCGTGGAAGCAGAAATACTCGATGGACAGCTTGTCCATGATCTCAAAGGCTGCGTCTACCTTAGCCTTTGCTCTTGCTGTGGGATCTGTCTGTCCCCAGCTCTTGTCAGCGGTGCCTACTCCGAACATATCTGTGCCGTCGCCGCCCATGGTATGCCACCATGAAAGGGCGAACTTCAGCTGCTCCTTCATTGTCTTGCCACCGATGACCTCATCGGGATTGTAATACTTGAACGCCAGCGGATTTGTGGAGTCCTTTCCCTCGTAAGGGATCTTTCCGATTCCTGCAAAAAATTCGCTCATTTTTGGTTCCTCCTGTTATATAATATAATCTGTGCAACAGATCTTGCTGCCTGAGTTTATATTATCCCCGATGGTCCGCGGACCATAATGTCTGCCTAATTTTTCCCGTTCGGCTCAAGATCAGCCGAGAAGATCCAGAGAGAGCTTTCTCGTCTCTGTATCAAAATAATTATCCAGTTCTGCAACGTAGTAGCGGAAGCAAACCTTACCGTTGAACATCATTACGTCGCCGCTTTCGGAAACTCCGAGAGCTTCCAGCTTTTCATTGTCAAGATCCTTCAGAAGCATCTTGGTGTTCAGCTGAAGGATGCAGTAGGCATACTTCCTGTTGAACAGCGTCAGAGACCTCTGGTCAAGATCTGTGATGTATATGTTTTCCTCTCCTGTGGACTTGAGACGCTCAAGAAGGTCGGCGGGCGGCTCGATGATGTAGTATCTTCCGTCTGCATCCCTTGCGAGGTTGAAGTATTCAAGCTGCTCGTCTGTCAGGGTGTCAAGTCTTACAGGTGATACGTCATGTGCTGTGAGTCCGAGCATGAACTTCTCGTCGATGCTGAGATCGTCGAGCTCAAGTCTGCTCTCGAGTGATTCACCGAACTGCTCGATATCGGAGCGCTCGAGTGTTACTGATATGGACTTGGAGATATCGTCGAGCTCCTTTGTGATCTCGTCGCGTGTCTCGGTCTTCCACTCGACCTCGACCTGCTCGTTGATCGGACGCTCGAGATATACCACGCGCTCCATGCTCTTGAGAGTGAAGGTCACGTTGTTGTATACGACATCGGCATCGTTAGGCTCGATGTATACGGCCGTGCTGCCGTTGGATGAATCCTCTGTATTCTCTACATAGTAGCGGTATTTTCCTGTCGGAGATACGCCCTTGTCCACTATTGTGGACTTGGCCGATGAAACAAAGAACGAGGTGAAAAGGAAGTAACCGAGTGCTCCGAAGATATAGAGAAGGAGTATTATGGTACCCATGGCCGTCTTGATTCCCTCTCCGGCGCCGGAAAGGAGAAGTATGACGACTCCGGTTATGATTATCGGTATTATCAGTTCCCACTCACCGAAGTACAGCAGCACTACCGGGAGCATGGCGGGAAGTATTATAAAGCTGGCGATCCTTGTGACTATCTGTTTTCTTGAATAGAGCATCAGCAGGAGCGCTATCATGGAGATCACTGATGCGGTTATAAGTGCGGTCGTCTTGGAACCGATGTGGATATCATAGAAGACTGAGAAGTAGCACAGCCTGCATACACAGAAAGCATAGAGTGCCGCTATCAGGGATATCACCCTTTTAGTCCATATATTAGAAAAAACTTTCTTCATTTTTACCTCCGGACAACATAATCCATATAAAATTATTATAACATTGTCACCTGAAAAAAACAAGTCATTTTCAGAATAAATAGTTACTAAATGGTTACAATTTTACGCCCCTTTACAAGACCGTGAAAAAAATGTATAATAGGACTTGGTGCATTTGTACAAAAAAGAATGAAGGAGCTGTCCTATGACTGAAAAACACCGCTTTCTGTCGCCCGTCAGGTGCGTTTTCATACTTCTCACTGCCGCCGTCATGGTCATCATATTCCTGTTCTCCTGTGAGAACTCTGAGGAGTCCTCAGAGCGCAGCGGCATAGTGACCGCGATCGTCACAAACCTCATAGTATCGGACTTTGACGAGCTTCCGGCCGCCCGTCAGGAGGAGATCCTCGACAAGGCGGAGTTCATCGTAAGGAAGCTGGCACACTTCACTGTCTATGCCGCACTCGGCTTCTGTGCTTCCTGTGCAGCCGGAAAAAGGCGCCTTTTCAGCCGTCTTTCCGGCGGAGTCCTCCTCTTCTGTTTCCTCTACGCAGGCTCGGATGAGCTGCATCAGAGGTTCGTTTCCGGCCGTTCCGGACAGCTCAGGGACGTTTTTATAGATACCGGAGGCAGCATGGCCGGTATTCTCTTATCAATTATTGCGATTGAGTTTGCCGTAAAAATGGTCAGCCGTCACCGTTCCGTAAATAGTTGACCTGACACGAACTGTAATATAGTATCAGTCTGTTTTTCGACATCCGACCTGATATTACAGTAAAACCGTCTGATATGATAAAAAAAATCAATAACTTGATATTATATTGTATAGACTTTTTTACCTTGCTGTGATATAATTAAATAAAGATAAAAAAGTACGTTGCCATTACGTATAATAATTAATCACAGGAGGAATCAACATGAGATCACGTAAGCTCATAAGCGCCATTACCTCCGCCGCTCTCGCATTTTCAGGGCTTGTATTCCCGTCTTCCGCTCCCCTTACTGCGGGTGCGGCTCAGGGAAACTGGAAATTCGACCTCGGAGGAAGGGGTGCAGCAGGGGGATTCACCGGAGTATCCGCATCTGACGGCTATAATGCCTCACGCGGCTACGGCTTCGCCAACACAGGCTGGGTAGAGAACGTAAACGCCAGCGGTCAGGGTGCGAACAATGACGCAGTCAAGTTCAATTCGACTGACGGCCGCAACACCTTCAATGTGGATCTTCCCAAGGGACTCTACCGCGTAACAGTCACGATCGGCGATACCTTCCGCACCAGCATCAGGATGGAGGGTATGCTCCAGATGATTAACCTCACCGGCAACAATGCCGTTGAGACCGTCGAGCTGCCTGTTACCGACGGCCAGCTCAACATCCAGGCCGGCCCCGGAAAGGATAACACCAATTTCTCCATCAGTGCTATCGAGATCACACAGCTCAACGATACCGGCGTTACCAATCCCACGGTATGGATATGCGGCGACTCCACAGTTGCCAACTACTACAATACCGCAGATACCGCCCAGCACGGCTGGGGACAGTTCTTCGGCTCCCATATAGCTGATTCCGGCTACATCGTCCGCAATATGGCGGCGAGCGGCCAGTACGCCAAGGGCTTCGTTGACGCAGGACAGTTCGATCCTATCGAGACCTACGGCAAGGCAGGGGACTACTATATAATCTCTATCGGCATCAATGATATCAACTACTCCAACAAGGACGAATACTACAATGTAGTCACCGATATGGTAAAGCGCTCCAAGGCCAAAGGCATGGAGGTGATTCTCGTCAAGCAGCAGGGCAGGCGCGGTGACTTCCAGCGCACCTCAAGGCTCCCCGGCCGCTGGTTCGGCGACAAGCTCGATCAGATAGGTCAGGAGCAGAGCGTACAGGTAGCTGATCTGTTCACCAAATGGCAGGATTTCGGCTACTCCGTAGGATATGACGGCATGGAGAGCTACTATGCCGCAAACGACGACCTCCACCAGTCCAAGAAGGGCGCACAGAAGATCGCTGAGATGATGGCTGAGCTCGTTACTATCGGCACTCCCCGTGAGCCTGCCGAAATGGACACCTCAAAGGCCTATCGTTTCAGGAATGTCAACAGCGGTCTTTACATGGGCGTTAAGAACGGCGAGGCTGCTTCCGGCGCAAATATCGAGCAGGTCAGCGGTGATACCGTTGCTGACTCCAACGTATGGCGTCTAAAGCACAAGGGCTACAACTACTATGAGATATGGACATACCTCGGCGGCGGCGAGGCCTTCGTTGCTGACGTTGAGGGCGGAAAGGCCGACAGCGGCGCAAACCTTGCCCTCTATACAAATAATAATAACGGCGCTCAGTGGTTCCGTTTCTTTGAGAACGAGGACGGCAGCTATACAGTAGTATCACGCTGCTCCGGCGACAAGGGCGCTATCGAGGTAACAAGCGCACTCACCAACGCAGGCGCCAATATCCAGCAGTGGGAGATAAACGGCCATAACTGCCAGAAATGGATGCTCGAGGAGGTACAGTGGCCCGTTCAGCAGGTAACTGAGGCTCCCACAGCTGCTCCCACCGACGCTCCGGCTGAGACACCTACTCAGGCTCCTCCTGTTGATACAGGAAAGTACATGAAGGGCGACGCAAACTGCGATTCAAAGATAAACGTGGCTGACGCAGTCGCCATCCTCCAGTTCATCGCAAACAAGTCAAAGTATCCGCTGGATGAGTACGGCAGCTGGAATGCAGATGTTGACGGCATGGATGGTATCACAGGCGGCGACTCTATCTTCATCCAGCGCATCGACGCAGGTCTGGAGAAGGCTCCCGAGACCGTTCCTCCCGTTGTTCAGACACCTACGGCAGCACCCGCTACCGAGGCTCCCACTGAAGCTCCCACAGCTGCTCCTGCACAGCCCTCACGCTATTTTGCAGTTGACCAGATCTGGGATCAGGGTAGCACCGAGACCATCAACACAGGCTTCACCCGTTCTGACGGATATATCAACCTTGACAATACCACCGGCAGCAGCATCACATTCAGCGTTACTGTTCCCGCAGCCGGAAACTATATGACACATATCCGCTTCGCAAACGGAAGCACCAGCGACCGCAGGATGAAGATAACAGTCGGCGGCAATGACCTTGTATGGATGCAGTCCTTCCCCGGAACAGGCTCATGGAAAGACTGGACGGAATACGGCATCGTACTCCCCCTGAAGGCCGGCGACAACACTATCAAGCTCGAATCGGCCATGTCAGAGGGCGGTCCGAACCTGGATTACATCGAGCTCATCGCAACTGACGAGCCTATCGCTGAGGTATACGATCCCAATCAGGGACAGCAGCAGTACACCAGCGACAAGCCCACTATCTTCCTTGCCGGAGATTCCACCTGTATGTACTACGATGCCCGCAAGAAGCAGCAGAACGGCACTGACGAGATCCAGGGCTGGGGCGCTTACCTCCAGAACTACTTCACGGACAATGTGAGCGTCTCCAATCAGGCTATGGCCGGAAGAAGCACCAAGAAGTTCTATGACGAGGGCAGATGGCAGACCATAATCGACAACATCAAGCAGGGCGACTACGTTATGATACAGTTCGCTATCAACGATGCAGGCGCTGCCAATGCCGACAGATATGCTCCGGTATGCGGAAATGTTGATTCTCCCTCATCCGGCAGCTACGAGTGGTACATGACCGAGTTCATAAGGACAGCCAAGGAAAAGGGCGCTACCCCGATACTCGTTACAAACACTCTCCGTTTCAAGGATTATTCAGACGGAAAATTCGTCCCCAGCTATACCAACTACTGCAACGCCTGCAAGAAGCTCGCACAGAAGCACAGCATCCCCTGCATCGACCTCAACACGATAATGGTGAATGAATACAACGTTGTAGGCTATAACAACGTAAGTACCTATCACGTTCCAGACGGAACTCATTTCAGCGAAAAGGGTGCTGATATCGTTGCAGGTCTCATCGCAAAGGCAGTAAGAGACCAGAACATCGCAGGCCTCTCCTCATTCGTGAAATAAACCTCACGGCTCTGTGCCTGTACATCACCTTTACACTTTATCGGGGGAAACCTTTCTGAGGAAAGGTTCCTCTGACGGAGGCGGTTCCTTCTGTCGCTGCGCGACATCTCCCCACACTGTGGGGAGTCACCCCGTCCCCATTTCCAAGGACTTCAAATGAATTTTGCCCCCATAGGTTCAAACAGGACCTATGGGGGCGTATTCATTGAAAGCGGACTATTCGCTCTGCTGCACAGGGAAGTATTCCACCGGATCGACATATCTGCCGTGGTGCTTCATCTCGATATGCAGATGTGACGGAAGGGCGCTCTCGATATCGGCGTTTCCGACAGTGCCGATGATCTCGCCGCTGACTATCATCTGTCCCTCCTGCACCTGAAGATCGGGAGCAAGCCCGCAGTACCTCGTCATGAAGCCGTTATGGTGGTCGAGGACGACAGTAGTTCCCCAGAGTGCGTTGTTCTCGATATTCTTTATCTCTCCGTTGGAGACAGCGTATACCTCAGCGCCCTCTCCGGCGGCGATATCCGTACCGTTATGCGTCTGCCATGTGCCTGTCGTACTGCTCCTTACAAGTTCACTGCCGCTGAAGGGCTCAAGTATTTCGCTTACGTCTGCCAGCGGAGCCTTCGGGTTCTCGAGCTTCGTTATGCCCACGTTCATTTCATTCGGCATAAGCTCCGGCAGATCGGCAGGATCTATACTTTCAATGACAGCCTCGGCAGGCTCCTCTGCCATGACTGCTGTTTCCGTGACTGCGGCAGTTGACGGCGGCGCTGTTGCGGCAGGTCTGTATGGTGTAGTGCTCTTAGGTACGTTCCTGACGTGTCTGTCAACAGCCCTTTCCTCAGTGACAGTACCCTGTCTGCCGGTGAGCTCCCGGGAGATCTTCTCCCCCTGATCGTATGCGAACCAGCAGGCAGAGCCCACCATGACTGTGCTCAGGCAGAGCGCTGTATAGAATCCTTTGGTGCCTTTTCTGTTATCCTTTAATGATTTTTTCTTCACGTATAACACCTCCGGTCATATTGTTGCCGGAGAACGGAGTATTATTCATACAGCGACGGATTTTTCAACAATTACAGGCGGAATGTTGAAAACAAAAGGCATCAGCCGTCCATTCCGGAATACTTCAAACGACAATTCAGCCCCCGCAGGTCATAGCCTGTGGGGGCTGAAATCATTGAAAGTCTTCGGAAGCGGGCTCTTTCACTCCGTTTCCTTCTCTATGCCGAATATCATCCGCAGCAGTCCCGATATGAACCTCGGGCTCCTGATGACTACAACCTTCACTGCTATCCCTCCTTTGCTGAACAGTACATTATATTCAGCAGGGGCGGGCTTTGTTACCTGTCGGTCATGACTATCAGCACAAGGCCGGAAGAAAGCCGCAGCTCGGCGGCCTCAGCCGTTATCTCGTTGCTCACGCCTATGGGGAACCCGGCTGTCATGGTGTATCCCTCAAGCGGATACTTCACCCCGCGCATATACTCTATCTCTGCGGTATCAGTAAGCGCGAACACCGAGAAATAGCCGCTCCGGCGCGGATAGGTGACTGTCCCCTCCTCAGCGCCCTGTATCATCAGCTGCTCGCCGCCGCATATCCGCATACGGCAGCCGTGCTCACGGGCAAAGCGAAGAGTCTGTATATTGGCTATGGTATGGTCTGTCCTGCCGCCGAGGGCTCCCCAGAGGTCTATCTCTGTGCAGCCACGCTCCAGAGCGATTCGTACTGCCAGCATGGTATCCGTATCGTCCTTCTCCGGCACGCTGCGGTGTATCTCTGCACCGCACTCCGGAAGCACGCCGGTATAGGAATCGAAATCGCCGACTATTATATCAGGTGTGATGCCGGCTTCTCTCAGATGCTCAAGGCCTCTGTCGGCCGCTATAATGATATCTGCTCGGCTGCGTATCTCCTCAGCCATGACCTTGCAGCCAAGCTCTCCGGCAGCAAATATTACCGCTGTCTTCATTTCAGCTCCCACTCCTTCAGCTGCTTTGCCTCCTCATACATAGCGACATAGCTGTCGTGACGGGTACGGGGGATAAGGCCGTTTTCCACCGCTTCAACTATGGTGCAGCCCTTCTCGCAGAGGTGGGCGCAGTCACGGAAGCGGCATCCGCCGATATACGGAGCGAACTCACGGAAGCAGTCCGCAAGCTCCTCCTTACGTATGATATCGTACTTACTTGTCTCAAAGGTGGAAAAGCCGGGCGTATCAGCTATATATCCGCCGCCCTCAAGGCGGAAGAGCTCAGCGTGGCGTGTGGTATGTCTTCCTCTGCCGAGCTTGCGGCTTATCTCGCCGGTTGCGAGCTTCAGCTCCGGATATGCTGCATTGAGGAGGGTGGACTTTCCTGCGCCGGAATTACCTGTAAAGGCGCTAACCTTACCACGGAGCTGCTCCCGTACCGCCTCTATGGTCTCAGGCCGTGAGTAGTCTGTCTCCAGCACCTTTATACCGATGCCTGTATAGGTCTCCCGGAGGAAGGTGCTGTCCGCAAGGTCGGTCTTGGTTATGGCCACGACCGGCTCTATGCCCTTGTACTCAGCTACTGCTATGAACTTGTCGAGCAGCAGGAGATTTGGCGCGGGATCTGCCACGGAGGTTATGAATATGAGCTGATCGAGGTTTGCAAGAGGCGGACGGATGATATGGTTCCTGCGCTCCGCCACCGCTGTTATGACACCGTCGCCGAACTCGACTCTGTCTCCTGCACAGGGCGCTATGCCTTTATTGCGGAATACTCCCCTCGCCCTGCACTCATATATGCCGTCAGGGGACTCCACAGTGTAGAGTCCCCCTAAGCATTTCGTTATTATTCCGCTGTATCCGGAGCTTACCATGACTGGCCGTCATTGAACTGCCATACGCCGTCTACCCACTGGCCGTTGACACCGTTCTCATACCACTGCCATGATCCGTCATTCATCCACTGACCGTTCTGGCCCGGATTATACCAATCCCATGCTCCGTTGTGAGTGTTGCCGTTTGAGCCGGGGACATACTCAGTCCATACGCCGTTGCGGAAGTCACCGTTCACGCCGGGCTGCTGTGCCGGAGGATCAGTTACCTGCTCCTGAGGCTGATCGGGCTGATCCTGAGGCTGTTCCTCCTGAGGTGCCTCTGTGGGTACCTCGCCGAAGCCTCCGACATCGTTGAAGGCCTTCCAGATATCCTCGGAGTTGGCTGTATAGGATGATGTTGCGAAGTTGAAGGTGTAGGTTCCGAGCACTGCTCTGATCTGATTATTGAGGTTTGTAAGAGATACAGTTACGTCAACGTGCTCGCCTGAGCCCTTGATAGTAACATCTGTAGCGCTCATCTCAGGACAGAGGATAGTCTGTGAGCTCTGTGTAGTCATCTTTCCGTCTGCATCCTTGAGCATGAAGTCAAGAACGAAACGTCCTCTTGCTTCTCCGGGGAATCTTCCGGTGTAAACGATCTCACCGTCAGGATTCTTACCGTTGCTGACAGAGAAAAGGATCTCTGTGCCTGCGTCTACCTTGTCGCCCTTGTTAAGGCTCTGCTTTACAACCTTGCCCTCAGGCTCATAGGAAGCTACTGCCTCTGTCTTGGGCTTGAGATTTCTATACTCAGCAAGGGTAACTGCATCCTCGGCTGTGAGGCCTACATAGTCCTCAACACTTACCTGTCCTGCATCTATGCCCATGCTGACATAGAGGATAACGGACATTCCCTTATGCACTTCCTGACCGCCCTCGGGATCTGTCTTGATAACGTCACCCTTCTTTACTTCTGCGCTTGAGGAGTTCTTGATCTCGACCTCGAGGCCTCTTGCGCGGACCTGATCCTTGGCGATCTCGGCGTTCATTCCTGCAACTCTCGGAACTTCAACAGTCTCCATTCCCTTGCTGATCTTTACTTTTAAAACATCGCCTTTACGGAATTCCGTCTCGGGGGGGATGTCCTGCCAGAAGATCTTGCCTGCATCGAGCTCATTCCAGTCGGAGCCTGCCTCCTGAAAGTTGATGCTGTTGCTGTACTGATTCTTTGCATCGTTGTAATCCATGCCGTAGAAGTCGGGCATTGTGAAGTCGTTCTTCTGGCTGCTCTCCTTGAGGAGGCTGCTGAGCATGGTAACGATGAATATAACGGCTACGATGATTACTACTACCACGATAGCGGTGAGTACCGGTACTACCAGTGAAGGACGATCTTCCTCGTCATCATCATCATCGTCATCCTCGTCGTAGTACTCGTCGCCGACTCTTACGCCGGTATACTGCGGCTGGGGCTGCATCTGCTGATAGCCCTGGGGCTGGCCTGCATATTGCTGTACGTTTGCGTACTGCTGCTGAGGCTGCTGAGCCTGGCCGAGAGCCTGTGCTGCATTGATATCAGCCTGTGTATTGAAGAAGCGTGTGCTCTCTGCATTATCGTCCTCTTCCTGATAATAGCCGAACTTCATGGTGGGATCTGCCTTGAACTTCTCAAGGTCTGCGATCATCTCGTCTGCGTTCTGATATCTGTCGGAAGGATCCTTCTCCATGGCTCTGAGCACGATCTCCTCAAGGCCGTCCGGGATGTCAGGGTTGACAGCTCTCGGTCTCTCGGGGATATCGCGGGTATGCATGAGTGCTATGGTAACAGGATTATCGCTGTCAAAGGGCTTCTTGCCGGTGAGCATCTCGTACATCATAACGCCTACGGAGTAGATATCGCTCTTGGCGTCTGTTGTGGCGCCGCTTGCCTGCTCGGGACTGATGTAGTGAACGCTGCCGATAGCCTGATCTGTGGCTGTCTTGCCCTCGTCACGTGCGAACTTGGCTATACCGAAATCCATGACCTTTACAGTGCCGTCATTGAACACCATGATGTTCTGGGGCTTGATGTCGCGGTGAACGACGCCCTTGTCATGTGCGTGCTGGAGCGCACGGAGGATCTGTACCACGAAGTGGATAGTATCCTTCCAGGATACCTTGTCCTCCTTGGTGATGTACTCCTTGAGAGTCTCACCGTCGATATACTCCATGATGATGTACTGTATGGAGTCAGTGAATCCGACATCGTAGATCTTTACGATGTTGGGGTGGTTGAGCACAGCGATCGCTTTGGATTCGTTTCTGAAGCGGCGCAGGAACTCCTCATTCTCGGAATACTCGTTCTTGAGGATCTTGACTGCGACCGTCTTGTTCTCAACGATATCCTTGCCCTTATAGACATCAGCCATTCCGCCGCTGCCTATAAGCTCAGTGATCTCATAGCGACCGTCGAGCTTCTTGCCAATAATCTTGTCCATTGTTTTCCTTCCTTCCTGTGTTTATTCGGAAATTACCGCAACCGTTACATTGTCGCGGCCGCCCTTGGAAAGAGCGAGATTGATCAGCTCATTTGCGACATCATCGAAGTCAGCTCCGGCGATGACGCTGTATATTTCATCGTCGCTGCAGTAGCCGGACAGTCCGTCCGAGCAGAGCAGCAGACTGATATTGTCTTCATATTCGAGAATGAAGGTATCAGCTGCAACAGTCTTGTCTACTCCCACAGCTCGTATGAGTACGTGTTTCTGAGGATGGTTCTGATATTCCTCCTCGGTGATCTTACCCTGTTCAAACAGCAGGGATGCTACGTTATGATCGTTTGTTATCTGATGCAGACCTGCCTCTGTTATAAGGTAGGCACGGCTGTCTCCGACATTTATTATGAAGGCTCTGTCGGCTGTCACAAAGGCTGCGACACAGGTGGTGCCCATGCCGAAGTTGTTGAAATCGAGCCTTGCCTTGGTATAGATAACTGTATTGGCAGCAGAGACCGAGGAAAGAAGGAGCTTCTGTATCGCTTCCTCGCTCAGTCCTTCGCTGTAGCCCTCTGCGAAGTGGTGGAAGAATTCCTCTACTGCAAGGCTGCTTGCCTCCCTGCCGGAGACCTCGCCGCCCATTCCGTCGCAGACGACTGCAAGGATATTATGCCCGAAATACTCGCATCGGACAGCATCCTGATTCTCGTCACGCCTCAGACCAATATTCGTATCGAATCTGAATCTCAATCCTTCCCACCTCCGATCGTATCATTCTTTGCAGCGTCACGCCTGAGCTGGCCGCACGCCGCCTCTATATCGCTGCCGAGAGTTCTTCTCACGGTAGCGTTGATGCCACGCTTCCCCAGCATGGCCGCAAATGCAGCCGCGCCGTTCCTCGTGGTCCGGAAATCTCTTTCCTTTACCTTGTTGACAGGTATAAGGTTAACATGACAGTTTATCCCCCTGAGAAGATCCGCCAGCTTTCCGGCGTCCTCCGGTGAGGAATTCACCCCGTCGATAACGGCATACTCAAAGGTTATGCGCCTTCCCGTCTTACTTATATAATAGCGGCAGGCCTCTATCAGTCTGTCTATATTATATGTCCTGTTGACCGGCATTATCTCACTCCGGCGCTCGTTGTCAGGACTGTGCAGGGATATGCAGAGCGTGAGCTGGAGCTCCATGTCTGCAAGTGCGTATATCCTCGGAACAAGTCCGCAGGTAGACAGCGAAACGTGTCTGAGGCTGAGGTTGTTGCCGTCCTTGTGGGAAAGCAGCTCTAAAAACCGCATGACGTTGTCAAAGTTGTCAAGCGGCTCGCCTATGCCCATAAGCACGATACCGGCAGCTCTTTCTCCGGCATCCGCTTCGGTCTGATATATCTGCATCAGCATCTCCGACGGCGTGAGATCCCTGACATAGCCGGCGATGGCGGAGGCACAGAACCTGCACCCCATCTTGCAGCCGACCTGAGTGGAGATACAGATACTTCTTCCGTAGCTGTACTCCATAAGGACCGTCTCGACATAGTTCCCGTCAGAAAGCCTATAAAGATATTTTACCGTATTATCTATATTAGATTCAAGCCTTTTCTGCACAAATAGTCCATTTATACAAAAATTTTCTTTCAGAGCCGAGCGCAATTGGACAGATATGTCAGTCATTTTGTCAAAATCAAAGACACGCTTTATATGCAGCCACTGAAAGATCTGTTTCGCCCTGAATTTTTTCTCCCCGAGTGCCGTGACGGCCTCCTGGAGCTCCTCAAGACTCAGGCTCAGGATATCGGTCTTATCCATCTTTTCACCTGCCTGATGATTTGTTTCCGGTTCAGCGCTTTGACCGCAGGTTTGCGATAAAGAAGCCGTCGCTGCCGAAATGTGAAGGGAATATCGCCGCTGTGCTGCCGAAGCGGCTACCGAGCGGCTCAGGAAGCTCCGCCGGTTCAAGTCCGGGACAGCTTTCAAGCAGCCGCTGCACCACCTGTTCGTTCTCCTCCCTCCGGAGGGTGCAGGTGGAATAGACCAGCTCGCCGCCGGGGGCAAGATACCTCACGGCATTGAGTGCTATATTGTACTGTATATCCGGCAGGCCGGCAAAATCCGCAGGATCCTTGTACTTTATCTCCGGCTTGCGCCTTATGGCCCCGACTCCGGAGCAAGGCACGTCGCAGAGTATCTTTGTGAACTGCGGAAGGCTCTCGTTGAATACCGTGGCATTCCCTGCCGCCGCAGTGATGTTGTCAAGTCCGAGACGGGCCGCCCCGTCACGTATGAGCTTCACACGCTTTTCGTGGAGGTCGAAGGCGTATATCCTCCCTCTGCCGTTCATAAGCTCCGCCATGGTGAAGGTCTTTCCTCCGGGGGCGGCGCATATATCAAGGACGGTATCCTCCTCCGTGGGTGAGACTGCCTGACAGCAGAGCTGCGAGGCAAAGTCCTGTACGTGGAAATAACCCTTTCTGAAGCCCTCTGTTGCAGTAACGTCTCCGCCGGAGAGCGTATACCCGAAGGGGAGCAGCTCCGACCTCTCCGCATCGCATCCGAGGGAGGCAAGGAATTCCTCCTCCGTGCATCTCAGCGGATTACGCCTTACGCATACCGGAGGTCTTCCGAGGGAATCAGAGAGCAGGTCCTCGGCATTCTCCCTGCCGTAATCACGGATAAGCCCTTCTATGAGCCATGCCGGAGCGGAGTACCTTATCTCCATATCCTTCGCAGGCTCGCCTGTAAGGCGCATATCCTTTCCGCTCCTGATGAAGCTGCGGAGCACCGCATTCACCATGCCTGCCGCACTGGTCTTGCCCATAGCCTTTGTGAGAGCGACGCTCTCGTTGACTGCGGCGCTGTCCGGCACGTTATCCATGAAGAGTATCTGATATATGCCGGAGCGGAGTATGTTCAGCACGGTATCATCGAGCTTGCCGAGAGGACGTGATGAAAGGCCGGAAATGATGTGGTCAAGGGTTATCCTTCGCTCTATCACTCCGTAGTATATCGCTGAGCAGAGGCGTTTCCCCCTCTCGTCAAGGGAGGAGCTCTCAAGGCCGCTGCCAAGCTGGATGTTGGAATAGCTGCCGCTCCTGAAGGTCTTTATCAGGAGACGGACAGCCACGTATCTTGCGTCGTTTTCCTTCGTCATCTTCTGTTGCCTCTGACCATTGACAGAAGCCTGAGAAGCTGTATTATTGATGACACCAGTGATGCAACATAGGTCAGAGCAGCTGCTGTGAGCACCTTCCTTGCGTGGGGTATCTCAGAAGAGTCGAGTATCGCATCGCTCTCGAGAGTTTTCAGAGCCCTGCTGCTTGCATTGAACTCTGTGGGCAGGGTAACGAGCTGGAAGACTACAACTGCTGAGAACATGATGATGGATACATATATCAGGGGTGAGAATCTTGCGGTAAGGCTCGTGATGAGTATTCCGGCAATAAGGATGAGGTACCAGAGATTTGAGCAGACGGATGCAACAGGCACTACCTTGCTTCTGAGCACGATGGGAGCATAGTTCTCTGCGTGCTGGCATACGTGTCCGCACTCATGGGCTGCTACGCCGAGGGCTGCAACGGAGGTGCTGCCGTATACTGTATCGGAAAGGCGTACCGTGTTGTCTCTCGGATCATAGTGGTCTGTGAGGTTTCCGGGGATATGCTCTATCTTTACATCAGTAAGGCCGTTGGCATCAAGGATGCGTCTTGCTACATCAGCGCCTGTCAGGCCTCTTGAGTTGCTGATCTTGTTGTACTTTTTGTATGTCAAGGTAACGTTGATCTGCGCGATGATCGGCAGAGCATACATTATTATTATAAGCAGCCAGTTCATAATATCCTCCTTAACCGAGCTTTTCACCCTTTGTGAGCTTCTTTCCCCTGAGGAAATCAGCTATCTTCATACGTTTGCTGCCCTCGAGCTGTACCTCGAGGAACCTTATGCCGTTTCCGTCGCCGCAGGCTACTGTGAAATCAGCGGGATCGGATATCTCGCCCGGTGCGCCGGATACCTTTCCGGCAAGTTCCGAGGCAAACACCTTGAGTCTCTTGCCGCCGAGCATGGTAAAGCCCGTTACGCCCCTTATCCTGTTATGGACTGCGGCAGCCGTCTCCGTGAAGTCGAGAGCGCTCATCTCCTTGCGTATCATGGGAGAATAGCAGCTGAGTGAATCGTCCTGCTTCTCAGAAGCAAGTGTGCCGTTCTCAACGGCATCAAGTGTCTCAAGGAGCACCTCTCCGCCCATATCTGCAAGGCGGCTGTAGAGCTCCTCATAGGTCTCGTTCTCACCTATCTTCGTGGAACGCTTTATGAGCATATCTCCGGTATCAAGGCCGATATCCATCTGCATGGAGGTGACGCCCGTCTCGGTCTCGCCGTTGAGGAGCACCCAGTTTATAGGGGCGGCTCCCCTGTAACGGGGAAGGAGCGAGGCGTGGATGTTGATGCAGCCGTGTGGCGGCAGCTCCAGCACCTCCTTGGGAAGTATCTGACCATAGGCAGTTACTGCGATAAGGTCGGGGGCGATATCCCTGAGGATACGCATGGCCTCCTCTGCGTCCTCTCCCTTGCGGAGTGAGAGGGGCTGATATACCGGTATGCCGTATTCAAGAGCCGCCGCCTTTACCGGTGTCGGTATCAGCTTGTAGCCTCTGCCCTTCGGCTTATCCGGCTGGGTGAACACTGCTGCGACCTCATGGCTGCTCTCCGCCAGAGCGCGGAGACACGGCACGGCAAAGTCAGGAGTGCCCATGAAAACTATCTTCATTTATTTTTCCTCTCCGGGAGTAAAGAATTCCTCCACGATCTCTGTAAATACATGGCCTTCAAGATGATCGTACTCGTGGCAGACGCACTGTGCGCCGAGACCTTCAAAATCAGCCTCGAACCACTCGCCGTTCCTGTCCTGAGCCTTCAGATGGCATCTCTCGGGACGTGTTACGTAGCCCCATACATTCGGGCATGAGAGACAGCCCTCCTGTACGTACTGCTTGCCTTCCTTTGCGGTGACCTCCGGGTTGATGCATTCATACCTCTTGTCGTCAAGGTGCATGATGAACAATCTGCGGCAGATGCCTACCTGCGGTCCTGCAAGGCCTACGCCCTCAGCCTTGAAAAGTGTGTCGTGCATATCGTCGAGCAGGGTAGCGAGCCTTGAATCGAACTTATCGACGGGCCTGCATACCTTGTGGAGCATTTCGTCCTTGTCTGTAAGGATCCTTCTGAGTGCCATTCTATCATCCTTTCATATTCCCGTATCGCCGTTCATATCGGCGTACATCGTTACCTTTGCCATTTCCTTGAGTGCAGCGCCCTCTGTGAGGATGCTGCCTATGAATCCGCGCATCTCTGCGTTGTTCTTGCATTTCATTATTATGCGGTAGCGGTACTTTCCCGCTATCCTGCCGTAGGAGCATTTCACCGGACCAAGCACCCTGACAGGCGTCTTAGGGTTCAGCTCCCTGAGCTTTCTGTCCATCAGCGCGAGGACTGCATCTGCGCCTGTGCGGACGTTGTACTCCTCGATGCCCGAGAAGCCGAAGATGCACATATCGCATACCGGCGGGAAGATGAGCATACGGCGTATGGCTATCTCCTCGTTGTAGAAGCCCCGGTAGTCCTGGGCTGCCGCAAGGTTCATCACGTAGTGCTCCGGCATGAAGGTCTGGAGCACTGCCCTTCCCGCGCGCTCGCCCCTGCCGCTGCGCCCGACCACCTGTGTTATCAGGGAGAAGGTGCGCTCGTAGCTCCGGAAATCTCCGGCGTAGAGCGCCTTGTCTACTGACAGGACGCCTACAAGAGTGACGTTCGGGAAATCAAGTCCCTTGCCTATCATCTGAGTGCCGACCATGATATCATATTCTCCCCTGCGGAAGGCATCGAAGTTCTTCTCGTAGGAATACCGTGAGAAGGTGGTATCTGCATCTATGCGGAGTATGCGCGCGGCGGGGAAAAGCTGTGAGAGCTCCTCCTCCATCCTCTGGGTGCCGAAGCCTATGCTCTTCATCTTTGTGCAGCCGCACTCGGGACATACAGTCACCGGCTCGCTGGCATATCCGCAGTAATGGCACATCAGCTTGTTGTTCTTCTTGTGATAGGTCAGAGCGACGGAGCACTTCGGACACATCAGCGGCTTGTTGCAGTCGCAGCAGCTTATTACTGTATGGAAGCCCCTGCGGTTGAGGAGAAGTATGGACTGCTCGCCCCTCGCAAGGTTGCTCCTTACCTCCTCGGTGAGGAGACGGCTGAACTCCGTGGGATTGCCGTCCATGCGCTCGTTATTCATATCCACTACGGAAACCTCCGGCAACGGAGAGCTGCTGTAGCGGTGCTTCATCTCTATCAGTTCGTATACGCCTTTCTCAGCGAGATAGTAGCTCTCGATGGAGGGTGTGGCAGATGCGAGCACAAGGCTCGCCCCGTGGTACGCACAGCGGCGCTTTGCAACGTCGTGGGCGTAGTATCTCGGGGAGCTGTCACTCTTGTAGGAGCGCTCGCCCTCCTCGTCTATGATGATGATGCCGATATTGTCAAGGGGGGCGAATACTGCGCTCCGGGTACCTATGACGATATCCGCAAGCCCCTGCTGTATCCTCCTGTGCTCGTCGAGGCGCTGCCCGAGTGAGAGGCCGCTGTGTATCACTGCTACCCTCTCTCCGAAGAGCATCCTGAACCTTCCGAGCACCTGCGGAGTAAGACCTATCTCAGGTATCAGCAGCAGAGCCTGCCTTCCCATGCTCACGGTATCATATATCAGCTTTTCAAAAACCGAGGTCTTACCGCTCCCGGTGACACCGTGCAGCAGAAAGACCTTAGGGACACGCTCACGGAGCTGTGCATATATCCGGTCATGTGCCGCCTGCTGCTCGGGGGAGAGCAGGGTGGAAGCCGGATCCGCCTTTTCCTCCTCCGGAATATCGCTGCCGACTGCCCGGAAGGTCTCCATGTCGTATTCCTCAGCCGCACCCGCTGCGGCAAGGCGTTTTATCACGGTGTCGGTAACACCGCACATATAAGCTGCCTCCTTGACAGAGGCGCTTCCGTATTCCTCAAGGAACTTAGCTGTCTTCTTCTGCTTCGGGGTGAGACTGAAGCTATCCGGTGACTCCAGATACCTGTCGCTCAGCCTTACCATCCTCACAGAGGCATTGCCTACGTTCTGACGGAACACATTGTTCGATTCAAGTGCGCCCTCCTCACAAAGCTCATCGATGAGACGCCTGCCGTTATCGGTGATATAGTTCTCCACCAGCTCAGTCAGCTCACGGCTGCCGGAGCAATAACGGAGGGAATCATACAGCTCTGCCGCCTCCTGTGTGAGAGCGGAGACTCCGGTAAAATCATGCGCAAGGGAGAATCTCTCCTTTGCCTTCACGCCCATACCGGGAGGGAGCATTGTCTTTACTGCGTCGAAATAGGTACAGAAGGTCTGCTCGCGGATATATACCGCAAGACTGAGCAGCTCCTCAGAGACCACAGGCTCACTGTCGATGACAGCGGCAAGGGACTTCAGCCGGGCTGTATCGTCCGGCACGGTAACTGCCATGACCACACCTATACGTCGCTTGTTTCCCTTTCCGAAGGGCACGAGCACCCTGCATCCGGGGGAGACAGTCATGCCGTCCGGTATCAGGTAACCGAACAGCCTGTCGAAGGAGTAATTCGCTCCGCTGACTGCCGTTTCTGCTGCAAGGAGCATATTACTCCTCGTCAGTGCTTACTATCTTGCACTTGCCGCTTGCGAGCTCTTCAACGGCTGTCTTTACGGGCTTCTCCTCGAGGGTCTCGCCGTTCTGGTAGAGCTCATCAGTGATCTCCCTCGCACGCTTTGCAACGGCGATAACGAGAGAATAGCAGCTCTCGTTCTTGGATATGATCTGGTTTACTGCTGGTCTAAGCATTCTTAATCACCTCATCTATATGATCGCTCATGAAAGGCGCACGGAGCTGCTCTGCACGTATGATCGTGAAGAAATCAGCAACAGCGTCCTCCAGGGCGTCGTTGATTATGATATAATCGTAGTCCTGTGCGTAGCCAAGCTCCATGGTAGCCTGGGCTATTCTTTCCTCTACGACTTCGGGAGTCTCCGTTCCGCGCTTCAGGAGCCTTCTGCGGATCTCCGCCATGCTCGGGGGAGCGATGAATATGAACAGTGCATCCGGACGCTTCTCACGTATCTGCATTGCACCCTTGACCTCTATCTCAAGGACAACGTTCTTGCCCTGCTCGAGGAAGGGATCAGCTTCATTGACCAGTGAGCCGTAGAGGTTGCCGCAGTACTCTGCGTGCTCGAGGAACTCACCGTTGTCAACACGTCTTAAGAATTCCTCGCGGGTGATGTAGTAGTAATTAACGCCCTCGGCTTCGCCCGGACGAGGATCTCTTGTGGTCGCAGATACCGAAAGGCGGAAGCGTTCGTCCTTCAGGATCTCAGCGAGCATCGTTCCCTTGCCGCATCCTGACGGCGCTGAGAAAACGATAAGTCTGCCCTTATTCATTGGCATTCTCTCCTTCATTGATTCTTGCGGAAAGCGTCTCGGTTATCAGCGAGGACAGGACAACGTGGCCGCTGTCCATGATTATCACTGCCCTTGTCTTTCTTCCGCAGGTGGCGTCTATGGCCCTGCCGCTGTCCTTTGCCTCCTGTATCAGGCGCTTGATCGGGGCAGCCTCGGGATTGACTATCGATACTATACGGCTCTCGGCTATCATGTTGCCGTAGCCTATGTTGAGCATCTTCATATCACTCTATGTTCTGGATCTGCTCACGGATCTTCTCGATCTCGGCCTTCATATCGACAACGAGCTTCGTGATGCTGAGATCCTGAGCCTTTGAACCGATGGTGTTGACCTCGCGGTTCATCTCCTGAACGATGAAATCGAGCTTTCTGCCGACTGCCTCGCCGCAGTCGAGCATGGTGTGGAGCTGTGTGATGTGGCTGCGGAGCCTTACGGTCTCCTCATCAACAGCGATCTTCTCGGCGAATATCGCTGCCTCTGTGATTATCCTCTGCTGGTCGATATCCTTGTTCTCGAGTATCTCAGTCAGCTTCTGATAGAGACGCTTCCTGTAAGCCTCAACAGTCTTTGGGGACTGCTCCTCCACCTTTGAAACGAGGGAGAGGATGTAGGATGACTTCTCGAGCACGTCATCACGGAGCCTTGCGCCCTCGGTGGCGCGCATCTCGACGAACTTGTCAAGAGCCTCCTGTGCGACCTCGGATACATCGTTCCATACCTGCTCTTCGTCATCGGGAGTCTTCTGTACGGTGAATATATCCGGGAGCTTCATCAGCTTGGAAAGTGAGAGGTCATCGGTGAGCCCGAGCTCTCCGGCAACGCTCCTCAGAGCATTGACATAGCCCTCGGCTGCGCCCTTGTTTACTGCGATCTCTGTATCCTTGCCTTCGATCGAATTGATGCTTACAGCGATCTCCACCTTGCCGCGGGATATACCCGTCTTGAGCATGGTCTTGAGCTTTTCATCGATATAGCTGTATGTTCTCGGTATCCTTGAGGAGTATTCGTAGTATCTGTGGTTGACTGAACGGATCTCAACGAGAATGTCTCTGCCGTTGAGAATCTTCTGAGCCCTGCCGTAGCCGGTCATGCTTTTTAACACTTGATCGCCTTCTTTGCTTTTGTTATAGTCATACTGCCGCCGGGAAAGCGGCTCTCCGGCACAGTCTGCCGGAACTGTTGCGTATTTATAGTCAGCTGTTCCATGGGGCTTTTCTTCTCCGCCACTGCACAGCTATACTATTATATTATTATATCACGAAAAACAGAGAATTGCAAGCCTTTTTAAGCCGGCGGCCATAATTTTTATTGCAGAATATGCAGAGGGTATAAAAAAGGAGACCTTGCGGTCTCCTTATGATTATCAGTCGCTGATGTAAGCCAGAAGAGCTATGTGTCTTGCCTTCTTGATAGCGCTTGTGAGCTCACGCTGATGGAACGCACAAGTTCCTGTAACACGTCTGGGAAGAATCTTAGCTCTCTCAGTCATGCACTTCTTGAGCTTAGCGAGATCCTTGTAATCAATTCTCTCGATTCTGTCAGCACAGAACATACATACCTTCTTACGGGGCTTCTTCGCAGGACGGGCAGATCTTTCCTTTTCCATATCAAATGCCCACACCCGTTACGGATGTGATACTCTCCTTTCGTATAAAATAATAGTTGTCAATAGTGACGCCGTTATCAGAACGGGACGTCGCCGTCGCTGAGGATCTCCTCAAACTCACCTGAGCTGCCGTATGACATACCGTCGTTTGACGGTGCAGGCTGCTGATACTGAGCCTGCTGGGGAGGAGCCTGGAAGCTGTTATTGTAGCCGTTGCCCTGGGGAGCACCATAACCATTGTTCTGGTAGCCGCCGCCATTGCCGCCGGATTCATTTTTTCCTCCGACGAATTCGACATTATCAATCCAAACATCTGTTGTATAATGGGTAACATCTGAATGGTTTCTGTCTGCGTAACTACCTGTTCTGAGAGTACCTTCAATGCCTATCATTTTACCTTTTGTAAAATAGCGAGCAATAAACTCAGCATTTGTTCTCCATGCAACACAGCGTATAAAATCAGATTCATATTCACCATTCTGATTCTTGCGGTTACGTGTAACAGCAACTGTGAACTGGCATGAAGCAACACCATTAGGTGTCTGTCTCAGTTCAGGATCAGCAGTAAGTCTTCCAACTAAAATAACCTTATTCATCTGACCGCCTCCTTAGTCTTTATACAGCCTGGATTAATCGATAACAGTTACGAGTGAGCGAAGAATGCCGTCAGTAATGTTGAGACGTCTTGAAAGCTCAGCAGGATAATCGGGTGCAGATGTGAATGTGTAGATCACATAGTAACCCTCTGTCTCGTCCTCGATAGGATAAGCGAGCTTGCGCTTGCCCCAATCCTCGTTGACCTCAACAGCTTCAGCATGACGCTCGATTCTCTCCTTGAACTTCTGAACGAGAGCCTTCATGGGCTCCTCGCCGTTCTTCAGGCTGAAGACAACCATTACTTCGTACTTAGCGGATACCTTTGCCATTAATGTACACCTCCTTCTGGATTCCGCCTGCCTCTTATGTGCAGGCAAGGATAATATTATACCGTTTTCACACGATACCTAAAGATTATAACATATCGGGAAAGGTTTGTCAAGACCTGCGGGGAATATTTTTTTGACAGTATGATCTGATGCTTGACTTTGAATTCAAAAAAGCGATCTCCCCCGGAATGGGGAAGACCGCTCTTGCTGAGCTTATTCAAACTCATACTCGCCCTGATAATTCTTCTTGAACTCGGCGTATACATCCTCGAGGAGCGCTTCATCCTCGACTGCAACGAAATCGTCGAAGTCCGGATCCTCGCTCGGTACAAGCTCCAGTATCACTATGCCGTCATCCTCCTCGTCAAAGGGGAGCAGGACCGCATATACGTGCTCCTTGTACTCAACTGTATCGAGCACCTCGAAGGATACGTCGTTGCCGTCCTCATCAGTGAGTGTAACATAATTCTCATTCTCTTCGCCGTCCTCAGCCGGGAGAACATTGTCGAGATCCTTGTTATCTGCCATGGTATCATCCTCCTTAAAAGTTGATACCTTATTGTACCATATCCCGCAGAGAAAATCAATAGACAGATTATGTACGCTCCTGCGGCATCATCCTGCACCGCCCTGATGCGGCACAGCAGGAGCGTTTCCGGTCTTACCGGTGATCGGCTGTATCGAATGCAAGCTCGTCATCGCGCCGGAAAAGGAGCGTGGTGCACCATACGGCGGATATCGCTACAAGGATGTATACGATACGTGATATGATGCTGCCTGCATCTCCGAAGGTCCATGCGACGAGATCAAGCTCAAATATGCCTACCAATCCCCAGTTTATACCTCCTACGATAAGGAGGATAAGAGCCAGCTTGTCCCACATACTGAGAACACCTCTATTCGGGATTATTGAGACACGTCCGGTGAAGGACTGCTGTCTGAGAACATTATTGCCGTTTATCGCTGTTTTATTCTGTAAATATTCGGAAATCAGAACTATTCCTTTTCGATGCGCCTTACTCCGACTGAAAAGCTCGACTGCTCGCTGCGGTAGTTCTTTCTCTCGCCCTTGTCAAGGGAATCACCCTCCAGCACTTTTCCGCTGCTGTCCATAAGGCTGCCCTGAACAGGCTCGAAGAACACCTTTCCCTTCCAGTCTATCTTTGTAACGCTGAGTATAACATCTCCGGCTGTGAAATGCTCTCCCCTCCGGCATTGTACCTGTGATTCAAAGGCCTCGTCCGTGTCGGAGTGTCTCTCGCCGGCGATATACAATACAGCAACGCTGTGCTTATCAGCATATCTGTCTGCCGCAAAAATACCAGCGCCCGTCAGCACTGCCAGCAATACAGCCGCAGCCGCCAGCAGCACGGCTATCCTCTTATTCTTCTTTCCTTCCATGTCAGTATCCCCCTTCTTGTCTTTACTTATATTATACGCCGGAGCTTATGATGTGTCAATAAAAATACGGCACTCCGGTATGATGCCTGAGTGCCGTTTCATTTCTGTGATCAGTCCTTGCGGAAGAGCTCCTTGAGCATCATTCCGCCGCCGGCCACTGTGAGACCGAACATAAGAATGAATACATACATATTCGTTGTCTTCCATGTGATATGTACGCTGGAAATGATCGCTGCCAGTATGATGACTATGCCGATGCCTACCACGATCCAGCCGAATATCTTCCTGTCCATGAGGAAAAGCATTGCGATGCCGATTATCAGCGGCACCATTATAAGGCCGTTCGGGAGATTGAATGAACCGAAATGCAGGAAACCATATCCTCCGACACCGTAACCCGATGATACCAGTGTATTCTGGAAAATAAGGAAAAGTCCTGCAGCGAACATCAGAAGTCCGCAGAAAAAAGTGAGCAGCTCGTTGCGAGCCTTGTGTGAATCGCGCTCAAATGCCTTGAGGTCCTTATAAGCCTTTTCAAGCTCCTTGTCATGCTTTGTGCTTCCCATAGTTATTCCCTCCATCTTTTCAGCTTAATCAGGTCAGCGGTTCATCTGAACCTCTGCTTTTCTGCCTGTGATATTATTATACATCATTTCCTGAGTTTTGTCAAGTATTATTATTCGTCAAAAATGAAAAATTATTCAGAAACAATGGGGTAATATAATTTACAATGCATGAATATACTGTATCAGCATTTTATGGAGGCGATATATGTGAATAATAATGAAAAAGCAGAACGGTACAGGCAGGAAATGATGAGGCTCTACGGCAGGCGCCGGGATGATGGCTCCCCTTCTCCGGCCGCAGAGGAGGAACTGCCGGAGAAGGACGGTCATTTCAGCGTTGACAGTGATGAGCCCGATGTGAGCAGCCATGCGGACGAAGAGGAGGATTACAGCAGCCGTTTCCCGGAGCCCGACCTCTCCGATATCGATACGGATACCGGCAGCACAGGCACAGAGGACTCCGTACCGCCGGAATATCCTGACAGGGAAAGCCTCGGGGACTCCACCGGCTATATTCAGGTATATGTCCGCACCGGCGACTCCTCCTCGGCTGTCGGCGGGGCTTCCGTCATGGTCACGGCTGTCGTGGAGGGCAGCAGGCTCCTCATAGCTTCAGGCGTTACCGACAGCAGCGGCACAGCGCCGCGGTTCTCCGTGCCCGTACCCTCATCTGACCTCTCACAGACGCCGGATCCCTCATCAAGGCCGTACAGTCTCTACGATGTGTCAGTCGCCGCCGCAGGCTACTTCAACGCCCGGAGCGTGGATGTGCCGGTATTCGAGGGGATAACCTCAGTGCAGAATTTCAGCATGATACCTGTCCCGGCGATGATGAGCGGCAGAGACGAGACACTCACCTACTTCAATCAGGAACCTTTCTGAAGGGAGATATGCCATGCTTACAGGAACCCCCTACATACCCGAAACGATAACCGTACACCTCGGGCTGCCGGATTCGCCGGCACCTGATGTTACGCTGGATTTCGCCTCCTACATCAAAAATGTGGCCTCCAGCGAGATATACCCGACCTGGCCGGAGGCTGCCCTCAGAGCGAATATTTATGCGATAGTCTCCTTCGCCCTGAACCGCATCTATACCGAGTGGTACCGCTCGAGGGGCTATGACTTCGATATCACCGCCACCACCCAGTACGACCAGAAATTCATCAACGGCCGGGAATACTTTGCCAATATAAGCTATCTCGTCGATGAGCTGTTCAACGACTACGTAAGGCGTCAGGGCAGCGTTGAACCCCTGTTCACAGCCTTCTGCAACGGCACGACCACCACCTGTCCGGGGCTTTCCCAGTGGGGCACGGTCACCCTCGCCGGACAGGGGCTCACGCCGTATGAGATACTTCAATACTACTACGGAAAGGACATTGATATAGTGAAAGACGCACCAGTCCGCTCAGCCATGCCGTCCTATCCCGGGATAGAGCTGGAGCTCGGCTCTGCCGGGAACGACGTGCGCTCGCTCCAGATATACCTCAACCGCATATCCGGCAGCTACCCGGCCATACCAAAAATACCTGCCGCTGACGGCATATTCGATGCGGCCACCGAAAATGCAGTCCGCACCTTCCAGAGCATCTTCGGTCTTGATGCGGACGGCATAGTCGATCAGGCCACATGGTACCGGATAACCTATATCTATACCAGTGTCAAGCACGTTGCCGAGCTCGATTCGGAGGGAGTGCGGCTCGAGGAGATAGCGCCTGTATTCACCGAGGATCTCAGTATAGGTATGCAGAGCGATGAGGTGAGTATGCTGCAATACTACCTTGCCGTCATAGGTGCATACTACGAGGCCGTCACCCCTGTTGATATAACAGGCTATTTCGGGGAGCAGACGGAACGGTCGCTGAGATCCTTCCAGAGGGTATTCGGCCTGCCGCAGACGGGAGTAGCCGACCGCGCCACCCGAAATGACCTCTACCGCGCCTACAAGGGCATAGCGGACACGGTGAAGCCGGAGTATACCGCTGTTGCCCTCTATCCCGGCACAGTCCTCAAGGAAGGCGATTCCGGAGAGAGCGTCCGCATCATACAGGAGTACCTCACCCTGATACACGGCACTTACGGCAATATCCCTGCCGTAAACAACACCGGCTACTTCGGGCCGGTCACGAAGCAGTCCGTAACGGAGTTCCAGCGCACCTTCGGTATAACGCCCTCAGGCCTTGTAGGGGCGATAACATGGGACAGGATAGCCGGAGTATACTCCGACCTTAAATACGGCTTCGACAAACGCCCCTACCAGGAGCCCGGCTACACCATAACCGGCTGACGAAAGGAGAGAAACATGGCTTACACCAACGCACAGAAGCGGCAGCACATATACGAGCTCCAGACCTACCTCCATGCGATATCCCTCATGGACGGCGATATCCCCCATGTCATACCCAGCGGGATCTACGATGCGGATACTGTCATCGCTGTAAAGGCCTTCCAGCGGAAGTACGGCCTGCCTGACACCGGGAACACCGATCCGGCGACGTGGAACAGGATAGTGAGCGTATACCGGAGCGGCCTGACAGCGGCTCCCCTGCCCTATGCGGTATTCCCATCCGCAAAATACACAGCAGCACAGGGCGACAGCGGACAGCTCATCTACGTGATACAGGCGATGCTGCATGACGTGGGAACGAAGTACGACAATGTGCCCGATGTTCCCGTCTGCGGAGAATACGACGATATAACGGCATCGGCGGTAAAGCGTTTCCAGCAATGGAGCGGACTGCCGCAGAACGGGAAGGTGGACAGCGGCACCTGGAATATGCTCGTCCACTGCTGCGAGCACATAAACCAGATGATGACAGGCTGATGCTCCCGGATAAGGCCGGCTATCGCACGGGTAACACGGACGAGGACTGCGGCTTTCGTCATATTGCAGGGGAATGACGCCCACATTGCCACGCCCATTTCATACAATGTCCTTTATTCATATTTGTTTCGTTCTGTATGTGTTTTTTGGCAGGCTGCGGACCGCCAAAGGCGGTCCCTACTATTTTTCTATTCCTTGTATTTCTGTGATCCCTGCTTGTACCGTTGACTGCCAGAGGAGGAAACCAGGAAGTTGTTACTTTTAATCCATTAATTCCGAATTCAGAATCCCTGATCCCGAATTAAAAAAGCTGCTTTCGCACTATTTCCCGATATTTTTCAATATACTATTGAAATGTCAGGAAATATAGTGTATAATGTTTGTATGAGAATAGAAAAATATGGCTTCCCGTACCATACAGGAATGCCATCACCCATACCGGGAGGGAAAAGAATGAGAAAGAAACTTACTGCATCGGTATTTGCCGCTGCGGCCGCCCTTGCCGTTACTGCACAGACTGCCTTTGCCGCAGTCAGCTTTACTGCCGGAGAGTTCGAGTCACTGAGCAGCTTCCTGCTCGGAGCTCCCGGGGCAGTCAGCACCGACGTCAACGGCGACGGCGTCTGCGATACCTTCGACCTTGTGTTTCTCCGCAGAGGAGCACAGTCAACGGGAGAATTCACCGAACAGACCATACCTGCCACCGAGGCGAACACCAAGTACACCGGACGTGTCCTCTGGAAGAACGATACCGCTTGGCTGATACACAGCGGCTGTGCAACTGAGTTCACTGTCACCGGCAAGTCCGCTTCTGTTACGATAGCGGGCGACGGTTCGGAGAACAACGGTGCAAACTACAAGCCGAGATATGCTGTCATCGTTGACGGCGAGATCATTCTCGATGAGCTCCTCTCCGTCAAGGAGAAGACTGTCGAGCTCTTCTCGGGCGATGCGAGCCGGACAGCAACGGTAAAGGTGATACACCTCTCCGAGGCAAATAACGGCGCGATAGGCGTCAAGAGCATTACCGTGGATTCGGACAGGTCTGCGCCTCTGGCACCTCTGCCTAAGAAGGATCTCACCATTGAATTCATCGGCGATTCAATCACCTGCGCCTACGGTGTAGAGGGCAAGGATCAGTACGAGGGCTTCAAGACCTCGACCGAGAATTTCATGAAGTCCTATGCCTACCTCACAGCAGAGCTGCTTGACGCTGATTACAGTGCGGTATGCTTCAGCGGCTACGGCACTACCTCGGGCTATACCTCGGACGGCGCAAAGAACGCATCAAGCCTTGTTCCGCCGCTCTATGATTCATACGGAAGCAGCTCCGCGGCATTACAGGCTGAATGGGATCACAGCGCTCATCCAGTCGATGCAGTATTCATCAACCTCGGCACGAATGACAGCGGCTATGTTACAAAGGATACGACCGCTCGGCCTGCCGAGTACATAAGCGAATATGCTGCCTTTCTGAGAGATGTTCGCGCGGACAACCCTGATGCGCCTATAATATGCACTGTCGGCGTCATGGGCTGTGCCGAGATGTATCCCTATATCGAGGAGGCTGTGAAGACGGCAAAGGAGAAGTATCAGGTGGAGAATGTCTTTACCTACCTCTCCCCCACCCATGACTATACCAACGACGGCATAGGCTCTGACTGGCATCCCTCTGTGACAACGCAGAAGAAGAATGCAGCTCTTGCCGCATCTGAGATATGCAGGGCTCTCGGGATCGAGTATAACGATATGTCACTGAACGTGGCTAAGGACGGCACCTTCAGGACCGTTACGGATGAAAGCGCCAACATGAGCGAATACCTCAACGACTGGGACAAGTCATACCATGTCACCACCGTCGCCGGAGGCAGCTCGCTGGATTCCATAGTCACCATGCTCTCACCTGTCAGGCTGAAAAAGGATGCGACCTACCGCATCAGCTTCTCGGCATCCGCAAATGCCGGCACGGAAATACCGCTCAGGCTCACTTCGGACGACGGGAAGGAGTATTTCAGCGATACCTTCACGGGTACCGGCGACAAGGCTCCCTTCTCGGCGGAATTCACCGCGAAGGAGGCAGATCCGGAGGCTGTGCTCAGTTTCAAGCTCGGCGGTACTGACAGTCTCAGATTCAGCATCTACAATATGGAAATAACAAGGATCAGATAAGGATGAATAGTAATGAACAATAACAGACCAGTCGCTATACTTCTCGGTATCGCTGCCGCCATGCTCGTCATAATGACCGGCAAGGCCTGTTCTGACAGTCTCGGCCCGCAGAAAGCTCCGGTAAGAACGTCCACAGCGCCTGCTACATACGTTCCTCATGCGGTATCACACGATGAGGAATACCTGAATGCAACTCCGCCGGCTGAATACTTCACAGAGGCTCCTGCTCCGCCTGAGATCATCTATGAGGACGTTACCGACGAGGAAGGAAATGTCATCGGCACGATAGCTGTCGAGCCGGAGACGGAGGAAGTTTCCAAATCCCTGGCAGAACAGTATGAGGAGCAGAAGGAGGAGAACCGCAAGAACAGGATAAGCGGCTACTATCACGACTCCAAAGATGCTCCGGCGCCCGAAGGATCCGTTCAGAATGCCACATTCCCCGAAGACTTCATTCTGTACATAGGATGAGGATATAAAGTTAAAAACCGGATGTACCGGTAAAATATGGAGGTTATTACAATGGTTATCATCGAACTCGAAAACGGAAAAAAGATCAAGATAGAGCTCTACCCTGAGATCGCACCTATCTCCTGTGAGAACTTTGAAAAGCTCGTCAGGAGCGGTTTCTACGACGGTCTCACATTCCACCGTGTCATCCCCGGATTCATGATCCAGGGCGGATGTCCCGAGGGCACAGGCACAGGCGGTCCCGGCTGGACTATCAAGGGTGAATTCTCAGCCAACGGCGTGAAGAACGATCTCAAGCACACAAGAGGCGTTCTCTCCATGGCCCGCTCCATGATGCCCAACTCAGCAGGCTCACAGTTCTTCATCATGCACCAGGATGCTCCCCATCTTGACGGTCAGTACGCTGCATTCGGCAAGGTAGTTGAGGGCATGGATGCTGTTGACGAGATAGCTGAGACTGCCACTGATTTCAGAGACAAGCCCCTTGAGCCGCAGATCATGAAGCACGTGACTATCGAGTAAGGAGGTCAGTTCTATGGGACTCCACTTCAGAAAGAGTTTCAAGCTGGGCAAATTCATCAGGTTCAACAAGACAAAGAAGGGCTTCAGCGTCACTCTCTTAGGCAAGAAGCTCAATCTCACTCTCAACAACAAGAAGAAGCTCACGGCTTCCATCCCCGGAACAGGCATCTCCTATGATGCCAATCTCGGCGGAAAGAAGAAAAAGAGCATACCCGGCAGCGAAAGCGAAGAATAAGCCGCCGGACATAAAGAAAACAGCCCGCACATCATTCTGTGCGGGCTGTTTCTTTTTCTTAAAGATCAGGTGTCTCAACAGCCTGATCTCCACCAACGGGTGATGTTGTGATAACATCCTCAGCATCAAAGCTGATAACCTCGAGCTCAGGGCTCTCATACTTCTGCATGGCTTTTTCTCCTTTCGTCGGAATATTATATGACAGCGTTTGAATGGCTGTTCATAACTTGATTTACCTGCTTTCAGTATACTTGATTTTTTTGACAATGTCAAGCCCTGTCAAAGAATAATCATTCTTTTGTTAAAACACAGATTTAATTTTTGTAATCAACAGTAGTTTTGTAATATCTGTACAAAGCGATCATTGCATATCTCTCGCTGCTGTCTTTGGTGGTCGTAAAGCAGTCATACGCGTAGGAAAGCGGCGAGGCTTTGAAGGTCGAGGTCTTTGAGCCTGTTGTGACTTTTATCGTATGTGCGTCGCCGAGCCTGTGGGCAGGGATACTGCGGACTGATACCTGCAGTCTGCCGTCACTGAGCTTCTTTGGTGTCACTGTACTACCGTCCAGCGTGATCTTCACATTTCCTGTGTAGCCGCTCTTCGGTTTGATCTTGATGTTGAGGGTGGTATCGGATTCAAGAACAAGGCTGTACTTGATGTCCTCGATATCGCCGGCGATAGTCTTCGTCTTTTTGAAGGGCGCGAGTGCCGCTCTTACCGAAGCAGTATAATCCTGCGTATCCATGCTCCACGGCTCAAGGTAGGGCTTCTCCATGGCTGCATGGTCAACGCCGAGCTCCCAGGGAGCGGCTGAATGAACAGAGAGATAGCGCTGCATATAGTAGCCGTAGTCATTGATAGCCTTGATAAGCTCCCACGTCTTATCTCCGAAGGAGGAGTTGAACCTGTAGAGATAGTTTTCTGCTGTGGTGCGGGTACGGATCGCCCTGGATTTTCCGTTACGATCAATATAGTGGAGAGTAGCCCTTACGCTGTCGGCCATAGATACGGAGTTTATCGGACAGGTAAAGCCATAGTAGCCAATTTTGTTTCTCTTCTCCGGATCAAGCATAACGAAATCATACTGTCCGTTATGCTCGAATTCCACATAGGTATCCGGGAGGTATGATTCGGGTATATCGTCGAGCTGAACGTAGAAATTGAGCGCGATGCTGCCGCCGAGAGTCATGGAGTTTGTCTTGAATGCAACAGTCTTCTGTGTCAGATAGCCGCGCTGGCTATAGCTGTCGATCCTTGCATAGTACTCGTCGGTCCTTGAGCTGTCGTATACAGTACCGTTGCCGCCCATAAGTTTCAGACAGTCTCTGAACATTTCATAACCGTCCGGGCAGCCGCCCCATCTGTCTCCGACGTAGATAGTCTTCAGCTGAGTACATCCATGGAACATATAGCCCATGGAACGGGCCGCGTCTATGTTGAAGCTGGTGAGATCCACTGTCTTCAGAGCATCGCAGCCTTCAAACATATAGTCCAGGAACTGAACATTGCTTGTATCAAAAGTAGTCAGATCGAGATTTGTGAGCTTGGAGAGATTTGCAAACATTCCTCCCATGGAGGTGACGTGTCTTGTATCTGCTTCAAAAAGATCGAAGGCGGCGAGGTTCTGCCACCAGAGGTCCGGCTCAGGGCCTCCGAACAGGTAATCGCAGTTCTCGGGCAGCTTTGTACCGGGTTCAGCCCTGACCTCCTTTACCTCCGGATTCTCCCTGTATACCCAGACGTCCTCTCTGTCAAACTTATCTCCGTTTAAGGTGAGCCGGCCGTTCGAGGGGGAGAAGGTGACGCCGCGCTGTGTGAAGTAGCCGGCCTTTACGGGAAGATTATCAGTGCAGGCAAGGGTGCTGTCGGTATAGGACCTGCTGTATACAGTGCCGCTGCCGCCTGTGAGGCTGTAGCAGTTCATGAACATATTCGATGAATCCTCTGCACTGCTCACATCGAAATTATGTATGATTATCGTTTTCAGTTTCCTGCAGCCGTTGAACATATCGTTGCAGAAATGCACCCTGTTGGGAACGAATCCTGACAGATCAAGGCTTACCAGGTTATCGCAGCCCTGGAACATACTGCTCATACTGTCTACCGATGAGGTATTGAAGTGTGACAGATCAAGCTCTGTGATGCTCCGGCAGTTACCGAACATATCCGTCATATCCCCGACTTTGTCTGTCCTGAAACTGCTCAGGTCGATGCTCTTCAGAGAAGTGCAGCCGAGGAACATACCACACATATCAGAGACATAGAATGTATTGAATCTGCTGAGATCCAGCTCTGCAAGACTGCTGCATCCGTCGAACATCCAGCGCATCGTGTATACGTTGTCCGTTGTGAAATTGCTGCCGAAGGTAATCTTTTTCAGTGACGGGCAGACTGCGAACATATTATCCATTTCCGTAACGTTACTTGAATCGGCATTGCTGAGATCTATTTCCTCGATATCGTTCATAAAGCTGAACATACCGTTGCAGTCCGCATCCAGAACTGAACCGGGAGCAAAAACGATCTTCCTTGCGCGTGATTCCGTGCGCCATGAACGCACAAGACTCTTGTTGATATTGCCGGATAAGGTTATCACACCTGTCGCTTCGTCAAAACTTCCGGCGGCGTTTGCCGTTATGGTGATTCCCGATAATGCACCGGGCAGATACGGGCCTGACGTACAGGCTGCTCCGCCTGCGATGAGCACTGCCATAACCGCTGATGCAACTTTTTTCATTGTCTTCTTCATGGTAAATACTCCTTTTTTCCTTGGCTTTTTGCCGCAATACTAATGCGGCGTTATGGCCGGAGCTGCTCCTCCTGCGGACTTATCCAGCTCCGTCATTTAGAGTTAGATGCAGCAGCAGTCAATTCTGCTGCTGCATCCATAGTTTTACTGATCAGCCTTCCTTGTATGCCACAGTGGCCTTGTAGTATTCATACAGGGCGCACATACCATCGAAGGATTCCTTTGTCATTGCGGTGGTATTCTGAGCGTAGAGGCTCATAACATCGTATGCGTATGAGAGCGCAGATGCTTTGAAGGTAGAAGTGCCTGAAGCTGTAATGATCTCAACAGTATGGGCTTCAGCGAGCTTATGAGCCGGGATGCCTGATACTGTTACCTGTAAGCGGCCGTCTGACAGCGTTGTAGGGTTCTTTATGATCTTGCCGTCGACCTTGACAGTGATCTTGCCATTATATCCGTCAGCCTTCTTGATCTTGAAGTTGATGGAGGTATCCGACTCAAGAACAAGTGAATAGTTGACCTTGGCAATGTCCTTGGTATAGCTGGTCACCTTGGGGATATTTTTCTCTTTAAGTTCCTTGATATATGTGTCCTTAGATGAAAGATAGGTAGGATGCTTTTTGTTTGCCTTTGCCATAGCTGCATGATCCACGCCGAGAGTCCAGGGCATAGCAGCCTGCTTGCTGAGGAACAGCTGCATATAGTATCCGTAGTCATTGATAGCCTTGATAAGGTTCAGTGTCTTCGTACTGGAATTACCGGTGTTGAATTTATTGAGATATTCCTCACAGGTCCTGTTTGTGTAAACCGTCTGCTCTTCGCCGTTTGCATCGTAATAATGCAGTACAGCCTCGATGTTATCGGCCATGGATATAGAATTGAGCCTGCACTTGAACTTGTACACATTATCGCTCTTCTTGATACTGTCTTTCCAGTAGGCCTTCTGAGTCGTGCCGTTGACATTGAACTCCACATATGCGAGATCATAGTAATCCTTCTCCATGCTTCCCATATCAACTGCGAAAGTCAGGATAATGCTGCCTTCGAGTATCATGCTGTTTGTTGTGAAGGTCGGAGCTACCTCTTTCCAGATAGGATAGATAATATTCTCGCCGACATGGACAGACATATCCTCGCCTGCATCATAGTTTGTACCGTACCATGAACCATCAGAAACTGTGCTCCAGTGGCTGAATGCAAGGCCTGACGGAGGTGTGAATGTACACTCAGGAAGAGGATAGGTGTCATTTCCTGCCGGTACAATTATCTCCTCCATAGTTCCCTCGCCGCCGTTGGCATCAAAGATGATATAAGGGAGCTCCTGCCATACCGGTCTGATAGTATAGCTGCCTGATGAAAGCTCAATAGATTCATTCGGTAAACGATTACCGACGTCCCAGCCATTACCGTTTTCAATTATTGACCAGCAACTGAACTGCATTCCTTCCGGCGCTGTAAAGCCGCACTCCGGAAGAACGTATTCAGCGGGCTCGGTATCCAGTATGATGCTTTCCATTGAGCCTGTACCGCCGTTGGCATCAAAGGAAATCTTCGGAAGCTCCTTCCATACAGCCTGGATAGTTGTTGCTCCCCCATAGAGAGTTATCTTATCACCGGCATCGTAAGAACTCCACCATTCGCCATTATGGTATATTCCCCAGTAATCGAATGTCATGCCCTCGGGCGCTGTAAATGAACACTTAGGAAGAGTATACTCATAGTTCACATCGTCTGCTGTGAAGCTATCCATTGTGCCTGTACCGCCGTTGGCATCAAAGGTAACATAAGGAAGATCCTGCCATACCGGCTTGATAGTTGTTGCTCCGCCGTAGAGAGTAATCGTCTCACCGGCATTGCAATAATCCGTATAACCATAGTATGAGTTGGATACCTCCCAGTAGTTGAAGGTCTGACCTTCGGGCGCTGTAAATCCACACTCGGGAAGAACATACTCAACATTCATTTCTTCCGCTGTGAAGCCATCCATTGAGCCTGTGCCGCCGTTGGCATCAAAGGTAACATAAGGAAGATCCTGCCAATATGCTACCAGAGAGTATTCACCGCTGTCGAGAGTTATCTTATCACCGGCATTGTTCCACCCCATGTAACCATAGCGATCGCTGTATACCTCCCAGTAGTTGAATGTCTGTCCTTCGGGCGCTGTAAAGGTACACTCAGGAAGAGTATACTCATAGTCCACATCATCTGCTGTGAAGCCATCCATTGAGCCTGTACCGCCGTTGGCATCAAAGCTTACTACGGGAAGCTTCAGCCAGTCTGCTGTGATAGTTGTGGGTGAATCGGCATACAGTATCATTCCATCTCCGGGAGTGAATAATTCTCCGTCATACCGCCAGCCATTGAATTTATATCCCTCAGGCGCTGTAAAACCGCACTCAGGGAATTCAAACCAGTCCTCCTCTTCAAAGTACACCTTATCCATTTCGCCGCTGCCGCCGTTGGCGTCAAAGGTCATAGCCGGTCTGCGGTATTCTTCAAAACAATAGGGATCAGCATAGTCACCGCTTCCGCCTGTACAGATGATACCGTCAATGGGAGTATTGTCATAGCTTTCAATATATAAATTAAAGCCATCGAACCTGAAAACCCACTGATGATTTCTCGAATCGTAGTTTGGCGAAGGGAGTTTTATCTTTTCAATCTTATTAGGCGAACCGGATTCTTTTTTAAAATCTGTCCTGATGCACTTTTCTCCGCTGTCGATAGTATCACCGATCAGATAGACCTTTCCCTCGTTGATCTGATCAGCAGCCTCAGCCGTGATGACTCCGGCGTTCTTTCCGGGCACACTGTAATTCACGGGCAGTGCTCCGGTCACGATAGCAGCGGAAAGGACTGTCGCCGCTGCTCTTCTGAGCATTTTCTTCTTCATTAAACATCTCTCCTTTTAGGATATTTTTATAATAGCAGCATAGTGCCTGTAAAATACACATACTGCATATCACCTGATGATACAGTAAACGGACGGGAGCCGCCCTTACGAACAGGGCGGTCCCGTTTTCCGTCTGACTTTTATCTGTTATTTACTGCCTTGTTGTATGCAACTGTTGCCTTCCAGTACTCATAGAGAGCGCACATGGCATTGAAGGTCTCTGTGTCGGTATTGCTCTGCATAGCAAGGTAAGCGTAGGTCATTGCGCTTACGACGAATGTCGAGGTGCCATGAGTTGTGGTGATCTTTACAGTAAACTTTTCGCCGAGCCTGTGTGCCGGGATATCAGGTATGGTCACCTGCCACCTGCCGTCGATCTTTGAAACTGCTGCGGACTTTCCGTTGACAGTTACCCTGGGCTTTGCTGTGTATGAAGCATTAGGAGCGATCTTGACGTTAATGGCTGTATCCGAGTCGAGGACAAGGCTGAAATTGATCCTGTCAATATCCGCAGACACGATATCCTCTTCCTTCTGCATGGATCCAAGCTCGTCAAGATAGTGTTCCTTCTTTGCCTCGAATTCAGCTGCTGAGACATAGGCCTTCTTCATGGCAGTATGATCAACGCCGAGCGTCCATTCACCTACGGAATGAAGGTCGAGATATCTCTGCATATAGTAGCCGAAATCATTGATGCTCTTTATGAGGCTCCAGAGCACCTCTGAATAACTGTCATTGAACTTCTCCAGATATGACTCGGCGTTTCTTACAGTCGTTACTGTCTTCTCTGTTCCGTCAGCATCAAAGTAGTGAAGGACTGCTGTAACATCGTCCGCCATGGATATAGAATTGAGCCTGCACTTGAACTTGTACTCATTATCGCTCTTCTTGATACTGTCTTTCCAGTAGGCCTTCTGAGTTGTGCCGTTGACATTGAACTCCACATATGCGAGATCATAGTAATCCTTCTCCATGCTTCCCATATCAACTGCGAAAGTCAGGATAATGCTGCCTTCGAGTATCATGCTGTTTGTTGTGAATGAAGGTGCGATGTCCTTCCATACTGCCTTCAGCGTGAAGTTGTCGCTGACGCTGACAGTCTGTCCGGGTGCGAAGAAGCTGCTGCTGTCCGCTGTGACCAGCTCCCACTTGTCAAATTCCTTCTTTTCGGGAGGAGTGAAGCTGCATTCAGGGAGCTTGTAGGTGGAAACGCTGGTCTCAAGATACTCCTTATCCATAGAACCGCTTCCGCCGTTGGCATCGAAGGTGATAACATTGAGTTTCTTCCATAATGCAGTAACAATATGTGTTCCTGAGTCCACATCGATATACTGATCCGGCAGATAAGTGTAGTTGCCGAAGAACCAGCCGTCAAACCGGTAATCATCGGGATGACCGAATGTACACACCGGCAGGTAATATTTTGCAGGATCGGTCCTCAGAACAACGTCATCCATAGTGCCTGTTCCCTGTGTGCCGGGAGAGAAGCTTACCACAGGACGTCTCCTCCACATAGCGGTCACTACGTTCTCACCGGATCCCGCATTTATCGTATTGCCTGGCTGCAATCCCAGGCTTCCGTCGAATTCCCAGCCAACGAAGACCATTCCTTCGGGAGCTTCAAATGTACACTCCGGGAGAGAACAGGTCTGCACAACGCCGTCAAGCTCGATATTCTCCATTGTTCCCGAACCCTCGGCGGGATCGAATACAACTGTAGCAAAATCGATCCAGTCAGCCTTCAGGACAGTCGTTCCTCCGCCGAGTGTTATGGTCGTACTGGGCTTATGCTCGTAGAAAACGCCGGGATTCTTGTTATCCTCTATCAGCCATGTTCTGAACGTTGTCCTTGCAGGCGGCTCAAGAGTACACTGCGGCAGGGTATACTCGTCGCCCTTGTAGCCTTTCCATACATCCATAGAGCCTGATCCGCCGTTCGCATCGAACTGTACGAACGCCAGTTCCTTCCATTCAGGCTTTATAGTGGAAATAGTATAATTCACAGTTACGGTATCGCCGGGCTTTCCTGATCCGAAGGCATCGCTGTACCAGTGATCGAACACAAAGCCCTCAGGAGGTGTGAACTCACAATCAGGGAGAGTCAGCTTTCTTGTTGTGTCGTCCGGATACATCGGTGCCATTTCACCTGTACCGCCGTTCGCACTGAAGTATGCGATCTTCTGCTGTTTCCAGACCGCTTTTACAGTAACGGCTCTGTTAAGTGTTACGCTGTCACCGGGCTTCTTTGAACCAAAGTCATTGCTGTACCAGTAATCGAACAGATAGCCCTCAGGAGGTGTGAACTCACACTCAGGGAGAGTGCATTTCATTGTTGTTTCGTCCGCATACAGCTTCTCCATCTCGCCTGTACCGGCGGCGGGATCAAAGGTTATTGCCGGGAGCTCCTCCCACTTCGGAGAAAGAACGGTAGTCCTTTTGCCGAGATTGATCGGCTGGCCGACATTTCCTGTATATTCTACTCCGGGTTTGTCAAGATCAGGCCATGACCAGCACTTGAATCTCATGTGCTCGGGAGCTGTGAACCGGCATTCAGGGAGAACGTACTCCCCCCTCGGGCGGTATACCGCCGGCATTGTTCCTGTTCCGCCGTTTGCGTTGAACCTTACTATCGTTCCCTCAGTCCAGCAGGCTATCACCCTTGTGATGCCATCTATCTCTATAATATCGCCAGGGGTGAGTGCACCGTATCCGTCCACATACCAGTACTCAAACATATATCCTTCATCAGGCTCAAATCCGAAGTCGGGGAGCTCATATTCATCTGTTGCATCATCCAGAACAACAGTGTCCATTGCGCCTGTGCCGTGAAGGCCTGATTCATATATCACTACCGGAAGCTCTCTCCACTCAGCGCTGATCGTTGCCGAGCCTGTGAGTGTGATCTCATCCTCGGGGGCGTAGTCTGTGCCATTGTATGACCAGTGATCGAATACGCAGTACTCGGGGGCAGTGAATGTGCACTCGGGAAGAGTATACTTATCTGTTCCGGCAGAAAGTGTCACAGGAGACATCTCGCCCTCGCCGCCGTTTGCATCAAAGCTGACTACATAAAGCTCGTTCCATAATGCCCTGACAGTCACTGAGCCGGAGATATCTATCTCCTCACCGGGCTGTCTGACAGATGTGCCTGCCTCCCAGCCTGCAAACACACAGCCGTCCGGGGCTGTGAATGTGCACTTGGGGAGAATATACTTATCTTTTCCGGCAGGAAGTGTCACGGGAGACATCACTCCGCTTCCGCCTGTCGCATCAAAGCTGACTACACGGAGCTCGTTCCATACCGCCCTGACAGTCACTGAGCCGGAGATATCTATCTCCTCGCCGGGCTGCTTGACGGAGCTGCCTGCCTCCCAGCCTGCGAACACACAGCCGTCCGGTGCTGTGAATGTGCACTCGGGGAGAATATACTTATCTGTTCCGGCAGGAAGTGTCTCGGGAGACATCTCTCCGCTTCCGCCGGTCGCATCAAAGCTGATAACTGCGGGCTCTTCTGCTACCTCTCTCCAGCAGGCCTTGGCGATCTCTGTTCCGCTGACAGTAACTGCTCCGTCTACCTGATAGCTCTTGCCGCCTAATTCCCAGTGATCGAATTCGTAACCCTCCGGAGCCGTGAATCCGCACTCAGGAAAAGTGAACACATCTTCTTCAAGCCATACCTTATCCATTGAGCCTGTACCGCCGTTTGCATCAAAGGTTACAGCAGATCTGAAATAAACCTCAAAAGCATAAGGATCATCCTGATCGCCGCTTCCGCCTGTGCAGATGATACCATCAGGGATCTCAGAGGCGTCACCGGTGAGCTTCAGAGCTTCACTTTCAGCAGTGAATATCCACTGATTATTACTTGCATCATATTGTGGTGTTCCAAGTTTGAACTTTCCGATCGTTGAAATCGTAGACTTCTGATCATCAACGATACATCTTACGTCTCCACTGTCGATAGTATCTCCGAGCAGATAGATCTTCCCCTCACTGATCTGATCAGCAGCCGCAGCCGTGATGACTCCGGCCGTCTTTCCGGGCGCACTGTAATCCACGGGCAGTGCTCCGGTCACGATCGCAGCGGAAAGGACGGTCGCTGCTGCTCTTCTGAGCATTTTCTTTTTCATTAAACAACTCTCCTTTTAGGATATTTATATAATAGCAGCATATCGCTCATGACGTATACTGCATATCACCTGATGATACAGTAAACGGAAGAAAGCCTCCTTTACGGACCGGGCGTCTCCGTTTTTCCGTCTGTCTTTTATCTTTTATTGACTGCCTGTTCCGACTGTGCTTCTGATGATCATTCTTTCTCTTTCCCCTTCCTGATCGCGGAAGACCGGCAGCAGCGGATCCCTCCGCCGCTGCGGCTTCCCCTGCTTATTTTTATCTGTTCTTGTATGTCTTTGTAGCCTGCCAGTATTCGTAGAGAGCGCACATAGCATTGTAAGTGTCTGTATCATTTATATCCTTGATACAAGCGTATGCGTATGACATTGCGCTCGCCTTGACTGTGGTCGAGCCGTGAGTTGTCTTGATAACGACTGTGTGCATCTCTCCGAGCTTGTCAGCCTGGATATTTCTTACGGAAGCCTGCCATCTGTCGCCTACCTTGGTGACTGTTGCAGCCTTGCCGTCTATGGTGATAGTGGGCTTGCCCTTATATGAGCTGGTGGGAGTTACCTTGAAATTGATAGTTGTATCTGCCTCAAGGACGAGACTGTAATTTATCTTCTCTACGTCCTGTGTAACAAGAGCTGTCTGTGTCTTCTGGAGGCTCTTGAGAGCGTTGAGATAGGTCTGCTTCTTGGCTGTGTAGTCCTCAGGTGTGCTGTATGCCTTCTCCATCTTCTTGTGGTCTACTCCGAGAGTCCAGCTGCTTGCCGCATTCTTGGAGAGGAAGATCTGCATATAGTAGCCGACATCGTTGATGCTCCTGATAAGGTTCCAGAGCTTCTCTTCGTTTGCCGGAGTGAACTTCTTCAGATATGACTCTGCAGAAGATGTGTATTTTGCTGTCTTGTTGCCGGAATAATGGAGAGTAGCTTCAATGGGATCGGCCATGGATACCATATTGATCTTGCAGCCGAAGCCGTAGCCTGTCTTTGCACTGTTCATCCAGTTGGGATCAAACTGTGCTGTCTGTATAGTATCGTTTTTGTAGAGCTTGAAATCGGTGTAGATGCCGGAGAGCTGATTTGTGAGGAGAGCGCTGAGATCAGCATAGAAGTTGAGGCCGAGAGTTCCGCCGAGCGTCATGGAGTTGGAGAAGAACTCAACAGGCTTGCTGCCGCTTGCAAACTGTACCATCGTGGATAAGCTTCCGTTGAAATTGACTGCACTGTTCTTCTTGCCGAGATGGCTGATAACGGCGCCTCGCGGACTCTTGATGTAGGTATTCTTCAAAATGATATTTCCGTTGTTTGAGGCAATTCCGCCCTCGGCGAATACACTGCTCGCTATGGTGATATTGCCTGTTCCTTCTGCAAGGATATACTTCTCGATATCAGGAGTCGCGGCATTCTTGTTGCCTACGATGACATTGCAGTTCACGAAAGTAAGGTTCTTGTTGTTGTAGGCTTTGATGCAGTTAACTGTCAGTGAACTGCTGTTTGACCACTGGAATCTTGTATTGCCGTAGAGAGCGATAGTGCCGTTGATCTTTGAGTTGCTTTCGGAGGATATCCTGAACTTTTCGATATAGCTTGTGATATTGCCGTTATATGTTCCGCCCTTGGTGTTGACGTAGAGAGTATTCTCTCCGCCGGAGATGGCCGGCTCATATTTAAATCTGCCGTCGCCAAGGATATCGTCCTTGTTTATATTTGTTACCTGTGTGCTGCCGATCTTGAGATCGTAATTCTCGACCTTCACTACACCGACAGCCTTTGCAAAGGGTGAATCGTTGGTCTTGCCTGTTCTTATACCATTATAGCAGATCCATGGTGATGGTACGATATCCAGTCCCTGAGTGCAGGATACAGAGCCCACGCCATGTACCGCTGCCTCTTCGACATCATAGATCTCTATCCAATCGCTGTCGAAAACGACCTTTGAAGTTGAGGGACCTTCGATTCCGTATTTCGGTTTTTCAACCGGGAATCCATAGATATTCATATTTGAACTGAGTGTAAGCACGGGAGACTTGAAAAGAATGATACCACATTCACTGGTTGTCCTCAGATCGAGGAGCTTACCGGTGATGGTGGTGTTCTTTGAGATTGTCATCGCCGGAATACCATAGAGGTCAAAGCATTGCATAGATACTGAATTAGAGCCGTCATCCGCATTGATAACAAGGCCGTCGATACCTGTATTCACTATAACTGCAGAGGTGCGCTTCTCATCGTAATAGGAATCCGAATAATCCTTCTTGATATACAGCGTCTTTTTGTCAGGATCATAGCTGAAAGTGCCGTCACCGAGGATATCGTTCTTATTAAGGTTCGATACCTTTTTTCCTCTTATTTCAAGGCCTTCATAGATCGTTTCAGCCGGCGGTTTTGTCGGAGCCTCAGTAGGCGGCTCGATGGGCTCTATGCCTGCTGTGATAGTGAAATCATGGCACAGCGAGGTATAACGGTCTGTTACATATATCACATTGTACCCATTTGCACCGCTGCCCGAGTAAAAAGAACCTTTTTCCGGGCTGCTTATATAGGCGTAATCAATTTTTATAGTAGGCTTATTATAATATGTGTTCATCACATAGCCTTTTCTTAAACTGCAGGTCAGATTCGAATTATCTATCCGTAAATATGAGCTTAAATACTTTTCAGTATTCTGAATAAAATTATCTCCGTTAGCGTTGATATTAGCATCCCTGAATGTAACATCATTAGAACGTATCATATAACCGGACACATTTCTTAAGTTCAGTTTTCCACTTCCTGTAAAAATGAGCGCTTTGGTAGAATATATAACGCAGTAATCACCGGAAGTGTCGCTCAATGTTACTTCACTGGCAGTTTTTATCGTCAGCGTAGGCAGCTCCGAATGGATGACCGCATGATAATCCGTTCCCTTCTGATAACGGGTATCACCTGTAAAGACCGTCGGATCACTGCCTCTTTTTGCAAGGGTAAGGGTATTGCTGTTGTAGTCATAGCTGAATTTGATCGCTGAATTGCTGCCGAGGATGTCGTTCCTGTTGTCGTAGTTTACCTGGTTGCCGAGGATGTAGAGCTCGATGGGCTGATTTGCCGCCTCTGCTCTGACGGGGCTTGCTGCCGGAAACACCGTGCCGATCATAAGCAGCGCCGTCAGCAGCGCCAGGATCAGACACATGATACGTGCCGGCGTGGTCTGTTTTCGTGTGGTTGTCGGATTCATAAAAAAACCTCCTGTAAAATTAATTATACTTCACCGTTCAGAGGAAGAACGTTCAAAGTCCGGTCGAACACCCGTCTTTTAAAACTTTTTCTCTCTGTATTTCATCCTGTTTAAATCAATTACGAATAAGAAAGCACATCATGCTCTGTGAAGCATGATGTGCCTGGTTTTTTGTGGTATCTGCAGAAAACAGCAGTTTTTCTGCCTGTTCTGATCTATAATGTATCTTTGCCTTGAACGGCATTGACGTCAGCCCCTTTACGCCAGATATTTTTATTAATAAAATGTGAATATCATCGGGATATATCTATGTACATTATATCACAATATCTTTCGTATGTCAAGCTGTGACTATGTTTTTTGTTTCCTCGGCTCTTTCCATCCTTTCGTGCTTCTCCTTCTTCTCCTCATACATATCCTGATCCATGCGGTGGAGGAAGGCCTCTATGGTCTCATCGTTGCCGTTGAAGATGCCTATGCCGATAGAGAAAGAGAGCAGGTACTTATGGCCGCCGGAGCGGTTGAAGGTCTCAACGCCGCGGCGTATGCTCTCAACTATCTTCTCTGCCTCCTGTCTTCCGGCGCCGCGGGCGATGACGATGAATTCGTCTCCGGCATAGCGGACGGTCACGGAATGCTCCGGGGCTGCGGAGCGTATGATGGAAGCAGCCTCCATAAGAGCGACATCTCCGGTGTTGTGGCCGAAGGTATCGTTTATGGATTTGAAGTAGTCAAGATCTATCATTATGCCGGATGACTGTATATTGCGGCGGTAGATCTCGCTGAGTATCATGTTCATGTAGTTGCGGTTATAGAGGCCGGTGAGGGCATCGATATAGGAGAGCTCGTTCTGAAGGCTCATATATATGCCCACAAGTCCGATCGCCACGGAGCACCATACAAAGGATATGCCGTAGAACAGCGCCTGGAGCACGGTGCCTATTATTACCGGAATGAGGAATATGAACATGGGGAAGAACTTGATCTTGCCGTATTCCGCATAGTATCTGCTTCTCAGGATGACCGATGCCAGCAGATAGAGCGCTGTTATTCCGTAGTAGGCATAGCCGGCCGCCAGTCTGTGATAGATCATTTTCTCGTCTATGCTGAAAACGAACTCAAAGCGCAGGTTTGCTATCAGTCCGATGATGCCGATGATGACCGGTATGATCCTCAGCCAGAAGGAGCGGCTGAGCCGTTCTTCCTTCCGGTATAATCTCAGGTCTGTATATTCAAGCCAGAGAAACGAAGTGATTATGTTGGTAAGGTAAAGCAGGCTGTTGAGGGCCATGTCGAGCGCCTCAGCCCCGCTGAACATCTTTCCGTCAAAGACGAATGTCAGTGTTTCAGTTATGCAGGCTTCTCCGGTGAGGAACACTATCGCTGTGAACAGCCTGTCGGCCGAAGTCTTCCTCTGCCTCACGAGCCTGCTGCTGATTATCAGCGTCAGAAGTATGGCACAGCCGATACCGTTTGTCGCTATTATTGCTTGCAGATTCATGGAACGCCTCCGAATGATTTTGACTTTATCCGTATTATACCATATGTTTTCAATGAATGCAAGTTTTTTAATAATATGTTCACAAATAAGGGCCTGCTGTACAGAATGTACAGCAGGCCCCTCCGACTTATCAACGAATGATAGATTATGGCATTGTTATGATGAAATTGATGCTCTTGCCCTCTGCATTATCGACATATACCTTGAACTTGTGCTTTTCGATTATGGATCTTGCTATTGCCAGTCCGAGGCCGTAGCCTCCTGTGGAACGGGCTCTGGAGCTGTCGCTGCGGTAGAAGCGCTCGAAGATCTTGTCCTTCTCCTCCTCCCTGACTCCGGATCCGGTATTATATACCGAGAGTATCTTCTTATCGCCGTCGCGGCGGAGTGATACCCGGACGGTGCCGCCGTCCTTGGAGTACTTCAGCGCGTTGTCAATGAATATGGCCGTCATCTGCTTGATATGCATCTCGCTTCCGGTGACGTAGAGGTTGTCCTCGATATTGAGCTCGAATTTCTTGTTGGCTTCAAAGGCCTGAGTCTCGAAGGGCAGAGCCGTGTTGGTCACAGCCTTGCTCAGGTCGAACTCAGTGACTATGAACTGCGAAGTGTTGTTCTCGAGCCTTGTAAGGCTGAGGAGATCGTTTACAAGAACGCTCATCCTGTCCACCTGGGAGTGTATATAGTTCAGCCACCTGTTCTGGCCTATCTCGCCCTCAAGTACATCAGCATTGGCAGCGATGACTGTAAGAGGAGTCTTGAGCTCATGGCTCGCATCTGATACGAACTGCTTCTGCTTGTCGAAAGCCTCCTTGATAGGACGAACTATCAGTCCGCTAAGGAAGAAGGACGCAGCCGAAAGAAGGATGATGCTGATAAGACCGATTATCATGGTGATACGGTTCAGCTTATGGAGCATATCTATCGTCTGGCTCTTGTCCGTAAGGGCTATCAGTGTGCCGTTGGGCTTCTTCTCAGTGAAATACTGATAGGTGTTGGCCATGCCGCTCTGTCCGCCCTTGTCGAGTATCTCCGTGATGTAGACCTGTCCGGTCTTCGCATCGAAGTCCTCATTATTATAGGTATCAAGGTAGATGCCCTTGTTGTCAGCCATAAGTACGAATATCTCAGTCTTGTCATAGCGCTTCGGAGGCGGCTGATGAGACTGATTTCCGTTAGCCTGAGTCGGCATATTCTCAGCACTCGTTGTCTCCTCCTTGTCCGGCTTCACATTGAGACCTGACTGCCCGGACTTTTCGCTGCTCTTGTCGGTAAGCTGGATGATACTGCCGAAAAGGCCGTCGAGCTGCGATGACTGCGACATACCGCCATTCCAGCCGCCCTGATTCCAGCCGCCGTTGTTCCAGCCGCCCTGGCCGCCTTGTCCGCCGCCCTGACCGCCGGCGTTGGGATCCTGCCACTGGTTCCAGTCGCCGTTCTGTCCGCCGCCCTGGCCGCCGGCATTCGGATCCTGCCACTGGTTCCAGTCACCGTTCTGTCCGCCGTTCTGGCCTGCATTCGGATCCGGCCACTGGTACATCCACGGGTTCCACCACGGATTCCACCACATATACGGGTTAGCCCACGGATCAAAGCCCTGTGTGGGCTGCTCCTGAGGGGGCTGCTCCACGGGTGGCTGCTCCACGGGAGGCTGTTCCACGGGAGGCTGCTCCACGGGAGGCTGTTCCACAGGGGGCTGTTCCACGGGAGGCTGCTCCTCCGGCGGCTGCTCCACAGGGGGCTGCTCCTCCGGCGGCTGCTCCTCCGGCGGCTGTTCCTCCGGCGGGGGGTCCGTCTGTGGTATCTCCGTCTCCGGCACTGTCTCCGGAACAGTTACCTCCGGCTCCGTCTGCTCCGGCTCCGTCTCAGGCGGTGCTTCCGTAGCCGGCTCGGCTGTCACCGGCGGCTGAGGCGGATCCGGCTGCTTCCGGGGCTTCTTCTCCACATCGTGGAAGTAGAACTCCCCTGAAGCCATGTCATACTCAAAGCCATAGGCCATCTGCCGGAGGACCTCCTTCGACTGATGATCCATGATATAATTCATAATAAGATTGATCGAACCGAGAACTGCGATGAATACTCCGACGAGTATGGCGAGTATGATAGAAAAGAATTTCAGCTGTACCTTTCTGAACAAATCAACTCACTCCTTATACAAGCGAATACCCTATGCCTCTGGCTGTCTTTATCTGAGCCGGCGCCGATATAGCTGCCAGCTTCTTCCTGAGGAAGGATATATATACCTCGATGTTGTTGTATTCAACATCGCTCTCATAGCCCCATATCTTCTCGATGATGCGCTCCTTCGGCAGTATCTGGTTGGGATTGCCCATGAGCAGCTCCATTATCTGGTACTCCTTGAGACTGAGCTTGACCTCGCTGCCCTCCCACATGAGCGAACAGGTGCTCTTGTTGAGCGTAAGGCCGTTATGATCCATGCGGTTCTCGTCGATTATCTCGCCCTTGCGCCTTGTCAGCGCGCGCACTCTCGCAAGGAGCTCGCCTGTGACAAAGGGCTTAGTGAGGTAGTCATCGGCGCCGCAGTCAAGGCCGTTGATCTTGTCATCCACATCGCTGCGGGCGGTCAGCAGGAGCACGGGCGTGCTTATCTTCTCCTGACGCATCTTTCTCAGCACCTCAAGTCCGTTCATGCCCGGCAGGTTTATATCAAGTATTATGCAGTCATACAGACCTGTCATGGCGTTGTCGCAGCCGTCTATGCCGTCGTAGCTCGTATCGACCGAGTACATATTCCTTTTCAGTATCTCCGACAGAGCATCGGCAAGCTGCATCTCATCCTCAACAACAAGCAGTTTCATATCCTATCCCTTCTTTTCCCCGGATTAAGTCAGTTATTCGTATCTGTTCAGGAGCAAGCAGCTATACTTACTCCATCTTAATTCTATTATATCACAGATTATTGAAATAGTCTTAAACCGCAATAAAGATCAAATATTTAATTAGGAGAAAAAATAGTCTTATTTTTGTGCATTTCAACAGTTTTCTCCGAGATAGTGTAAGAGATATTGACTAAGAAGAATGGATATGTTAAAATACATAGTATAAGTATAAAGGATAATTACCGGAAGTATTAGCGATTTTCCGGACAGAGAAAGAATATTTCATGCCGCAGGGCCGGTGCACAGTTCATCAGAAGGAGGGCAGTCCTTCATCACAGAGGCCCGGAAGCAGCAGAATGCAACAGAGGGGAGATCCAGCAATGCGCAAACCACAGGATAGAAAAAAAGCCAGCAAGCCCAAGGCTCTGCTGCCTGCCAATGCCGCTGAACAGCGCAGATACGAGGAGTTATACCTCCAGTTCAACCGTGAGGGATATACCAAGGACCTTTGTGAAGCCTATGCAGATACATTCGTTCATGACCAGAAGAAGACCGATCCCGAGGATATAATCCAGCTTGTCCGTCTCTACGACCAGATACACGACCTTTCAAGCGCCGAGTTCTACCTTGATATGCTTGAGGACAAAAAGCTGAGCGGTGAGGACAGATTCGGCTATTGTCTCGAGAGCCTCAAGATAAAGAGCAAGCTGGGCCACTGGCGTGATGCAGAGGATTTCCGCACGGAGAACATCAGCTTCATGCAGAAGTATTCCGAGAAGCTCTCGATGGACCGCCTTGCCGAGATGTATATTGCGCTCGCTCTCGTAGACTGTGCAGCAAAAAAATACAATCAGGCCGGAAAGCTCCTCACAGCATTCGGCTACAAGCCCCGCGGCAGCAACGATTCGACTCTTCTTGAGATGATGATAACGGCTGTGTATATATCGGCAAGCTCCGGCGACAGCGACCTGCTTGAGGTATCCATAAGGAACGCTCAGACCTGTCTCAATCTCTTCAGCAGCTTCGAGCATCCGTGGAGCAAGGAGTACTATATCCAGCGCATCGAGGACGCAGCGAACGGCATTCTTTAATAGTATATCAGCGGGAGCGGAATGCTCTCGCTTTCATTTTTGTGCTGAGTAATATTTTTAAGCTGAGTTGTACTTTTGCCGGACACTTATAATTTTGTGCTTTGTTTTGATATTTTGACTATTATTTTTTTACAGTCTGAGCTAAACTGATAAAATGATACAATATGTATTCTTTTTTCTTCATCAATGACGTTTCGCAACACAGCAAAATCTCCTAATTATTGCGAATTTCGTTGAACAGGCTGTTAAAAATGACAATCTTGCCTTCACAATAATTTACCAACCTGCACCACGCAGATAAATGGTCAGTCTTTTGATTTATTAACATCCATTTAATATATATCACTTAATCATTTATAGCAATTTAGTGCTAAATATCCGCAATATTATCAATTGTAATTTCCCCCGGATTATTCTATAATACAAGTGTCGGCAGCGAAAAATACCGAATTTTCGGGAGTTCACTGTTGATCGCAATAACAAAGAATTTGCCAAAGTTCATTATTATTGTGTCCTGTGATTCATCGGTTATCATAGTACAAATTCTGCTATCCGGTTCAAACTCCGCCGGAGAATGGTCTCACTATTTCGTCGCAGCAAGCTACTTACTAATGAGCTGTTATTAAACATTAATGCCTATAATATGTTTAATCGCCTAAAACAGCTCAACTCAATGCAGCAATCTCTCCAATATCCAGACTATGCAGCACTATGACAGCGCCTGATCGTGAAATTGGCGCTGACCGAAACTGATATACGCATATAGAGGGTGTGCGTATGTCAACTCAGATAACGTTCTTCACCGACGATTTGAGAGGGTGTCGGTGAAGGGCGTTATTTTTTTGCTGTCAGCATAATTCAAGTACAAGGATAAAAGGGGACGCCCTCTCTTGCAGGGCGTCCCCTCTTCAAAAACAGTCCACCGGACTGTTTTTGAATTCACCTCTTGCGGAGCGCTTTGTGGCTATATGCGGGGCTTTGCCCCAACCTAACCGGTCCGTCCCCTCTGTCAGTTTCGCTGACATCTCCCCACACTGTGGGGAGTCACCCCACAAGGGCTTTCAGCCCTTGACCTGACCAAAGGGCGCGCCCCTTTGGAATCCCAAACGTTTGGTTTTATCGCTGAAACTACCTTTTTTGACAAGCTGAGGGGACGCACTTCCATGCGTCCCCTCTTTTCATTTGCCATCCTTGGGAGTTTTCAGTTTGCGGAGAGTATAGCCCTCCTTGACCTTAAGCTCGCCTCTGTCTATGGCAAGCGCATAGTCGGGAAGATCCCTTGTCACTGTCGTACCTGCGGCGGTGTATACGCCCTTGCCGAGGCGCACCGGAGCGATAAGACTGGTATTGCTGCCGATGAAGCTGTAATCACCTATCTCGCAGCGGCTCTTTGCGATGCCGTTGAAGTTTACGGTAACTGTTCCTGCGCCTACATTCACTCTCCTGCCGACATCACTGTCGCCGATGTAGATAAGGTGGGCGGCGGCTGTATCCTCGCCGATGACGGAGTTCTTTATCTCCACGAAATCGCCTATCCTTGCGTTCTTCTTCACCCTGCTCTCGGGGCGGATATGTACGTAAGGACCGAGAACCACGTTATCCTCGATTACCGAATCATAGATCTGAGCGTTGTTCATCTCAACGCCGTTTCCTACCACACAGCCATCGATCGTGGCGTTAGGGCCGATGATACAGTTCTTTCCGATGGAGGTGCCGTGACGGAGGATTGTGCCGGGAAGTATCTGTGTCCCCTGCCCTATCTCAACACTGCGGTCGATGACAACGCCGTCAGCGCATATCAGCTCCACGCCGTTGTCAAGGTGCTTTTCTATGACCGCACGCCGTGCATACTCATTCAGCTCGAGGAGGTCGCGTCTGCTGTTTGCGCCGCGGATAATGTCCGCATTCTCAGATCTGAAGGCGCCTGCGCTCTTGCCCTCCCTGAGAGCTATCGCTATGGTATCTGTAAGGTAGTATTCCTTCTGTACGTTATTGTCGGTTATCTTGCCGAGAAGGCCGATAAGGTCAGCCGTCCTGAACCAGTAGGTGCCGGAGTTCACTTCCTTGATGGCTCTCTGCTCATCCGTGGCATCCTTCTGCTCCACGATGCCGCTGATACCGCCGCCGCTTGTGCGGAGTATGCGTCCGTAGCCTGTCGGATCCGGGAGCTCTGCGGTAATGACTGTTACTGCATTCCCGTTCTGCTTGTGGAGCATGAGGGACTCCCTGATAGTATCGGGATCAATGAAGGGAGCATCTCCGCATAGAACGAGGGTATTGCCGTCGGGATCATCCTTCAGACCGTCCTGAAGGAAGGACTCCGCCTGCATTACAGCATGACCTGTGCCGAGGCGCTCTGCCTGCAGCACCGTTGTATATCTTCCGCCCAGGTATTCCTCGATCATCTCAGCCCTGTATCCCTTGACCACGCAGATATCAGATATCCCGGCGTTCTCGCACGCTGAGATCACCCATTCGAGCATCGGTTCCCCGAGCACTGTGAAAATGGGCTTCGGTTTATCCGCATTCATCCTTTTTCCCTGGCCGCCGGCCAGTATTACTGCCTTGTTCATATGTCAATTGTCCTCCTGAGATATATTGCTGCTGCCTTTCGCGGCAGTTTCAGTCGTTAGATGAGCCGAGCTCAGCGGCACTCAGCGGCAGTATCACCCATTCTGTGCCGTCCATCAGTGCAACGCCCGTTACCGACTCGCATTCGCTGTCGGTGTTCCGGTCATAGTAGGTCAGTTCAAGACGGTAGCTGTCCGTTATGACGTGTGCCGCCATTCCGTACCTTTCGCTGTTCTGATCGTATACAGTCTTTGCTGCATCAAGTGCAGTCTGGCTGAGCGCACCCGTACCGGTTATTCTGAGTTTCAGGTCCTTCGGCTTTATCTCGCCCTGCTTAGGCGGCGAGAACATGGCATCGAGCCCCTCGAATGCGCCGGCCTTCTCCATCTTCTCTTCCGCATCCTGAGTAAAATAGCTCCTCTGCACACCCGCAAGATCGTACATCATGCTGCTGATATAGTAGTTCTCGAGCAGAGGCATTATCTCAGCCGGAAGCTCTGACGCCGCAGGATCCCCTCCGGCCGGATTTCCGCATGAGGCTGCCGCAAACAGCAACATGAAGCAGGACAGGATCACGGCAGTTATTCTTTTTCCCATACAGATCACACGCTCCGATCAATAATTCTGTTTCTTACATATAAAGTATACAGCCTGCCGCCTTATCACTCCGGCAAAACAGGTACTCTCTTTTATTTTTACATACTTTAACAAAAAAAGCAAGTCTTTTTGTCTTCAATAATCAGATTTCGGAGATATTTGGCTGTTTTGCACAAAACAGTTCCTTCAAATCTCAGTGAATTATATATTGTCTTTTTCGCCCAGTTATGTTATAATAGTTATAAGTCGGAAAAGGCTGACAGCCTGCTTCCATTCACTGTAAAACAGCGTCCGGAGCAGAACGGTTTTCCTTTGTCCGGTAAGTTTAAAATCTGGAGGTATATACCAATGGCAACAAAGTATTGCTACCTTTTCTCAGAAGGAAACGCCAACATGAGAGAGCTTCTCGGCGGTAAGGGCGCTAACCTCGCTGAGATGACCAACATCGGTCTCCCTGTTCCCCAGGGCTTCACCATCACAACAGAGGCTTGTACTCAGTACTATGAGGACGGCGGAATCTCTGACGAGATCATGGCTGAGATCAACGAGTACATCACAAAGATGGAAGCTATCACAGGCAAGAAGTTCGGCGACAAGGAGAATCCGCTCCTGGTTTCAGTTCGTTCCGGTGCCCGTGCTTCAATGCCCGGTATGATGGATACTATCCTCAACCTCGGTCTTAACGAGACTGTTGTTAACACCATCGCAGAGAAGTCCAACAACCCCAGATGGGCTTGGGACTGCTACAGAAGATTCATCCAGATGTATTCTGACGTAGTTATGGAAGTTGGTAAGAAGTACTTCGAGGAGCTTATCGATGAGATGAAGGCTAAGAAGGGCGTTACTCAGGACGTTGAGCTCAACGCTGATGACCTCAAGGAGCTTGCTTCCCAGTTCAAGGCTGAGTACAAGAGCAAGATCGGTACAGACTTCCCGGACGATCCCAAGGAGCAGCTGATGGGCGCTATCAAGGCTGTATTCCGTTCATGGGACAACCCCAGAGCTAACGTTTACAGACGTGACAACGATATCCCGTTCTCATGGGGTACTGCTGTTAACGTACAGTCAATGGCATTCGGTAACATGGGCGATGACTGCGGTACAGGCGTTGCGTTCACACGTGATCCTGCTACAGGCGAGAAGAAGCTCATGGGCGAGTTCCTCACAAACGCACAGGGCGAGGACGTTGTTGCCGGTGTTCGTACACCTATGCCGATCCAGCAGATGGCTGAGACATTCCCTGAGGCTTTCGCTCAGTTCAAGGAAGTTTGCCAGACTCTCGAGAACCACTACCACGATATGCAGGATATGGAGTTCACTGTTGAGAACAAGAAGCTCTATATGCTCCAGACAAGAAACGGTAAGAGAACTGCACAGGCTGCTCTCAAGATCGCTTGCGACCTCGTTGATGAGGGCATGAAGACAGAGCAGGAAGCTGTTGCAATGATCGATCCCAGAAACCTCGATACACTTCTCCACCCCCAGTTCGATGCTAAGGCTCTCAAGGCTGCTACTCCTATCGGCAAGGGCCTCGGTGCTTCACCCGGAGCTGCTTGCGGTAAGATCGTATTCACAGCTGATGACGCTGTTGAGTGGGCTGCTAAGGGCGAGAAGGTCGTTCTTGTACGTCTTGAGACATCACCTGAGGATATCACAGGTATGAAGGCTGCTCAGGGTATCCTGACAGTTCGCGGCGGTATGACTTCTCACGCTGCTGTTGTTGCCCGTGGTATGGGTGAGTGCTGCGTTTCCGGATGCGGCGACATCAAGATGGACGAGGCTAACAAGAAGTTCGAGCTCGGCGGCAAGACATTCAAGGAGGGCGACTTCATCTCTATCGACGGTACAACAGGTAACATCTACGACGGTATCATCGACACAGTTGATGCTCAGATCGCTGGTGAGTTCGGCCGTATCATGGCTTGGGCTGACAAGTACAGAACTCTCAAGGTTCGTACAAACGCTGATACTCCTGCTGACGCTAAGAAGGCAAGAGAGCTCGGCGCTGAGGGTATCGGTCTCTGCCGTACAGAGCACATGTTCTTCGAGGCAGACAGAATCGCTGCTTTCCGTGAGATGATCTGCTCCGATACAGTTGAGGGCCGTGAGGCTGCACTCGCTAAGATCGAGCCCATGCAGCAGAGCGATTTCGAGGCTCTCTACGAGGCACTCGAGGGCTGCCCTGTTACTATCAGATTCCTGGATCCTCCTCTCCACGAGTTCGTTCCTACTGAGGAAGCTGACATCGAGGCTCTTGCTAAGGCACAGGGCAAGTCAGTTGCTGATATCAAGAACATCATCGCTTCACTCCACGAGTTCAACCCCATGATGGGCCACCGTGGATGCCGTCTTGCTGTAACATATCCTGAGATCGCTGCTATGCAGACAAAGGCTGTTATCAAGGCTGCTATCAACGTTAAGAAGAAGCACCCCGACTGGAACGTAAAGCCTGAGATCATGATCCCGCTGGTAGGCGACGTTAAGGAGCTCAAGTTCGTTAAGAAGGTCGTTGTTGAGACTGCTGACGCTGTTATCGCTGAGGCTGGTGCAAATCTCGAGTACGAGGTTGGTACAATGATCGAGATCCCGAGAGCTGCTCTTACAGCTGACGAGATCGCTAAGAACGCAGACTTCTTCTGCTTCGGTACAAACGATCTTACACAGATGACATACGGCTTCTCACGTGACGACGCTGGCAAGTTCCTCGGCGCTTACTACGACAAGAAGATCTTCGAGAACGATCCCTTCGCTAAGCTCGATCAGGCTGGCGTTGGCAAGCTCATGGAGATGGCTATCAAGCTCGGCAAGCCCCAGAATCCTAAGCTCCACTGCGGTATCTGCGGCGAGCACGGCGGCGATCCTACATCCGTTGAGTTCTGCCACAAGATCGGCCTCGACTATGTATCCTGCTCACCTTTCCGTGTTCCGATCGCTCGTCTGGCTGCTGCTCAGGCTGCTATCGCTGACAAGAAGTGATCTGAGATACGATAGTATCACAAGGGAAAGCATTTCGGTGTTTATCTGAATAAAAAAATGAGTCCTCACAGTTTCGGCTGTGAGGACTTTTTTGTGGCTTGGAATAATGTGCAGATTGAGTAAAAGTGCCTTTTAGTTGGCAGATCTTTACGTAAAATGCGTTTTCTTTCATATAGTATAATTATCATAAACCCGCGCATTATCCTGAGAGATGCTGTTATGATACTGAAATGAAAGATGTATGACAAGCTGCTGACACTGAAAAACGAGCTGAACGGCAAAAAGCCTTTCTGGCAGAAGAAGCAAGGTGTATCGGTAAGTCAACCATATGCGAGGAATTCGGCAGAAACGTATATAAGAGCTATATTCTCATAGACTTCGTCAAGTGCCACGATGAAGTGAAGAACTATTTCGTGAAGCACATGAACGATCTTGACACGTTCTTCATGCTGCTGTCCACATACTACGGCGTGAAGCTGTATGAGCGTGAGTCGCTTATCATCTTTGACGAGATGCAGATGAATCCGAAAGCGAGTCTATCCTAAAATTTGTGTAAACCTCTGAAGTAGTGTATAATAGAAGAGACACTACTTTGGAGGTTTTAATTATGAGCAGAAAGAGAAGAAATGAAACAGAAGAGCAGCGAGCAAGAAGAGAGC